>Ga0207130_1348_pt1 | contig 9348 bp, 6 predicted proteins | sample Alteio_BWMinHeat_16_FD_153545 | JGI IMG/M metagenome (GOLD analysis project Ga0207130, IMG submission 153545) | Enriched cells from forest soil in Barre Woods Harvard Forest LTER site, Petersham, Massachusetts, United States -... | ecosystem: Environmental > Terrestrial > Soil > Temperate forest >... | reverse complement strand
AGCGGTCATGCTGCCCAACTATCTCCAATCCTGGGGCCTGTCCCGTGCCTTTGCCACAAAAACGAACGGGTTTTATCTTGTGGAAAAGGAAGAGAATGGCAACCCTCGCTGGACGCTGGACGTTGATGGCGTTCGCCGGGCGGTGAACAAGAAAACTAAGCTGATCGTCGTCACCAATCCCAATAATCCCACAGGTGCGGTGCTCAACGAGCAGGAAATGGACGAGGTTCTCCGGGTTGCGCGCAAAGCCAACGCCTGGCTGTTAATAGATGAAATCTATCGCGGCGCGGAAGTAAAAGAGCCGGTGACGCCGACGTTTTGGGGACGGTACGATAAGCTTCTGATCACTTCCGGACTCTCCAAGGCCTTCGGACTGCCGGGACTGCGGCTGGGATGGATTGTCGGCCCACCGAAGACCATCGCCAAGCTCGCTTCCTACCACGATTACACCACGCTGACTCCGACTATGTTGTCCGATCGCTTGGCACGTATCGTGATGGAGCCAGCACGCCGCGAGAAAATTCTTGAACGCACGCGCACGATCATCCGTCGCAACCTGCCGCGACTGGAGTCCTGGATCCATTCCCACGGCGACATCTTCACCTACATTCCGCCGGTTGCAGGCGCAATCGCGTTCTTCCGCTATAAGCTCCCGATCTCTTCCACCGCGCTCTTTGACCGGCTGCGCAAAGAACACTCCGTGCTGATTACACCAGGAGATCACTTCGGTGTGGGCCGCTACATTCGTGTGGGCTACGGCTACGACATTGACTATACGCTGCGCGGTCTGGCCCGCGTGGATATAACTCTGAAGGAGCTGCAGAAGAAGGGAAGCCGTGAAGGATCAGTTCGTGCGGTCGCGGCCCGTCGCGGTGCCGCGTAAGATTTGTATCCGTCACTTCAAAGAAATCTTCTCGCCCACTCCCGTGCTTTTGGCCCGCTCCAATACCAACGCCGCCGCGGCTACATCTTGCACTCCTATTCCGGTCAGGTCACAAATGATGATTTCGTCATCTGAAGTTCGTCCGGGCTTGAGGCCCGCAGTAACTTCGCCCAGCTCTGCGTGGACCTTCTCTTTCCTGATAGCACCGCATTCGACGGCGTGATGAATTTCACCCAAATGCAAACACTGCGGCAGGCTGTCCGCCACAATCTTGTCCGCTCGCGCAAGCACAGCCACGTCGAGTTCCTGTTTATCCGGCGCATCCGATCCGATACCGATCACGGTGACTCCCCGCTTCAGCCAATCTGCCCGCAGAAGAGGTTCGCGGCTGGCGGTCACGGTAATAACGATATCGGCGCCGTCGACCGCTTCCTTTATGGATTCGGTGACCGCGAAGTTGCACGGTGGAATCTCGCGGCATTTTCCGAGATCGTCCACACACCTTTGCGCTTTATGGTGATCGCGTCCCCAAATCCTCACTTCGGAGAAGGGTCTAACCAAAGCGAGCATTTCCACCTGATATCGTGCTTGCCCGCCGGTCCCGAGTACAGCGACTGTGCCTACATTTTTGCGCGATAGGTGTCTCGCAGCGACCGCACCGGCGGCCGCGGTCCGAAGATCAGTAATGAATCCCTTGTCGAGGAGAATCGCGGCAGTCTCGCCCGTCTTGGCGTCGGACACGACGACCATACCCGCATTTGCAGCGAGACCCAGCTTTGGATTGTCCAGAAATCCGGAAACGATTTTAACCGCGTAGTAAGGCCAAGCGCGCACGTGGCCAGCCTTGATGTGAATCTCACCGTGGTTTTCCGGCACATCAAGCTGAATTACCGATGGAAGTTGTGCTTGCCCAGTGGAGTAAGCAGTGAAAGCCCGCTCCATTGCTTCGATGCAAGCATGAGGATCGAGCAAAGAGCGGATTTCCGCTTCGCGCAGGATCAGGACGTCGCCGCTCATGCCGTAAAGATTATCAGTCAGGGCACATTGGCGCCGCTCCGGTTGGGTCGGATTTGCTTAGGGTAGCTTGTTTCTAAACGGAAGCCTCGGCGGGCTCACCCATGTCAGCGCTTTCCACGTCGCCTTCCTCGATAGACTCTCGCGAGTGCGTCCTCGCTACCAGCACGTAGATGGAGGGCACCACAAAAAGAGTAAACAAAGTTCCGATGATCATGCCGCTGACCAGCATGATACCGATGCTATTGCGAGCTCCCGCTCCAGGGCCCTTTGCAAGTACGAGGGGAAAGTGCCCCATCACCGTGGCCGCTGTAGTCATGAGGATGGGCCGCAGTCGCGTGGATGCAGCCTCAATGACGGCGTGCAACTTGTCGCTCCCACTTTCTTGCAGCTTATTGGCGAATTCAACGATTAGAATCCCGTTCTTCGATACCAAACCGACCAAAGTGATCAACCCAACCTCACTATAGATGTTGAGCGTGGTTAGCCCCAGGAAGGCAAACATCAGCGCTCCGGAAAGCGCCAGAGGCACAGACCCCGCCAGGATGATGAAGGGATCACGGAAACTTTCGAACTGAGCGGCGAGTACGAGGTAGATCAGCACCGCGGACAACAAGAAAGTTCCGAGAAACTTGCTGCCCTCCACCCGAAGCTGGCGCGATTCCCCTGAGTAATCGACCGTAAAGCCCTGCGGCAGGATCATCTTGGCCTGGTCCTCTAAGAAACCCAAGGCCTTGTCAAGCGGCACATTAGGTGGAATCACTCCCTGAATCGTCACGGCGTTAAGCTGCTGAAATTTCTTCAGCTCGCGGGGTTCGGTCGTGTTCTTGAGTGTGGCGAAGGTTGACAGCGGAACGAGCTTATTGTCGGAGCCGGTGACGTAAATCTGTTCCAGCTGACCGGGAGTCAAACGTTCCGCGCGCTTGATCTGCGGGATTACCTTGTAGCTCCGGCCCTGGATGCTGAAGCGGTTGACATAATCCCCGCCCATCATCGTGGCAAGATCCTGGCCGGCTTGGGTCAGGTCTACTCCTTGAGAACGCAGCTTGTCGCGGTCAAAGACCACCTCGGTCTGCGGCTGGTCAAACTTGAGGTCAGTGTCGGCGTAAATGAATAGGCCGCTTGCGAACGCCTTCTGCACCAGCTGATTCGCGAAATCGATGAGCTGTCGTGGCTCCGCCGGAGACGTGATAACGAACTCAACAGGGAAGTTTCCGCCACCAGGGAGTGGCGGTGGCGTCAGCGGGATCACGCGGATGCCCGGGATTTTTGACAAGGGCCCCACGGACTCGACCAGAAGCTGCTGCGCAGTTTTGGTCCTCTGGCTCCACGGTTTGGTAACCATTCCTCCGAAGCCGCCACTCGGGGAGGTGATCTGAAAAATACTGTCACTCTCAGGGAACGCGTGATACACATCGTAGACTTCGGAGGTGAACAGGTTGGTCTGATCGATCGTCGAGTTCGCAGAGGCCTGGATGACCCCGAAGACGACTCCCTGGTCCTCGGCAGGCGCTAGCTCGCGCTGAGAGAACATGTAGAAGGGCACGATCAACAGCACCACTAGTGCCCAGAGAACAAGAACTACCGGCCTGTACTGGAGCGTCCCGGAGAGCGTTCGCGAATATGCGCTCCGCACACTTTCGAATCGTCGGTTGACCCAGCCTGCGAAGCCACGCTCCGTGGCTCCCGCGCGCAGCAGCTTCGATCCCATCATCGGCGACAGGGTCAGCGCTACCACTCCGGAAACGATCACAGCCCCGGCAAGAGTGAATGCGAACTCGCGGAAAAGAGCGCCCGTCAAGCCGCCCTGAATACCTACTGGCGCGTACACTGCAGCCAGCGTGATCGTCATTGCGATGATCGGGCCGACCAGTTCGTGGGCGGCATCAAGTGCCGCTCGCACCGGAGGCTTGCCCATGTGCAGGTGACGCTCCACGTTCTCCACCATCACGATTGCGTCGTCGACCACAAGGCCAACGGAAAGTACGATCGCCAGCAGAGTCAGCAGGTTGATGGTGAACCCAGCCACCATCATCAGGAATACCGCCCCAATCAGCGAAATTGGAATGGCGATAACTGGGATGAGCACTGAGCGCATCGAGCCCAGAAATAAGAAGATAACTACAATGACGATGAGCAGCGTCTCGCTCAGGGTGTGGAGCACTTCATTGATAGCGTCCTGAATGTAAGCTGTCGAATCGTAGGGGACGCCAGCCTTCATGCCCGGAGGCAATTGAGACTGGATGTCCGGCAGCGCGGCGCGAACGTTCTTTATCACTTCCAGTGAGTTGGCAGTAGGGAGTACCCAGACGCCCATGAAGGTCGCCGTCTCCCCGTTGAAGCGCACATCCTGGTCGTAGTTCTGGGCCCCAAGTACTACATCGGCTATCTCGCCCAGCCGGACTACGACTCCCTTATCCTGCTTGACCACCATTTTGCGAAAATCGTCCGCCGTCCGCAGATCGGTGTTGGCGATCAAGTTCACCGACACCATGGAACCCTTCGTCTGCCCTAGTGCCGAAAGGTGATTGTTCTTTGCCAATGCGTCTCGCACTGTGGAAGCGGAAATGCCAAGCGCTGCCATTTTCTCGGGCTTCAGCCAAATTCGCATCGCGAAAGTACGGTCGCCAAGAATGTCAGCGCGCTGCACGCCACTGATGGAGCTTAACTTTGGCTGTACGACCCTCGTCAGGTAATCGGTAATCTGATTTTGATCGAGACTGGCGGATGAGAAGCCGAGGTAGACCGCAGCAAACTGATTGTCCGCGGTTTGCAGGTCAATCACCGGCGCTTGGGATTCCGGAGGCAGGTCATTGCGGACCTGCGCCAGCTTTGCCTGAATCTGCGTGAGGGCCGCGTTGGTGTCGTAATTGAGCTTCAGATGCACGGTGATCGTGCTGAGGCCCTGCGCGCTCGATGACTCCATGTAGTCGATGCCATCGGCGCTGGCGATCACACGCTCCAGCGGCGTGGTGATAAAGCCGCGAACCAGGTCCGCGTTGGCGCCCACGTATACCGTCGTGACCTGCACCACTGCAATATCGCTGCGTGGATATTGCCGCACGCTCAGCGACCGGATGGACTGTAATCCTGCAATCAGGATCACCAGATTGACAACGATGGCGAGAACCGGCCGCTTAATGAAAAGATCAGTAAATCTCATTAGCTGTCCTCGGGCTTGGGTGCAGGATTATTCTCTGGCTGGACCTTATTGTTGACCTGGACGGCCGCCCCGTTGCGCAGTTTGAAGACTCCCGAGCTCACAACTTCGTCACCGGGCTTGATACCCGAGACCACCGCCACCTGATCGCCGCGTGAACCCTCAAGCTTGACAAACTGCTGACGAACTCCGCGATACGTCTTGCCACTGGGGTCCTTGAGATCGGAAACGATGTAGACCGAATCGCCGTAGGGCGCATAGTTGATAGCAGTCGTCGGGATGGCGATAACCGAACGGTCCGCCCCGAATAGCATCTCCACTTGGACGAACGTGCCGGGACGCAGTTTCCCCCCGGGATTAGCAAGGGTCGCCTGCACCTGGACGTTTCGGGTCGCCTCGTTCACGATTGAGTCGATGGCCGTAACCCGCCCGGTAAACGCGGCCGCCCCCGCTTCATTGCTCGTAACCCGAATCGTACGGCCGACCCGTACCATGGACCCCTCCTGCTGCGGCACGCCAAAGTTGACATAAATTGGATTTAGCGCCTGGAGGGAGACTATGGCCTCACCGGCCGCCAGGTACTGTCCGAGGTTAATTTGGCGGATGCCCAGGATTCCTGAAAACGGGGCACGGATGGTTTTCCGCGCAATGGTGGCACGGATCTCTCCCACCTGTGCTTCGGTCACCTTCTGTTGGGCAGTCACATTGTCGTATTCCATCTGGGCTATGACGCCTTGCTTTACGAGCTCCTGCGTCCGACCGAAATTAATGTGCGCAAGGTCGTGCTGGGCCTCCATGTTGGCGAGTTGAGCTCGCTCTTGCCGCGTGTCGAGCTCCACCAGCACGTCTCCCGCTTTAACCGATTTGCCCGACTCGAAAGCGATCCTAGCCACGGTGCCCGGAAGGTCTGCGCTCACCGTCACACCCTGCACCGCCACCGTCGTACCGATAACGTTCAACGTTGCCGGCCACGTCTCTTGTTTCGCCACAATCGTAGTCACAGCCTCAGGAGGTGGTTGCATAACGGTCTGCGAGGCCACCTGTATTTGGCGGTACTTCACAAAGCCGAGGCCCGCGACAACAACTGCCACCAGGGCCAACATCAGTAACATCCGTTTCGCCATGAGTCCTCTTAGACCGTGAACAAAAGTGTCGTCTTCTTTATCTCATCCAAGAAGGTAGGAATTAGCCATCCACCAGCATTTAGTGCAAGAGGGGTAGCTGGAGAGGAGGGCCTTTTCACTGTAGGCGCGTGACAATCGCCTCGTTCATTGATGAGTGGTCAATCATAACTAACTCGGAATCATCACATCCAAGCACCGGTGGAGAGCGGCTACCCTTTCGAATCGCCGCCGCTACCCTACGGATTGACTTTCAGATTGACTAGGAGGCCACAAGGATTCAGACAATTTACATACCATTAACATTAACCGGCCCCCATCGCATGGCCTACGCTCGCCTACCTCCGCTATTGAATACCAGCCCGAACCGAGCCAAAATACATTGGACAGTCCGAGTAGGTCCCAAGTTAGCCTTATGATACCGAAATTCTCATGCCTCGGTCTTCATTCATAAGTCCTCGGAAACACAGCCATAGACTCCCTAGCCGGCAAATGTCTGCGGTCACGAGTCCGAAGCCGACTCTCTGCTAAATTACTTCCACCATGAAACCCGCCCGTAGTTTTGCCAGCGATAATAACGCCAGTATTCATCCCGAAATTCTGACAGCTATCGCGAACGCCAACCAAGGCCATGTAGTCGGATACGGGGACGACCCGTACACCAACTCGGCAGTGCGGAAGTTCCAACAGCACTTCGGTCCTGACATTGATGTCTTCATCGTTTTCAATGGGACCGCTGCTAACACCTTAAGCCTCAAGACCCTAACCGAGTCCTACCATGCCGTGATTTGCGCCGAGGAGGCCCACATTTACACCGACGAGTGTGGTGCGCCAGAGAAGTTCACCGGCTGCAAGCTCATCCCAATTCCCACCACTGAGGGAAAACTCACGGTAGAAGCCGTCAGACGGCTCTATCACGGGATCGGCGACGAACACCATGTCCAGCCGCGCGTAATTTCGATTACGCAGGCGACGGAAACGGGCACGGTCTACAAGCCTAATGAAATCCGAGCCCTTGCCCGGTTCGCACACGAACGCCAGATGTTTCTGCATATGGATGGTGCCCGCATCGCCAATGCGGCCGCGAGCCTGCGACAAACCTTGCGTCAAGCCACTCGCGATCTGGGCGTGGACGTGCTCTCTTTCGGTGGAACAAAGAATGGAGCCATGGGCGCCGAAGCCGTCGTCTTCTTCGACCGCAAACTCAGTCAAGATTTCAAGTATCGGCGCAAGCAGGGCATGCAACTAGCCTCTAAGATGCGGTTCATCTCGGCGCAACTTGACGCCTTGTTGTCGAATGACCTGTGGCTGGCCAACGCGCAGCATTCCAATCACATGGCAAAGCTCTTGGAGAAAGAGGTGAGGAAAATCCCGGCTCTAAAGATCGCGTACAAGGTGGAGGCCAACGGAGTGTTTGCCAAGATTCCGCGTCCAGCCATTGCCAAATTGCGGAAGCGCTACTTCTTTTACGTCTGGAATGAAGAGCAGTCGGTGGTGCGGTGGATGTGCTCTTTCGATACCACGAAGAAAGATATACGGGAGTTCGCTAGGTTCGTGGCAGAAACGGTCCGGAGCTAGGAACGGAATCCGGAAATGGGCCGCACTCTCGCGACGAAGAAAGCCGGATCTCGTGCCGTTAAAGGTGCATCTTGGCTTGATTTTGGACAATTCTTCCACTAAATTTGCCGCACGCCCTTAAATAATGAAAACGGGTTGACCTTGGAGTTGGGATGAATCGAAGCTGGTTGAGTTTTGTCCTCGTGTATGCTGCCGCACTTTCCCTACCCAGTTGTGGACACGATCAGGAGTTGGTTTCGATTTCCATCCAACCCACGACTGAAACCTTCGGCTCGGCGACCACACCGGTGAGCGACGACACAGGCCTGAACGTTCAGCTCAGAGCGATCGGTTCCTATATCCACCCGCCAGTGGACAAGGACATTACGAACCAGGTTATTTGGTCTTCGAATACACCACAGATGGTAACGGTGAACTCTACGGGCCTGATTACCGCTACTGGCCTCGCTTGCGGAAACACGCTCATCTCCGCGACTGTAAAAACAAATAGCAGCGCCGGAGGTCTATCGTCATCGGGAGCCATAGTGACCGGCAGCATGACCGCGAACGTGGTCTGCTTTACCGGTACGGCTGGACCTCTTCTTACGGTAAGCGTCTCGGGTACTGGCAGCGTCAGCAGTAGTCCGGGGGGTATTAGTAGCTGCCTATCGACGTGCAGCGCGAATTTTGCGAGTGGTACCGCGATCACATTGACGGCGACGCCGACCGGTAGCGCTACGTCTGTGGCCTGGTCTGGCTGCGACAGGGTGTCCGGGCTGGTGTGTAACATTAACAGCTTGACTGCCAATACCGTTGTTACAGCCGCTTTCACCTGAAATCCTGGGTGGTCGCCTGCTAGAGACTAAACTTAGTCGAGTAATTCTTCCATTTTCAGTTTGTGCTTCTCCTTAGTCTTTGTTTCTTGCGGTCGGGAACTACCTGATGGGCTGCAGCAATCTCCCTGACTGTCCCGGTTGCAGCCGGCGATTGCTCAATGATCGCCGTCGGCTAGAGTTCATCCAGCAATTTTCCCAGCGTCGGCTTATGCTTCTCCCCTGATTCCCGTTTTTTCTTACGATCGGGGAGCACTCGCGACGCCGGAAGCACTCCAATCCGCTCTCTAGACAGCTCTTTCACGGCTTGTACCGCACTGAACCGTTTCGCCTTGTTCTTCTTCCTTGGCATCGGGTTTGATCATGCCATAGCTCGATCTTCCAGAAGATGTAATAATCAGTATCGACCCATGGAAGAGCGCGAATTTTTTGACGAACGGCCGGAAAAGAAGACAGCTACGCTGAACTGTCCCCATTGCCATCAATCCGCCGAATACGAGGTTATTTGGCTGGTGCGAACCAAGAAGAGGCAGCTCTCCGGACGTGCTGATGAGCGCGATCGCGCCCGCTTTGCTAAGGCCCGCTCCTACATGCTTCGCAAAGATGACCTGATGGCGTGCAAGAACCTGCGCTGCCGCAAACGTTTCGAAATCTCCGGCGTGCAATCGGTTGTCTTCACAGAATAGTCGTTCGAACCGGTGCCACGGGTATCCAACGCTGCCGCCTCAACATGCCACTTACTAATTGCTATCTCCGAAGCGTTCACCGCTCATTTATACT
>Ga0207130_1271_pt1 | contig 9409 bp, 5 predicted proteins | sample Alteio_BWMinHeat_16_FD_153545 | JGI IMG/M metagenome (GOLD analysis project Ga0207130, IMG submission 153545) | Enriched cells from forest soil in Barre Woods Harvard Forest LTER site, Petersham, Massachusetts, United States -... | ecosystem: Environmental > Terrestrial > Soil > Temperate forest >... | reverse complement strand
GCTGGCGACAGCAGAGAGCGCCGGATGGGCGGGCGCCGGTCGAGTTCCTTTTTGAGTTTAGACACGCGACGGAATTTTTCCTGGGTGCTGCCGTAGTCGGCAGCGAGCATCTGGTTCTGTTCGATCGCGGCCACGTGCTCGACCGTAACTTCTACGCCATCGACCGTGGTGAGAATTGTGCCGCCCATATCCTCGAGCGCTTGGCCGAAGGTTTTGATTTCGGTCAGGGCCTTGGCGAAAAGTTCGTCAAACTTTTTGCCAAAAGCGCAGTTGTAGGCCGAAACCGTGGCCAGCACCCCGGGGTGGTAGAAGGACGAATCCAGCCACTGTTTCAGCTCGCGCACGCGTCCCACGATTCCGGAATCGATCAGCATATTGAAGTCGCGGAAGCGGGAAATCTCCTCGCGCAGCGGATCGAAGCGCCGCAGCAACTGCACGTGTTCCTCCGGCAGCTGGGGAGCGTCGGAATCAGCCAGGATTTCGATCAGGGCAATTTCGAACGGCGACAGGGGCAGCGCGCCGTCGAGGCCGTAGCCACTTTGCTCCCACTGCCCGGGCACGCGGGGATGGCGGTAGAGGAAAGTCGAGATCAGGTCGGTCTTGTCGCGGTTTACGTCGGTGGTTTCGTGGCGGCGCACGAAGTAACGCAGCAGGGCTTCGGCGACTTCGGAATCGGTGTCTGGAGTGAGCGCCTGGCGCAGCATGGCGGGCGTAATGGCCATGTCGAGCAGATGCAGCCAGCGATACATCCGCGCCAGAGTGTTGGGCAGTTCGCGCGCGGAACAGCGCAGCGCGTCTTCATCAAGGCCGCTTGGCACCGGCACCTCGCCACCCAGCGTGCCGGTCATGAGCTTTTGATAAAAGCCCTGCACGGTCGCCAGAATGGCCAGTTCAAAGCGAAGATCTTCCGCCAAAGTGCCCCCGAAACGAGAGTTTCTCAACTGAATCTTTACTAATGTTCAAGTAAAAACGAAACGTTACCAGCGGTGCAAGTTACTACCGGAGCGGGCCTCTTCATGAGGTGGGATGAGATTTTCCGGAGGTACATGAACTTCCGCGCGGGGAATTTTTCACCACGGAGACACGGAGGCACTGAGAGAAGCAATGACTTCATGTCGTGAGCCCGCGCTAGATGCGGCTACGCGGCCGAATTAACGCTCCAGGCTAAACGCTTTAGTTAAACAAGGGGTTCTCCGTGACTCCGTGTCTCCGTGGTGAACGAATTGCAGCTCGAAGCGACTCAGAAGACGACGGTCTTGTTGCCGTAGACGAGGACGCGGTTTTCCACGTGCCAGCGCACGGCGCGTGAAAGCACAACCTTTTCCAGGTCGCGGCCCTTGCGGATGAGGTCTTCGACCGTGTCCCGGTGCGAGACGCGGACGACGTCCTGTTCGATGATGGGACCGTCGTCGAGTATTTCGGTGACGTAGTGACTGGTCGCGCCGATCAGCTTGACGCCGCGCTCGAAGGCCTGATGATAGGGGCGAGCGCCGATGAACGCCGGCAAAAACGAGTGGTGAATGTTGATGATGCGCTGCGGATAACGGCTGGCGAAATCGTTGGAGAGAATCTGCATGTAGCGGGCGAGAACAAGAAAGTCGGGCTTGTGCTCGCCGAGCAGTTTCTGGATGCGCGCCTCGGCTTGGGTCTTGTTGTCTTTCGTGATTTCAACGACGGCGTAAGGGATCTTGTAGAAGTCGGCGATCGCCTGATTGTCGGGGTGGTTGGAAATGATCAGCGGAATGTCGCAGGCCAGTTCGCCGCTGCGATGCCGATAGAGAAGATCGACCAGGCAATGGTCGTATTTCGAAACGAAAATGACCATGCGCGGGCGATGCGACGATTGCGCCAGGCGCCACTTCATGGCAAATGTTTCGGCAATGGGCGAGAAATGTTTGGCGAAATCGGCGAGATCCTTCTGCGAGAGGTCGATATCGAATTCGGCGGGATCGAACTCGACGCGCATGAGGAAGAGGCCGGATTCTTCGTCGGCGTGCTCGTCGGCGTGCAGAATGTTGCCGTTGTGGCGGTAAACGAAGTCGGCGATGGTGGCGACTTCGCCCTTGCGGTCGGGGCAGGAGATGAGCAGGATGGCGGAGTTTTTCATGGGGTGCACGACTACTCTGGTTTGTCATCCTGAGCGAAGGGATTGTCGCGCATCGCGCGCCAATCCCGCAGTCGAAGGATCTCTATAGCTACTAATGAATAGTCGACTCTATATTGCTTTGTCGAGAGAACGCCTTGTAACTGCCACTGTGATGCAAGCCGATAGGGATCCTTCGACTTCGTGATGCGATTCGCTGTGCGAATCGCATCACTCCGCTCAGGATGACAACAACTTTAGCGCTTCAACTCTTTCAGTATCTCCCGCGCCGCATTCGCGCCTGAGCCACCCGTCAAGCCTGCCCCCGGGTGCGTGCCGCTGCCGCATAGATACAGATTCTCAATCGGCGTCTTGTAGCGCGCCCAGTCGAGCAGCGGACGCATGGTGAAGAACTGGTCGAGCGCCAGGTCGCCATGGAAAATCTGTCCGCCGGTCAGGCCATATTTGTCTTCGAGGTCGCGCGGCGTGATGATCTGGTGGGTCAGAATCAGCTCCGGCAGATTGGGCGCATACGCTGCGAGAGTCTTCACCACGGTTTGGCCTAGCGCTTTGCGCTGGTCTTCCCAATCGCCTTTCAGCTTGTAGGGCGCGTATTGCATATAGATCGACATCACGTGCTTGCCTTCGGGCGCGAGCGTGGGATCGGTGAGCGACGGAATAGTGGCTTCGAGATAGGGCTGGCGCGAGAAGTTGCCATACTTTGACTCGTCGAAGGCGTGCTCGAGATAGTCGATCTCGTTGCCGATGTGGATGCGGCCTTTGAGCACAGCCATGTCGCCATTCTTGAGCGCGGTGAACTGGGGCAGGCCGGCGAGCGCGAGGTTGACCTTGGCGACCGTGCCGTTGCCGCGGTAGTGCTGCAGTTTCTGCACGAAATCGGGCGAAAGGTGCGTGGGATCGGTCAGCTTGAGCAGCGTGCGCTTGGGGTCGGCGTTGGAGATGACGGCGCGGGCGTGAATTTCTTCGCCGGTCGAAAGAATGACGCCCGTGGCAGCGCCGTCTTTCACATGAATCTCGATGACCTCGGCGCCGGTGCGAATCTCCGCGCCAGCGGTCTTCGCGGCCGATGCCATGGCCTGCGTGACCGCGCCCATGCCGCCGGCGGCGAACGAGGCGGAACCTGCGGGATGAGAATCTCCGGCGGCCCGAATCAATAAGACCAGAGCGCTGCCCGCGGACCAGGGGCCGAGAAAAGTTCCGAAGACTCCGCGCGCGGCGATGACGGCGCGCAGCAGTTCAGTTTCGAAGTATTCGGATGCCAGGTCGGCGACGGCCATCGGCCCCCAGCGCAGCAGGCGGAACATGTCTTTCTTGCCGAGGCTGCGGATCGCGCGGCCCGTCTTCAGCATGCTCCAGAGGTCGCCGCTGGAAGGATGGTCGATGTCGGGCGGTGTGGTGGCGAGCGCGTCGGCGATGACCTTGCTGATCTTGCGGAGCGACTGCTCGAATTCCGGATACTTCTTGGCGTCTTTCTCCGAGAACGTAGAGATTTCCTGTGCAGATTTCGCCGTGTCTTGAAAGAGTGTGAGCGCGCGACCATCGGGCGAGAGCGCGGTGACGCAGACTTCGGGAGTGATCAGCTTCAGCCCGTGTTTTTCGAGTTGCATATCGCGCACGATGTCGGGACGGATCGGGCCGGCGGTGTGCGCGAGAGTCGAGCAGCGGAAACCCGGGTGGAATTCGTCGGTGACGGCAGCGCCGCCGACCTGCGCGTTGCGTTCGAGCACGAGCGGCTTGAATCCGGCCTTAGCCAGATAAAACGCGGTGATGAGGCCGTTATGGCCTCCGCCGATGATGACGACGTCGCGCTTCGTTCCGTTCGTCGTCATCTACGCCGCTCCCTTGACGTCTTTCAGGATTTCCAGCGCCGCCAGCCGGCCGTTGGCGCCCATGATGCCGCCGCCGGGGTGCGTGGCCGATCCGCACATGTAGAGATTCTTGATTGGAGTGCGGTACTGCGCCCATCCCGGCACGGGGCGCAGGAAGAACAGTTGCTCCAGCGAAAGCTCGCCCTGAAAAATGTTGCCCTCGCTCAGGCCCCACTCGCGCTCCAGGTCGAGCGGGGTGACGACCATCTTCTCGATGATGATGTCTTTGATGTTGGGTGCGTACTCGGCGATGGTGTCGACCACGGTGTTGCCGAAGGCTTCTTTCTCGGTATCCCAGTTGAGGCCAGGGCGCAGCTTGTAGGGCGCGTACTGCACGAAGCACGACAGCACATGCTTTCCCGGAGGTGCGACGGAAGGATCGGTCAGCGATGGGATGACCATGTCGATGTAGGGACGGCGCGAGTAATTGCCGTACTTGGCGTCGTCGTAGGCGCGCTCCATGTATTCGACCGAAGGCGAAATGGAAATCGCGCCGCGCAGATGTGCGCCGGGGCCAGGCATGCATTTGAAATTCGGCAGCGCATCGAGCGCCATGTTGACCTTGCCCGATGAGCCGCGAAACTTGTAGCGGTTGACCTCTTCCAGAAAATCGCCGGGCAGGTGCTGCGCTTCGATGAACTTGGTGAACGTGAGGCGCGGGTCGACGCTGGAAGAAATCACGTCGGCATGGATTTCATCGCCGTTGGCGAGCACGACGCCCTTGGCCTTTCCGTCTTTCACAATGATCTGCGCGATCGCGGCTTTAGTGCGAATTTCGACTCCGGCTTCGCGGGCGGCGTCGGCGATGGCGTTGGAAATTGCGCCCGTGCCGCCGCGAGCGAATCCCCAGGCGCGGAAAGCGCCGTCGATTTCTCCCATGTAGTGGTGCAGCAGAACGTAGGCCGTGCCCGGCGAGCGCACGCCAAGAAATGTGCCGATGATGCCCGACGCCGACATGGTCGCTTTGAGCACGTCGGTCTCGAACCATTGATCGAGAAAATCAATGGCCGACATAGTCATGAGCTGGACCTGGTTGTACTTGTCGTAGCTCGACATGCCCTGGAAGCGGCGCCCGAGGAAGAGCAGCTTCATGAGTTCGCGCGGATTCAGCGTCGTGGGGTCGGGAGGGACCATGCTGAGAATCGGCTTCACGAAGCGGCACATGGCCTGCATCGCTTTGCCGAATTCGTCGTAGGCTTCGGCGTCGACGCGCGAGTGGCGGGCGATTTCGCGGTGCGTCTTGCCGTGATCGTTCACGCGCCACAGGTAGTCGCCGCTGGGCATGGGCGTGAAAGTTCCGTCGAGTGGAAGAATTTCGAGGCCGTGGCGAGGAAGGTCGAGGTCGCGGATGATCTCGGGCCGCAGCAGCGACACGACGTAGGAGCAGACGGAGAATTTGAATCCGGGGACAATTTCTTCCGTGCAGGCCGCGCCGCCGAGCACGTGGCGGCGTTCGAGCACCAGAACCTTCTTGCCGGCGCGCTGCAGGTAAGCGGCGTTGACCAGGCCGTTGTGCCCGCCGCCGATCACGATTACATCGTAGGAGTTTGCCATTGGCTATTGTCCGAGCTCTAGGTCTTTCGGTGTTAGGTCTCAGGTCTTAGGAAACGCAATGATACGCGGGAAGGGAGCGAGGGGAAAGATCAGAGTCCGCTGGGAAGGACGGTCCAGCTACGGAGAGTGCTGCACGATGCTGGCAGGATTGTGTGCATGATGACCTGAGGTCGAAGCGCTATTCTATCGGGAAGTCACCGTTTTGTCTGCAAGAATAGGGACCACGTCGTCGTCATCCCGCGCTCCGCTCGAAAGAACGCGGGGCTTCGCGACCCGCGTTCGGGCTGAGCGCCGGGGTATAATCCGCATCGAGACAAATCTCTTCGAGGAATTCACCTTGCCCATCGGAACCGCATTTCACGAGCGCACTTTTCCCCTTTGCCACAGCCTGAATTACCGCGAGTGGTCGGGGTTTTACACCGTCAGCGTGTATGAGGTGCATCACGAGCACGAGTACAACGCCATTCGCAACGCCTGCGCGCTGATCGATATTTCGCCGCTCTACAAATATCGGATCACCGGCAAGGACGCGACCCGGCTGGTGAGCCGAATAATCACGCGCGATATCAACAAGGTGAAAGTGGGGCAGGTGATCTATTGCTGCTGGTGCGATGAAGAGGGCAAGGTCATCGACGACGGCACGATCTCGCGGCTGGAAGAGAATGTCTATCGCTGGACGGCGGCCGATCCCAGCCTGCGCTGGTTTCGGCAGAATGGGCTCAATCTCGACGTGCAGGTCGAGGATATCTCCGAGAAAACGGCGGCGCTGGCGCTTCAGGGGCCGACTTCGGCGAAACTGCTGAAAGCTGTGGCCGAAGCTGACATTGCGAATCTGAAATATTTTCGTGTTACACGAGGGAAGATTGCGGGAGTGCCGGTCGACATTTCGCGCACGGGGTACACCGGCGATCTGGGATATGAGATTTGGATGCCGTGGAATGATGCCGTCAAAGTGTGGGATGCGCTGGCGGAGAAAGGCAAGCAGTTTGATCTGCATGCGGCTGGGATGCTGGCGCTCGACGTGGCGCGGGTCGAGGCTGGGCTGTTGCTGATTGAGGTCGATTACACAAGTTCAAAGAAGGCGCTGATTGCGACGCAGAAGTATTCTCCGTATGAGCTCGGCTTCGGCAAGATGGTGCATCTGGAAAAAGAGAATTTCATCGGCAAACACGCGCTGGAACAGGATGCGAAGAAGGGCGTGGGTCGGCAGTTCGTGGGACTCGAAGTCGATTGGACCGACGTGGAGCAGCTCTACGAGCGCTACGGGCTGACTCCGGCGGCGCCCGCGCAGGCCTCGCGCGTGGCGGTGCCGGTATACGCGGGCGATAAGCAAGTCGGCAAGGCAACGACTACAAGCTGGTCTCCGACGCTGAAGAAGATGATTGCACTGGCGAGCGTGCAAACCGATCACTCGAAGCTAGGCACGCCGCTGCAGATGGAGATCACGATTGAGGCGATCCGGCTGAAGACGAACGTGAAGGTGGCCGGGCTGCCGTTTTTCAATCCTCCGCGGAAGACGGCGACGCCGGTGTAGTGTAGGGGCGGACGCATTCGTCCGCCCCGCGAGCGAAGCCAGCGTGTGGACGGCACGAGCGTTCGTCAAGATTCTTTGATTTTGACGATGAACATCCGTATGCGCTTCGCGCACCCCGGACGAATGCGTCCGGGGCTACACGGTTCGTGCCGCCCGGCGCTTTCCTGCGATGTAAATCCAGGCTCCGATCAGGACCAGCGCTCCGCATCCTCCCACCACTTTGAGCAGCGCCAGCGGCTTGTTCGGCTCGTCGGGCTGCGGGATCAGCGAGAGACCAATCGTTAGCACCGTCGTGAGAAGTCCCACGGTGGCCACCAGTTTGGCGATCGTCGTTCCTCCCGGCACGCGGATGACTTCGGCGCCTGCCGGTTCACGCTGCAGCTTGATCATCGCCGCAAAAAGATACAAGTACGGGATGAAGTATGTGATCACGCCCATGCTGACCAGCACGTCGTAGGCGCCTTTGACGCTGGTCCCGGCCTGTCCCAGAAAAATAAACACTACGCCGAGGACGAACTGCGCGAGCAGCGCAACCCATGGTGTTTTCCACTTTGGGTGCAGCGATCCGAAAGCAGGAGGCAGGAAGCGGTCGAGGCCAGCGACAAAGGGCAAGCGTGCGACTGCGGCGAGATAGGCTCCGGCGGCGCCGATATTGCTGAGCGCGATCAGAAATGCGACCAGCGGCAGGATGCCGGGGAATCCCACGCGAGCCGAAGTTGCCGAGACAGCCTGCACCAGTCCTTGCAGGCTGTTGACCTGAGTCGACGGCAGTGCGAGCAGAACGGAGACTGTGCCGAGAATGTAGCAAATCGTGACCGTGACTCCGGCGAACAGCAGCGAAAAGGGAATGGTGCGACGGGCGTTCTTGATTTCTTCTCCCATGAAGGACGCAGTTTCGCAACCTCCGAAGGCGAACGTCAGGACCGACCAGAAGATGATGTCGTTGAGGTGAGTGCTTGGCGTCATCGAGTGCAGTGTGAATGAAGTGGCCGATCCGAAGCGATGCCACGCCACGAACCCCATCACGATCACAATCGTCACCGGGATCCACATCGCGATCGCGCCGATGTTGTGCAGCCACTTGCCTACGTCGAGCCCGACGATGTTGAGGAGCGTGGCCGCGCTCAGCGTGAGCAGCGAAAAAGCGATATAGAACGTAGCGTTGCCGGAGAGATGCTCCCAGGCCGCTTGCCGCATGAACAATACATTGCTCGCGGCGAAGTAGAGCACGGCAGGGAAGTAGGGAAGATTGCTGGTCCAGTATGTCCAGGCGGCCATGAATCCGGAGAAGTCGCCGAAGGCGCGTTTGCTCCAGACGTACAGGCCGCCTTCGTTCGGATAACGCGACGACAGTTCCAACACCGACAGCGCTAGCGGTGTATAGAAGCAGAGCCATGCGCCGATCCAGATAACGACGGAACTTGGGCCGGCGGCAGCGGCGCTGGCGATCCAGCGCAGGCTGATGCCGGTGATCACATAGAAGAGGACGAGATCGCGAAACCCCATCACCTGCCGCGGGCGGTTGCGGTCTTCGGTTTCAGCGATGGATCCACCGGGTGCGAGAATTCTCGTGCTGTCGGCGGGTCGGTTGGACGACGGTTCTGTCAAAGGCGTGTCCCGGAGTCAGGCTGCTGCGAGCAACAAAGAAGAAGAGGAATACCATCTGCGCGAGCGAGGGGCAAGCGGGAAATACGAAACTACGTGATGTCGGAAAAGGAAGACGAGAAGAATTCAGGGTGCTGCCAGAACCGCTCGTAGCATTCCGGGCACAGCCAATCGTGACCATTCGTATAGCCTGATCCGTGCTCATCTTCGGACAGAAACAGCTCCCACCGGCAGACAAAGCAGTGGTCTTTCTTCCATCCGTCCTTTACCACTTCGAAGTTGGCGGGATCATCATTGGCCAAGGCGAGCTCAAAGGAGCAGGTTCCTTGCGTGCGATGAATCACGACATCGCGTGGCTTCCACACCGCTTTATGCCAGTGCCAGTTGTAGGCGCGGCAAAGACTGATTACGTCGCGAACGTAGTCAACATTCCACCTGGAGCCGTGAATCTCGATGGTTTCTGCCGACAGGACGCGGAATCCAAAATCGCGAAACGACCCGCGCTGAAAGGTCAACGGCTGGGACGGCATAGACCGTTCGCTATAGAAGGTGCGGATAGCAGCGGGATCAGCTCCGGCTTCGCGTAGCAGCTCTGCCGCAAAGCAGTGCTCTTCATCTAGCAATCCGAGGAGTAAGTGTTCGGTGGCTATGTGTTTGCTAGACAGGCGGTCGGCTTCGTCGCAGGCGAACTTCAGCACACGCTTGGCACTCTCGCTTAGCGGCAGATCAATTGACGTCGGTGTC
>Ga0207130_1345_pt1 | contig 9528 bp, 8 predicted proteins | sample Alteio_BWMinHeat_16_FD_153545 | JGI IMG/M metagenome (GOLD analysis project Ga0207130, IMG submission 153545) | Enriched cells from forest soil in Barre Woods Harvard Forest LTER site, Petersham, Massachusetts, United States -... | ecosystem: Environmental > Terrestrial > Soil > Temperate forest >... | reverse complement strand
GATAAGCCATGGATGAACCACCCTTTCCGCAATCGGGAAAGGGGAAAGCGCGCCATTGTAAATGCCGACAGGGCTTTTGATAGCAGCGCCCGTCTATACCTGCTATTTCCAAATCTGCATTATCCGTCCCTCCCTGGACGGAAACCTGGCATCCCTAGCGAAACGCAAACCTCAATAGCCTCCCGCCGGCTACATCGCCATTTGCCAGCTGGCGCCGCGGAAGGACCATGATCAGCTCTCCGCTCGCGTCATCGCTGCCATGCAGATTGATCGTCATTTTCAATTGCTGATCCAGCGCCACGAAAACATTCGGTGCGGTAGCGACAATGGCATGCCGCCCCTGGTCTCCCACTTCGGCATAAAGCTGCGGTCCTCTGTAGAACAGGTCAAGCGTCATGCCGTTTGAAAGACTGTATGAACGCAAGTAGTCATAGGCTTCGCTAGCTTGCATTCGATGATAGTGGTTGGGGAGTTCGATGCGCAGCGCCGGCCCGGTGACATTCACAGTCTGATTGTCCGGCGTCGTCTGTGCTGAAGCCGCCAATGCAAACGCGCTTATTAGGGAAATAAGAACTAGGTTTTTCATGATGGGCATCCTTTCTTTTGAACAGAATATGGTCGGGTGCGTCGTGAGATTGATCGTCCTGCTTCGGCACCAGGCGAAAATAAAATATCTTCTCTTTTAAAAATATTGCTTCATCAAAAATGATGGGGCTGTCCATCATGGAATCGGTCAAGTCCGTTTCGGGCTGTCATGCCGGACGCTCCTGCCAGGCAATAAAAGCAGCTGGCTATATGCATCCTTGCGGACAAGATGCGCTGCAACTCAGGCACGCGGGGAGTAATTTTCCAGGCACCGGTTCATATCGGCTCCCCGATGAAGTGCGTAACGGTTAAAGGAATTTTTTTCGAGGATTTGGAGGACTGCTGATCTGGTCGACAGACACACCGGTGATCTCCGAATTTTCAGGCACCGGGGTAAGGGGAAAAGCATTAGAGCGTCAATGGATTTTTTGGCGTCCATCATTATCTTGCTCAGTTTCTCGCGCAGATTTGCGATGTTTTATCGTTGTATCGCCAAGCCAGAATAGGATATGTTTGCGCCATATTCAAGCCAAACGCTGCTCGCCAGCGAAATGGCATCTGGCGGCATAATGCGCAGAAGAATCATGTGTGCCAATCAATCAAATTAACACGAGACAATTCCATGCCGATAGGTAAGATAATGCACTTCTGAACTTGAACGAGAGAGGAACCTGCATGTACAACTACATTGCCCTGTTGCGAGCCGTCAATGTCGGCGGCACCGGCAAGTTGCCAATGTCAGAACTGAAGGCGATGTGCGAATCGCTGGGCTTTGCCAAAGTGCGCACCTACATTGCCAGCGGCAATGTCGTTTTTGCCAGCAAGCTTTCAGAAGCATCGGCGAAAGCGAAACTGGAAGCCTGCCTCAAGGCATATGCCGGAAAGCCCGTCGGCGTGATGGTGCGCACCGCTGAGGAAATGGCCGCCGTCCTCGACGGCAATCCGTTCAAGTCGGCGGCGCCGAACCGGACGGTGGCGATATTCCTTGATGCTCCGCCGCCGCCGGATGCCCTGGACGATATGCGCGGCCGGCAGGATGAAGAAGTCGCGCTGGGCGTGCGTGAGATCTACGTGCACTATGGCGCCGGCATGGCGGACTCGAAACTGAAGATTGCCGCCGCAACAAATGGCACTGCGCGCAACATGAATACCGTCGCCAAGCTTGTGGAATGGGCCAGCTCCTAGGGCCTGGCGGGCTTCCGCGGCAGGGTTAAACCGACCACACGGAAAAACGTCGGCCGCCGTTGCATGCGCGGATGACCCGCGCGGTCTGCCAGGACCTGCCGTTCCGCAAATCTTTGCCCTTCCGGGTGATCCCGGCTTCCCCGCCGCCGGAAATCACCGCGCAGGTTGCTGTCCTTGCTGGGGAGGTGTCTGTTCCCGAACATAAATTTCAGCGCGACGATTTATCGCGCGGTTAGCGGGCGTGTCGTTGGCAACCAGCGGCTGGCTCGCGCCGAGCCCGTCCGATGTAATACGGCTTGCCGCAACGCCGCGGCTGCTCAAATAGCTGCTGACGTTCTGTGCGCGCTGGCGCGACAACGGACCATTGATGGCGTCGCTGCCGGTGTTATCGGTATGGCCGTAAACTTCCACCAGGGCGGCCGGATTTTGCGCCAGGCTTGAAGCCAGCTGGTCGAGTACGGGACGCAAGGAAGGATTGAGATCGGCTTTGCCCGTGGCGAAACCGGTATCGGCTGGGATATTGACTTTCAGGCGATTGTCCGCGGTCTGGCTAACCTGCACGCCAGTACCTTGGGTTGCCTGCTCCATGGCCTTTTTCTGTGCTTCCATCCGGTTAGACCAGATATTGCCCCCAACCGCGCCAATCGCAGCGCCAATGCCTGCGCCGATTGCCGTTCGCTTCGCTCCGCCCGGCCCCGCGATGCCGCCAACCAGGCCGCCCAGCACGGCGCCTGCTCCGGCGCCCATCGCCGTGCCTTTTTGCGTTTCCGACATATCGGCGCAACCCGCTGTTACTACAGTAACCGCCAGCACCAGGGCGCCTATCTTGAATTGATTCATGATCTTTCCTCTTTGATGGATTGAATGTGTTTTTCAACTACCGAAAAAAATTTTGCGGATGAGCACGCGCAATAGCGCAATGTGACTGCAGTCATCGACATGGCGATCTTCACCGATGTGAAAGACGTCTTCGTCGAATGTCGCTGCGCATCCTTTAGCACTCGCCCTTTTTCGCCTGTCCCGGTGGGCAATGGTCACGTCTCTCATCGCGATCCCTGCGATGATCCCTGTCGTGATCCCCATCGCGATGGTGGCGCTCTTCCCACTCGCGCCGTTCCCAGTATCGGTGGCCGTCGTAGTATCTGTCGCCATGCCAGCCGACCACCACGGCAGACGCAGGCGCAACGATCACTGGAACCGGTGTCCCGATATTGATGCCGACATCAATGGCATGCGCCGCACCGGAAATACCTATCCCGAGGCCGATGACTGCTGACGCGATGAGAGAACATTTCATAATCTTGCTCCAGAAAGTTATTTTCAAAATTGCTTCTGGCAAACGAACATGGCATGTTTTTTTGCACGATGATCATTTGTCCGGCTTTCTAAACGGGGAGCTTGTAGTTGCAGTTGACCGGTTTGCCAAGGCGTCACAATCTTTAACCTTCCCTCATCGACGGACTTCTCATCAGCATTGCTGATCATTGGATTCGCCGGCCATTGTGCACATGGAATGAAATTGCAACTCGCACCAGCTCTGCCCACATCATTCGCGGCACGCAATTTGCGTATGGTGGCAGCCGATATCCTCGCCGCTGAAACCGACCGACGCCAAGCTTCCAGCAGAACACGATCCGATGCCCCGGCCACCTGGTTTCAACGATTTTCTTTTGTTGTACACGTATCCGGGCGGGAATAGAAAAGCGCAAATCGGCACAGTCTTCCTGCCGTCCGCAACAGCGATACGGAGACCGCTTTCGTTTGTCATTTGGCAACTGAATTCTTTACAACAGATGCGCTCATTCCAGCATTGACATAGCCATACCTGAGGGCCAATATACAAATTAACAATCAATATAAAAATTAAAACAACAATTAACAATTAAAAATATTTCTCAAATAAAATGTAGAGAAATTATTGAAACGCAGCAATCTAGTTTGGCTAGTTTCCGGACACCAGCGCGTCCTATAAGGGGTAGCAAAGAAATAGCGCGCAAGGAAACAAAGGGAGGATCACGCTCAATGTCTTGGCGCGAGAACACTATGGCCGCCCATAGGCTAGACCAAAAAAGCGAAGTTGCTTCGAGTCTTGCCGCGGACGCCGCTGATGCACAAATGGTTGGCAGGATGCGGCTGGTGCTAGCCGTGTCTGGCCTGCTGGCGATTTTTATCGACCCTTCTGGCTTGAGCGGCGTTAACAGCGTTACCTGGTTCGTCTTTTCCGGGTATGTCTTGCATTGCACTGTCCTTTACATTTTTGCGCTGCTTAACAAACCGTTCTCTCAGAGCAAGCTGATTCACTGGATGGACGTCTGCTGGTATGCGCTGATTGTTTTGTTCACGGGCGGCGTCAGCAGCTTTTTTTCCCTGTTCTTCTTTTTCGCCATTCTCACTTCCTCTTTCCGCTGGGGATTCGAAGAAGGCGCGCGCATCACCGTCGCTTCAGCAGTACTGCTTGCTGCATGCGGCTTGGCGTCGGAGACGGAGCAAGATCTTCCTCGCTTATTGTTGCGTACCACCTTCCTGCTGACATTCGGCTACATGAGCGCGCGCTGGGGCGAGTCAAAAATAGAATTGAAGCGTCGGATTGCCCTGCTTCGCGATGTCAGCCGGCTGTCAAATCCGCGTTTTGGGGTAGATCACACCATCACCTCCATCCTGAAAAAAACCTTGGCGTTTTTCAAAGGCAGCAGCTGTATCCTGGTGATCCGGGACAAAGATTCCGCGACCGATTCGCTACGGACAATAAAGGAAGGCGATGCGGAGCAATCAATCAATGCCGTGCAAATTCGTGCAGAAGCAGCCTCGCGACTGATGGCTTTCCCCCAGGACCAAGTCGTGGCATACACCCGCTCGCTTGGCTCAGCCACGTCGATACTCGGCGGGTCCCTGGTGTATGAAACCACCAGCGGGAAATGGCTCAAACGCGCAGAGCAGACCAGCCAGGACATGGCCGAGCTTCTGGAAACAGATTCCTTCATCAGTGTTCCTTTGTCATTGAGGAAAGGGGAAGGCCGTATCTATGTAATCTCGCAGAGAAACCGATTCAGCAAAACGGATGCCCTGTTCCTGAGCCATATCGCCGAACAAGCATTTCCCGTTATCGAGAATATCGAACTCCTCGATCGGATGGCCTCGGAGGCTGTTTCGCAAGAGCGGAAAAAGATTGCCTTGGATATCCACGATACAGCCATCCAGCCGTATATCGGCTTGAAAATGGGCTTGAGCGCCGTGCGGAACAAAGCTGCTCCCGACAACCCCCTCATCGACGATCTCGACAAATTGATGAATATGGCAGCACAGGTCATAGGCGATCTGCGCCGCTATGCCGGGACCTTTAAAAACGAGCTGGGACAGACTGAACCGATATTTCTCGTCATTCTGCGCCAGCAGGCGGCGCAAGTCCGGGAATTCTACGGGATCGACATCGAGGTCAGCATGGAAGGCGAACTTAATGTGAGCGACCGCTTGACCGCGGAAGTATTGCAGGTCGTGCGCGAGGGATTGAGCAACATCTGCAAGCACACGGATGCGCAGAGCGGATTCGTCAAACTCCAGTGCGCGGATGGCTGGCTCAGGATTCAAATTGAAAATGAACGTGTTGGCGTCCAGCCTGCCGATTTCACGCCGCGATCGATTACCGAACGGGCCACCGCGCTGGGCGGCAAGACCCAAGTGAAGCAAGGAGCTGGCGGCGGCACTGCCGTATTGATCGAAATACCCGTCTAAAAAGGTGAGGCCATGAAACCGGCGGACGCAACCATTCGCGTAATGCTCATAGACGATCATCAGACGATGTTGTGGGGATTGAGCAAATTGATCGACGGTGAAAGACCGAAGATGGAGGTGGTCGGGACCGCAAGAACCTGCGAAGAAGCGCTTGCTAAAATCGATCAGTTGGTTCCGGACGTTATTTTGCTGGATCTTGACCTGGACGGGAAAGACGCCCTCGATATTATTCCAGCCCTGCTGTCGAATCTGGTGTCGCGCGTGTTGATCCTGACCGCCGAACGCCGACAATCGACGCTGGACGTCGCCGTTCTTCGCGGCGCCCGCGGGGTGCTGCGCAAAGACGTATCGGCGGAACAGGTGCTGAAGGCGATAGAAAAAACCCATCAGGGCGAACTATGGCTTGACCGCGAGACGCTGGGCAGGGTATTCGGCGAACTCATGAATCCAATCGCCGTCCGCAAGCCTGATCCCGAAACGGAAAAGAAGGATACCCTGACAGCCAAGGAGCAAAAAATCATCCGCACGATCGTCGAGGGAAGCGGCGCTTCGAACAAAGCGCTTTCGCAACGGCTATACATATCCGAACACACCTTGTGCAACCATTTGACATCCATATACCACAAGCTGGGCGTGAGCAATCGACTTGAACTGTACGTGTATGCAATCAAGCACCAGTTGGGAAATCCCCTTCCCTAATTAATCGCAGCTCAATGGATTCCGCTCAGCATCGGCATGATGGTGCGGATAATCTGGATCACAGCCGGCCCCATGATGACCATGATAATCGACGGGAATATGAACACCACCAGGGGAAACAACATTTTTGTCGGAACCTTGGCGGCCATTTCCTCGGCGCGTATTTGCCTCTTGTGCCGCAGATCATCGGAAAATACCCGCAACGAATCGCCGATGCTTGTTCCGAACTTGTCTGCTTGCGTCAGCATGGAGGCGAATATGCCTATTTCCTCAACCCCCGTGCGCAGCGCGAGATTGCGCAGGGATTTCTCTCGGGTGCCGCCCGCCCTCATCTCCAGGTTGGTCAAGTGCAGTTCTTCTGCCAAGGCGACGCTCTTGATCTTGATTTCATCAGCCACCTTGGTAAGGCCGGCATCCAGCCCTAAACCCGCTTCGACGCAAACCAGCATCAGGTCAGAGGCGTCAGGAAAGCTTTCGAAAATTTCGCGCCTGCGCATTTTTATCTTCCAATGAAGCAGCGCATTCGGTAGATAGCCATCTGTGCTTCAGCGATCGACACCAGAGCGTCTGGGGCATACCACCACAAAAACTTAATTGTGTAGTACTCCGTCCAAGTCAATACTGTGTATTTTGTAGCATGGAACAAATGATGCGGATGATAGGAGCTATGAAGCAACTGTTCGACCGGCATCTGGAAAAACCGGGCATCCATCACCGTCACTTCCTTCCCCAACTCGTCATGAGTGCGATTGAATGACGCCTCAAGAAACTGCGCCAGAAATTCCAAAAATCTCCGCTCTGGCTCTGGTTCAAGCTCGCGTAAGCGGTATTCCTCTATGTGTGAATGTGCGAGCACGTCGCCGACCACTTGCCAGGCAGCCATAGAGTCCGTGAAGTCCCCCGCCTTCTGGCGCAGCCAATTTTGCAGGCCTGCCGTTTCTGACAGTGCGAGTGACCCATTCGTAAGTAGGCCTGATACCGCCATCTGCTCCTTCAACGGATCACCGCTCAAGCCTTGTAAGGACTCTTCGCCGACCCACGTGCTCAGAACGTCGCCAGCTTGGTGATCTTCAAGAAAATGTAGTGGCTCGTAGTTTTGCCCCGCCGTTGGTGATTCCATAGAATCGAAGAGAATCCGTATGAAAGGATTTTCTGTCTCGTCTTTGGGCTGCGTAGGCTCTGCCTCCCGCACGAGTTCGGACTTATATTTTTCAACATTGAGCAAAATGTTCGCTGGGATCGGAGTGATCAGCAATGGGTAGTTTTCAGCAGCTTTCTGAAAAGAGTTGGACAAATTAAAACCTGCGACTGGCAGACCATCAGCCCCTACAATCAAGATGTAACGATCATGCAGCCGACCTTCCTTCAATCCGTAGATGCGGAGCGTCAGGCGTCTCAGTAGGTGCCGATTGTTCTCGCAGTTTTTCAGCAAGTTATCAATTCCACCCGGGGTAGGCTCTTCAAATTCGCTCGACGCGGACTCGGTTTCTTTGGATCGTTTCTTTGGTAATGATCTGAAGACGAGGTAGTCTGTATTCTGTGCTGCGCAGATCAAAAGCAGACCCAATCCTGCATCCTCAAAGTAAGGATCGAAGATGACAATCTGGTGTTGCTGGTACTTGGCCAGCAGTGCCTTGAACCATTCAATGAATTGCAGTCGACTCTCGGGATCTTCCTTACCCCAGCGCAATAAAAACTGCCCCTCCGACTTCGGCGGATGAAGTCGCGCAAAAAGGGATACGAGGTCACGGTTGACCGGCACCCACGGATCCGCCTTACGCCCGCCGATGCTATTGCCGAATCCAAGATCGCCGCGATTAATGGTCAGAGCGGCCTTCGCCCGCGCCGATTCGGAGGGTCGGACCGTCTTTTCTAGCCAATCAAACTTGACCTGACCGCCGCCGTGGCTCACAAGGTGCCCCTGAAAATTTAATTCCCGGACGTATCCGACCCGCCAGCGGCAGCACAGCAAGCCTGCGCTGGCGTGATCGCCGTGAAATCCAAAGATTTCCAGTTCAGTGCTATCGGTTATCTCACGTAGTTGGTCACTTAGTTCAAACTTGCACACGAACTCGCCCGCCTCATCACGTGCCGCGGTAGCCAAGCCCGAGTAGATGATTTGACCGTCATTTGCGATGCTCAGGCGAAATTGAAAACCACTGAAGTACGGTACCTGTATCGGATTTAACCGTGCAACCAGGGCACGCGGTGAATCTACCCAACTCACGCTAAGCAAGCTCTGCTCGCGATCATCAAGCGTAGGAAAGACCAACAGTTCTAGGTCGCCAAACCTCGTAATATCAGCCCCACCGAAATCTAACCCGGTGTCTGCATTGAGGTGTTTGATCACCATTGCCGTCAAGGCTGTTTCGTAGACCTTACCCAGACAAAACAATGCCTTCTTGTTGGCCTGGGTAATAGAAGCGCTAAAAGCCCCAGCCGAGCCATGTGGGCTGGAGGTCGATCGCCGATCATGTGCATCACGATTTAGCAGATAGGCAACTGGACGGTAGACTTGATTGCCTATCCCGAGCGATGTCGCTCCGAACTTTGCTTTTAATTTATCTGAAATTCCTAACTTCAACTCCTCGCTTACTGTCGATATCGACCGTCCACCGCACAATAGCCGTAGAAGCTCCGCGCAGCGGTCACTATTGATGTACAGATTAAGCCGAGTAACCTTCGCCTTTGATTGCCCAAAGGTATGGAAATCTTCGTTATCGCTGAAGGACCAGCTATTACTGGAATGACTGTAAGGAAGAAGTCGACCATAAACTATACGATTCTCTGTTGATAGCCCGGATTTAATCTGTAATATCCACAATTGCAGTGCGCAATGGCGGGCATCAATTGAGAAAAGCCGAGTCAGTCGATTGTCATTTAGTAAGTCTTCAAGTGAAGGTGCCATGGATTCCTCAAATTCGCTTTCTTTGAATTTTCAAAATACCAACCAATTTGAAAAGTTCGAGCAAGTTATATAACCACTACACCAGCGAGAGACCTAATACCATGAAGCGCCCAATTTTGCGCTTATGGTATTGGCACTCGCTTGGCGCGTGACCGAATAAAGCACCATGAAAAATGCCATTGATGACGTTAAAACAATCATCAATGGCATTTAGCAAAACCAATTAAATCAAGCGGTTAGAAATCAGCCCTACTCCCACTCGATAGTCGCAGGCGGCTTCCCGGAGATATCGTAAACCACGCGATTGATCCCGCGCACTTCATTGATGATGCGGTTCGACACTCGCCCCAGCAATTCATGCGGCAGATGCGCCCAGTGGGCGGTCATGAAGTCCTGCGTCTGCACCGCGCGCAGGGCCACCA
>Ga0207130_1344_pt1 | contig 9623 bp, 9 predicted proteins | sample Alteio_BWMinHeat_16_FD_153545 | JGI IMG/M metagenome (GOLD analysis project Ga0207130, IMG submission 153545) | Enriched cells from forest soil in Barre Woods Harvard Forest LTER site, Petersham, Massachusetts, United States -... | ecosystem: Environmental > Terrestrial > Soil > Temperate forest >... | reverse complement strand
CCTTGGGGGTGCCGACGTTCCTAGCGCGAGATCAATTACAGTGGTTCATGAGGGACAATGGCTGGTCGGCATGTGATCGGGTCGTCAAGGAGGCGGGTCTAATGCAAGGCGAGATTCACATGTCCCAACTGGCGACCGTAGCCATCCCCGATGACGCGCCACCGATCGATCTGCGCAACCTGATCTGGGTGGCCCTGGCGCTCGCAGTGCTCGTCGCCGCTATCGCGATCGATAATCTCTGGCTGCTCAACTTCATCCACGTGATGGCCGGAGTGCTGTGGACCGGCATTGACCTATTCATGGGCTTCGTGATCGGCCCTATCCTGCGCCGCTCCCCGTTCTCAGCGCGGCGCGCCATCGTGCTCAGGCTGATGCCGAAGACGCTGTTCCTGCTGCCGACGCTGTCCGCCATTACTGGCACGGCCGGCTGGTATCACGCCCGCCAGCTCGGCCTGCTTGAGGTCCCCTATCCCGCCTATTGGTGGGTGTTGGCGGCGCTGGTGATCCTTGCCGTGCTGACGGTGTAGGGCTTGGCGGTGCTGTTGCCGACCAATCTGCTGGTCTATTTCGAGATGCGCAAACCCGCCCCCGACGGCGATCGTATCGGCCGGCTAATGAAGCGCTACATCTACGCGGTGGCCTCACAGGGGATGATGCAGGTCGCAATCATAGTGGTGATGGCGCGCTTCGTGACGGGGCTCTGAACGGGCGCACGGCACCATCGCCCGGCGAGCCTGCAAGCGACCCCGCACCTTCGCCGGGGGCGAGGCCGGAAAGGCGGGACTGAAAGCTTGAATGGGACCGCGAGTCGCCAAGCTTGGATGAGCCTTGGCGGCCCGCTGAACCTGCGGCGGAAACCGTCACCCGTTCGCCGAGCATAGCCAATATCGTCTGGCTCTTACCGGCGGATTATGGTTCGGAAGAACCCCGGTATTATGTAGCACCCGCCACAAGGGGCGCGTCGTGAGCGCGCCGGCGTATGGCGATCGGCCTGGGATTCCCGTTGCGGACAACCGCAAGCGGAGTCATGGTCATGGGCATGGGGAGTAACCACTTCAATATGCGAGATCGACCAAGAAAGCTCGCCACATTGGCGCGAGCCATTTGGGGGCATAGATCGGTTAGAATCGCAGTCGGTTTCTGGGGTATGGGCGCGGCCTATGATACCGCTCTTTCTGAGTGGGTTCCCGAAAGTTGGGCCGCCAAAGCTCCCAAACTCCGGGAGATTATCGCCATGACAAGCGGCTTTTTCTCGATTAGCACTTGGCTGTTGGTACTGGCCGCAATCCTAGTGATTTCAAGTCTTGAATATGCTCACAGAAGGACGGGAGCCCAAGGGCGTTCTCAGCCCCCTCCTACCAGCGAGCCCAACGTTGTCGCAACCCAATACACGAGAAACGAACATTTACCTTTGGCGGACGTTGCGCCCATCGACACCATTAAAATTGAACCGGAGCCCAGTTACGTTGACGAATTTGGACGGATATTCGTAGGATCAAATGTTACACCTGCATATCTAGTCGGATTATTCAAGCAGGGCACTGCCATACAGGGCGCTAAACAAACTGAATCATATATTGGCAAATGGATGAAGTTGTCCGGATTTCTTGATGATGTTTTGCCTTCTACGGGAATCAGAGTAATGGTTACTTTCAGAACCAATAATTCACTGCACAATATCATTATGTATTTTAATGTGACGTGAATTGACTGCTTATCAATTCTAAGTAAAGGAGACAAGATAACGGTGATTGGAAATATAGATAAGATTGATATTATATCCGTGTATTTGGAGAACTGCGAACTTAAAGCCTAGACCCTATTGGATTCCTCTAGCCTCACCGTGTGAGCGCCCATCGCCGCTAGGCACTGCAACAAGAACGCAGCCGTGAAGCCTCCTCGGCTGATCTTGTTCGCTACGTTGCGCTCGTTTTCCTCGACGCCGACCGCCGCGAGCTTTTCCACTAGCTCGGCATAGGTCAGCCCTTGCCGCTTCAATTCGCCCTTCAATAAGTCTTTAGCCTTGGCCTCGTAAGCCTGAGTGACGGGCGACGCCTTGTATGCGTTTGCGGGCATGCAGGGGTCGCGCCGGCACGCCTTTAGTGAGCGTCCCCTCCTCATCGGCTCCCATGAGGCGGCTGTAGCCCGCGACATCTGCCGCGAGGATGGCCGTCAACCGCCGCTCCACCCGCTCGTTAGCCAAGGCGCCCCCTTCGAGAGATTGGGTCTCGGCACTATAGGCCCGAATCTTTGAAAACCTTCAAGCGATCTGCGCGTCTGCTGGCAGAGGTTGGCGGCGACCCGATTGGCGCCCTGTCGCTGAACAAGGAGCCAGTTAAGGGCTTAACGACCATCGAGTGACGGGAATCGACCCATAGTGGTCGGTCGGGGAGAGGAAGAAGAACGGCCTCCCCGGCCATACCGGACCCAACAAGGTATGTGCTATCCTTCTGCCAGCGCAAAGCGTGGTCCAGCCCGGAGAAGGCAGATGAGACGACGCGAATTCATCACGCTTGTCGGGGGTGCGTACGCGGCTTGGCCGCTCGTGGCGAGCGCGCAAGAGCGCATGCGGCGGATCGGAATGGTCGTAGGCGCAGCGGCGGGTGATGCCGAAGGAGAGCGATGGGTGCAAGCATTCCTTCAAGGCATGCAGGCGCTTGGATGGCAAAGGGACATCAACCTTCAGATTGACGTTCGTTGGGCGGCGAACGATCTGGATCGTATGGCTACGTTTGCGAAAGAGCTGGTGGCTTCCCAGCCCGATCTGATCCAGGTCACGACAACGCCGGCGACGGCTGCAATCCTACGGGAAACGCGCACTATACCTGTGGTATTCGCGATTGTCTCCGACCCGGTGGGCTCGGGCTTTGTCCAAAGCCTGTCGCGTCCTGGTGGAAATGTGACGGGCTTCATCAATGTGGAAGCCTCTTTGGGGGGTAAGTGGGTGCAGCTGCTGAAGGAGATCGCGCCTGGGGTTTCCCGTGTCGGGATGCTTTTTGATCCGGCCACCGCGCCTCAAACGGAATATTACAGGGGAGCGCTTGAATCTGCGAGTAGAACCTTGGGAATCATCACAGAGGCGGCCCCGTTTTATGGCGCCGTCGATATCGAAGAAATAATGAGGGGGTTGGGTCGTGCGCCGGAAGCGGGCCTCATTGTCATCCCGGGCAACGCCGTGCAGACCAATCGCGAAACGATCATCTCATCGGCGGCCCGCCACCGCGTGCCTGCGGTCTATGGATTTCGATTCTTCGTCAAAGACGGCGGCCTTATCTCATTTGGTGTCGACCTGCCGGACCTGCTGCGTCGCTCGGCGGTCTATGCCGACCGCATCCTGAAGGGCGCAAGGCCAGCCGACCTACCGGTCCAACTGCCGACCAAGTTCGAGTTGGCAATAAACCTAACAACCGCCAAGGCGCTCGGTCTTACCGTTCCGCCATCGTTGCTTGCTCAAGCTGATGAACTGATCGAGTGAGGCGCCAGCGAGTGTCCACAAATCACCCGTTTCAGACCTTCGGGAAGCCGCATGATCTGCGTTGCCAGCCGGCGTGATCTCGACTCAGGCTGTCATTCTCAATGGATAGACTGGTCACTTCTTCGTAGATTACGCGGGGTTGGCTTGTGCGGCTAGGCCTAGTGCCATAGCGAAGGAACTCGGAATCTCCAGGATGCACGTGTATCGGCTGACGAAGGAATAGCGGGCCTCGATGTGGCGGCCCAGAGATCGTCGCCGAGCACGTCGCGGAAGATGGCAGCCGCCTGGTCGATCACAATTCAGGATGACGCTTGTCGAGTCTGAGCGAATTTCCACGGCCCCCGAAAAGTTGCGCTTCCCCTTTCTTGCTATAGGCTGTTCAGTGGGTGGAAGACCACGAGTGGAGGGTTGAAATGTATCTCAGCATGCTTCGCCTTGTCGTGCTGGCGGCGCTCTTCAATCTTCCCGCCTCGGTGGCAACCCCTCAAACGGTGAAGCCCGTCACGGTCGGATATCTCTCGCTGTTGCCTTCCATACCCCCAATCTTCACTGAGGCGCTGCATGAACGAGGCTACGAAGAAGGTCGGAACGTGAGGATCGAGTTTCGGTCCGCCAAGGGGAGTAAGGAGGCACTTCCCAAACTTGCAGCAGAGTTGGTGAGCCTCAAACCCGACGTGCTGATTGGAGGTACGACGCCCGCAGCGTCGGCCCTCAAGCAAGAGACCGATTCGATCCCCATCGTCTTCTTCTTTGTCAGCGACCCGGTCGCAACTGGACTCGTCAAGAGCTTTGATCATCCTGGCGGAAATGTCACGGGAGTAAGCGTCGCTGATGAATATTGGACGGTGAAGACATTAGAATTGGTCAAAGAAACGTTGCCGGGAATCTGCTGCCTGACTATTTTGAGGAATCAGAGTAATCAAGCAGCGCCATTCCTCACTGCGATTTACGAAAAGACCGCCAAGAGCTTGGGCATCGAGCTAAAGATGATGGATGCGGGCAACCCCAGTCAATTGAACGAGGTGTTGGCAATCCCGCTCGAAGGTCGCTTCAAGACGGCACTCCTTGTCACACCAGAGTCCATATTCGTCGCGGGGCGAACCCAGATCGTCGATTACATGCAACGGCAACATCTTCCGCTCTTCGCGCCCTATCGCGCCGATGCAGTGGCCGGCGCCCTCATGTCATTTGGCGCGAGCTATGACGGCCACTTCCGCGCTATGGTGGACTATGTGGACAAGATACTTAAGGGTGCCAAACCGGCTGACCTGCCGGTTCAGCAGCCAACCGCGTTTGATCTGGTGCTCAATCTTAAGGTCGCGAAGGCGTTCGGCGTCCAAATCCCGCAAACGGTCCTCGCTCGGGCAACTGATCTGATCGAGTAAAAGAACCCGCCGACGAAACAAGATTGCACCTCTCCAGCCTTGCTGTAGGCTCGGAGCGGGAGGCGAGCATGTCGATACGAAAGTTGCGACGGCGCGAGTTCGTCACACTGCTCGGGAGCCAGGTCGCATGGCCACTCGCGGCACACGCCCGCGACGCTGCCAAAGTGCCGGTGATCGGTGTGCTCTGGCATGCCGGCAGCCCTGAAGAGGAGCAGCCTTTCTTCGACGCTCTCAACAGGGGCTTCAGCGATCTGGGCTATATCGAGGGGCAGAATATTAGGCTGGAGCACCGGTTTCCCAACGAGGTTCCGGATCGGTTCAAGAGCATAATCGCGGAACGCGTCGCGATGAACGTCGACGTGCTCGTGAGTATTGCTCCGGCATCCAACTGGGTGAGGGAAGCGAATATTCCCATGCCGCATGTGTTCGTAATCGTCCCGGACCCGGTCGGCCAGGGCTTCGTCAGCAGCCTTTCTCACCCCGGCGGGAACGCCACGGGCCTCTCGATGCTCGGTATCGATCTCACTAAGAAACGCCTGCAGTTCCTTATTGATTGCGTCCCACCGATGAAATCGTTGGGGTTCCTCGCCCCGCGACTTGCCATACCGACCGCCACTCTTCCAATTATCAAGCTGACGCAATCCGCAGCGAGCGAACTCGGGTTGGACTTTCATCTGTTCGATGCGGCCTCGTTGACCGATTGCCTGGGGTCTTCGACGCGATGGTGGCAGCCGGCATCCAAGGCGTATCGGTTGGTCCGTCCGGCCTCTTTTACCAGGGGAAAGCCACGATCGCGGCTCTGGCCTTCGCACGCAAGCTGCCCACTTGCTGGTGGGCCAGGGAACTCATGGTACCCGGCGCTCTCTTGGCATATGGCCCCGCCCTCGCCGCCATCGTTCGACGCGCACCGTCCTACGTCGACAAAATCCTGAAGGGCACGAAGCCATCCGAAATCCCGGTCGAGCAACCGACTAGGTTCGAGCTGATCATCAGTGCAAAGACTGCACGGGAAATGGGGCTTCAGCTGTCGCCAATGTCGCTTGCGCAAGCCGACGAGGTGATCGAATGAGGCGTCTGCGGCTCGCAATGATCGCGCTAATGGCTCTGGTGGCCTCGGCTCACCTTACACTTGGCGCTGTAGCGCAGCCGGTCAATCGGCCCGCAAAGCTCGGCATCCTCTACTGGGGTCGAAGTTACGGAGACTTCCTGGACAAGCCATTACATGATCTTGGCTATGACAAGGGAAGAAATCTGATCGTCGAGGAACGGATCGCTGCGGGCAGCCGCGAGAACCTGCCTCGACTAGCGGCCGAATTGGTAAGCCTCAAGCCGGACATGCTACTCGCATCAGGAACGCCGTCGGTGCTGGCGCTCAAGCAGGCGACGGACTCAATCCCCATCGTGATGATAGACGTTGGTGACGCCTTGACAAACGGTCTGATCCAAAGCTTTGCGCATCCAGGCGGGAACATCACAGGCTTCAACATTGATTCGGTGCGCCTGTTCGTCAAAATCAACCAACTTGCCACCGAGGTGTTTTCCGGGTTCCTGTTGTCTACTTTGGCTGCGTAACCAGTCGAACCCGGGAAACATTGCCGCGACGCCCATCGTCACTAAGGCAATTCAGCCCTTCGGCATCGAAGTGAAAATCTCTGACGCGGCGACCGCTGAGCAGCAGGATCAGTTCATGCAAGCTCCGCTCGATGATCGCTTCAACAAGATTCTGTTACTGATGCCTAATCCGGCAATCTTCTCGCGACGGGCTGAACTCGCCGAATATGCCTTGCGACGAGGGCTCGCGCTACTAGCCCCTTTCCGCACCGAAAGAGCGCTGATTTCTTATCAAGTAGATTACGACGAGATGAGTAATCGCATTGCCAGTTTCGTCGATAGAATCCTAAAAGGAGCGAGACCGGGAGACTTACCGGTCGAACTACCAACGAAATTCAAGACGATAATCGATCTTAGAAGCGCAAAAGCTCTAGGGCTTACTATTCCCCCATCGATCTTGGCGCAAGCCACCGAGTTGATCGAATAAGGCGGCGTGTGGTCATTCGGGGAGGCCGGCTTTGCGGAGGCCCTCGGCAAAGCGCTGAGGATAGTCGCCTCGATGCGGCATAATGGCTACCATCTTCGATATGGTAAAATTCGGATATGCTTGGAGGAGTTGTCGGACCACCTCGTGACCTTCGGAGATACGCCCCAAAAGCCCCAGGCACGCCGCCATTGATTGTAAGGGCCACTTCAAATCGGGGCGTTCGAGCAGGCCTTTCTTCCACCCTCCTCGTAACGCGCGGCCGCAAAGTGAGCACTACCGATGCCGAAGAGGAAGTTGTATTTCATCGGGTCGAAGGGGCTGAGCCTTATCGCCCTGCCGCGCGACAATCAAGGTAAGAGTGCGCGACAAACAGGATGAGAGAGTTTTTCGGGGCTTTGCGCCGTAGGGAGGGCGTAGCCCGACCGGAGGCCCAAGCCCCGAAAAATTCGACCTGAACTCGCCTTCGGGCAAGGGAGCCTCTGGTGATCGCGATCGACTGGATACGTGGATGGATCTCCTCATCGAAGGGATCCGCCCGTTGCCCGGCCGCCATGTCACCGATCACCAGATGAGGCTCTACATGACGTTCCGACAGACAAACGGGCCGCCCGTGGCGGCGGCGAGGGCATCGATCAGCGCGGCCACCGCTTATCGCTTCGAGCAGGATCGGCGGTTTCCGTCGCACAAGCAGCAGGCAAGAGGCCGGCGTCGTCCGGATCCGCTGTCCGACTTCTTCGATGCCGAGGTGGTGCCAATGCTGAAGGCGGGGCCCGAGCTTCGCGCGGTGGCGATCTTCGAGGAGATGCAGCGGCGCCATCCCAGTGTCATGCAGGCAATCGCATCGGGACCCCAAAGGCGCATCGCCATCGCCTTTGTCGAATGGGCGGGCGTCAACTCGCAAAAACTCGTCATCGACTGGACCTTGATCGAGGATAAGAACGACGCGAAGAGCTTCGCCGGGCGTCTTCTCGAATCGCCTCGCTCCTTTTCCGGTTACACGGCCATCGGCGCAGGCATCGACTTCGCCCGCGCCCAATTCGCGAGGAGCCCCTTTACGGCCGACCGCCGCGTCATCGACGTATCCGGCGACGGCACAAACAATAATGGACGCGACGTGCGCAAGGCGCGCGACGACGCGCTCGCGAATGAGGAGGTCACAACCATCAACGGGCTCGTGATCCTCAGCCTCGCACCTGATTCCTACAACCCCGAGCATACCAATCCGCCGGGCGGTCTCGACCATTACTATCGCGAGAACGTCGTGGGGGGCACCAATGCCTTCGTGACGGTCGCCGAGGGCTTCGGAAGCTTCGGTAAGTCGATTGTGGCCAAGCTGATCCGCGAAATCTCGGCACTGCCGCCAGCCAGCGGCGAGACGGCCAAGGCTGCCGGCCGGGGCTAGGTGGCCGCCTACGACGTAGGCTTTTCGTAGGAACGTCGAGATCGACGTTGCCGCGTTCGACGGCGACTACGAGTATCATCCGAAGGTCGGTTGATTGCGGGGGTGGGAATGGTCGCGCTTGAGGCGTGCGGCGGGTAACTCGCTGAGTTTCAGCCTTCTGGTTTCAATTTGACATTGTCAACTTGCTCGCTCTGGATCGGTCATGGGCTGCGAGCGGGCTAACCTCAGCCCGCTTCCGCGCCTCTGACGAAGGACCGGAATCGACCCATTGCGGACTTCACTGCGGCGCGCAAAATCAAGGTTTTCGCACCCGCAAACTCTCCCAGTCCACGCTAGGGCCTATTTGGCGAAATCCTCCCTTGGCGGCGAGCCTACGTGGCTTTAGCTTGAACAAGCGTAGGCTTGCCCTGTGCCCACGAGCGATCTGGCGTTCACATAAAGTCGCATCGCGAAAGGGCGCCAAGCACTTCGCCTCTACGGGCGGACCTCTACGGACGGATTGCACGTCCGCACATTTATGGTCGCGCCTCCAAGATCATATTGAATGGCGTTTCGGTCGCCTTGCGCACCTGCGCGAAGCCGCCTTCGCCGATGACCGATGATAGCTTTCCAAAACCTGCTTGTGCTCCCAATGCCGCTCCCACCGGTTGGTCGAGGGAGGTCGGCACGCAGACCATCGTCGAAGCCGCGTAGTAGAGCCGGCCCACCGGATTGAGGTTGTCCTCCAGCCGATCGCCGGCGGCCGGCTCGACGATCATCCAGTGTCCGTCTGGCTTCAGCGTCTGCCGCACATGCCGAGCCGCACCGACTGGATCGCCCATGTCGTGCAGGCAGTCGAAGAAGGTTACCAGGTCGAGGCCTTTGCTCGGAAACTCACTGGCCAGGCCAACTTCAAACCGTGTGTTTGCCGTCACCCCATGCTGCTCGGCATGCAACCGGGCCTGCTCCACCGAGCTTGGGTGGAAGTCGTAGCCAACGAAGGTCGACTTGGGGAATGCCTTGGCCATGATCACCGTCGAAAACCCATGTCCACAGCCGACATCGGCCACCGCCGCGCCGCGCTCCAGCTTTGCCACGACGCCGTCCAACGCCGGCAGCCATGATGCTACGAGGTTGTTGTGATAGCCTGGGCGGAAGAAGCGCCCTGTGGCGCAGAACAGGCACTGCGATTGGTTGCCCCAGCCAACCCCCTTGCCGGTGCGAAACGCAGGTTCGACCAGCGCCTCGTTCTCCATCATCACCATCGCGACTTCGAACCCGCCTTGCATGTAGACGGGACTATCGGGCTCGGCGAATACCATCGCCTGTTCGGGCGGCAAGGTG
>Ga0207130_1321_pt2 | contig 9694 bp, 8 predicted proteins | sample Alteio_BWMinHeat_16_FD_153545 | JGI IMG/M metagenome (GOLD analysis project Ga0207130, IMG submission 153545) | Enriched cells from forest soil in Barre Woods Harvard Forest LTER site, Petersham, Massachusetts, United States -... | ecosystem: Environmental > Terrestrial > Soil > Temperate forest >... | reverse complement strand
CAGTGTGGATTTATTGGCTTGGAGCCCTGATGGTAAGACACTGGCGAGCGGGGGCCGGGATGGCACTGTCATCCTTTGGGATGCCGGCAGCGGACAATTGCTCCGATCCCTGACCGGGAGTGGCGGCTTTCTGGCGTTGGCCTGGAGCCCGGACGGCAAGACTCTGGCCGGAAGCGACGACGCTGGCGCACATTAAAAAATACCTTCGTGCATAATCTCATTTCATCCTTGCAGATCCGCCAAATATCAAAAAAATCAGGAATAGAAACCCCGATACCCACCCACTTGCCAGCGGCCCTTGGCGGAACATGGACCGTGCTTGCGACGGCGATTGAGTACTTTGGGAAACAAACTGCAGCAAGCGCGCGAGGGATACGGACCTCATCCGCTGGGGCAACCTGCGCGGCAAGTTAACTTGTGCGTGCCCGTGAGAGCGCAAATTCTGCCCCTGCAGATGTTGCCCACGTTTTACAACCTGGGCGGAGGGAAACGGGTCGCGTCCGCCCAACTGCCGGGTGCGTTCACACCAGGGACAAGCGGCCAGATGGCCACCGTAATAGTGTTGGCGGTTACGCCGGCATATGCTCAGGCAATTCTGTGCTTCATCGAGCGCATCGGCCCAATGTTGCGCATCAGGCCGGGCTGAAGGATCGCGATGTCCTTCCTCGAAGCAGCGCACAAACAAACGCTGCAGTGATGGATTCAATATCTCAAAAGAAGGCGCAATCGGCATGGGCCGGTAGGGAACGGTGTTCTTTTCCGAATATGGGAAGTGACCGAGGCGGATGCGCTCTTCATAGGGTGGGGGATCGCCTTTGCCCAGAAAGACGCCGGCAAAGGGATGGGTTCCCTCCATCAGCAAGGCAAAGATGATCACAGCCAGGCCAAAACAATCCTGCTGGCTGGTGCGGTCAACTGTGGAGAGATCGCAGCCCTGCAGTTCGGGCGGCGTGTATTCGGCCGTTCCTACCGGACAACGGTAGACGTGGCCATCTTGCAGATCGCGCACCTGGAAAGAATCAGTATCCACCAGCGTCACCAGAGCGCGTTCAGAAGCAAGAACATTGCGGCAATTCACATCGGCGATCACACTGCCGCGTTTGTGCACCGCGCCGACCGCAGCCGCCAGGTTGCGGGCCGTCTGATGAAGGTAACGCCAATTGAAGAGCGGGCAAAATTGCCGCCTGGTCCCAGGATTGTAAAAGTCAATGATCGGGGACATATCGTTCACCCGAGTCATAAGAAAACCGACGACTTTCCCTTTATGGTTTACATCCTTGAGCAAATCGAGAGGCCACGCGATGGAAACGTGTCCCTGGGCGGCCATTGGATCTTCCGGGGGATGGGCAACCATGAGGGCAAGCTTGCGCGCATGTTCTTCGGTGGGCTGGTGGTAGATCTTCGCGACCAGAGACGGGTCTTGCGGGACAGGGTAAATGCAGCCTTCGCCTCCGCAAGTCAGGGCCGACGACGGGCTGAAGGTAATCAGCTTCCCGGTATTTGCCCGTTGTAGATGCATGTCAATGTATTCCGGCGCGACCTGCCTGTCACCTTCCGATAACGGAGTCAAAGCATGCTACCGTTCGGCTTTTGCCCGGGGCCATGATTTTAAGCTCGGCGTACAAATCTTACGTTACGGCGAAGACAGGCTGCCGGAGGCTTTGAGTTTTTTGGCGTGATCGAAATCCTGCTGGGCGCGGTCGTCTTGCTTGAGGGCTTTATATGCCAATCCGCGGTTGTAGTAGGCATCCGCGTCAATAGGGTGCAAGCCAATGAACTGATCGAAATCCTGAATCGCGTTCTGGTATTGCTTCAGATCGAGATAAGCGACACCACGGCTGAAATACAAGGCATCATCAGCACCTAGCAAGCGAAGGGCTTGATCGTAATCCTGAATGGCCTGCTGGTATTGTTTGAGCTTATGGTAAGCTGCGCCACGACCGCTGTAAAAGGTGTACCACTGATTAGGGTCCAGACGAATGGCTTGGTCGTAATCCTCGATGGCGCGCTTGTATTCGCCAAGAGCGCGGTACACATCGCCACGGTCGCAGTACAAAGCACCCCACGTTGGCTCTGAGCGAATGGCCCGGTTGTAGTCCTTGATAGCTTGTTGATATCGTTTGAGAGACAAGTAGACTGAGCCACGTCCAGCGTAAGCCTCATAGTTATCGGGATCTAAGCGAATGATCTGATCATAATCTGCAATGGCACGCTCATACTGTCCAAGAGATGAGTAAGTCTCGGCGCGTTTGCTGTAGGCCTCTTCAGGCTGCGGTCCAAGCAACCGAATGGCTTTGCCGTACTCGGGAATGGCGTGCGCATCCTCTCCAAACTCACGGTAAGCATCGCCACGGGCCATGTAGACATCGGACGCATCCTCTGGACTTAAGCGAATGGCCTCGGCGAAGTCCCGAAAGGCCCGCTTCTTTTGCCCGAGATCAACGTAGACCTGGCCACGGGCCACGTGGCCATTCTCTGGATCTAAACGAATAGCCTCATCGTAGTCTTGAATCGCAAGCTTAGGTTGTTCCAATAGGTAGTATAGGTTGGCGCGCTCACGGTAGTATTCTGCGACATCAGGTCGCAAGCGGATGGCCTGGCTGTAATCTTGAATGGCACGGTCGTATTGTCTGAGAGTGTGGTAAGTCTCGGCACGACTCGCATAGGCCTCAGCGTAGTTGGGGTATGAGCGAATCGTCTGGTCCAGGCTTGCGATCCGCTTTTCAGCGGAGAGCAGGCTGCTTTCTAGAACTGCTTTAGCTGCATCGGCATTGGCTCCGGATATCGTCTTGGCGCCGTAATCGTCGGATTCTTGCCTGGTCAGCGGCGGATGAAATTCGCGCAGAAGAATTCTGTAACGGCCGGTTTTCTTGGAATAACTCCTGCGCATGTAATAGATCTTGTTTCGGTTTACAAAAATCTCCGCATCGCTGTCGGGAAGATCGATATCCCAAACGTTCCAGAGGCCGGACTCGGAAGGGTTTTCCGCATATGCCAAATGGTCTTGCGGATGGCTCCCCGCTCCCGGGTCGTAGCGCCTTAGATAGCCTTCTTTGTAGGCAAGCATGCTCAATTCAACGCCTGGGCCATTGGACTGGCTTTGATGTTTGACCTTCCCCGTGGTCGCGTCAAGCAGTACGGTGAGACTGTCTACACCCAAGAGCGCGAGTTCGTTGAGCGCAGCATTGAAAGTAATTTCTATGACCGCACTTCCGTCTCCAACAGGCATTTCATCGGGGTCGCTTCCCTCTCCGGTTGCATATCTCCAAAGCTGCTTTCCTTCTGCGCTTAGCATGTAGACGGTATCGGCGGCGACCACAACCATCCTGTGATCGGGCAAGATCAGAGGATGGATTCGCTCGGGAATATCCGCTGAGTGGGTGGACCGAAGATCACGCTCGCCGGGCAGCAGTTCGAGTTTCGGTGTCAGCCTGTGCCGAGCCGCGCCAGAGTGCTTGCGGACGCGGGCAATTCGTTTGAGCTGCTCGTAGTCTATACCACGGTCGTGCCAAGCCTTAGAGTCATTGGGTTCGAAGCTCATGGCCTGATCATAGTCAGCAACGGCGCGCTCATATTCTCCAAGATCAAAGTAGGTCTCGGCACGTTTGGCGTAAGCCTCAGGAGCGGCCTCGTAATTTGAGAAAGCCAGCCGAATCGCCTTGCCGTAGTCCGGAATGGCACGCGTATCTTGTCCAAGATCGCGGTACGCGTCGCCTCGGGCGAGGTAGCTTTTAAAGGCGCCTTCTGGAGCCACGCGAATCGGCTCGGTGTAGTCCTGGATGGCACGCTCATATTGCTTGAGGCGCCGGTAGGCCTCGCCGCGGCGGAAATAAGCCTCATGGTAATTTGGGGCTAAACGAATGGCTTGATCGTAATCCTGGATGGCACGGTCATATTGCTCGAGATCATAGTAAACGTGACCACGCTCGTAGTAGGCCTCGGCCACATCGGGGTTGTGTTGAATGACCTGATCAAGGCTTGCGATTGCTTCCTGATATTTCCCCTGTGCGCGCAGGAAGTCACCATTGTCAACCGCTGTTTGGATATCGGTTAATCGCCGCGGCGGAGTGTTCACTCGATGCAAGGGCGGATGAAGTTCCCGCAGCAGAATTCTGTAGCGCCCCGTCTTCCTGGAGTAGATCCTCTCGATGCAATAAATCTTATCGCCATTTACAAAAATCTCGGGATCATCGGGGGTTTCGATCGCCCATTCGCCATCTTCTTCGCGATACGACAGGTCGCCCGAACCGAACCCATTGTTATCACGCCATAAAAAGCCCTCACCGTAGGCAATTACGCCTAAGTCCTCGCCCGGACCCATTTCTTCATTTAACCACTTGAGCTTACCCGTGGCCGCATCAAGCCTTACGCTTAGGTTATCTTCGCAGACAAGCGCGAGTTCATTGCGAGCGGGCTGGAAGGCGATTTCCATGACTGCAAGTCCCGCTCCAAATCCCTCGTCGTATACTTTTTCCGGATCCTTTCCCTCCCCGATCGCATATTTCCAAAGCTGTTTTCCTTCTTGGCTCAACATGTAGACGCTATCGGCGGCAACCACCACCATCCTGCCATCGGGCAAGAACAGCGGAGGGACCCGTTGGGGAGTGCCTCGCCAGCGCTCCCTCGAATGAGTGGAACTAAGATCCAGCTCGCCGGGCAGCAGTTCGAATTTAGGCGTTATCTTGTGTCGCGGCGCGCTGAACACGCAAATTGTGAGACAGATCACGGAGAGAGCGATTAGCGCGGGTTTCATGAAATTCATGGCTACTCGAATCCTTACCGCGGCGGGTCGCCGGATTCCTCGAGTTTTTTGGCGTGATCAAAATCCCGTTGCGCCCGGACATCTTGTTTGAGTTCTTGATAGGCCAGCCCGCGGTTATAGAAAAGTTGAGTGTGATAGGGCTCTAAGCGGACAGCCTGATCAAAATCCTGGATGGCTTGCTCGTATTGCCGCAAAACATTGTGGGCGAGGCCGCGGTTGAAATAGGCCTCCGCATTTCTTGGGTCCAAGCGAATGACCTGGCTGAAATCTTTGATGGCTGCCTCGGATTGGTTGAGCGCCTTATAGGTCAACCCACGGTTGTAATAGAAAATAGATTCATTCGAGTTTAAGCAAATGGCGTCATCATAATCCTGAAGAGCCAGTTCATATTGATTCAGATAGTAATAAGCCAGGCCGCGGTCGTACAAGGCCATAGGGTCATTGGGACTCAGGTCAATCGCCCGATTAAAACGCGTAATCGCCTCCTGATATTTTCCTGCCTCTGCCAATTGAATACCTTTATTGCTTTCGTGCGAGGCCTGGGTAGTCGCTCTGGAACCTATCAGTGCGATCAGCCTTGTGAAGGCAGCAAGAATGAAAACCACGCACACCACGATATACAACCCATCCATGGTTTCAACCCTCCTTTTTGCTGATGTGATCCTTACCGCAGCGTGTCTGCTGTTTTCTCAAGCTGTTTGGCGCGATCAAAATCCTGCCGGGCCCGATCATTTTGTTTGAGTTTTTTGTATGCCATTCCACGGTGCCTGTAGGAATCAGCATCATTGGGATCCAAGCTAATGGCCTGGTCGTAGTCCTGAATAGCGCGTTGGTATTGCTTGAGAGCAACGTACACGTTGCCACGGTTGTCATAGGTATCAGCCGGTTTGGGATCCAGGCTAACGGCCTGGTCGTAGTCCTGAATGGCACGCTCATATTGCTTGAGCTTGGCATAGGCCGCGCCACGGTTGTTGTAGGCGTCGTGGTCCCCGGGACGCAGATGAATAGCCTGATCGTAATCCTGAATAGCGCGTTTATATTGCTCGAGGTCTGTGTAAGCGTTGCCACGGTACTTGTAGGCAGCAGCATAGTTGGGGTCTAAACTTATGGACTGGTCGAAGTCTTCGATGGCTCGTTCATCTTGCTCGAGACCGTAGTAGGCGAGGCCGCGGTCGTAATAGCCCACCGCCTCTTTGGGTTCCAGGCGAATGGCTTGATCATAATCTTCAATGGCTCGATCATATTGCCCCGTCTGGACGTACAGATTGCCACTGTCAACGTAGCGGCCAGCTTCAGTGGTATGAAATTCCATCTGCTCGGGCGTGTTCAGGTAGATAAAAAGCTTCATCAGGCCGGCAACAACGGCAAGAGCAGCGAGAATGATACGTAGGTTCCCTTTGTTCATGGATTAACTCCTGCTTCAATCTCGGGCGAGAGTGCTAAGCGGAACTGGCGCCGCTCAGTGAGCAAAGTGGGGAAAAGCGGGGAATTATCCCAGCGGGTTAAGATTTTTTTCAGGAAAAGTGCAGACTACTGCTTAATCTTCACACGAAAGGGATAAATGCGAGAGATGGCACTGCCTCCCTCGCGGGAGCGGCCTTCCAGCGTAAGAAGATAGTCGCCATCATGCAAGAGATTGGAGGGCACGCTGATACCCAGCGCGTTTGACGACACAGGCGCAAGATTGCCAAGTTGCCACAAGACCCGTCCATGGGAATCAGCCAACGTGGCGCGATAGTTTCGTAAATCCTGCAGATCGTCTCGATCCACCGAGAGCACCACCCACTGTGATGACCGTGAAATCACAACCCGGTTGACCGGTTCAGAATCGTTGAGATCGCCTCCCCTGACGGTCACTAATGCGAATATGGATGCCACGACAGGCAGCCCTGCTGCAGTTTGCCCCCCCCAAAGTTTGTTCAGAAGACGCGTTGGTGTTGCCGGCGAGAGCCGTGGCCGGGCCGGTTCTGGGCGAGGATGCCGGGTGTGGTTCGGGAAGCGGTTTCGCCGATTCCGCGCTGGCCAGGGGTTCGTATGCATTTGGATGCGAAGCCGCTGCCGCTCTTGCCTGGTTGAGTTCAGCGTGCGCCATGCGTAGCTCCCTGACTAAGAAAAAGGTTGGCACTGCAAAGATAACAACACATGCGGCGACCGCGACCAGCGCCGGCCGCCAATTGAATACGGCCAACCATCCCGGTCCGGTGGCGAGATGCGGTTTGGCCGCATCCTCAGCAGCCACCGTCTTGAGCGCCTGTTTGAAGTCTTGCGTGGTCTCCAACTGCTCCTGGCACTGGGGACAATCCACAAAGTGCTCTTCAAAGCTGACGCATTCTTCGGATGAGAGCTTTCCCATCCCGTATCGAGCGATGATGTTGTGCTCGGCTATGTAGGAATGGTCCATCCTATGGGGCCCCCTTTCCTGACTCTTGCTCACATTCATAAGGTGTGAGCAGAGATTCATCTATCCCAACCTGGCATGCGCTATTTTTTGATGGTCTGTTCACACAACTCCCTGAAGCGCTCGCGTGCGCGATAAAGTACCCGGTTGAAATGCAGGCTGCTCAAGCCAAGATCGGTGCAAATCTGGTCTTTTTCTTCTTCGGCGATGTAAAACCGGTAGAGCACCTCGCGGTCCCTTTCCGATTTCAACTCCTTCAATACCTGCCGGATGGCCTTGGCTTTCTCTTTCTGCAACAGCAGGCTGAGCTGATCGGGGGCAGGGTCGGGAAGTGGCCGGGTGGCTTCCATATCCTCCAGCGTTTCACGCCGCGCTGCCTGGCGGAAATAATCAATCGCCAGGTTTCGCGCCAGGCTGCAAACGAATCCGGAGAGCCTTTCCGCTTCGCGCAAATCTCCTCGCCTGACTTTTTCCAGCACCAGCCGAAAAGTTTCCTGGCAGAGGTCCTCGGTGACAGAAGGGTCTTTGACAATCCGCCGAACAATAATTGTCACACCCCGCGTGTAGCGGCAAACCAACTCCTCTTCTGCGCTTCGCTCGCCGGCCAGGATTCTTCTTACCAGATCTGCTGGTTGTTCATTCCCCGCGGCAGTAGCTTCCGCAAATGTCATTTCCACTCGCCCTGCAGCGTGAACCCGGCCCAGTAATACGGGGCCGACCAGCGCTTTTCTTTCGACAAATTTATCTGGGCCTTGCGCAAGGCCGCTGCCGGTGGCAGCCCCTCAACCAGCATTGCTGTATAGAACTGCTTCATCAGCTCTGCCGTGGCGCGGTCGGGCACTCGCCACAGACTTGCCACCACGCGGGGCGCGCCTGCATACATGAATGCACGCGTCAGGCCAATAAGACCCTCACCTTGAATCCGTTGCCCCAGAGCGGTTTCGCAGGCGCTGAGCACAACTAAATCCGCCGGCAAGTTCAAATTGTAGATGTCTTGCAGGTCCAGAAAACCGTTCTGCGGCTCTCCTTGCCGGTCTACCAATGACAAGACGAGGCCCGATAGCTCAGGATGTGAGCTGTTCAACAGTCCATGTGTGGCAAAGTGCAGGATGCGGTATTGCGCCAGTGATGGACTGGTTGCGGTGGCGCGGCTGGCGTCAAAGTCCAGGGCCTCGAGGGCCTGGTCGGCCTGGGTCACGGCGAGGATGCTTTGTGCTTCCTGGCGGGTGCTAAGCAAGCGAGGCAGATAAAGCACGCCTTTGGAGGTCATACCCAGATCGGCGGCCGAGCGTGTCAGCAGTTCGGCAGTTGCGGAACCATCGTCTGTGGTTGACGGCTGGGTTGCTGTAGCGACAGTGCTTTCGTTTTTCGGAGAATCTTTTTTCTTAAGATCGTTGGGGGGTGTGGATTTCAGCCGCTCGTCGTTGCTGTTAAAAACCGGATCAGCCAGTACGGCAACCTGCTTGGGCGCTGGTTTGCGGGTCCTGGTTTGCTCGCGCAGTATTGCCAGAGTGGAAGCCGAAGGCAGATTCACCACTTCATGCTCAGCAATCACAGGCGATCCCCGCGAAGTTTGCAGTACGGCAAAGGGAAGATATTGCAGTGCACCATCGGCCACGATCACCAGCCGTTTTTTCCCCAGGCGCTCCGCGACCGGATCCAGCAACATGTGGCCCAAGGCCTGGGTAGATTCATAACCGGTTGCAGGGTTATTGACGCTTAATTCGTCATAGGCGCGGCGGGTCGCATCTTCAATCTCGGCGTTTTTGGGAAGCGGATAAACGGCCAGCGAGTCTTGCGTTACCGCAAATAGATAGCTGCGCTCATCTCCCAGAGAGTACGCCAGCAGAAGCGTATTGTCATCGAGCAACTGTTGGGCCTGTTTGGCATCCAGCGCACTGGGTTGCGTTAAAGCAGGGCGGGCTGCCTGGATCTGTTCCTGGACGTCTTTCTGCTGGGCCAAAAGCTTTTCGATCTCATGGCTGAGGGCTGCCACCTGCTCGTCGCTGTGAGGCGAGCTCAGCAAACGAATGCGGTCATTGTTTTTGGCGCCGAGATCTGCGGTGAGCGAACGTTCGCGCTCGAGCAACGCAGCGTCTACACCACGGTGAACATCAATATGCGCTTCGGCCAGCACCTCGATCATGGTCCGTGCCCGGGAGCGCTCCAACACATGAAAGGCCTCTCCCGGCCGTTTCAGGCGGACCAGAAGATCCATGTAATCCTGATAGCAACTAAGATATTGCGCACGAAAATTGGCGCGAACATCCTCGGAGCCACCGAGTTGAGCAGTCTGACCATCCAGAGTAGCGAGAGCTTGTTCGAAAAGCGGCACAGCAGCGTCGAGTTTCTGCTGGCGTACCATGATACGAGCCAAAGGAACCAAGGTTTCAATGTAGTCCTTGCTTTCGGGAGCAAGTTTTCCCCATATGGGCAAAGCCTGGCGGTAGTATTCCTCTGCCTTCGCCAGGTCTCCACGATCTCGAGCCACACCTCCAAGGAGGGTGAGGGTTTCTGCCAAAGTAAGGCTGTTG
>Ga0207130_1308_pt1 | contig 9745 bp, 9 predicted proteins | sample Alteio_BWMinHeat_16_FD_153545 | JGI IMG/M metagenome (GOLD analysis project Ga0207130, IMG submission 153545) | Enriched cells from forest soil in Barre Woods Harvard Forest LTER site, Petersham, Massachusetts, United States -... | ecosystem: Environmental > Terrestrial > Soil > Temperate forest >... | reverse complement strand
GGGCTCGTGGTTCAGGAAGGCTGTAGGCGTGGTGGTGGATACGCACGTGCACCGCCTCTCCTGAAGCTGCTTTAAAGTTTGGCCGTTTTGTGAATCTCTACGGTTGACCAGGTCTTATCGCCGGCGTGGCAGATATTTTCCAGCGGGCACTCGGCGCATTTTGGTTTGCGGGCGATGCACAGGGCGCGTCCGTGATGGATGATCTGGTGGGAAAAATCAATCCACTTTTCTTGTGGGATCACACGCATGAGGTCCTGTTCGATACTTTTCGGATCGTTATTCCTGGTCAACTCCAAGCGGCGGGAGAGGCGGTGCACGTGCGTATCCACCACCACGCCTACAGCCTTCCTGAACCACGAGCCCAAAACGACGTTGGCGGTTTTGCGTGCCACACCGGGCAGGCTCAGGAGCTTTTCCATGTCATCGGGAACCTGGCCGCCGAATTCGCTGACCAATTTTTGCGCCGCTCCCACGACTGATTTGGATTTATTGCGAAAAAAACCGGTGCTGCGTATATCGGGCTCAAGTTGCTCGGGTTTGAGCGCGGCAAAGGCCTGGGGCGTGGGATATTTTCGGAAGAGCTCGGGCGTCACCATGTTGACGCGCACGTCGGTGCATTGAGCGGAGAGAATCGTAGCCACCAGCAGCTCCCACGCGCTTTTGTGGTGCAGGGCGCAGGTGACCTGGGGATATTGGGCATCCAGTTGCTTAAGGATTTCGGCAATGCGTTTGGGCGCAACCGGGTCATAGTTTGATGCTGACTTTTTTGACGTCGCGGATTTTTTGCCCTTAGCGGCCCGCAATTTGGCGGGCCGTTTACCTTTCGCGGTTTTTGGCTTTTGTGTTAATGGCATGAACTCATCTCTTCAACTTATAAATCCCAGCGTCGTCCCTACGGGACTCATATCACTGTTTGCGCATACCCTGAAGCGCTGGGCTATATTACGTCACCCCTTCGGGGTTTGCTTTTCACATCCCACATCCGTCGCTCATCTTACGATTCGGCTCATGCAATTCGGCTCATCCAACAATTCGAATTTACGACCTTTTGGGCGAAGCGGCCTGCGATTACAATGATGGCAGGAACAAGACAGCTTATCAGGGGAATCCCGATGTCTTCCACTATGCAAACCACCACTACCATGCCAACTGCCCAAACCCAACTGCCTGCGCTGCCTCTCACCATTGAAGGCACCAGTGTTCTGCACACCATGCTGCACTTCCGCTGGACCGAGTGGAGAAAACTGGGCGAGCCCGCCCGCGCCGAATTGGTGAAAGAAGCTTCTCTCGCACTGGAACAGATGACGCACAATACTGATGGTCAAAGTGCGTTGTTCTCTCTTCTGGGACATAAGGCAGACTTGCTCCTACTACACTTCCGCAATTCATTTGATCAGCTCAAGGCTGCGGAGCTGCATCTTGCTCAACTTCGGCTCAGCGATTTTCTGGAGCCGGCCACATCGTATCTTTCAGTGGTGGAGCTGGGGCTGTATGAATCCACGGTGAAGCTCTACCGCGAACTGGTGGAGAAGGGAATTGCGCCGCACTCGCCGGAGTGGAACCGCGAGACTGAGCAAGTACTCCAGCGGCAGCGGGAGGCCATGCGTCCGCGTCTGTATCCTGATATTCCTCCGGCGCGTTATCTATGCTTTTACCCGATGGACCGCCGCCGCGGCGAAGAGAAGAACTGGTACACGCTGCCCATTGAAGAGCGCCAGCGCCAGATGGAAGAGCACGGCATGGTAGGCCGCCGTTACGCGGGAACGGTGAAGCAGATCATTACCGGCTCCATCGGCTTCGACGATTGGGAGTGGGGCGTAGATCTCTTCAGCGACGATCCTCTGGTCTTCAAGCGGCTCATCTACGAGATGCGCTTCGATGAGGTCAGCGCCGTCTATGCGCTCTTTGGTACGTTTTATGTTGGCGTGCGCTGTCCGGTTTCGGGATTGGGTAGATTGTTGAGCGGCGAGTTGCCGGCGCTGAAGTAAGTTATAAGATGTCGTTGGCTGAATCGGAGAGAGGAAAACAAATGCATATTAAAAATGCAGCAAAGATCATGGTTGCGATAACGGTTTTGAGTTTGTCGTCCGTCACCTGTCTCGCGCAGATAGACCGTACGCCTGTTCGTCTCCATTTTCCCGCAGGCCGGAATACGGCAACAGCCAGAGGGATGGTGGGCGGAGAATCCACTGATTACTATGTAGTTCGCGCCAAGGCCGGCCAGAAGTTGGTCGTTCGCGCCGTTTCGCCGCATCAGTGCACCCACGTTATTGTTTACCAGGTAGAAGGCGATGTTCCCCTGAGCGAGAAGCCACAACGAATGGATCTGACACATTGGGATGGGAAGGCGCCGCGGACAGGCGATTACCGGATCGAAATCACGGCCTTTCCGGATGATGACTACACCTTGTACGTCACGGTCCTGTAGTAAATGAGGTTGCAACGCAAGGGGGGCTTGGAACCCAGGTCTGATCGCGCCAACCCCTCGCTGCCGCTATAAATCTCAATTGACGAGGTTCAGTTGTGCCGTTACTCTGTACAATGCCACTCACAACAGAGCCAGGCAGAAAAGGCTGAAAGTCAATGGCGGTCAAGGCGATCTTATTGGGGCAAGTGTGGCGCAGTAATGCCAACGGTCAGAACTATTTAGTCACTAAGATTTACAGCGAGCTGTTTACGCAGTATGCCATGATGCGTCCGGCGGACACCGATGCCGCCCAGTCGGAGACGGTGCGCGTGAAGGTGACCAAAACCACTGACAGCGTTTCTCTGCCGGGCTATACCTATACGCAGGAATCACAAGATTTTTGATTGCGATGAGTATTTCTTCCTTGGGGGTTGCGTTTCGCAACCGGAATCGGAGCTATGTCTCAACCGTTTAGCTGTCCGCATTGCGGCGCGCACGATTACTCGATCATCCTCACGGGATGCGATGTAGCCGGCGCCACTCTGCAGGAAGATTTTGCCTGGAATGCCGGGCGCGGCGAATATTCCTCCGGCGGCACGGTGATCCTGAGCAGCGAGTCGGTGGAAAACGAAGGGGGAAGTGCGGTTTGCCTGCAATGTGAAAAAGATGTATCGGAAGCCGTAGCTGAGTATGAGAAGCAGCAGGAGGGCTAAAAAGCAGTACTCGGTACTCAGTTGTCAGTACTCAGAATTAGATCTCTAATCTTCACCACGAAATTTGAGAACGAAGTTAATTCAGTACAAAAACCTAAATCATGATCTCTACAATTCTCGAGGCATTAAGTGCTTTCATCATCGCGGTAATTTCTTCAGCAGGATATCTGGGCATTGTGTTGTTGATGGCCATTGAATCGGCCTGTATTCCACTGCCTTCGGAAGTCATCATGCCGTTTTCCGGCTATCTGGTTTCGCAGGGACGTTTTAGCCTGGTTTTGGTGGCCACCGCCGGGGCCATCGGTTGCAACCTGGGATCGGAACTCGCCTACATCATTGGATACTTCGGCGGCCGTCCCCTGGTGATGAAGTTCGGCCGGCTCATCTGGCTGAGCGAGCACGAAATCGACTGGGCCCATAACTTCTTTGTGCGATACGGCAGCATCACGGTCTTCATTGCCCGTTTACTTCCTGTGGTCCGAACATTTATTGCTTTGCCCGCTGGCATTGCCCGCATGCCCCGGCTGCGCTTTCACATCTATACGTTCTTGGGGTCGTGGCCATGGTGCTTTGGTCTTGCCTACCTAGGCATGAAAGCCGGCGAACACTGGGGCTACCTGCGTGAATACTTCCACAAATTCGATTTCGTCATTGCTATTGTGCTGGTCGTGGGAGCAACGTGGTTCATCTGGTCGCGATGGAAGCATCGCATAAAAACAGCTCCAAGCTCCTAGCTGCAAGCAAGTGAGGGCATGCTGCGTCGCGCACAGCCGGGGACGGCTGTGCCACATAAGCTAAGCAGCTCAAGCTGCAAGATCAATCAATGCGATAGGTTTTGGCCATCAGCTTTTCATAGGTCTTCCACGGAAGCAGCTTGCGCAGCCAGTATCCTATGGCGGCATCGCTGCCAATGCGATAGCGCAGCCGCGGATTAGGATGGCTCGCAATGTCAGTGATGAGACACGCAACTGGGCGGGCATCGTGCTTGGGCACGCCTTTTTGCACCCACTCGGCAAAGCGCCGGGCGCGCTCATGATTGGGAGATTGCGGCGACAGGGCGTATGCCCCGATGCGGACGTTGCGGTCCCAGATGTCGGTTTTGAACGCTCCAGGCTCCACCAGCACCACGCGGATTCCCAGAGAGCGCGTCTCGATGCGCAGCGCCTCGCTCCAGCCCTCCAAGGCAAACTTTGAAGCGGAATAGCTACTCACCACGGGCTGTGCCACCAGGCCGCTGATGGAAGAGACCATGATGATGTGTCCGGAGCGCTGCTTGCGCATAACCGGCAAGACCGCTTGCGTCATGGCAACATGACCAAAGAAGTTGGTATCAAATTGCTGGCGGATCTCTTCCAGCCGCATGTCCTCGGCGAAGCCGCTCATGGCAAAGCCGGCGTTATTCAACAAAACGTCAATGCGCTGGTGGTCGCGAACAATTCCTGCGACGGCTTCGGGAAGGGAAGCGAACTCGGTGATGTCCAGTTTGCGGACTTCAACCCTATCTTGAACTCCGGCCGCTTTGGCGGCTTCATCCAGACGCTGGCGGCGTCCCAGGTCGCGCATGGTCGCTACGACGAAAAATCCGTCTCTAGCCAATTCCACAGTGCTCAGCAGTCCGATTCCGCTCGATGCCCCGGTAACAACTGCGATTTTCGCTGTCATTTGCAAAACTCCCTCTGCTATGGCCTGCGATAAAGCTCTTTAAAGATACACGTTTCTCATTAAGGTTGAGTGGGCTTGGGGGGCTCGGCAAAGCCGCCAACCTTGCTTCCCGCCCGTTAGAACCAGAACCGGCAACGGTTTTTTGCGATGTCATTTGCAAAACTCTCTCTGATACGAGAAGATAAACGATTGTCATTGGCCTGCAGTTTTGGGCTGTGCATTTCTAATTTTCCCGCTAAGGACCTTCATGGCCACACACTCGAAAAAGCAAAGTAAAAAGACAGTATCGAAGAAAGCGGAGCATATTGCTCCGGCAAAAGGCAAGCTGGGCATCATGATTCCCGGCATGGGAGCGGTGGCCACAACCTTTGTGGCTGGCGTAGAGGCCGTACGCACCGGCTTGGCTAAACCCATCGGCTCGCTCACCCAGATGGGCACGGTTCGCCTGGGCAAGCGCACTGACGGCCGGTCCCCGCTGATTAAGAAGTTTGTTCCCCTGGCCGACCTCAACCAGCTTGTCTTCACCGGCTGGGACATTTTTGAAGACAACATGTACGAGGCCGCGCGCAAGGCCGGAGTGCTGGAGCGCGAGCTGCTGGGAAACATCAAGCCCTTCCTGGAGTCGGTGAAACCTTTGCCCGCGGTTTTTGACCACAATTATGTTCGCCTGCTCGATGGGCCGAACGTCAAAAAGGGCCCGAACAAGAGGGACTTGGCCGAACAGGTGCGGCAGGATATCCGTGACTTCAAAAAGTCTTCCGGCGCCGACCGCCTGGTTATGATGTGGTGCGGCTCGACGGAAAGCTTTTTGCAGCCTTCGGCAGTGCACAACTCGGTGAAGGCATTCGAGAAGGGGTTGCTGAACAACGATGAGAACATTGCCCCCTCGATGATCTATGCTTACGCCGCACTCACCGAAGGCGTTCCCTTTGCCAACGGCGCGCCCAATTTGACCACAGATCTCCCCGTCATGATTGAGCTATCACGCGCCAACCATGCTCCCATCTGCGGCAAGGATTTCAAGACCGGCCAGACATTGATGAAGACCGTTCTGGCTCCGGCGTTCAAGGCCCGTATGCTGGGGCTGAGCGGGTGGTACTCCACCAATATTTTGGGGAACCGTGACGGCGAGGTGTTGGAAGATCCCGGATCATTCAAGACCAAAGAAGAATCGAAGCTGGGTGTGCTGGAGCATATTCTGCAGCCCCAGCTTTATCCTGATCTTTACGGCAATATTTTTCATAAGGTCCGCATCAACTACTACCCACCGCGTGGCGACAACAAAGAAGGCTGGGACAACATTGATATCTTCGGCTGGCTGGGTTATCCCATGCAGATTAAGGTGGATTTCCTCTGCCGTGATTCCATCCTGGCCGCGCCCATTGTGCTCGACCTCGTACTCTTTCTTGACTTGGCCCAGCGTAGTTCGCAGTTGCGCGACATCGGCATCCAGGAGTGGCTCAGCTTCTACTTCAAATCTCCTATGACTGCGCCCAAACTCTATCCTGAGCATGATTTGTTTATTCAGTTGATGAAGCTTAAGAACACCTTGCGGCATTTAAAGGGTGAAGAATTGATTACGCACTTGGGGTTGGAGTACTACGACTAGTATTACGACTAAGGTAGCGCCGGCGAGACGCTGGCGCTACTATCACTTCCTTTTACTCTTTCTTTACAAATCCATGACACATCCGTATGTGCAGGCATGTAGATTCATATGGGATTGATGACGGCCTTTAATTTTCTGACCGGAACGCCCGGAGCTTGTGAGCGGAAAATCTGAATTACCAGGTAACCCGCACCTGCTTTTTAGCGTCAAAGTAGGTAAGGTAATCTATACCTTGAATCCGGATTTTAATGGACTATAATCAAGGCATTCCGGGTCAAAAGCTCGAGAAGGCCCTGGTGTCCGCGTTTTGCAGCCGGCGCGGGCTATCCTGCTGATAAGGCTGGCAAGGGGAGCGTTTCCATGAAAAGCATTTTTAACCTGAGACCCGTACTGACTGCGGTTCTTCTGGTTTCTTCCTTCTTCTGGACGAACGGCAGCTTTGCCCAGAGTGCTTCATCCAACGACAGTAAACCGGGAGTGGCGCAGACTGCACCGTCAACAACTATCCCTGCTGGATCGCAGTCCCTTCCGGCGGCTTCGCAAACAACCCCCGCGGCATCTCAGCCAGTGCCAGCAGCTACGCAACCGGTACCCACGGGTGATACACAGACGTCCCCGTCAACTGCAACTCCGGCGATTGCTAACGATCAGCAACCTGCAACAACCGACGCGCAGCAACCCACCGGCACAGACGCACAGCAGGCAAACCAAAAAGACACCTTCAAGCACGACGGCGGCAAGGACGACGTTGATGCTATCGGCAACCGCAAAGGTGTGGGTGGACGCGGCTTAGGCAACTGGTACTCGTATGAGAAAGAAATTGCTTTGGGCAAGGAGTACGCCCAACAAATTGAAGCTTCGTCCAAGCTGGTGCAGGACCCGGTGGTGAATGAGTATGTCAACCGCGTCGGGCAAAATCTGGTGCGGAACTCCGACGCCAAAGTCCCCTTCACCATCAAGGTAATTGATTCCGATGAAGTCAACGCCATGGCTTTGCCGGGCGGGTTCTTTTATGTGAACTCAGGCCTGATCCTGGCAGCCGACAATGAAGCAGAGCTGGCTGGAGTGATGTCGCACGAGATTGCTCACGTTTGCGCCCGTCACGTCACCCGTCAGATGACTCGCAGCCAATGGGCGAATTTTGCGACCCTGCCTCTGATCTTTGTAGGTGGGGGCGCAGGCTATGCTGCTCGCTTGGCCGCTGATCTGCTTGTGCCCGCCACATTTATGAAATTCTCGCGCGGTTTTGAGGCCGAGGCCGACCACCTGGGCGTGCAGTACATGTATCACGCCGGCTACGATCCGCAGCAGTTTGTCTCCATGTTTGAAAAGATGGAGAGCCTGGAAAAGAAGAAACCGGGCACCATCGCAAAAATTTTCGCCAGCCATCCGCCGACTCCTGACCGGATTGAAGCAACCCAGAAAGAAATTTCCACCATCCTGCCTCCACGTGACAGTTACATCGTGAATACCTCAGAGTTTGACGATGTGAAGTCGCGCCTGGCGGCCCTCGAAAACAAGCGCAAGCTGGATGATTCGAAAGATGCCAACAAGCCCACTCTGCGCCGTGCCAGCAGCAGCCCGGATAGCACGAACCCGAGTGACACCAGCAAGACTGGCGATGATGATCGTCCAACGCTGCATCGCCGCGACGACGATCAGCACTAAAGATTAGTTTTTGGAAAAACTCCCTCCTGGGCGCGCTTGGCGCGCCCTATTTTTTTGGTCATAGATTCCCTTTAAGAACTAACTGGAACGGTTGGTGCTGTTGGGAATGCCGCGGTCTTCCGCGATGCGGGTCAGCAGAACCCGTACAAGTTCCAACTCGGAGGCGCCATCGGCGGGATAGGTAGCACTGGCATAATGGCTCACAATCGGAGGCGATGTAGGTTTTTCTTCTGCGCGGATCTTTCCCAGCGCGTCGTTGAGCTTGTTGGCAACACTATGCAGTTGCTCCGCGCCGGTTTCAGGAAGAACCAGGACAAAGCGGTCTGGCCCATAGCGGCAGATGCTGTCCACACCGCGCATGAGCATCTTGAGCGATTGTGCGACCTTGCGCAAGATCGTGTCTCCATGCTCAAAACCCAGCTTGGCATTAAACTGGGCGAAATTCTTAAGTTCAATCATCAGCAGAGAAAACTGTTTGTGATAGCGATTGCTGCGCGCTATCTCTTCTGCCGCCAGCACGTGAAAATAACGCTGGTTGTAAAGTCCCGTGAGGGAATCGGTGTGGGTGATGCGCCGCAGCTCTTCCCCAAGTTGCACGCTGCGGATGGCAGTGGCGCACACGTCAGCCGCGGCCTGCGCAATGGAGCGGTCATCGGCAGCAAAAAAATGCGGCGCCGAGTGGGCAACCACCAGGGCCCCCAGCGTCTCGCCAAAGGAAATAAGCGGAATACACAGCTCCGAACCGCTTCCGGCAAAGCACGCCGGCCATTGAGCCCGGTCACTGATATCGTTCACTACAACATTCATGCGTGCGGCAAATGCTTCCGCCAGAATGCCGGAGCGTTCCGCAACTATAAAATTTTCCGGCTGAGGCTCGCTTTTTCCGGCGTGCGCCCGCAACGCCAACCTGCCTTCGCGGTCGCGCAACAGGATGCCGATTTCGGCATCGTCGAAGGTGTCTTCAATCAGGTCGGCAAGATTTCCCAGAAGCTGCTCCAAATCGTTGGCTGCGGCCGCGGAGCGGGCAATCAGGTTGATAAGTTCAATCTGCCGCATGCGCCGGCGTTCAGTGGAATACAGGCGGGCATTTTCCAGGGCGACCGCGGCCTGCGCTGCAAAAAGCGTGAGCAAGCCAATCATCTCGTCGCTGAAGAAATCAAGTTTCTCGCTCCCGATGCTGAGCACGCCGATCGCTTCCTCGCGTACCAGCAGAGGCAGGGCAAGTTCGCTGCGGACCTTGGGATCGGCGGGAATATATTTCGGGTCTGTGCGGACATCAGGAAGATAGACCGGCATTTTGTTTTGAGCAACGCGTCCGGTAATGCTTTCCGGGCCCAGCTTGATTTGGGAGTTTGTAAAAGCGTCGCTGTAACCGATGTGGGCGCGGCAATAAAGATCGCGGGTTGCCGGGTCCACGAGAAAAACCGCCGCATTGGCGGTCCCAAAATAATTGCGTACGACTAAGAGAATCTGGTGCAGCACGGTATCCACATCCATGCTGGAAAGGATCATCTCCGTGGATTCCTGTAGTACAGCGACTTCTCGGATACTCGGATGTACGGGTTTCAACCGGCGGGACCTCGCGCAAGTTTTGAATTGAAGAGAGGCTATTAATTATATGTCGAAGCGATTATATGTCGAAGTGGAAGTTCCGTGAAGGATTTCAGGTGGCGGAGTTGGTTCGTG
>Ga0207130_1341_pt1 | contig 9793 bp, 9 predicted proteins | sample Alteio_BWMinHeat_16_FD_153545 | JGI IMG/M metagenome (GOLD analysis project Ga0207130, IMG submission 153545) | Enriched cells from forest soil in Barre Woods Harvard Forest LTER site, Petersham, Massachusetts, United States -... | ecosystem: Environmental > Terrestrial > Soil > Temperate forest >... | reverse complement strand
AAGAAACCAGAGCAGTCGGAAATTAAGGGTTATAATGATACCGGGTAATTTAGTCGCTACTTTCTGTGGCCCGCATGTGAGTTCTTATTAATTCTTTCCGAGGCAGACGGCGAATCCTGGGGGGGCGCTATCTCGAACTCAGGATTGGCTTTGCTTACCAGTTCAAATACACTGCGACAATCAAACAAAGAACGTAATTGCCGAACCTGTTCCCAGTTTAATATAAGGTCGCCTTGCTCATATTGTCTTACGTTCTCCAATGGCACGTTAAGATGAGCCGCAACCTCATCCTCACCTATTCCCGCCTTTTCACACAAAAAGGGTAGTTTTTTGGCCAATGACTTTGCCACCATCTCACGCAATGTAGCACAACCAAATACGCGCGGCAGCTGGAGCATTTTTTTCCAACCCAGAGGTGCTTTAAGATGTTCTAATTTTGATATTGCCGATTCCCATGATTCGATCTGTTCGGCTATATATGTTGGGCTCATGTCAGCATCCTCGCCCAGACGGCGCAAGGATAAGCCAATGGTTTTCCAATCGGGCTCGGGGGCGAGCGCAGAGGCTTGTCCCATCATATCGTGCAACGATGTACAACGAAGCAGCGAAAGTAAATGCCGTACGGTTTCAAGATTAAGCGTCGGCTTGCCGTTTTCGAATTCTTCTAACTCTTTGGGCGTTTTACCCACATAATCAGCCACTTGTCTTATGGTCATATCCTGTTCTTCACGCATGCGACGCAACGACATGCCTATTGCTTTGCCGACCATTTCATTCAGGGTTTCGCAATAAAATAAAGGTGGCAGTTCCCGTACTTTTTCCCACGCGATCTGATCGCCATTGTGAATAAATTCGCGCACTGCGGTAGATGTACAGTAAATATGATCCGCGACCGTCTGGAATGTCATTCCCTCTGCCGATTGCAAAACAGACAAAGCCAGACCGATGAGACGTTTGTCACGCTCCCATGGAAGCGTTTCAGACGCTTTTGCCAATTCCGTCAGCGTTTCAAAGCCGAATACGGCAGGTAGGCGTAGCAGTTCTTGAGGTTCCAACGCATCATTCTGCCCATGTTCAAAATGGGAGAGTTTCTGAATGTCGATATGGCTTTGCTTGGCTAAATCCTTTTGTACGATATTCCATGCTTTACATAGAATATGCAGCATTTTGCCATCGAATGGTTTAGAATCATCTGTCATAAATCAATCATACGAGACTATCTTCACTTCCAATACGGCTTTCCTGCCTGTAGGCCATTCTTGTAAGGCTTGGACATAGCCCTCCGGATTCTTTATAATCTACCGTAATATACAGAAATAAGGTTAAAAAGTTAATAATTTAGCATGATCCGCCAATTTGAATTAGTTGAGCTCGTAAAAGCCTACGATCCGGATGCGGATGAGGACCTGCTCAACCGCGCTTACGTCTATGCCATGAAGGCGCATGGCAGCCAGAAAAGGGCCTCCGGCGACCCGTATTTCTCGCATCCCGTAGAAGTCGCAGCGCTGCTCACCGAATTCAAGCTCGATACGGCCTCTATCGCCACCGCGCTGCTGCACGACACGGTCGAGGACACGGAAGCGACGCTTGAGGACATCGAGAAATATTTCGGCAAGGAAATCAGTGGCCTGGTCGACGGCGTGACCAAGCTGTCACGGATTGAAACCAAATCCGAGAACGCCAAGCAGGCGGAAAATTTCCGCAAGCTGCTCGTCGCCATGTCGGAAGACTTACGCGTGCTGATGGTGAAACTCGCCGACCGCCGGCACAACATGCGCACGCTGGTTTACATCAAGTCGCCCGAGAAACGCCAGCGCATCGCGCGCGAGACGCTGGAAATCTACGCGCCGCTCGCCGAGCGTATCGGCATGCGCCGGATTAAGGAAGAATTGCAGGATCTGGCGTTTGCCGAGCTCTATCCGGAGGCGCGCGAATCGATTGTCAACCGCCTCGCCTATTTGCGCGAGCACGACAAGGCGGCGGTGGAAAAGATCGAGGCGCATCTTCGCAAGACGCTGGATGAAGCCGGGCTTAAGGACGCGACCGTCGTAGGGCGCGAGAAACGGCCTTATTCGATCTGGAAAAAGATGGAAGTCAAAAATATCAGCTTCGAACAGTTAAGCGACATCGTGGCTTTCCGCGTGGTCGTGGCCACAGTGCCGGATTGCTATCAGGTGCTGGGGGCGATACATGCCGCCTACCATACGATTCCCGGGCATTTCAAGGATTATATCAGCACGCCGAAAAACAACGACTACAAGTCGTTGCACACCTCGGTCATCGGGCCGGGGCAGCAGCGCGTCGAGATCCAGATCCGTACGCAGGAAATGCATGAAATCGCCGAGTACGGGGTTGCAGCCCACTGGGCGTACAAGCAGCGCCGTGACTACAACAAGGACGGCAAGCAATACCGATGGATACGCGAGCTGCTGGACATTCTCGACCGCTCCTCTAACGCGGAAGAATTTCTGGAACACACCAAGCTCGAAATGTACCACGATCAGGTGTTCTGCTTCACGCCCAAGGGCGACATCATCGCGCTGCCGCGCGGAGCAACACCCGTGGATCTGGCGTATGCCGTACATTCCGGCGTGGGCGATACCTGCGTCGGGGCGAAGATCAACTCACGCATCGTGCCGCTGCGCACCCAGCTCAAGAACGGCGATCAAGTCGAGATCATTACCTCGAAAGCGCAGACGCCCTCGCCCACCTGGGAACGTTTCGTCGTCACCGGCAAGGCGCGCTCGGAAATCCGCAAGTTCATCCGCACGCAGCAGCGCACGGAATATCTGAATCTCGGCCGCGCGATTCTGTCAAAAACCTTCAAACAGGAAAATGCCGAATTTACCGACAAGATGCTGGAGACGGTGCTGCCAAAATTCAATAAGAAAACCATCGACGATCTAATTGTCGAGGTGGGCGAAGGGCTCATCAACCGCGTGCAGGTCTTTGAAGCCGTCTATCCTGAACGCAAGGCGCAAGCACACCCTGCCGCCAAGAAAAACTCGCTGCTCGATCGTTTGCGTAAAAAGCCGGAGGCGCCGAGCAAGAACGCCATGCCCATCCGCGGGCTCATCCCCGGCATGGCGCTGCATTTTGCCGGATGCTGCCATCCGATACCGGGCGACAAGATTGTGGGCATCGTCACCACCGGCAAGGGCATCAACATTCACACCACTTCCTGTGAAACACTGGAGAATTTTTCCGATACGCCCGAGCGCTGGATAGATGTCGCCTGGGATACCGGCTCGCAGGCCCCTCACGTCGCACGCATCAAGGCAAGCATTTCACATGAGACCGGCGGCCTTGCCACCGTCACCAACGTCATCGCCAAGGATCTGGGCAACATTACCAACCTCAAGATACTGAACCGCTCGAGCGATTTCTTCGAGATCCTTCTGGATATAGAGGTAAAGGACACACGCCACCTTAACACGCTTATCGCGTCACTGCGCTCTAAGGACGTCGTGCAGTCGGTTGAACGCTTCTACGGATAGAACCATTCACTACTGGCCATTACAAACTAGTGACCTACAATGTCAGGGTGCGCATCCGTGCCGGAAGGTGCCGTCGTTCCTTCAATACCGGAAGACATGCCATCATTGGTGGGATTGGCGCTCGCACCCGGCAACATACCCGAAGCCGCTGGCCCGTTGGTCATGACATCGCTTTTTGCGGGTGGTATGCCTGTCGGGACAATGTTGTTGCGGGCATTGGCAAAACCAGGGTCATCATGATGATACCCCTGTGCCTTCACGTTGGTCGCCGGACCGTTACTATAACCGGGAGAAGATGAATCCTGCCCATTGTCGGTGGTTTGCGCCAGAGCGGGAATCGCCATCATGAGCAATGTGCTGAGCATGGCCGCTGCCATCGCCTTCGTTTTGTATATTTTCTTCATATCCACCTCCCTTATTATATAAGGCACCGCCCAGCGATTGCCTCAGTAATACAAGCAGCGTCTGCTGGTAGCCGCCGAAAACCCCGTCTTTTTTACAATTACTGGAATCCATACATTCCTCTTGGAATAACATAACATTCAGGATGCTGGAACACGGGTCAAATATCCATTGGCAAGGGGGGGGCGTCTGCATAAGCAGGGCATAATGGGAAAATCATTATGGATTTTTAATCTGCATCCGGGATTCATACACGACATGAATGAACCCTCTGACAGCATCCAGCTGCGCATTCTCGTGGTCGACGACAATGAGGCCTCTGCCAGAACAATGGGATGGGCGCTTGAATTGTTCGAATACGATGTTCGTCTCGCCCATGACGGAACCACTGCCCTCGCCACCGCACTCGACTATCGTCCGCATGTCATATTGATGGATATAAGCCTGCCGGAAGTCAGCGGCTACGAATTATGCCAGGTCATGCGTACAAAACATGAGTTTGAGAATACATTATTTATTGCCCAGACCGGATGGGGTGAAGCCGAACATCGCAGACGCTCAGCCGATGCGGGATTTGCGCATCACATGCTCAAGCCTGTCGACATGATAAAACTCGAACGTATATTACTGGAATATGCGGCAACCCTCTCCTTAGTGTCTGCCGCATAAGCTGCTTTTTTGCAGCAAGGCCAGCGCATACCCCAAGGCATTAGGCTTTTGACCGCGTGCAGACAACCCGTTATATAAGGGCGCATGAACAGCCTTGCATCACTCGCCACCATCCAGGAAACATCGCGCCAGGGCCGCCCGCAGGAGGCGGAGGAGATGCTGCGCCATTTTCTTTCATCGCTTTTTCCGCTCTCCATAAAATCCGTGGAAATACGGCGCGACACGCTAAGTCTGAATTCGGTAAACGGGTTCGTGCATCTGGCAACACCCGATAAACAATCAGGCGCTGATACGCTTTTCTTCAAGTTTCATCACGAGGAAAATGAAGAGGGCCTCAAGGAATATTATAATAGTAAGCTGTTGGATGAAAACAGCTATCCCGTCGAAATGCCCGTCTATGCATCACACGAGGTCGGCAAGCAGGTGCTGCTTTACCCGTTCAAGACCAGCGAGCGCATGGCGGATCTCTGTAAACGGCTGGATACACCTACAAAAATGGACTCTCTGATGCAGGATGTGCTGAAGGCACAGGAAGCGCTCGATGTCCTCACCTGCGAACGCTACCTTGCCACACTTCACGAGGCACCGATAGAAAAGCTCAGAGACGAACCGGTATTACAGCTTTTCCATCACCGGCTGGTGGATGACAGGGATGATCCAAAAGCCACGCTTGGCGGCAGGCATAAGCAGTTTTATGCCCATAAGGTATTCGAGTTTCCGGGCAGGAACGTCATCCGTTATGAAGACCTGGCTGCCCATGAGTGGCGCATCAACGGCATAGAATATAACGACACCCTGCACGAAGCTTTTGCACGCGCATTCTCGCTGCTGGCCATCCCCGCGCATGCCCTGAAGAATAAAAACACTTATGCCGCCGTAGTGGCGCATGGGGATGCCCATAACGGCAATGTATGGTTTAACGCAGGGCAGCCGCCTGCCCTGTCGCTGTTTGATCCGGCTTTTGCCGGGCCGCACATCCCTGCCCTGCTTGCCGAGATTAAACCCACTTTCCATAATATCTTCGCACACCCTCTCTGGCTTTATGACTCACAGGAAGCCGATGCAAAACTGAATATTTCCTTCACCATCAATGAGCATTTCATCGAGATTGAGCATGACTGGCAGCTCTCGCCGTTGCGCCGGAACTTCCTCGATATTAAACGCAAACGGCTGTGGAAGCCCCTGATTGCTGCCTTGCGCGAAAGAAATCTGTTGCCTGCGGACTGGCAGGGCTATATGCGTTCGGCATTGTTCTGCTGCCCCACGCTGGTGATGAATCTGCGCGCGCATGCGGGCAACGCCAATAACTTCCATACCCCCAAAACCTCGTTGCTGGGTCTTGCGGTATCGATGATGCTGGCTTCTCCTCCCGCTAGCGGGCACGATATGGTTTCGGATTTCTTTGCGGACTTAAGCTGAACGAGAATACTCATGAAAATAAACGTCTATCGCTGGCACGAAACCCCTGCGGATATCCGCCAGAAAATACTCAAGCGTTCGGAAACCGACATTGGCGGCGTCAAAGACATCGTTGCGCCTATCGTGGAAGATGTACGCAAACATGGCGACGAAGCGCTTGCGAAATATGCAAAAAAATTCGACGGCGCGGATATCAGCGCGCACCAGATCAAGGCGACGGAAGAAGAATTCGCCGAAGCGGGCAAGCGGCTCGACGGCAAGCTCAAAGATGCGATTCGCTTCTGTGCCGATAACGTGCGCAGATTCCATCAGGCGCAGAAAGATCGCGAGGAGCGTCGCTGGCTGATCGAAGTCATGCCCGGCGTATGGGCGGGCGAACAGATTTCTCCCCTGCCTTCCGTTGGTTTGTATGTGCCGCGCGGCAAAGGCGCATTTCCTTCCGTCATGTATATGCTCTGCATGCCCGCTATCGTGGCACAGGTACCGCAGGTTGTCGTCGTCACACCGCCCACGCCGGAAGGTCGTGTGGACGATGCGTCCTTGTTCACCGCGCAAGTATGCGGCATCAAAAACGTCTATAAGGCAGGCGGTGCGCAAGCCATCGCGGCACTGGCTTACGGCACGCAAACGGTTCCCAAAGTATCGAAAGTGCTGGGACCGGGCAATTCATTCGTAGCCGCCGCGCGCAGAATGCTCGCAGACGTCATCAACCCCGGTATGCCTGCAGGCCCCAGCGAAGCGATCATTTTCGCGGACGATTCGGCGCATGTGGAAAATACCGCGCGCGATCTGCTCAATGAGGCGGAGCACGGGCCGGATTCGGCATCATTGCTGGTGACGCACTCCGAAAAACTTGCTGCGGCTATCGAAGCGATACTACCCAACATTATAAATGAATTGCCGGAGAAACGCCGTGAATTCTGCGCCAAGGGATTCTCGACTTACGGTGGTATCATCATCACGCGGTCGCTTGAAGAGTCCATCGCTTTCTGCAACGAATACGCCGTGGAGCATTTGCAGCTTAAAGTAAACGCGCCCGAGAACGTCATCCCGAAACTGCACCATGTCGGCGAGATTCTGGTGGGTGAATACACTCCTATCTCCATGGGGAACTTTGGCATCGGCGTCAATGCGGTGCTGCCCACCGGTGGCCATGCACGCACCTATTCCGCTACGTCGATATGGGACTATGTGAAGCGCACGTCGCTCGCCATGAACACTCGCAAGGGATTCGATGCGCTTAAAGGCCCCATCGTTACCGTATCGGACTATGAGGGATTTCCTGCGCATTCAAGCGCCATCACCAAACGCGAGACCGAAGGACTCAAGGAGCCGCCGGTGGATGCCATACTGGCGGCTGAATAACGGATGCCCGCGCCCTTTTCCACCCTCGTGCTCGATCTGCACAACACGCTTTACGATGAGGCGCTGGAATACGGGCTATCGCTGGACGAAGCCGTCACCGCATGGCGCGAAATCGCAAAGGCGCATGGTCACGCCGTAGAGGCGGAAGTTTTATACGGGGAACTCTCAGCAGCGCATCGCAAGCTCGGATCCGACTGGGATACGGACGCATGGCGGATGCTGCCGTCGCTTGCCAAATTGAACCTGCCGGAAGATGAATTCGATAACGCATTACGTAAGGGTGAAGCGCTGCGCAAGCGCAAAAGCCGCGAGCTGGTCGAGAGCAACGGCTATGAAGGCATGCGCGAAACGCTTGCAGCGCTCAAGGCGCAGGGCGTGCCCGTCTACGTGGTCACCGAAGCAGCGGCGGATGCAGGCATGGAAATACTATCGTGGCTTAAGCTCGGCGGCATCGTCGATGGATTTTATTCCTGGCCTTCGCGCGTTCCACCGCAGGTGATCGAAGGCACCTACCATAAACCGTTTCCGGCCAAGACTTCAGGCGGCCATCTTAAGAAACCGCACCCGCTGGTGCTGGCAGCCGTAGTGCTCGATGAAGCCGTGCGCAGGAAACTTATTTCTCCTGAAATACAAATAAAAGACGTGTTCGAAATCGCATACGAGAAAGGGCTCAGCCTTGCCGAATTACCGGCTGACGCCCCCGCGCAGCAGGACATAGGAACGCAGCTGATTATCCAACCGACTCCTTATGCAACCGCATTAAAGCAAATCATGGACGGTATGCTCTATGTCGGCGACAGCAAGTTCAAGGACGGGCTGCTTGCGCGCAATGCCGGAGTTGCTTTCGGCTGGGCGGCATACGGCAAAAAAATCAAGCCAGGGAATGAAGACCTCCACCGCAAGAGCATAGCCATCATGTATGCCGTCACCGGCTGGGAACCTGAAGAACTCAAGCTCACCCAGGAAGCAGGGAAGTCGGCAACCGTGGCAGCGTTGCAGCCGCATCATGTGTTTGCGCACACTCTGGCGGAAGCCTTGAACTTATTCTAGCGCTGTTTAATTTTCTGATAGCACTCCCACGGATGCCCGTGCAGCAGATTGCATTGCAGCACCATTGTCTTCCCTGTCGGATCGGGAGCGATCGCAATCATGAATTTCTTGCCGTTGTTGGAGCAGGTGATGCTCCATAAGGATACATTCGTATTGGGAGGACGCTTCTCAGTGCCCATGTAATACGGTTTTTCGCCCACACAGGTATAGCCAGTGGCCTTGCTCAGCATCGCCGCCTGTCCGTTCTCGGACATGGCCATCAGTTTATCGTTGGACGGATTGCCGCTCATGAACCACTCGGGCGCGATCGGGCGCGTCTCAGCCCATGCAGGAGTGCATACGAATAAGTATAAAAAAACTGTAAGAATTCTACTCAAGGGAGTAAATCCTGATCGGTTAGATATCGGGCAGAGCCCGTAAATTTAAACTTATTTTTGGCCATAAAAGTAAGTAATTTATTGCCTCGCATAAGCCATTCATAGTCCTCAGGTTTAAGCGAAGGATCTTGCGGCTTAAAGGTCTTGGGATCAATAGACAATATTTTTTTATCGGACTTGCGCCTGATTGCCAGACTCCCGTCAAAATCATTAATATGATAAGGGGTAAACATTCCGCTTTCCTTCAGCCTGTATGGCGTAATCTGTGCATCAGCTCCATCGACAGTCAATGCGTCTTGGTTACGGACCTTGCTGAACTTAGCTTCACGTATTTGACATACAATGTCCCAGTTGAGGGGTTGCCCCTCAACCACTCCCTTTTCAGGTGCGCTTCCAAACGCAAGATGTAGCGCTTCATTATCCATTTCAATTTTGCAACATACCTGGAATAGCTTTGCAGTGAATAAATCAAGATTAGCCGGAGGAACCAGATCGACATGTGCGTTGCCTGACCTGTCCACCCGAACGGTAAGGTTATCGCCAACCACAAGCGGGCGGTCGGGAGTTTTGTTAAGCGCCTCTATAGCATCAGCCAGACGCTTATGCTCATCATCCGATAAATACCCGCCTGGAGTAGCGTATCGGGTATTTTCTACTATATCGCCTTGCAGCAATGCGGCTACCAGATCTGCGGCGGCGGGCCATGCCTCAGAATTCTTTTGTGCTTTTCTTTGAATATAGCGCTCACTGAAGCTGCCATCCTCCGATACAACCTTCTGGGGGGTTTTATTGGAATATCTTGCGCTGAGTGTACCGTCTTCTTTCCTCATGACACGGACAGGAGGTATATGCGGCAAGTCGTTGCATACTTTTACCAATTCCTCGAAGGCATGAAAATGCCATTTATAATCCTTGTTCTCATCATCATCCATTGCTTAACTCCATACGTATCGCCGCCTTTAAAACAAAACTTATCATATCTGCAACCCGGCCCCTTGCGAAATTAAGATATCG
>Ga0207130_1340_pt1 | contig 9804 bp, 12 predicted proteins | sample Alteio_BWMinHeat_16_FD_153545 | JGI IMG/M metagenome (GOLD analysis project Ga0207130, IMG submission 153545) | Enriched cells from forest soil in Barre Woods Harvard Forest LTER site, Petersham, Massachusetts, United States -... | ecosystem: Environmental > Terrestrial > Soil > Temperate forest >... | reverse complement strand
TGGAAGCGATCAAACTGGCGGGAATTCATCTGCAGTTGGTCTGAGGCGCGAGTGGCGGATCGAACGTGAACGGATTGGGTTGCATCAATCCCGACATGGGGTGAACACCCCATAGCGCCCGCGGCATCCTTGGGCTTGAATAGAGCAACGATGAATTCTCGAGACGACTTGGTACCGAAGCCTCTGCCGTTACCGGTCGAGGATTCGAGCCAAAACGATGCTCGTAAGGAAGGCGAGATAACCAAGAATCACGCCTCGAACGTGCCCGACCACCACGCGCGGGTTGAGGAGGCCGAGACGCGGACGATTCTGGCCAATACCCGCACGGACGACGCGAATACGCGCACCGACGAAGCCAATACCCGGACGGATGAAGCCAATACGCGCACCGATGACGCCAATACCCGGACGGACGAAGCCAACACACGCACCGATGAAGCCAATACCCGGACGGAAGAGGCCGAGGCGCGAAGTCTGCAGGCGATACGCTCCTCCGAACTTCGGTACCGCCGGTTGTTTGAAACGGCGCTGGATGGCATCCTCATTCTCGATGCCGACACGGGTCAGGTGGTGGATGCCAACCCGTTCATGAAGGATTTGCTCGGCTATTCGCAGGAAGAATTTCTGGGGAGGAAGCTGTGGGAAATCGGTCCCTTCAAAGGCGAAGCCGCCTCCAAGATTGCTTTCGCCGACTTGCAACACCATGACCGTATCCGCTACGAAAGCCTCTCCCTGGAGGCGAAGGATGGGCGTCGGGTCGAGGTTGAGTTCATCAGCAATGCCTATCTCGTGGACCGCAAGAATCTCATCCAATGCAATATCCGCAACATCACGGAGCGCAAATTGGCGGAAGTGGAAATACACCGTCTCAACGAAACGCTCGAGCAAAGCGTCGTCGAACGCACGGCGCAACTGGAAGCCGCCAACCAGGAATTGCAGGCGTTTAGTTATTCCGTCTCCCACGATTTGCGGGCGCCCCTGCGCCACATCTTGGGCTTCGTGGAACTCTTGGAAAAAGGCGCAGGACCATCCCTATCCGAGGATAACCTGCTCCATCTGACGACGATTACCGAAGCGGCGAAACGGATGGGGCAGTTGATTGACGACCTGCTCGCCTTCGCGCGTGTCGGGCGCGCCGACCTGAGAAAGGGGAAGGTTAATCTCGACGACTTGGTTCAGGAGACATTGCGGGATTTCCAAGCGCCGACGAAGGACCGAAACATCATCTGGAAAATCGACCCGCTGCCCCACGTATGGGCTGACCGTGCCTTGCTGCGCATGGTGCTCGTCAACCTGCTTTCCAATGCGGTGAAGTTCACCGGCGCCCGTGCCGAGGCCAAAATCGAAATCGGTGGTGCTCCCAACGAAAACGGCGAAAACGTCATCTTCATTCGCGACAATGGCGCCGGCTTAAATCCGAGATATGCCGGGAAACTATTTGGCGTGTTCCAACGCCTGCACAGCCAGAGCGAGTTCGAGGGCACGGGCATCGGCCTGGCCAATGTCCAGCGCATCATTCTCCGGCACGGAGGACGGGTATGGGCGGAAGGCATCGCGGATGGCGGCGCAACATTTTATTTTTCAATCCCTCAACAAACGAAGGCCTAAATGAACATACGACACATCCTGCTTGCGGAAGACGATCCTCGCGATGCGAAGCTGACCCTGGTCGCCTTGGAGGAGTATAATCTGGCCAACAAGGTCTTTGTCGTCCATGACGGCGAGGCCGTGCTGGATTATCTTTACTGCCGGGGAAAATTCGAAGCGAGGGAAGGCGGCAATCCCATCGCGTTGTTGCTGGACCTCAAGATGCCGAAGGTCGATGGGCTGGAGGTATTGAAGATCGTCAAGGCCGACGAAAACTTGAAGACCATCCCCATCGTGATGCTCAGCTCCTCGCGCGAAACGCCCGACCTGACCGAGTGTTACAAGTATGGCGTCAACGCCTACGTGGTGAAGCCCGTCGATTTTGGCGAGTTCGCCAAAGCGGTCAAACAGCTCGGTATTTTTTGGGCCGCGGTCAATGAACCGCCGCCGCGGGTGGACGTCGAGACGAGAAGCCTCGACGCGCAGAAATGAAATCATGGATGCGATGGGGCCACGGGCGCACTCGCCTGACCGTTGAATCCATCCTGCTGGGTTTGGCCGTGGTGCTTGCGGCCGTCTGGTTCTCGGCTCCCTATTTTACCCGTGCCTACATCAACCGGGGCCTTGCCGGCCTCCCGGATTATACCGGTCGCGTGGAACGGGTTCGCATTCATCCCTGGACGGCCAGCCTCGATCTCTACGAGGTGCACCTCGACAAGAGGACGGGAGAAATCCCCGTCCATTTTTTCAATTCTCCCCGCTGGAACATCTCCCTGCAATGGTCGGAACTTTTCCACGGAGTGGAACGGGCATCGGTCACGGTCTTTGATCCGCAAATCAATCTTGTCGCCGGCCCCAGCTTGGATCAGAGCCAGGTTTCCATCAGCAAGGTTTGGATCGACGCCATCAAGCAGATGATTCCCTGGCGCGTCAACCAACTCAACATCCACGGGGGCGATATCCATTTTCTCGATTTTCACGCCACGCCGCAGGTCGACTTGGAATTGAGCCAGCTCGAGATTACCGCCGACAATATGAGCAACAGCAGGGGATTAAAGATACCACTGCCCGCGACCGTGGAAATCAGTGCCCGGCCTTTGCTTACGGGAACATTCGCCATGAGTCTCGCCGTCAATTTCGACGAACAATTTGCAACTTTCACGCAAAACTTTCGCTTGGAGCATGTGCCTGCCGTCGGGGCTAATTCCGCGCTGCAAAAATACCTGAAAGTCCGGGTCAAGAGCGGCGAAATCGGTCTCTACAGCGAACTCAGCAGCGACAAGGGAATCTACCACGGTTACGTGAAGCCCTTCTTTTACCAGTTGGAGTTTGCACCCAAACCGGCCGACGAGGGCAACCCCGGGGCCGTTTGGTCGGGACTTCTCAACACCGTGAAAGGCATTTTTGAAAGCGATCAACACGTCATTGCCACTCAGAGTCAGATTTCGGGGCGGGTGGATCAGCCCAACGTCGATGCCTTGAGCGCCTTCGCGGGTATTTTGTGGAACGCCTACATCGAAGCTCTCCGGCCCGGGTTTGATCCCATGCATACTCCGCCGCAACCCACCGATACCGTCACCACCCCTTCCTCCGCAGCAACCGAAAAAGAAACCACCTTGCCGTCACCGGCGGCAAAAAACAAATAAACCCCAGCCCACCTCATCTTATGTCCTTAATCCTCATCATTGTTATCCTCGTCCTTCTCTTCGGCGGCGGCGGATACGCTTATCGCGGCGCTTCCGGCGGCGGCGGCGGCATCGGCCTCGTCCTCGTTATCCTGCTCCTGCTCTATCTCCTGGGTTACCTCTGACGCGTAGCGGTCGCCTGCGCATCGGAATGGGGTATACACCCCATAGGCACGTCCATCGTCTGAACCTATTTTATATTTATAACGAGGCATCAACCAACTTCGGATCATCAACCATAAAATTCCCCTGACTTTGCCATGGAAACCATCCTCATTATTATTCTCGTCCTCTTTTTACTCGGAGCCTTGCCTGTGTACCCGCATAGCCGCTCCTGGGGCTATTATCCCAGCGGCGGGTTGGGGCTCGTTCTCCTGATTATCCTCATCCTTGTCTTGCTCGGCAGAATCTAAACAACAACAAATCCTTTTTAACTGAACAAAAGAATCCTATGAAAATCTATTTATACGTGGTTTTGGCTTTATTGATTGCGGGCTGCGGAGCCCTTGCCTCGATGAGTCTTACGCAGGCCAATCTCGACAAAATTCACGACGACATGTCTCCGGCTGAGGTCAAGGCGATCCTGGGCGACCCGACCGATTCCAAAACGGAACCCATCCCCATTGTCGGAGGTACGCAGACGATTTACACCTATCACGCCGGCACGTCGGATGTGACGATCATCTTCAAGAATGATCTCATGAAGGAAAAGCACGGAACATTCAGTCAATAACTTCGAATCAAAAGGAATATTATGAAATTGGCAGGTATCGCATTAATTGTCTTGGGTGTCTTGGCGCTCGTTTATCATGAATTTTCCTATAAGGAAACGAAGCAAGACGCTCAGATTGGATCATTGACCATTCAACATAAAGAAACGGAAACGGTCCCGCTTCCTCCCATTGTGGGTGGTGTGTTGATTGCCGCCGGCGTCGCCGCTTTGGTCCTGGGCAATCGTCGTATTGGCTAAAATGCGAGACAGTAGGATGGCTTGGCTGGCGCTTGCTGCTTACCTGCCTGAGGGCTACCTTTCCTTGGGCGGAAGCGAGATGATGCGCGGATATCGATGCGACAGCCTGTTGACTTATCACCCATGAAGCGAATCGCCGTACTTTTGGTCGAAGACCACACCATCGTCCGCCAGGGCTTGCGATTATTGATCGAGGCTGATGGCGATATCGAGATCGTGGGAGAAGCTAAAACGGGACGCGAAGCGGTACAAATGACCGCCGAGCTTCGTCCGGAAATCGTGGTCATGGATATCGCCATGCCCCTGTTGAACGGGCTCCAGGCCACCCGGCAGATTCTCAAATCCTTCCCGGAGACGAAAGTGCTCATCCTCTCCGCCCACAGCGATCCCGAGTATGTCGAGCAGGTCGTCAAGGCCGGGGCCAAGGGCTACCTGATCAAACAGTCTTCCGGCGAAGTTGTGGCCAAGGCCATTCGCGAATTGCAGAAGGGAAAAACTTTTTTTACGCCTTCGATTGCCAAGCGCCTGCACGAGGAATACCAGAAATCGCCGGATGGAGTAGGCCTCCAGAAGAAAGGCGACACCGAGTTGACGTCGCGTGAAGCCGAGCTGCTGCAATTAATCGCCGAGGGCCACGTGAACAAACAGATTGCCTCGGAACTCGGCATCAGCATCAAAACGGTCGAAAAGCATCGTCAGCACCTGATGGAAAAATTAAATATCCACGACATTGCCGGCCTCACGCGCTTCGCCATCGCCTCGGGAATCATTGAAAGCAGCGTGCAATCGACGATTGCCCAAGATGCGCCTTCAAAGTAGGGCGGGTTTTACCACGCGAGCCGTTTTCTTCCTCAGTAGTTCGCCCTTGCCGAATAATTTTTTGCATTGATTGCGGAGAGGTTGGGGAATCGGTGCGCAAAAAAAGGAATTTCCCTGCAACACTTCACGAACCGCTTGGGCAAGAACCTGGGTCGAGGATTGCTTCATCAGATACCCGGACGCGCCCATGAGCACGGCTTGCTTGATATATTCCGGGTCGGGGTGGGCGGAAAGAATCAGTACCCGGGTCGTTGGAGAAATTTCCATGATCTGCTGTGTTGCTTGTAATCCATTCAACAACGGCATGGCGATATCCAGGACCACGACCTGGGGATGAAGTTGCATCGCCAGCTTGACGGCTTCGCGTCCGTTTTTTGCCTCTCCCACAACCGCGATGTCTCCGTCCAACTCGATCAACAATTTCAAGGACTTGCGGAAGCTCCCGTGATCGTCCGCCAGCAGGACCGTAATTGGTTTCATGAGGGGGCAATCCATGAGTTTTTGTCTTTTCATCGTGATGAGATCGGTAACAAACGTCCGAGTAGCGAACTGAACATAGGCCCGAATATCGTGGAGATGCTATGGGGTGTTCACCCCATGGCACGAGACGGCCTCGCGGATGCGTTCGTTCCCGTCTTGCAATCTTTTAACTACTGTAAAGGAGCTGTTTGCGGTATATTGAACTAATTGCCTAAATCAACCCAGCGTCCGTCCGATCATCTTTTGCCCATGAACAGCAGCTCCCCCTTATCGCCAGAACCCCACCTTCCGCCGCCCCATAAATCGGAGCGCTCGGTTAATTTCACTTTTTGGATTGGCTTCTCGGCTGTTTTGCTCGTCCTTCTCTATCTCGGCTTTCGCAACGGTGCCGAATCCTTGTTTTTCTCCATTATCACTTTCCTCGAAGTCATCCTCCTCTTTAACATCCTGATTATCGTCCACGAGCTGGGCCATTTCCTCGCTGCGAAATGGTGCGGGCTCCAGATCGACAAATTCGCCATCTGGTTCGGCAAGCCACTTTGGTCCAAGCGCATCGACGGCGTGGACTACATCCTCGGCTCGATCCCCGGCGGAGGTTACGTCGCGCTGCCGCAAATGGCGCCAATGGAAGCCATCGAAGGCAAGACCGATACGCCCCGCGAAGAGCTGCCGCCCGCCTCACCCTGGCAGAAGATCATCGTGGCGTTCGCGGGGCCCCTCTTCAGCTTTGGGCTTGCGCTCCTTTTCGCCTGCATCGTCTGGGCCGTCGGCAAGCCGAGCACCGCCACGGAAAAAACCACGACCATCGGTTACGTCATTCCCGGCGGTCCCGCCGACAAGGCTGGCGTCCGGACGGGCGACGTGATCAAGAGCATCAACGGTCACACCGTTTCGCGCTGGGCGGGGGTCGATAACGGCGTCACCTGGAACATCATGACCAGTACCGTTTCGCCTCTTACGATGGAGGTCGAACGCAATGGCCAGCGCCAGACGTTTCAGGTCATCCCGGAGGTCGACCCGACCGTGACCCATCATTGGTGGGACCGGAACGCTCCTTTCAAGATCCAGATCGCTCCCGAAGTGAAGAACCTCGTCGTGGGCAAAATTCTGCCCGACAGCCCCGCCGCCGTGGCCGGCATCCAAAAGGGAGATCAGTTGATGGCCTTGGATGGCGTCCCCCTCCTCGGTTACTACGCGATTTACCAGCACATGAAGGATGCGCCCTACGCCCCGTTGAACCTGACCGTTCAGCGCGGCCAGCAAACGCTTCAACTTGTCGTCAAACCGGAGAAGCCGATCTCCCCCACGGACATTCCGAAAGACGAACCCCAAACCGCCATCGGCCTCGATCTGGACGACAACGTCGATGTCGTCATGGACCACCCCACGCCCTGGCACCAGGTGCACGAATCGGTCGATATGGTCCGGGGCACCCTGGCCGCCCTCTTCACCCATAATTCCAAGGTCAGCGCCACGCAACTCAGCGGGCCCATCGGCATCATGAACATCCTCTTTTCAGTGCTCAGCAGCGATAACGGCTGGCGCGTCGCCTTGTGGTTTGCCGTCGTCATCAACGTCAATCTCGCGATGCTCAACCTCTTCCCGCTGCCCGTGCTCGACGGCGGTCACATCGCGCTCTCCCTCATCGAGTGGGTCCGCCGCCGCCCGCTCAGCATGAAAATCCTCGAGCCCGTGCAAACCGCCTGCGCCCTCGCCCTCATCGGCTACATGGCCTTCATCACTTTCTTCGACGTCCAGGACTCCGGCAAAATGGCCTTCGGCTCCGGCGGCGAAATCAAATTCGCCCCCAAGCAGCCATCGCCGTAAAAATTGCTGCCCGCACGAGCAGCTATCTCCGAATCTAAATTCAAAATGAATCGACGGCGACTACTTGAACTTTACGAGGAATTCGGGGCAAAACTTACCGAGCTTCATACTTGGTATTTGGACAGCATTATCGGTTATGCAGCATTGTATGAGCGCTTGAGGACGCACCAAGAAAAATTGAAGACGTTTCTTGGTGATCATGAATTTGCGGCTGAAGATTTCCAAAACACTCTGGGGATTACCTACAAAGATGTCTCAAGCTTTGACTTTCAGCCGGCGTCTACTTCGCCGGTCATGAAACAAGGGGAGTTACTTCATCGGGTAAAGAAAGACGGGCAGAATACAATACTTCTTGGACAACAATGTATTGTTGCAGCGTATTCATACTGGGAGAAGTATCTTCGAAAAGAAATTGAAGAAGCCCTTAATCGGAAGGTCAAATGTGACTTTTGGGGTGATATGCGACACTTGCGTAACTCGATTGTCCACGACAATGGTATTGCTAGCCCTCACGTTTCAAAGTGCAAGATCATCACCTGGTTCAAGCCGCTAGATGTCATTGCCTTGGATCACGAAAAGATGCATTCGATTTTTATGCATATGGCAAAGTTCAGGAACGAAATTCACGCATGCTCGCTTCCTCCACAAAACGCAATACACGTTTCAAACTGACATATTTAGTTCTTATAATTGAAACGCTACTTCAACGTCATCGCAGAGGCGAATAGCAGTACAGTTTGAAGCGTCTAAAAATCTTTCAGTTTATTTTTCGCATCTGTTGCGATTTTAGCCTTAAGTGCAGTGACGCATTCTTTAGTTTCAAGCACCAGATAATGTTTAGTGGCGTTGTGAAGTGCCACCGCCCCATCTTCTCTCACCCAAATTTCCTCAATGCCCGACTTTTCAGATTTTATCCACTTCCCGCGTGCTGAGTCAGCCTGTAATATTATATCCCTTTCGGTGTCAGATAAATCAGAGCCACCTTGCTTAACAAATTCTTCCGCTCCAGCACTTCCTTTTAGAAAGCTAACTACAATGGTATACCCACTCTTCTGAAATATGGCTTCTTTTTCGCCTACGCCGAGTGCATCAGGCATGTCCTTGGCTGATATAGGTTGTCCGTAACGCGCAATACACTGATCTAAGGTTTCCCCGAGCCTAGCCTGACAAGGCAGCACGGTTAGTGCAAAAAAAGCTGCCAGTAGAACTTGAGGCCGACACAAACTGGTCATAGCCAGAATACTTGCTTATTTGTCCAAAAGAGCAATCACTCCTTCCAACACTCAGACTGATCGGTAGCGGCTGCTTCTAAGGCTGCGGTATTTCAAATTGTACCATTATCCAAGAGCGCAGGGGACTTGCCCTCCAACCTTATCCATTCTAAGGTATCTCCCGCCATGTCGCCCGTTCCTTACTGCCATAATCCCTACCACTATCAGCGCCGCCATTCCCGCGAGGTCAAGGTCGGCAAAATCGGCATTGGCGGGGCCAACCCCATCCGCGTCCAGTCCATGCTCACCTGCGACACCATGGACACCCGCGAATGCGTCAAGCAGACCCTCGACCTCGTCAAGGTCGGCTGCGAAATCGTCCGCATCACCGCGCCCACCGTCAAGGACGCCGCCAATCTCAAGAACATCAAGGCCGAGCTCCTCGCCGCCGAGTGCGACGTCCCCATCGTCGCCGACATCCACTTCAAGCCCGACGCCGCCATGGAAGCCGCGCAATGGATCGACAAAGTCCGCGTCAACCCCGGCAACTTCGCCGACAAAAAGAAATTCGCCATCCGCGAATACACCGACGACCAGTACGAGGAGGAACTCGCCCGCATCGACGAAACCTTCAAGCCCCTCGTTGACCTCTGCAAGCAGCGCGGCATCGCCATGCGCATCGGCACCAACCACGGCTCGCTTTCCGACCGCATCATGAACCGCTTCGGCGACACCCCCGCCGGCATGGTCGAGAGCGCCGTCGAGTTCGCGCGCATCGCCCGCAAGTACGCCTACCACGATTTCGTTTTCTCCATGAAGTCGAGCAACCCCAAGGTCATGATCAACGCCTACCGGCTGCTTGCGGCGCGTTTGCTCGAGCTCGGCCCCGACTGGAATTATCCGCTTCACCTCGGCGTCACCGAAGCCGGCGATGGCGAGGATGGCCGCATCAAGAGCGCCATCGGCATCGGGGCGCTGCTCGCCGACGGCCTCGGCGACACCATCCGCGTTTCCCTCACCGAGGACAGCGTCCACGAAATCCCCGTGGCACGTGCGCTCGTCTCGTTGGCCGGCAACCACGTCAAGGACGAGCTTCCGCCCCAGCAACCGCCGCTCAGCTTCGACCCATTCGTCTTTGCCCGGCGCGCATCCGAGCAGCTCACGGCGGGCGAGGGCGTCATCGGCGGCGCGTCCGTCTCCACCCGCGTCGGCGCCACCCTCGACA
>Ga0207130_1339_pt1 | contig 9833 bp, 8 predicted proteins | sample Alteio_BWMinHeat_16_FD_153545 | JGI IMG/M metagenome (GOLD analysis project Ga0207130, IMG submission 153545) | Enriched cells from forest soil in Barre Woods Harvard Forest LTER site, Petersham, Massachusetts, United States -... | ecosystem: Environmental > Terrestrial > Soil > Temperate forest >... | reverse complement strand
ACTTTGGGCAGGCTCTTGATCATACTCGCCGGGCCCGATAGTCGCTCCTCCTCCATAATCGTCATCGGGTCCAAAGTAGTCGCGTGTTCGGAAGGGTCTGGTCAGTGGCTCATGGGGAGCCCGGACGAAACGCAAGGGGGCGACGACTTTCGGTTGGGCGAGTACGCCACGCCTGCCGCCAGCCATCACCGAATTCGCAGGTGCATATCCGGCGACAAGCGCGGCACATATACACAGTATCGATCGCAAATATCTTGGCATTACAGCGATCCCATTTCCAGACACTCACTGTCAGGGAACCGAGGCTATATTTAAACTCCCTTAAGATAGCGCTATTTTTTGCTGTACGCGAAGCGCTCCGATGCGAGGTCCGGCCTGTTCAGCATCGTCAGATCGTGGGATGCGATGAGTGTTATTCGCGAACTTCAGCACCCATCGGATTGTTCAGAATGGCACCTCGCCCTCGGTATCGACGTCGCGCCGGAGATACATTTTCTTGCCGCCGATCGAGGCGAACATCTCGTCCAGATGCCGATCTGAATTGGGCTTATAACGCAACGGCCCGGAGGCGTCGCGCATAGCGCGGGCCGAATGCCGTGACCCGTCGCCGAACCGTCTCGTGGGACACAACGATCCCACGCGCGGCGAGCAGCTCCTCGGCATCGCGGTAGCTGAGCGTGAAGCGAAGATGGACCCAGACCGCGTGCTGGATAGTCTCGGCGGGAAAGCGATAGGCTGAATAGGAGATGAGTCGCCATCCCGACCCACTACGATTGTCCAACCCGCCCCGGCAAGCGGCTGAACGTGACAAGCCCTCTACGGTTATCCCCCCCGCTCTTGGGGCAATCTCGGAGCTACGCGTTCCGCCTGCTTGAGGCGTGTTCTTTCGCGCTCCAGAGTGCGTTCTCGCAACGATTCGTAGATTGGCGAGTCGCGCATCAAAGTTGGTGCCAGCATGGCCATGAAACAGGCCCCCAGCATCGGCAAAAGCATTGTGACGTTCGCCGTCATCTCGACGACAAGGACGATGCCCGTCAGCGGGGCACGGACAACACCGGTGAAAAAGGCGGCCATCCCGACAACGGCAAATCCTTCAGGTTGAATGTTCAGTTCTGGAAATACGAGTTGGCAGAGTTGTCCGAAGAACAATCCAATTTGCGCTCCCAGTACAAGCATGGGAGCAAACAAGCCCCCCGGCGTCTCCGCCGCATATGAAATGGCGCCGAGGCCGAGCCTGAGCAGGAAAACGAGTGGAAGCACGGCGAGCGCATCAGCCCCGGCCAGAGCGTGTTGTGTAATCGCATCGCCGCCGCCTACAAGGTTAGGCGCGAACCAAGCCAGGATCCCAATCGCTGCACCGATAACGCCCGCACGCAGTTCCGCCGGCCACCGGTCGAGTTGACCGATCGTCGCTATAGTTCCGAGCAGCAAGCGATTATAGACAATCGCTATGAGCCCGGCGAGCGCCCCGAGGACAAAGTAGAGCGGCCTCGTTGCCGCACCCGCATAGGCCAGCGCTCCAACATGGAAGTCTGTTGCGTCGCCGAGGAGCACACGGGAGACGGAGATGGCGGTCGCCGATGCGCCAAGCGCCGCTATCGCGACGCGCAGCTCGAATCGCCGCACCAATTCCTCCAGAACGAAAATGGCGCCGGCGATCGGCGCGTTGAACGCAGTGGCTAGGCCTGCCCCGGCGCCAGCGGCAAGCAACACTCTGCAGTCGGGCCAGCCGCGCCGAAATCCCTTGCCGACGAGATGCCCGATGGTCGCCGCCATCTGGACGCTCGGGCCTTCACGGCCTAGCGCCAGCCCCGAACCGATCGCCAGCACCCCGGCAACGAACTTCACCGGTATGATGCGAAACGGCGCCTGCGGCAATTCCTCGTTCAGGACCGCCTCGACATGTGGGATGCCGCTCCCTGACGCGTGAGGCGAGTAGCGGCGAACCAGCCAGGCCGCTACCCCCGCCCCGACGGCACAAGCAATGCTAACGACCAAAAAGCCAACGAAAGCTTCCGAATGCGCCCAGACGATGACGGCATCGCGAAACCTGTTCGCCCGTTCAAGCAGGAGCAGGAAGAGCGCTCCCACTAAACCTGAGGCCGCGCCAACGATAAGGGCCAGAACAGCAAGCACCAGGAGGCTGCCATGGCCGCCATCTCGGTCGCTCGCAAGGTTCTGCTCGGGGGTCATTCGCGGTTTACGGCGGCGCGCGATGCGTCAAAGACGACTTCGCGGCATTCACGTCACTCGCCCCGAAAATCACCCATGCACCGATGGCGAGGGCCACGTCGAGAAACGCAAACGCTAGCAGCAAATGAGGGAACACCCCGGCAATCGCTAGAGGCACGAGCACCACCGGAACGAATATTATTCGGTCGACCACCGAAGCGGCGACAACCTGTCGTGCGCCCGAACGACCGCCAAACAGGTAGAGCCAGCCAATCACAACAACCGCCAATCCCATGACACGGACGAGTCCTTGCTCGTCCCCGACAAAAGCGCGATCCAGGAAAAGCGTCTGCGTCACGCCCGGCCAAACAATGAGTAGCACCCCACACGCGAGGTAGATAAGGCCGTTCATGGCGGTGTACTTGGACGCAGTTGATAGGTTGGTGGGCTTCTCGAGAAGATCGTTGATTAGATTAACGGAATACAGCATTTTATCCTCCGGCGAACCAACCACGGCTACCCCAGCGCGCCGTCCGGGATACACCCGGCGAACGGGTTGTCCGCCGGGCGCCTGACCGCGCGACTAGCCCCGCAAGAGGCTGGCGAGTTCAGGCGTGGGCGCCGTGAGTCGACACCATCGCCAGCACCGCGTCCAGGTTGAACGAAGCCGGCTTCTGACGCGGCGGGTATTTGACGAAGTTCTCGATCTGCGCCGCCACCGTCGCCTGCATGAGGTAAAGCTGAGGGACGTGATCAACCATCCAATCAAAGTAGGTGTTGGAGTTGATATCGGCGCGCTCGAACGGGTCGCGGCGCAGGTTGTATATCAGCGGGAGCCTCAGCTTCACCATAGGTTCGGCCCAGGCCATCATCCTGCTCGCGCGTTGTACCGCCAGGTTGAACTTATAATCGCCGACCCGGACCGCCATGACTTCGCCGTCGTCGCTGAAATACATGATGGCGTTTCTCGGGCTCTCCTTCACCTCGCCTGTCACGTAGGGAATTATGTTGTAGCCGTCGAGATGGACCTTGTAGGTCTTGCCTCCGATCGTGCAGCCATTGAGGAGCTTCTGGGTCACGTCCGAGTCGCCGGCGGCCGCGAGCAAGGTCGGGAACATGTCGATGTGAGAGACGATGCCATTGAAGACCGAACCGGCCTTGATCTTACCCGGCCAGCGCAGGAATGTCGGCACTCGCCACCCGCCTTCCCAGTTTGTGTCCTTCTGGGCGCGGAACGGCGTGTTGGCTCCATCCGGCCAAGTGTCGTTCTCGGGGCCGTTATCGGTGGAATACATGACGATGGTGTTGTCGGCGATGCCGAGTGCATCAAGCTTGTCGAGCAATTCGCCGACCTGCTCGTCATGGGTGACCATCCGGTCGCTGTAGTCGTCTTGCCCGCTCTTGCCGCGGTTTTTCTCGGCGAGGTGGGTTCTGAAGTGCATGGCGGTCGAATTGTACCAGAGGAAGAATGGCTTCTCGGCTTTGGCTTGTTTCTCCATCCAGTCGAGAGCGCCCGAGGTGATCTCCTCGTCGATGGTTTCCATGCGCCTTTTGGTCAACGGGCCGGTGTCCTTGATCGTCTGTCCGCCCTTGCCGTCGGCCAAGCAGTGGAGCACGCCGCGGGGTCCGAACTTCTTCTTGAATTCCGGGTCCTTGGGATAGTCCGGCAGTTCCGGCTCCTCCTCGGCGTTCAGGTGATAGAGATTGCCAAAAAACTCGTCGAACCCGTGCATAGTCGGCAGAAATTCATCGCGGTCGCCGAGATGGTTCTTGCCGAACTGACCGGTGGCGTAGCCGAGCGGCTTCAGCAGTTCGGCGATGGTCGGGTCTTCCGCGTGCAATCCCACCGTGGCGCCGGGCATGCCGACTTTGGTCAGGCCGGTGCGGATCGGGTTCTGACCGGTGATGAAGCACGCGCGGCCGGCCGTGCAGCTCTGCTGGCCATACCAATCGGTGAACATCGCCCCTTCTTGCGCAATGCGGTCGATGTTGGGGGTCTGATAGCCCATCATGCCCTTGCTGTAATGGCTGATGTTCCAATAGCCGATATCGTCTCCCCAAATGATAAGGATGTTCGGTTTATCCGTCTTAGCCATATCAATCTCCTCCTGTTCGTATTGCAGTTTCAGATCGAGAGTGCAGTTGGTATTTTCTCAATCTCCTCCGGTTGGTATTGCAGCTTCAGGTGTAGCAGAGCGTATGATGCTGGGGATTACGATCCTTTTACGGTAGAGGGCGGCGCGGTCGCCGGGGTGTAGCCTTTGCGTTGCTTGCCGCGAAACATCCAGTAGACGACCGCAGTGTAGGCGCCGATCACCGGCAGCACGAACAGGCCGGCGCCCCAAAACAGGAAAGATAGGGAAGCCTCAGGCGCGGCCGCCGTGGCGACGGTGACGCTGTAGGGGATCATGTACGGCCAGAACATCACCGCGAGCGAGAGAAAGGCTGCCACGAAGAGCACGACGGTCATAGCGAACGGCCATGAGTCGCGACGCTGGCGCACACCAGCGAAAATGCCGACGACAGCGACGATGCCGATGAGCGGAAAGATGAAGCCCCAGGGACGGTCGAGGAAGAGACTGCCAGTCATGCGGGCCCGATCGATGAACGCAATCACCACGGCAAGGCCCAGGACGGCAATGACCGCACGGGCAAGCACCGGTATGCGGCCGCGTGCCCAGCCGCGCAGCGGATCTTCTGACTTGAGGACCAGCCAGCCGGCGCCCAGTAGTGCATAGCCAAGTACGAGGCCGATGCCGCACAGGATCGGAAGCGGCGCGACCCAGTCGAACGAGCTTCCGGAGAATTGGCCGTTCACGACAGGTATTCCGCGGATCATCGCTCCGACTGCGGCGCCCTGGACGAAGGCGGCAACGAACGAGCCGACAACGAAGCCTCCATCCCACAATCCACGTGCAGCCCCGCGGGCGCGGAATTCGAACGCCACGCCGCGGAATATCAATCCCAAGAGAAGCAGCAGTACCGGGATGTAAAAGGCTCCAAGGAATACTGCGTAGACGGCGGGGAAGGCTGCGAACAACGAGGCGCCCACGACGATCAGCCAAGTCTCGTTGCCGTCCCAAAACGGAGAGATCGTGGCGATCATTTCATCCCGCAACACGGCGTCCTTGGTGGTGCCGAACAGGATCCCGACGCCGAGGTCGAAGCCGTCCAGGACGACATAGGCCAGAATCGCCACGCCAATCACGGCAAGCCAGAACAGGGCCAGCGCAGAGGGGTCCGTCGCACTCATTGGGGGCCCTCCGCCGAGGTTTGCATCGCGACGGCCAGCGGCCGAGCCGGGGTTATCTTCGTCCGGTCCGACGCATCGCGCCCAGGACCGTCCCGCAAGAGTCGATGGATGAAAAACAGACCAAAGGCGAATATTATAGTGTAGACAATAACGTAGCACGCAAGCGACAGAACCACGTCGCCCGTCGTCAAAGACGGCGTTACAGCATCCTTCGTGCGCAGAAGGCCGTAGACTACCCAGGGCTGGCGGCCGACTTCGGCAGTGAACCACCCGGCCAGCACGGCGATGAAGCCACTAGGGAAGGACAGGAACGCCACCCACAGGAACCAGCGAGTGCTCTCCAGCCGGCCGCGCCAGCGCAGAAAGGCGCCGAACCAGGATACCGCCAGCATGATCAAGCCCATTCCCACCATGATGCGGAACGCGAAAAAGGGAATGATCACCGGTGGGCGGTCCTCCGGCGGGTAGGCCTCCAGCCCGATCTCGCGCGCGGTCCAGTTGCCGGAGGCGATGAAGCTGCCAAGTCTTGGTATCTCCAGCGCGAAGAGATTGCGCTGCTCGAATGGATCGGGGAGTGCGATCAGCACCTCGCTCGCCGGCTGCTGGGTCTTCCAGCGCGCCTCGATCGCAGCGAATTTAGCCGGCTGGTAATTGAGCACGTAAATGCCGGTGAGGTGCCCAAAGAACATTTGCACCGGGATCATGACGGCGACAAGCCCGAGCCCCCAGCGCAGCATGGCGCGCGCCTCGGGAACGTCATTACCGCGCAGCAGATACCAGGCGCCGGTCGCCGAGATGCCCATGCCGGTGGTCAAGAAGGCGGCCAGCAGCATGTGCGGCCATCGAATGCGCATGATGGGCCCAGTGGTGATGGCCCACCAGTCGCCCGGCACGATCTTGCCGTCCACCACGACATGGCCCAGCGGAACCTGCATCCAGCTGTTGTTGGCGAGGATCCAGAAGGACGAGAACATCGTCCCGAGCGAGACCATGCAGCAGGCGAGAAAATAGAACCAGGGCGGCACGCGGTCTCGGCCGAGGAGTACGACGCCGAAGAACGTCGCTTCCAACATGAAGGCAGTGAAGGTCTCGTAACCGAGCAGCGGCCCTTGGATCGATCCGGTGCGTTCCGCCAAGACGCTCCAGTTGGTGCCGAACTGGAAGGCCATGACGATGCCGCTGACCACGCCCATGCCGAACGACAGGGCAAATATCTTGAGCCAAAAGTCGAAGATGCGCCGATAGAGCTGGTTGCCGGTCCACAGCCGCGCGCCTTCAAGAGTTGCAAGCCACGCGGCGAGCCCAATGGTGAAGGCCGGGAAGATGATGTGGAAGCTGATGACGAAGGCGAACTGCACCCGCGACAGGAGAACCGGATCGAGCTCCATGACTAGGCTCCTCATTGGTTCACGGAGCGCCCTCGACGCCCAAAATTGCGATCTCCGCGCGCCTGATTTGAACCGGAAAGGCGGGGGATACATAGCCGGTCGCTACCGCGACTTTCTGCGCGCCGTTGGCTGTATAAGTGATCACACCGCCGCCAATCGCGCCGCCGATCTTCTGACCCCACAGCTTCTGCCCGGTCGCAGCGTCGAGCGCATAGAAATTGCCGCCCATGTCGCCGAAAAACACGAGGCCTCCTGCGGTCGGCGTCACGGCGCCCGTAATCGGATAATTGGATTTCAGCCTCCACTTCCAGACCCCGGTGTCAGCGTCGATGGCATGGAGCCATCCCGCCCAGACACCGTCGGCGCGAGTGAACTTTCCGAACACGTTGAACGGATTGATTGACTTTTCTGCCGTCCACGGCTGCCCGATCGAGGATGCAGCAACTTCCTCCCTGGTCTGCAGCCTCACCGTCGTGCACCAGTCAACGTCGCCGGTGAAGATCAGATTGTTTGGAGGGTCGTAGGCCGGGCTGTTCCATTCCTCGCCGCCCCCGGCGCCCGGACAAAAATGGACGTCTTTGTCGACAGCGAAGGGCTCTTCCGCATTCTCGATTCTCGTCACCGGCGTCCGGTAGAGCAGCTTATTGTCTGCGAGATTGAAGCCGTAGAGGAATCCGTCCTTTGGCGAGACCGCCATCAGCTTTTTGCCGCCAGCCGTCGCGATAAGAGCCGGCGGGTTGGAGACGTCCCAATCGTGCCAATCCCTGGGCACAAGCTGGAAATGGTTCTTGTAAGCCCCGGTCTTGGCGTCGAGGACGACGACGGAGTCGGTGAAGAGATTGTCTCCCTGGCGGACGCCGTTGTCGTAATCGGGCGCGGGATTGCCGACGGGCACGTACAAGAGCCCGGAAGCCGGGTCCAAGGTCGTTGAAGTCCAGGTTCCCCCACCGCTGATCGGAGCGCCAGGCACGTTTTTCCAAGTCGAATTGTCGAGCGGCGAGGCGCCTTCAGGGCCGCGAACAGTATCGCCCTCTGTCTTGGGCACGAGGAAGAATTGCCACACAATCTTGCCGGTCTTGGCGTCGAGCGCGTACATGTGCCCTTTGCCGCCCTTGAAGTCTCCGCCGGCGTTGCCGACGAAGACGAGGCCCTCCCAGGCGATCGGTGCCGCCGGCACGTCTTCGCCCTTTTTCACGTCCCCGATCGTCGTCTCCCACAGCCGCTTGCCGGTCTTGAAGTCATAGGCCAGCACTCGCCCGTCCTGGGTGCCGCGGAACAGCATGCCGTCAAGGTACGCCGCGCCGCGATTCGTCGGCAGAATGTAGGCCGGATATTCCTCGTGAACGCGCCAGTTCTCGGCGCAAGTCGCCGGGTTGATCGAGAAAATATCGAATTCGGTTGTGCCGATAAGCGCGCCCTGGACCATCAGAAGACCGGTCTCCATGGCCGTTAATCGCCAGGTGTCGTAGGTGCACAGAACCTTGAGCTTGCCGACATTCTTCGTGTTGATCTGGCTGAGGTCGGAGAAGCGCTCGGAAGTGAGCGTCTTGTTGTAGCTCGGCCAGTCCGCGGCCGCCGGCGAGGGAGGAGCCACAGGCGCAGGCGCCGCAGCGCCCTTGTAATTTGGGTTCGTTTCCGTCGCTACGGCACCCGGATGCGCAAAGAACGATAGGATTTCGCCGCGCAACTCGCCAACGCCCACCTCGATCCGGGTCTGGGCCACCCCGGCGCCGGGCGCGGCAGCCAGAGCAGCAAGCGCGATGGCGATGATCTCGAACCTGCGGTTCATCCTAGTCTCCCTTTGCTGAACGGAGTCGGTTAGTTTCTGAGCGCCCCTACATCTGTTGCAGGCGCTCGAAGAACTGCACGATCGCGAAGCCGAACCTGCTTGTGCCGGGGGGCTGGGTCTGCCATGGCCAGTGCCTTATCGCTGATGATTCATGTCGGCGCCCTCCCCGCTCTGTCCACGCATGCGCGACCGTGCGACGCGCATGACCAGTCCGCGGATGATCAGGTAGGGCACGAATGCGAGCAGCAACGCGATGGCGAGCGCCTCGTTCGGATAAAAGGTTTTGAGCACGAAGGCCTGATAGATCACGTCCATCACGAACCCGAGCAGGATGATCCTTGCGGTCGCGTTCAACGCCTCGCGCAGCAGCCCGATGCGTTCCTGCGGATTGCTCAACAGCGTCACGAAAAATGGAGAACGGCCAATGCGCGCGTCCTCGCGGCCGTCATGGACAGCGGCGATCGCGGCCATCAACGGCTGCAGGATGAAGCGGAACCGCATCGGCGCGTCCGTCCGCTCGACCAGGTCGTGCCAGAATCGTTGGAAGGTTTCGACCGTAACGCCGTGCCACAGCACGCCGGCGACGATCAGGACGATGGCGAGCCCGACGACCAGCTTGGCCAGGAGGCCCAGTTCCTGCGGATGGGCATCGGTCATGGCGGTGCTCCCGCCTGCCTGACGATGCAGCGGAACCCCACATGGCTGGTCGAGGTGTCCACCGGCTCCGGATGACGCGCGGCCGGGCGGTAACGGCGGCAGTAATTTGCAACGCACAGATGCGAACCGCCCTTGAGCACCTTACGAGGATTCCTGATCTCGGGCAGGCGTTGCATTTGGTCCTGAAGAAGCATGACGCCTCCTCCCCCGCGGGGACGCAGTAAGAGTTCCAGAACAGTTCTCTTAAGAACGAGAACAACCTTCATCGAGAGTTGCACCTTGGTCCCATACGCTCCAGCGCGATGTCCCCGAAGGGGTTACTCTTTGTCCGTCATCCGTTTCGCTCACCAGGGGCCGAAATCGAACGAGTTCTGATTCATAACAGCGATCATCTGTTGTTCATTTACAATTCTCTTCGCGAACACCATCGCGCGGTAGTTTGACCAGGCAGCCTGATCTCCAAAATACACGCACTGACAAATTGTGGGATCCGCGTAGAGCCAGACCACACTCGTCCCCGACGTTTGCTGGACAAATTTGTGTGGCGGCAGTTTCTTCATGGCTGCGAGACGCG
>Ga0207130_1338_pt1 | contig 9846 bp, 25 predicted proteins | sample Alteio_BWMinHeat_16_FD_153545 | JGI IMG/M metagenome (GOLD analysis project Ga0207130, IMG submission 153545) | Enriched cells from forest soil in Barre Woods Harvard Forest LTER site, Petersham, Massachusetts, United States -... | ecosystem: Environmental > Terrestrial > Soil > Temperate forest >... | reverse complement strand
GCCGCGCGCTCGACGCCAAGCTAGGACAATGTGGGCGCGCTCTGCCAAGGCGCTCGAGCGGGCCGGCGTCGAGTTCATCGGAGATGTCGGCGTGAAGCTGAGCGCCCGCAGGCGGTAGGCAGCGCTCGCCTTCCGCAGCGCCAACCTCACCGGCGCGAACCTCACCGGTGCGGACCTTACCGATGCGAACTTCACCCGCGCGGACCTCGCCAGTGCCGGGAAGCCACGCTTCACAGCGAAAAGGGCGCCGACGCCGAGGGGACAGGTGGTGCGCACGCGGCACGTCAGCCACTAGCACCCGCCTGTCGGAGCCAACCGCCCGCGCCTCAGTAGAGGTAGTAGCACGACCAGACGCGCCGAATTCCCCAATGCGTCGCGCGCAAGAGCCAGCAGCTGCCGAAATTCGGATGGTGCACCCTCACGACCCATGAGCGGCGCGAGGAGCGCACCCGATGCCGGTAACAATGGCAGTGGCGAACCCAATTCACCGGCCGAAGGGAAACGGCGACGCCGGCCCACGCCTCATCGTATCCGCTGACGAGCGACGTCAAGCCCAACCAACCAATGAACACCGCCGTCTTTAGCATTCGCATCGCTCTGCCTCCCAGCTCGCCCGCCCGAGAGGCTAATGACTTCAACCTGCCGCCACAAACATGCCGTGCGGCTGGCGATGTTGAGGCCAGACAGAGGAAGGCGGACCTGATCGATTGAGAGGGGTGAGCCGCCGAGATCTGGCAGGATAGCTCGGCGGCTCGTTGGAATGAGCGATGTGAGCTGCGGCAGCGCTCTCCAATTCAGCCAACTTACGTCAACTCCCTTGCGTGAAGCTTGCGCGAAAAAGCCCCGCGCTCTTCCGAGGCGGCGGCGTGGATGATCGATTGAGGGGCTTGGCAGTGTTGCCACGGGGCGCCCAAAGAGGTCTAATCGTGATTGCCCTAAGGTTAGGGCGCCCTCACGTCGCCATTCCAACGCTTTGCTTCTGGGCCGCCATCAGCTCGCCGATGCAGCGCTGGAGGGGAACCCAAGGCGTCTCCCGCCAGTTGGGATATGGTCCGTGGAGTGAGTCCTAATGGCCAAGCAGGTTCTGGTCGTCGAGGACGATGTGGCGATGGCACTGGTCCTCGAAGCGATCTTATCAAAGGCAATGGACGCGGAGAATCCTGTTGAGCCGTTCGGTTGTGCTGCCAAAAGGCTGATCGAGCGCGCCGTTGATCTCGCCCTCCTGGAAGCCCTATGAAGAGCACGCGGTGATTGAACAGATACGCGCACTCATCTCGGCTTCCTAACCGTCGCGGAAGCAGCTCGGGAAGGATGCAACCATGGACACGACGACGCTTCTGATCATCATTATAGTGATCCTCGTCCTAGGCGGCGGCGGATGGTATTATGGGCTCGGCAGATGGTTCTGAGCGGGCGCCGAGCGCGAGAGTAGAGCGCGTGAAGTAACATCTGGGGCAACATTCCACCGGATTCGGGAGGGCTCCCGGAGATGGCCAGCGAATTCAAGATCGAGAGCCGCACCGCCGGCGGGCTCGAAGTGCGCCACGTGGCGACGGGCCACCTTTCACATTTCGACTGTCGGATCGGAATAAAAGGCCGCTCTTCCTGGGCAGAGATTATTCGCGTGGGCGCCCGTCAAGTCGCGCCGCCCGTAAAGAGCTGGAAAAGCCCGCGCACGCCTTCGCCGAGCGCGAGGCCCGGAAGGCGGGGCTGATCGATTGAGGGGAACCGCCGCAATCACTCGCAGGGCTCTCAAAGGGAGGAAATTGTGAGCAGAAATATGCAGCTGATTATTGGTGCCATCATTTTGGTGGTGATCATTGTTGGCCTTTACAAATACTTTTCCGCCCCCGCGCCCGGTCCTTCAACGGTGTCAACCCCACCGGCCGCCGGATCAACTCCAACCCCTGCCCCGGCGCCAGCACCGAAGCCATGACGATGAAGCCCGCAGGGACTCGGGGTTGATCATGAGGGGGGCCAGCGAAGCGGGTCCAGTTGGAACTCGCGCCGATCTCTGAATGTGCGATACTTGACACATCATCGGCAGCGGCGCGTCCCGAGGCGCCGATGGCTGAGAGACGCTTCCGCGCTCCCGCCCCGCGAGGCTTGAGGAGCGAGCGTCATGCCCGACAAGCGGTCAGAGTCAAAGCACCCCACGCCAGCCGAATTTTCGGAGTGGTTGAAGGAAATCGAAGCTTTGGGCTCCTCTCGCCCCAATCCGAAGCTGAGAAAGCCGAATTGGTTCGACGTTAGCGAAGAGGAAGAAACCCCTTCCCGAATCGCGATCGTTCCCGAAATCACACTCGACGGATAGACAGGGCCGCGCCGGCTCGAGCGTCTTGCTAACGCCGAGGTCATCCAACTTCACGGAAGCTTCGTGCGACTATGATTTTCGATCGCCGCCTTGCCCGCGATCACGCTTGCCGCTCGCAGCCATGTCCTTGAGCAGACTGCCCGCCTAGATATTGCACTCGCGAAGCCTCGCCCTAGTTATTGCTGTGGCCAGTCTCACAGCCCGGAGGGGTTCCGCAATGCCGCTATGGCGCTACGTCAAAAAAGGGCGTGTCTTTCTCGCCTGACGACATGTCTGCCATGGGCGAGGCCTTCCATGCCGCCGTAGCTGACCTCGGCATCGGCCCCGATGAGGAAACAAGGCGCGAGGCATCGAGGATGAACTGCGCGACTTTTCGTGCGGGCAGACGGGCGCTCCGAGGCGGCTAGGATACGGGCCGCGACAGTCAGGACTCTTTCCGAGTTCGCAAAACGCAACGTCGTCGTCGCCAAGTCGCCCATTTAGTCCCCGACGCGGACCGTGTGCCTGGTCGCGCAAAAGAAAAGCCCCGCGCGAGGCGGGGCTGAAGTTCGGGGGATATGCGCCGAGGCGGAGGGGTGTGCCCCGACGATGTGTCAACTCACCAAAACTTAGACGGTTCCCGATCCGCGCCGGCCCTATCGCCGCCACCAGTCGAGCTCGACGATGTTGCCCTCGTGATCGTCGCGCGGCCGGCACCTACGTAGCTGGCGCTCGGCCTTGTCCCGCACATTCGCGACGCGGGCTCGATCGGCCCGAGAGTGGCGCGCAAGGGGCTCGCCTACGGGGCCACCAGAGGCCCGCAGCAAGAGGCGTCGGGATAGGTCAGACATCGGCGAGCTCCTCTTCGGTCATGCCGGCATATTCGCCGAGGAGGCCTCGAATGACACTTGTGGAAAAATCCAGATTCGGAGGAGCTAAACGCCAGCAATGACGAGTGAGGCGTGTGTACGCCGAAAAACAAAACTCCGCTCAACCCTTCCTTCGGGGAACGGTGCTTGATTAAGGGCCGGCGTCCTAGACCGCTAGACGAACACCCGATTGGTCGGGCGTGCCCGATTTGAACTGGCGTTTCCGGTTTACTATAAGCCCCGGCAAATGACCGGTGGCTATGTCGGGGTGCGATTCAAACTTCTCTGCGTCTGCTGCTGTAGAGCTGAGTCCACATCTCGGCATGGCTATCATGTAAGGAATGGCGGCCGGGAAACAATGACCGCATAGTGCGGGGGGCACGGGCCGGGAGTGAGGTTGAGGAAATGAACCCTGGCACATCGAAAAGAGAGGAGCTCGCCCGTCAAACGCAAAGGGCCGAGCAAGCCTTCACCAAAGACGAACGCGACCGGCAGATCCTGGACCAGGAGCGCGGCCGTCATGACAGGATGGTTGCTAAGACGGCCAAGCTCCGCGAGCAGCGCCTCGCGAAGGAGGCCGCAGAGCGAGAGGCCGCCCGGGTGAAGCCGAGGAGCGGCTCCCGCAAGTGACCCCCGCCCAATTCGGCGCCGTTCGCGCGCTCCTCGACGTATCCCGAGATGATCTCGCCAGCGCCACCAAGGTCCCGGCTTCCACGATCGAGACTTTCGAAAGTGGTCGGCTGTTCATGAGCGACCTCAGCGTTACCGAAGCCTTGCGACGGACGCTCGAGGATCTGGGCGTCGTCTTTACGGGCTCCGGCGAGGAAGTCGGCGTGAGGCGCCGAAAGATGCTCGGGCCGTGGGGTTCCTTGCGAGCACCGAGCGGGGCAGCGTAAGGTGACGATCCAGCTCACTCAAGATCAACTGCTAGCCATCCAAGCTTGGGCGCAGTCCAAACGATCGATTGCCGAAGTTCGGCTGTTTGGTAGCAGAGCCAGGGGAGATGCTCACGAGAGCAGCGACATCGACATCGCTGTCCAAGTTTCAGTGAGCGATGATCCCGGCGACGGGCGCGGCGTTTACTTCGCGCTCGGCGACCAATGGCAGAGAGAGCTTGGCCACCTGCTTGGAACTCATGTCAGCCTCGAATGGTGGCCTCCAGAAAGTCTTGACGATGATCGGCGAGTTGCTGTCGAGCAAGACGCGAAGGTCTTGTGGACTCGGACTGAAGGCTGATTCGCGTCGCCAAATTAGCCGGCGCTATGCTCGCCGCATGGACCTCACCGCGAAGTTCCGCATCGCCCGCACCGAACAGCGTATCGCTGTCCTGCGCAACCTGATCGCGGTCGCCGAGCGCAAGGGCCGCGACACTCAGAGCATCGCCGCATGCTAGAGGCTGAGGAGCGATACCTCGCGAGCGGATGCGAGCCGCCACAATCGCCGAGGCCTCTCGCAGATGGGTCCGACACTGCGGCGGGCTGGATCATGCCGCCGGGCCAAAAATGAGCGAGGAGCACTCATTTCCCGTCCGGCTGACGCCAACGGAGCGGATCGCACTGGAATGGATCAAGGCCGGCAAGGAGCCGACCGCGGCTGCGCTCGAGGCTGTCATACGCCGTGGCTGGGCCAGGCATGCGAAGGGCAAGACCGAGATTACCCCGGCCGGCGAGAAGGCACTTGCCGAGGGCAATGACGCCCGGCGAGCCGCCAGGAGTGCACAGCGGCCGAGGCGGCGCTGATTCGACTCCCGCTCGCGCCAGTAATTGGTACCAGGCGGGAGGAGGCAACCAATGATAGCGATCATATATGCGAGCCCTTGGCGCGCGGCGCCGTGGTAATAGGGCGATCGTCGCCTACCTGCGATGACCCCCGCACAGTGCCGCGCGGCTCGCGCGCTCCTTGGGCTGCCGCGGCCCCAGCTCGCGAGGACTGCGGTCGTGCCCAAAGACATGATCGGCAATTTCGAGGCGGGCGTCCGCAGGCCGGGCGAGCTCTATCTGAAGGCGATAGAGCAGGCGCTCGAGCGGGCCGGCATCGAGTTCATTAGCGATTTAGGAGTGAAGCTGAGGAAATAGCCGCCGTGTGGCATCACATGAGCTCGCAGGACCGGATCAAGTGGGGCCTCATAGCGGTGGGCCTGCTGTGCGTCCTCGTCGTGTGGGGAATGATCCTGGCCGGGTATCGGTGACCGCTGCCGCCATCAAGAGCACGAGAAAGCCGGTATCGAGTCGCCGAGTCCGAAATCGGCGTAAAGCCGAGCGCCCGGAGGCGGTAGGCAATGCTCGCCGTCGCCACCTCCGTGCGGTATGCTTGGCGGAAAGCACGACGGGGGGCACTGGCATGCCAGGCAAGAGAAGTCTGTCGGAAAGCGAGAAACGTGAGATCGCGCAAGCGCGTCGCCGAAAGGAAATGCGAGAGCATCCCGGAGTCCGTTTCTTCGTTCACGTTGCTGATGAAACTGACGACTACGGCGAGCCGCTCGTGTCCGTGATGCAGGAAGACGATGCGCCCAAGAGCGATGGAAGCCCGAAAAATGCCCACCGGACCTAAACGGCGATCGGCCGGGGGTGAGAATGAGGAAGGGCGGTTGATTCGCCTCGCCAATTAGCCGGCGCTATGGTCCGGGCATGCCCGCCCGCCATCCCTACTCGCGCCCATGGGCGATGTCCGAAAGCCAGGAGTGCTTTCGCGTCGACGCTGCGAGCGGCACGCATCTCGCGTATTTCTAATTCGAGGATGAGCCCGGACGCCGCGATGTCATGAAGCGCATGACGCGCGAGGAGGCGTTGCGCCTGGCCAAGAGCTTCATGCGGCTGCCCGAGCTCCTCGAGGAATTGGCGCAGCTCCGGGCCGGACGGGATGAGCCCGCATGAGCGAGGAGCACTCATTTCCTGTCCGGCTGACGCCAACGGAGCGGATCGCGCCGGAATGGATCAAGGCCGCCAAGGCCGACCACGGCTGCGCGCGAAGCCGTCCTACGCCATGGCTGGGCCAAGCGTGTGAAGGGCAAGACCACGATCACGGAGCCGGCGAGAAGGCACCTGCCGAGGACGATGACGCTCGGCGAGCCGCCAGGGGCGCGCAGAGGCCGAGGCGGCGCTGATGGTGAGCGCCGGCGTCGGGTTCATCGACGGCGGGGTGAGGCTGAGGACTCGCGCTTAGCCGCAGCGCGATCATCCTCCAACAGTCGCGCGTGGTTCTCGAATAGCTTTTGCTTCATGTCGTAGGTGATCTGCGTCCGGCTCTCACATCTCTGGCAATCGAAATGGCGAGCGAACTTGAACCAGATTCCTTTCTTGGTCAGCCCATGCTGTTTGCATGCCGGACAAATGAGCGTGATAGGGATGTCGAGTAGCTCGCCTGTAAGCAGCATGATGGCATTCCCGTCCGATGCGGATTCGGAAACGCGTGGGGAAGCAGCGTGTTCCATTTGGTCCAACGGCAGGCGCATCTTTAGCACCGCCCTCTCGCTATCACTGCTCCCACAACGATGCCGAGCAGTGTCGCTGTTACGAGCCAAACCCCGAGCCAGATCAGGTAGATCATAGGCCCATCTCCCGTACCCCCAAGAGATATCTAGGCTCCATTAGGCGGCTAACGCGATGGGTCACGCGTCGATTCGACTCCCGCTCCCGCCGGTGCTTGGATTGGGTGGCATCATCAGGGGAGAGACGCGAATGACATATCCGCGGACACCCAAGGGGCGGCACTCATACCGGGCAGTGCTTCAAAAGGACGAGACCTATACTGTCGAAATTTATGAGACGCCGAAAAAATTCAGCATAATGGAGCGCTTTCCAACCAGGGCAGCGGCCAACGCCTGGATAAAGCGGAAGCGATCTGAGGGCACAGCGACAAAAAAGCATCAGCGGCGCCTGTCGCTCCTAAAATGATTATTGTGGCGTCGCCCACTTCAACCTCACCGCCTTCAACCTCCCGCTGCGCCGATCGGCGTCGAGCTCGTAGCTGATGCGATCACCTTCGCGGAGATCGTCGAGGCCGGATTCCCGCACCGCCGTTGCGTGCACAAAGGCGTCCTGGCCGCCGTCATCGGGCTTGATGAAGTCGAAGCCCTTGCCGGCATCGAACCACTGCGCCGCTCCCCTAATCCGACGTGTAGGGCACGATATCATCAGGCACATCGCCATAACTGCCGAGGATGACGGCATCTTCCCAGTCGCCGAGCTGCGGATGTCCGGTCTTCGAAAGAGCGGCCGCCCCGCGCTCGGTGCCGGCCATTCGTGAGGCGATCGAGCGGGCCTGATCGGCGCTCCTCGCCTCGATCGCGACCTCGGCCAGGAAATCGCCCTCCTCGGTTCGCGAGAAGGGCAGCACGGCGAAATACGTGATCCTGTTGGACATCGGAGGTCTCCTTTGGGAGGGGAGCGCGCCGTTCCCGGGATGACTCCACGCGTGTCTCATGCGATCAGTCCGGCATGTGCAACCTATACTCCATGAACCGCGGCCGGGACGAGATCGTGGCGATTACGCGCGCCATGTATGATCGCGCAGGCAATACGCCGCCGCTGCCGGGTGTCTTTCCAGACTACCTCCCTCCCATCGTCCGCAATGCCGAGCGTGGCGAGCGTGAGCTCGTCAAGGCCCGTTGGGGCCTGCCGGGGCCGCCGCAGTTCGGCGGAGCGCCGATCACCAATATCCGAAACACCAAGAGCCCTCATTGGCGCGCCTGGTTCGGCGTGGCGCATCGCTGCGTCGTGCCCTGGACCTCGTTCTGTGAATACGCGGACAAGAAGAAGTCCTGGAAGATGATCGTGTTTCGCCAGCCGGGTCTCGTGATCTCGCGGCCGTCGATGGTGATTTGGCCTGCTGTCGGGCGCTCGAAGCCCGCGACCATGTTGAGAAGGGTCGTCTTGCCGCAGCCACTCTGTCCGAGGATGGCGCAGAAGAGGTTGTTCTCGACCTTGAAGCTGACGCCCTGAAGCGCGGTCAGGGCCTCGCGCGAGCCCGGCTCGCCGTGGATCTTGGTGACATCCGTAACGCAGAGGAGCCCCATCTCCGGTTCTACGTCGCCGTAGTGGGAGACCTCACCGCGCGTGGTCGTCTTCAAGCCGTCTCGCATCCTCGAGGTCTCGCATCAACTGCGAGAGCTGAATCGTGAGAATGTGCGCAAGTTCAGAACGGCTTCGGGAAGGGCGTCAAGCTGATTGGCCATATTGGCTCCATCTTGGCCTTGAATTCCGGACCGGATGATGCCAGTAATCGATTCCCGACGAGGAATCCATTATGAGCGCGGCCGCCCTGCTGACCCCGAACGAAGTGGCCGCCTTGGCCGGTACCTCGAAGATTGTCGTTGAGAAGGCGCTTGAGCAAAAAGTTCTTGGCTTGCCGCGTGGCAAGCGTGCCAAGCGGCGTCTTCTGCCGCTCCACGCCGTCGCACTGGCCGTCGCGGTCAAGTCCTTGGGTCGGCGCCTCACCGTAAACGACAAGAAACTGGTTGCGCGGGAGCTCGCCCGGCTCTCGCCCTCGGACCTGAAGACAGCCAAGATCGAAGTTGCTCCCTCGGTCGTCGTTCACGTCGGCTCGCTGACGCGGGAAGCCGTTGAACGAGCGGAGCGATATGCCGCGGCAAGAGATTTCTTCATCGAGATTGTCAAGGGCGTGCAAGGTGGGCGGCCGGTCATCAAAGGAACCCGCATCACGGTCAGCGCCATTCATGGTCGTCTGGCGTCAGGCGACTCCGTCGACGACCTGATGGAGGACTATCCCGATATTCCACGGGAGGCCTTCGAGGCGGCGTTCCTTTATGGCAAGACGCATCCGCAGGTGGGCCGCCCAGCGGTACATCACGCGGATAGGGCCGCGTGAAGTTTTTCATCCGAATGCATTTCGCCATGGCTCTGCCGCCGTCTCAACGAAGGTGGCGTGCACGATGCGATCCATCCGCGCGATCGGGCTCGGTTGCGGGATCCCGATCACGTGGTGTTCGCGCGCGCCGTCGAAGAAGATCGGATTATTGTGACCGAGAACGCGGACGATTTCCGCAAACTTGCCGCGAGCGTCGAAATTCATCCGGGCTTGATAATCCTGCCGTCAGTTGCAAGGTCAGAAGCCCAGCGGCTGATGGAGATCGTGGTCGCTGATCTCATCAACAGGGGTGGTAACCGTCCTCAGGACCTGCTCGTGAACTCCGTTCTGACTATATCTGCTGCAGGCCCAATCCGCATCGACCCGTTGCCATGACAAGCCTCAATCACACGCCCTCCCGCCGGGTTTGTCACAGGAACCCTAATCGGCTCGCAGCGACACGCCGGAACGGTTCTGGCTCAAGCCGTCGTTGCTGTTCTCCTAGCTCGCCCCGCTCTTGAGGATGCGGAGCGTGTGAGGTGACGCTGGGCGTTGAACGTGTTGTGGACGGCGGCATGAACAGACAGGAAGCGCTGAGCTGAGCCGGGCAGGCGAGCCGCAAAGAAGCGGTCGAGCTCGAGCTGCTCATAGAGGTGGCAGGCGAGCCAGCAGGCTCCCCATTGCCGCGGCCGGCGCAACTGCATCGCCCCGAGCTGCACACGCACACCATGGCCCTCGGCGTGGCCGGGCATCGGCCGATCGGCAGGAAACAGGGCCAATTGCCGGGATTGCTGGGCCTCCTCGTCAAAGGCTTCGATCACTGGGCACCAAGCTTCATGCTGGCTGTCGTTGATCTCGCCAAGATAAAGCACCTGCCGC
>Ga0207130_1336_pt1 | contig 9921 bp, 17 predicted proteins | sample Alteio_BWMinHeat_16_FD_153545 | JGI IMG/M metagenome (GOLD analysis project Ga0207130, IMG submission 153545) | Enriched cells from forest soil in Barre Woods Harvard Forest LTER site, Petersham, Massachusetts, United States -... | ecosystem: Environmental > Terrestrial > Soil > Temperate forest >... | reverse complement strand
GCGTTTGGCGTGGCTCGTCAAGCAGCATAAAACCGAATCCATAAAATATAGGCAGCAACCGCAGCAATGAAGATGGCGCGAATAGCAGCTGCGCGCGTCTGCGGAAAAAACGAGATAACCGAAGGCCTGCCGCGTGCCCGCCATATGCAAAAGCAAAGCAGCGCGCCGCCAGCCAAACCGACGAGGTAACTGGCCCCATGCGCAAACCAAACTGCCATGAAGCGATGATGCTGGTGCGCGGGAATGGTCTCGGCCAAGCTAGCAGGAATAGAGATAAATCCTCGCCGAGAGAGCTCGTAGCCGACCACGCCGGCGGTGAAGGCCGATGCGCCCATGACCGCGAGAAGAACAAGAATAGATCGTCCGAGGCGGGCGACCGAATAAGGAATCGGGCCGCGAGACTGGGAGACCAGGGCCAGGATGACGCCCAAGGCGGCACCGATCCCTGCAGTGGCCGCAACTCCCCAGCACAATGCCAAGAGAGTCGGTGAGGTCGTATGGAATAACGGCGGATGGGCAACGGTGAAGTATTCGATGCACAGCCGTGCGGTAATTTGGTCGTGGATGACGCCGTATGAAGAGGCGGCGAGAACGCTCAAGAGGACAATTTGAAGCTTCTTCACAGGCAACGCGTCTTGACGCCTAACGAGTATTAGACGAAAATTCGTATTTAAAGGCGAACATTTTTTCGTCTAACTAGGAATCGACTGCTGAGTGCTTGGCCGTTGCCTGGTTGTCCAGTGGGCTACGGATTGCCAGCCCCGGCCTGTTGAGCACATGGGTGTAAATCATTGCCGTAGCCACATCTTTGTGCCCAAGCAATTCCTGAACATTGCGTATGTCGCACCCGTTCTCAAGCAAATGCGTGGCGAAACTGTGCCGAAGGGTATGGCAGCTGGCCGCTTTCGTCACTCCGGCCTGTCGCATGGCAATTTTCACCGCGTTTTGAAGGTTCTTTTCCTGAACATGATGGCGCCTTGTCTCTTGCGAGCGTGGATCGACGGATAATTTGCTCGCCGGGAACACATATTGCCCGCGTAAAAGCTCCGCCTCTTTCAGCCGCTTCGCTCACGCGGTCGAACGGAAAGGATGTTTACGAAAGTAATGCGCCAACTGTTTCATCAGAAACTTCCGACCAGAACCACTCTTGAGAAACATTTCCCGGCCTTTAGCATCCCCTGTTTCCACGTACGCTTCGTAGTAAATCAATTTCCATGGCCCTCGATAAGAAGTAGCGAAAGCAATTCCAGTTTTGTGCTCAATTAGCCTTTTCCGCAGATCAGTTGAGTAGCCAATGTATAACCCGTTATCCTTACCCGAATGAAGGACATAAACGTAAAACATTGCAAAAGCGTATTTGACGACGGCACGTGAGCGAAGCTTTTACGTGCCCGTAGAGAAGTTCAGCCATGAGCCGGTAATCACCTTTGAGATGGACAAAGACCGCCCGGGTTTCACCCGGCGTGAGGACGACCGGAACTTTGGGAGGACGTTTAGCCCGCTCGACGTTATCGAGGAAATCAAGTTTCCGATCGAGGACGTTTTGATACAGAAAGAGCAACGCGCTCAGCGCTTGGTTTTGTGTCGAGGCAGCTACATGTTTGTCCGCCGCAAGGTGAGTAAGAAATCCCCCGACTTCTTCTTCTCCCATCGAGTCGGGATGGCGTTTGCCGTGGAAGAGAATGAAGCGTCGTATCCAGTCGACGTAGGTCTGCTCCGTGCGAATGCTGTAGTGCTTTACGCGCAAATGCTGCCGCACTCGGTCGAGGAGCTTGGGTTGAGAACCCGTTGATGAATCCGCGACGGCCGGCAACTGCATCAGGAGGTCATAGTTTCAGAACGTGAAAGAGCTTCCAAGTTCAAATATCAGGAATGGGGGAAATGGCAAGCAGACGTCACACGTCAGACATCAGAAGTCAGAGGTCCCGCCTTCGCCCTCTGGGCTGTATGCCCTACGGGCAGGAAGCCGAGGCTTCCGTCTTCGCTAAAGCTACGACGTGACAAGACGGCGTGGCAGGCAGAGGTCAGAGAACAGAGGAGGCAACATTCTCTCCGAGCTGGAGGCAACGCCCAACGCCCAACGCCCAACGTCCAATGCAGAAGAGAGGAGCCGCCTACGTTGAAACTACGGCGTGCTTGGAGAAGAGCCCGAGTCTCTGACTTTTCTACTCCACTTCGAGAAAGTAGCGGACAAGCAAGAGAGCATCGCATTTCACACCGTCGACAAGACTACAGCCAAGCTGGTGTTCACGAATTGGGAAAACGTTCTCGGCACGGCCTTATTAAAGCCAATCGAGATCGGGGAGTTTCGGAAGCGGAAGCTCTATCTGCTGCTATTTATCCGCAAGATTGGCACCAAAGGCGACCAAAAGCTCGTCACTCTCAGCTTCTACTCTGGAGAGGAGGTGCCGGATGGCCAGAATTAATGTGAAGGCCACTGTGACGGCTCCTCAAGAGATCAACATTCCACTAGTTCGTGGCGATTACTCCACTACCGCCAACATCTTTCGTGTGTTCTTTGAGGTTTTCCTTTCATTGTTCTCAACAATTCTGGGATTTATTTTGGGACTCCAGAATCCGACACGCGTACATTGGATTTTTCTAAGCGTCACAGGCCTTTCTGCGCTGGCCTTCGCGATTAGCTCATTTGCGTTCTCTCGTAAAGCCAAGGTCTAACCAGCCGATGAAGCCAACGTCCCCATTGCGAGAAAACTTCAGCGTGTTTGCCACGACACCCTGCCGTGGCTTATCTCTTTCTCGTTAGATCTATGGCAGCACCCGTGTTGAGCGAGTTTCGGAAGTCATCCTTGCGCGAGTACGTTTTTCCCGGAACCGATGCTGCGACTGTGCTCGTCCCGAGCGGTGCGGAACCGGCAGCGGAAGTTCAGGTAGTGTTGGATCGCTCACACCAACAGCGCTGGTTTCCCGTCGATGGCGGTAACATCGCAAAGGTTCCCTTTCATCACGCGCGAGGCAGTGAGCATCTTTTCCAGCGCGAGACAAACGGATGGGATCACGAGCACTGCGATTTCTGCGGCGGCAGGGTCGGTATTGGCGAGCTGTGTTGGACTGCACCTTCTCCAGGCGGCGGTATCTTTATCTTCTGTAGAGAATGCTATGAGAAAGTGCCAAGCGAATAGGTCTAACCAAGCGCTTCAGCCAACCGCTCCACCCGGCCACTAAGTTTATGTCGATCTTAACTAGTTTCGTTTCAACCGCAGCAAAGCGCCGCCGCCGGAGCGGTGGCTGAGCTTTGTCTCGTTAGACCTCATGCGTAGCACCGCCGCTTCTCTACCATTGGTGCTCCTGCTTGCATCATGTGCTGAGCCTCCACCGCCGCCGCCGCCAGCACTCGTCCTCGATGGAATACCTATTTATGGCCGCGCACAGAGCCTCTCAAAATCAGGACTTCGTGCTGCGATAGCTGAGGACAGAAAGTCATCGCCCGGAGACAAAATCTATTCGATTGCAGTTGCGAGTTCGTCTGAGGTTCGCGTTTACCACACTGAGAGAAGCAAGCGGTTGGAAGAATATGATGTTTTGCGCCGCGTACATGGCAGTTGGCAAGCCCAGGAGCGAATGATTAGTGGTTCCGCGCTTCTTGTCCCCACCGACTGATGTGCGATGTGCAACTGCTCCGGTCTAACCAATCGATGAAGCCAATGGCCCCATCACGGAATAAGTTCAGAGTGTTTGCCACGACACCCTGCCGTGGCTTATCTCTTTCTCGTTAGATGATAAGCCTCGCGACATTCCGATTCGTCGGCAGGCATGCCATGAACATACTTGCCGGTATCTACATAGCCGCAGCGCTAGCTCACGTTATCGGCAAGCTCATGCCGAGTGCACAGACATGGACTTTCATCTTTTTCTCCGTGCTATGGATTCTTACTGGTGTAGCCGTGATCATTCGCGAACTTCACGGTGGCCACGAGTCGCTGGCCGAGCTCGGCATCGGTACGCTGCCGCCGGTGATTGTCGGGAGTGCCGTCATCTTGCTGATCGCGCGCATCGTTGCGCACTACGAGCCGACGCCGGGATTTTCCATTTTAATTGCTGAGTGGGGACTCATGTTTTGGATCGGCGGCTATCTCCTCGTGATGCGCGATGCATATCACAAGAAGAAGTTAGAGGAAGATCTTGCGAACAAACCACACGAATCATCTAACCAATCGCTCGAGCCAACCGCTGGCCGGCGCGATGACCAGATTTAATTTTATGAAACAGTTTGGAGAGATAGCAACGCTCGCCGCCGCCAGCGGTGGCTCAGCTCCATCTCGTTAGATGCTGTGGCCCGCGGCTTTGATATTCCCGAGCGTGATTGGAAGTTGTTTCGTCAGCTTCAGCCCCTAGCGCTGGAGCGTTTTTGCGAGAACGTGCTCTCCGAGATTCGCGACATCAGCGATTCCCGCCAGAGTGCGCATAAGCGATATCTGCATGTTTTTAAGACCGTTCGTGATCAAGACAAGGAGTTGGCCACACTGTTCGACAACCCGCGTCGATCCAATGCCTGGCTTCAGCTGTCGTTGATTCATTCTCACGACTTGCTTACCCTTGAGGAGATGCAGCGCTTTTCCCCCGAAACCCAGCAGAGAGTCAGCGAGCTTGCGAAGCTGCGCATCTAACCGGACGATTCAGCTAACGCCTTCCCGTACCGCGTTCACTTTTCATTATGATTAGATTATCTTCATTCCACTTCGGCCTCGCCGCCGGAAGGCGTAGCTGATCTTGTTCTCGTTAGACCTACTCGTGAAGTTTCCCCTCCTACTCTCGGTCGCTGCGACAGTCGCGATCGCGGCATGTGCGACGGATCGCTCCCGATGGAACCTTGCGCATGTTTACATCACTCCGTGGACTCATATCCCGAAGTCCGATGTCGAGCGGATCGTCCCTCTCGTAAGCCAAGCCACCCCTCAGCCTGTCGTTGGACTTACGCAGGATCGCGGTCAAAAAAACAAGGTCTTTGTTTGCACCTGCTGGCCAGATGAGAACCATCCTGCACAAGACGTATGCACTGGATTCGAGCTGCAGAAGAAGGCGGACGACTGGCATATTGTATTTCGTGGCTCCATGTCTCGCATCGTAGTAGGATTTACGTTGTCGAATTCTAGATGATGGAACACATAGGTCTAACCAATCGATGAAGCCAACGGCCCATGGCGGAATAAGTTCAGCGTCATTGCCACCACACCCTGCCGTCTCTTATCTCTTTCTCGTTAGGCCGTGAAGCTGAGCGTGAAATGCGAAATGAAAAAGGCGTTTCTTCTCTTTCTCCTGGCCTTGGCTGCGAGGGTTTGTGCCGTGCAAATCGATCTCCCTCCTGTTTACACAGTCGTTGTCGATTCTCACCGCTGCCTGGTTTTGGAACCGGACCATTTGCCCCAGAATGCGCCTCTCGTCGTTTTGCTCCACGGAGCTCATGGCTCAGCCACGAGCCTTGTTTACCTTTGGTCCGAACTGCATCTACCGCCCGCCCGGGTCGTATGCCCAGACGGCCTTTTTTTCCTCGAAGGGAAGGGGTTTGGCTGGTATCACAAGGAGAGTCGAAGCGATATCGTGCAAAGCCGCGACTATCTCTTGAAATTGGTCCAGCGGTTAGGCCCGAAAAGGCCGGTGATCTTCGCTGGTCTTTCTCAAGGCGCGGTTATGTCCATCATAACGGGGCTTCATTGCCCGAATAAGGTCCTCGCCATCGTTTCCATGAGCGGCTATGTCCCGAATCCTTCGGAGAATTTGAGGGACCTTAAAGCGCCCAGGTCGACTCCGATCTTGATGGTACATGGACAAGCGGATGCAACAATCCCCATAGCCGATGCCCATTGGGGAGAGACAAATTTGAAGGCCCAGGGCTATCACCCGGTCTTCAAGACCTTTGTCACGGGACATAGTCTATCCCAAGCGTCTTTAAATAGTGTTCGTGATTTTTTAGTGGAGGTCCTGTCGAAGAACTAGCAGGTCGTGCGACTGTTGGAGCCATTGTGTCACGACACGTCAGACTGGTGGCGTGCAATTTCTTATATTGTTATTTTTCCCGGTGTCGTTCGCATTATTTTCGGCGGGGCGCAGTGGTTTCTCGTAGGCAAGACTATGGAGTGGATTCGAGCTCATAATGCACAGACAATCTAACCATGCGCTGGAGCGAACCGCCGCCCGTCGTACATTTACATTTCAGATGACTAAAATATTTTCAGACGCAGCCACGCTCACTCTCGGCGGCGGTCGCTCAGGTTGGTCTCGTTAGATGCCGTGAAGCGCGTCCTTCTTATTTGCGTAGGCCTGTTGGTCGCAGTTTTCGCAGGTGCAATAATCTTCGGCGGTCCTCGCACACCGCCGCCTATGGCAAGCATCAATGACCCGTTTAGCTCGGTGGATTTTAGCGATCTGCCCCCGCTTGCCAAGTTTACCACGCGCGACCGAACGCAGTTGCCCTACCGAGCTTACCCTTCAACGACCGCGATCCCAAATGAGGGCAGCGTCGTGCTGATTCATGGTTCATCAGCCACCAGCTCCAGCATGCATCCGATGGCAAAGGCGTTCAGCGCGGCGGGATATCGAGTTTTCGCCTTGGATATTCGTGGCCATGGTGCTTCCGGCCGCAAAGGTCAAATCGCCTACATCGGACAGCTGGAAGACGACCTCGCCGATTTCATGCATGCGGTTTCACCTCCGAAGCCCGTGACTCTCGCTGGCTTCTCGTCCGGCGGCGGTTTTGCGATCCGGATCGCCGGCAGCAATCGGCAGCAACTTTTCCAGAGCTATCTGCTCCTTGCTCCGTTTCTCAGCCAGGATGCGCCGACTCAGCGCTCTGGAAGCGGTGGCTGGACGAGTGTCGGTGTGCCCCGCATTATCGCGATCGCAATTCTGAATGGGTTCGGTATTAAGGTTTTCAACTCACTTCCAGTTCTCCGGTTTGCCGTGAGCGACAGCGCAAAGGCAATCCTGACGCCCGAGTATTCTTATGCGCTGGAGACGAACTTTCGTCCGCACAGAGACTACTTGGCGGATCTTCGCCACATGGATCAGCCTTTCCGCATTCTGATCGGCGCAAACGACGATATTTATTATCCTGATCGATTAGCCGAGGTCATGAAACAGGCAGGGAAAGATACAGAGGTGACAGTGATACCTGAAGTGGATCACATACATCTTATCTTGTCGTCCGTGGCTTTGAAGAAGTCGATAGAGGCGCTCAATAGTTTGCGTTCACAACAGTAGTCGGCATCTCAAACCAAGTTTTCGTTCCAAGAAATCATCTAACAAAGGGATGGAGCTGACTGCGAGCCAGTGTACTGTCCAGTTTTATATGAGTTCAGCTCATCATTCGCTGCCACGCGCGGCTCCCGCTCGCAGCAGCTCATCTTCTTCTCGTTAGGCCTATGCCAGCTAAGCAGGCGATTGCAACTCTGGAGAGATTCGTTGTGCGGATCAACGCGCATGATCCCAGCGGGATCGTGGCCCTGTGCACGCCCAATCACGTCTTCACCGACAGCTTGGGTTCCACCCTGTCAGGCCGCGAACGACTAAAAGAAGCTTGGGCTGGGTATTTTTCCCTCTTCCCTGACTACCGCATTGAGGTCGAGTCCGCGGTTGCGCACGAGACGCTGGTTCTGGCCTGCGGCTTTGCCTCCGCCACTCACGCAGCATCACAAGAGACATGGCGCATTCCGGCTGCATGGCGCGCCAGAGTCGCAGACAGACACATTGTCGAATGGCAGGTTTACGCGGACAACAAGCCAGTCTATGAACTGCTTTCCCGAGAGGCCTAACCAATCGCTCGAGCCAACCGCTCTTTGGCGTTGCGCGCCCGCGTGGATGCTAATTACTCTATTCTCAACTGGAGCGCAGCCCCGCTCCCAGAGCGGTGGCTCAGCGCCGTCTCGTTAGGCCTTAACACGCGTGAGCACCGAACCCCTCTCTTTCACTGGCACGCTCACGCTTCAGGACACGCTGGATTTACATCGCTATCGATCTCGTTTGGTTGTTCGCCGGCCGATCAGATGGTTGCTCGGTGTCTTTTCACTCCTCATGATCTCCGTGGTCGCGGTCGCCGGATTCCACAGCCAGTTCACGTGGCCGTCATACGTCATTCTTGCTGTGCTGCTTTACTTCCCATTCGGCTGGTTCTGCCTCGAACGTTTTCAGGTGGCGCGACATTACCGCAAGCATCCTGACCAGTACATCGAGTCCACTGTTACGTTCAGCGAGGACACAGTCGCGGTCGCCAACGCAAATTACGACATGCGACTTCGTTGGAAGCAGCTTGGTCGTGCTGTCATTACACCGCGCGGCATCATGTTTCTTTTGCCGCCACATAGCCCTCTCTTTTGGTTGCCGCAGCGTCTATTCGACGGTAACGACAAACGAGAGCAAATTATTAGTCTGGCTCAGCAGCACAATGTGCCGATCAAGCGAATGGCCTAACGAAGCGATGGAGCGAACGGCGGACCGCCGTACGCTCCACTTTTGAGATGACTACCTCACTTCCACTCCGAGCGACCCGCGGTCTCGTCCGCCATCGCTCATCTTGTTCTCGTTAGGCCTATGGAGAACTCTACATGAAATCAGCATTTTTTATAATTGTCCTCGTCCTTGCAGTGGCGGCTACGGGCGTAGCGCAAAAGGAGAGCGTCGAGGAGACCATCAGGAAACTGGATAACGAGCGCATCCAAGCACAGATTCATGCTGATGCGGTGGCCCTTGATCGGATCTACGCGGATGATTTTATCGGCGTAGGACCAAGCGGCACAGTGAGAACCAAGCCGCAGGTGATTTCAGACTTCACGTCGGGTAAGTTGAAATTTCAGTCTATCACCACCGACGAGATTAAGGTGCGCGTCTACGAAAACACCGCGGTGGAGACTGGCCTCTCAACGATGCTTGGCCAAGACAAAGACAAAGCTGTCCCGCGCGAGACTCGCTTCACGCGGGTATGGGTAAAGCAAGAAGGGCGCTGGCGGTTGGTTGCGAACCACTACTCGTTACGAACAGGACAGCAATAACGTAGACTGATGCGGCATGATCGTCATTAAAACGCCTAACCAAGCGCTCGAGCGAACCGCCGCCCGGCGCGCGTTCACATTTTCAAACGATTAAGACGCTGTCACTCGAAGCCATGCTTGCTCTCGGCGGCGGTCGCTCAGCTTGGTCTCGTTAGGTCTATGACATTTTACGACGCAGCCACGATCCTCGATTTTCTGTCGATTGTTCTCATCATTGGATTTGCGTGCTGGGCTCGCTGTTGGCTTTTGGTCGTTGGATATGTCATCCAGCTACCGGTCAGCGTTCAGGTCCTTGCGTTGAAGATTTACCCACTCTTCGGGATTCCATGGGATACCTCACGCGGGTCGCAAGCCTACGCGATCAATCGCATTCTCATGGTCTCCTCGACTATCATCATCACCGTTGCGCTTCTACGCCTGCTGTATCACTACGGTCGTATGCGGCGCTCGAACCGAAATGAAGCAAAGACCTAACCATGCGCTGCAGGCTCTTAATCAAGGAAAAAGTGTAGAGCTCTCCTGATCCCCACGAATCGGACATTTTTGCCGTCTGGGGGTTTGGGGTTGCGTCTCGCTTAAGCTTTCGGAAGCGGAAGAGCAGGCGGCGGTCGTTTGTGTTGGCACTGGACTTGAGCGGAAGCGGCCTAACGAACGCGGTTTTTATCTGACGAACGATATCTCCATCAGGCAGGCTCTGGGAACTGATCATTATTGTAGATATGCGATCGTGCATCGTCGTGATGGGGAAGAGTGGAAAAAAACTGACCCGGGTCTTCATTCACGCGAAACGGGCTTGACCAGGTTGCTGGATCAGACCAATCGCATGGCCGGGAGTTCCCCGGGTCTTTCCCCAAAACCGCCGTGTCATTTTTGCAGGCTTAGCTCCGTCAAGACCTTGCCTTACGACGCCGACGTTGCTTTC
>Ga0207130_1309_pt2 | contig 9933 bp, 9 predicted proteins | sample Alteio_BWMinHeat_16_FD_153545 | JGI IMG/M metagenome (GOLD analysis project Ga0207130, IMG submission 153545) | Enriched cells from forest soil in Barre Woods Harvard Forest LTER site, Petersham, Massachusetts, United States -... | ecosystem: Environmental > Terrestrial > Soil > Temperate forest >... | reverse complement strand
GAAGTTGGGAACAACGAATGACACGGAAAGCGCCATTCAGTTTGCGCGCTCAGCTCCGGGGATTACCACCGCCCTCATCGGAATGGGCCACAAAGAGCACGTGGTGACTAATCTTGCTGTGGCTGCAAAGGCGCTGGTTCCGCGCGAGCAGTGGGAAAGTTTGTTTCAGTAGCAGTACTGGTACTGATAGGCTATCTCATAAATCGCTCGGCGGCGTGCGCCCAACATAGGTGGTGTAATCGTCTGATTACGCCAGTCGTCGCTATTCATGGGCGATATAATCCACTCAACCTGCAAATAGGTAATCGAGCTGAGATGAATCGGTGTTTTTGGATTGCAATTCTCATCCTCACTGCATGCGCCGCCTTTATTTCCGGCTGGTACATCGAACGAAGGCGCATTCAGAACGCGCCTGCACCCGAACATTCTATCGGCAATGCGCAGTCCGCACGAGCCGTCTTCAGTTGCGACGATACTTCAGATGATCGCTGGCGCACGGTTCGGACATTTGACTATCAGCCGGTGAAGACCCTTTACATCGTCGCATGGCAGGTCTGCCTAGCCGACATCGAAGGCCGACGGGTGCGTGTGACGGACGCTAATTTCCAGAAGGTCTTTTACGAGTACGAAGATGACCAGATTCTTCGTGTCGAGAACACGGAGCTGCAAGGTGACGATGTTCCTCTGTTGCTCATCATGACCGGGTCCTCGGGCACCGATGACCGAATCGACTGGCACGTCCTTAGCGAAGTGAAAGGTCAACTGCACGAGCGGAAACCGCCCGACTACAATGCTCCGGCGGAAAAGCTACTGCGTGCGGACGAGGATTTCTGTTGTAAAGAATGGAATTTCCATTTGCGCGGGCACGACATTGTTCTTGCCAAGGGCATTTACCAGAAGGACAAAGACGGAAATTGCTGTCCAAGCCGTGGTGGAGTGCTCGTGTGGCTCAAGCCCATCCATGATGGATTCAAACTCGTTAGCGTCCAGCGTATCAACAGGCCAGAATACTACCGCTGGAGATCCCAGCCGTTCTGCTCGCAGTGCACGTTAACCGGTCCATAGTCGACTTGAACTGGCAGAACAATGGGTTGACCTAACATTGCCGTTACACTAACACACCGACCAGGCCGGATGGTGCAATCGCCTGATTAAATCAACAATCACGGCTATAAGAGCCAGACCTCCGTTCCGGTAGGAACATCCTGCTTTACCAGATCGCGTGGCAACATGATCGCCATGCGACACGCGCTGCCGTCTTGTGGCTTCAACAGCTCAATCGAAGCGATATGAGTCTCGAGAACACGCCCGTCGGGAGTACGGAGTTGAATCTGATCTTTTGCCCGAATCTTGAAATCGGCGCCGGCAGGTACCACCGGGGCGATGACACAACCTCGTCCCGAAATGTCGAACACGTCTTCAACCTTGAAAAGAAGCGTCATCGCCGTTGCTGTAAGCCTATCAATCGCACGAATCGCACGTCTACAGCGACACGAGCCAGAAGTTGTTGTTGAGCATCGCCATTGCGCCAGCAAGCGGGTCAAGTCGTGGAATCGCCTGTTATCGGCAGTCTGTCTGGAAATTTGGATGCTTCGGGGGTAGAGTGTTGGCGTGAGTGAATCTCTCCAACCCAACCTGTTTACGCGCCACTGGCCTGTGCCGGTTGCGCTATGCATTCTGCTTTGCGCAGGAAATCTGCAATCGGAAATTGTCCGTGCCGTGGCAGCTGCCGGTTGCATCTCGCTGATGATGTACCAATGGCTAATCTATCTCAGGACGAGTAGTGGGGCACGATTGCTATTCTTGTCCCTCGTCGTAGCCGACATCGGTCTCGTTTCACTCTGGCTTTTGCTCAATGTCGTTCGGTTTTACACGTATGACCCTGAATCTGAACGCATTTGGGAATGGCACGAGCGCGTGATCCAAATCCAAGATTTTCTGCTATGGGGGATAGCAGCAGTTGCTGTGGTTGTGTCGGTCTGCGCAATGTTCCTCTTCGCACACTGGGTCACAAAACGAGCGTCCGCTGTCTCATGACCGCTCTGTGTCGACTTGGCGAAACATCGCCGTTTCACTAAACAATCACAGATCTGCAGTGCAAACGCCCTGATTGCATTCAGAGCGTAGGTTTTCGCTCACGACTCCGTGGTTCTGAGGGCTACCGCCTGTTTTCGACAGGAATCGGACTTCTGCTTTCCTCGCGTTCTCTGACCGGGTTAAGATAGCAATCTCGGCTTCGCATGAATGAAAACGCCAGAGTATCGTTCTCCATTCAACCCTTTGAGGAAGTCCTTGCCATTACGCCCGCCGTGAATGGGATACCTCTCACGGAAATGGTTTTAACATTTGAACGTGAACAACGTTTTGACCCGGCAGGTGGCTACGGTGGCCTGATCCCGCAGTGGTTCAAGTACGGCGCTCTGGATCACTATTTCTTGGGTGAGTTTGAAGAGAACAGTTACTTTGCACGCATGGGTGGAGTCTATCTTTTAGGCTGCGGCAGCTGCGGCGAAGTCGGCTGCTGGCCATTGACCGCCCGCATCAGAACCAACGCGGAATCCGTAGCGTGGGACTCCTTCCAACAGGAACATCGCCCGAAACGCGATTACTCAAAATTTGGCCCGTTTGTTTTCGAAGCGCAGCAGTACCGGGAAGCTGTTGCCGCTCTTCGGGTCGCGTTCTCTGCACGAGTTCCTGATATCCAATGACGGGTTCCCGAAAGGCCAGGGCAGACGGCCCGAAGTGATAACTGTTGCAATATCGCCATTTCACCAGCAACCGCCGGACAGCGCATTTATGAGATAGCTTCTGAGTGCTGCTACTGCTTGATGCCAAGCATCTTTCTAAGCGCCAGTTGCCCTATCTCGCCTGTGGGGTCATCCTTCTGCAATTGTTCATAAATCTTTTTCGCCTCAGCGGGCTGCGTAGTTTCGTAGATGCCGGCGAGTTCGAACTGGGCCATTGCCTTGGAAACCGCATGCGAGGGGTGATCGGCCAAGTCCTTATACAGGGCGATAGCTTCCGGATTGCGGCCGGTGGCACGATACAAAGACGCCAGGGAAAGCTTGGCTAGAGGCGCGTATTCCTTGTCCCCGGAGGCGCTGATGGCTTTCAACGCGGCTTCGCCGCCTGCACTATTGCCTGCCTGTATCTCGGTGATGGCAATAAAATAGCGCGAAGCCTTGCCAGCATGGGTGTGCGGATACTGGTCCACGAGAGCCTGGAATTTCTTTTGCGCGGCCTGGGCCCGCTCCTTCACCGAACCGTAGGATTCTTCAGTAGCATCGGGGTTGGGTGGCTGGGAGGCAGGGCGCACCTGGGCATTGAGCGTATCCATGGCAAGGGCGAGATCCAGCGAGGCCTTTTGCTCATGGTTCTCCATATAAAAGTAGCCACCGAGGGCAAGGCCGATGATCACGGCCGAGACAAGGATGCCGCCGACAACATTGATGCTGTGATGCTGCATCCAGGAAAAAGTGTCTTGAGCGGTTGTTGCGAACTTATCTTCTTTCAGGCGATGTCGAACTTCACTGCGCACGAGTGTTCCTTTAAACAGAGTGAGGATTTCTGCATGGATCTACAGCAGATGAACAATCTACTAGTTTAACAGTAAGAAAAGTGCCTTTCAAACAACCTGTCTCATCCTATACAGCTTCCAATAGTAATATAGGAGTAATATTCCTTACGTATACATCTTAACCGCCACTTGAGTCGAATTTACCCGCTGGCCGGGTAAACAGTTGAGGCCTCTATGCGTAAGCTAGCCATCGCAATTGCAATTATTCTAGTCCTCGGGGTGATCGCTGTACTGATTTTGCCCTCGGTCATCGATGTAAACAGCTATCACGACCGGATCCAGGCTGAAATGCAGACCAAGCTGGGCCGCCCAGTCACGCTGGGACGCTTGCATCTTTCCATCCTGCCACTGTATTTCAGCGCAGAGAGCCCGGTCATTGGCGAGGACCCTGGTTTTCGCACCGGAAAGGCCTTTGCCGAGGCCAATGAAGTGGATGTGAGCGCAGCCCTGTGGCCCCTGCTGCATGGAGACGTCCAGATCAGCTCTCTCGAACTCAAGCAGCCTAAAATCGAACTCGTACGCAACCCCCAGGGAGCATGGAATTTTTCCAGCCTGGGCAACAACGCGTCTGCTGGTCAGCCCCCGGCGGGCAATGGAGCCAACCAGACGTTTTCCCTGCAGGACATGAAAATCACCGATGGCACGGTTGTGTTAACGGATTATCAAAAGAGGCAACCACGCGCGGTTTATGACCATATAGACCTGCGGCTGATGGGCTATGCTCCTGGCCATGCGTTCGACCTCATAGCCGCGGCGCACCTGCCAGGACAAGGGGCACAGCTTATCAAGCTGCAAGGCACGGCTGGGCCCATCAATAGCGCGCAGGGCATTAATACGCCCTTTGATGGCAGCCTGGAGCTTTCTGAGGTCTCGCTTTCAGGCCTGCAAAAATTTCTTAACTCTGCTTCGCTGGAAAATACCGATGCCATCATCAGCGGCAAGGCCAACCTCAAAAACCAGGCGGGAAAATTCGCCTCCGATGGTTCACTCAAACTGGATCAGCCGCGCGTCCACGGACATGACTTGGGCTACCCAATCTCGGCTGACTACAAAGTTTCTGATGACCTGAATGCAAACCGGCTCAACATCGAAAAGGGAAACCTGAAGCTGGGCAATACCCCGCTCACCATCACCGGCATGATGAACATGCAGCCTACGCCTTCGCAAATTGACTTGAGGATCAATGCTTCCAATGTCTCGATCCAGGAGGTCGCTCAACTGGCGGCAGATTTTGGCACGGCGTTTTCTCCCGGGATGAAAATCGCCGGCCAGCTTACGGCCGATCTTCATGCCCAAGGGGCGGCCAATCAGCCGGCCATGAATGGCAGCCTGCAGGGCCGCAATCTGGAGATCAGCGGAAAAGACCTGCGCGACCCGGTGAAGGTCCCGATCATTGATCTGGCGCTTACGCCGACTGAGGTCCGCTCCAACGATTTTTCCGCCAGCACCGGCAGCACGACCGTTACCGGCCGCTTTGCCCTTTCGCAATACACATCGAATTCGCCGCTCGTAGACGCTGACTTGCACACCGGCCGCGCCGATCTGGGTGAATTTTTGAGCATCGCCAAAGCTTACGGAGTCTCGGCAGCCGATGGCGTTTCCGGCTCGGGCATCATCTCCCTCAACCTGCACGCTACCGGGCCAATCAAGAATTCCGCCGCCATGAACTTCAGCGGCAACGGCATGCTGCAGAATGCCCAGATCAGGACGCCGTCGCTAACCGCTCCGCTCAAGATCGGCAATGCCAACTTGACCTTCTCGCAGAATTCCGCCGTACTGCAAAATGTTTCCATGGCGCTGGGTTCCACTAATGCCACGGGCGCGCTCACGCTGAGCAACTTCGACAATCCGAAGGTGCAGTTCACGCTCTCTGCCGATAAGCTCATCGCCAGCGAGTGGCAGAAGATTTTTGCAGCGTCGGGAACGCAAAGTGCGGAATCAAGAAATCAATTCTGGAACTTTGTTCCCCGGGCTGAAGCGGCGGTCGCGGCGCAGCCCAGCATCATCAACCGTATGACCGGCAGCGGCAAGCTCAGCATTGGAACGCTGCTGTATGACTGATTTTGAACAACGTGCAATCGAGTGTCGCGCTCGACCACGGCGTGATCCGCATGGACCCCGTGACCTCCGGCCTTGCCCAGGGTCAGCAGAGCGGCTCGATTGTGATTGACGCGCGGTCCAACCCCATCACATACGCGATCAACATGAGGGCAGACAAAGTTGACGCCAACCAGTTGCTCTCTTCCGTCTCCAATCTCAAGAAGACTCTGTATGGACTCCTGGCCGCAAATGGCAACGCCAACTTCTCCTCGGGCAGCGATAACATTGCCCGCACCCTGAACGGCAATTTCAACCTGAATTTAACCAACGGCAAGCTGGCCAACGTGGACGTGCTTTATCAACTGGCCAATGTCGGCAAATTTCTTTCCACAGGAAAGAACATCTCACAGCATCCCTTCACCAATGTTGCCAAGATGACGGGAAACTTCAACGTGCGCAACGGCGTGGCGCAGACGAATGATTTGCAAGCGGTGATTGATGGCGCAACCATGTCAGGCATCGGTGCGATCAGCATGGTGGATAATTCAGTGAACATGCACGTTACCGCCGTGCTCACCAAAGCCATGACAGATTCTATTGGCGGCATCAACGGGGTCGGTGGATATATGACCACGGCCCTGGCTAATCGCAATGGAGAGCTGGTCATGCCCGTGCTGGTTACGGGATCGCTTTCTAACCCGCGGATCGTCCCCGATTTTGAGGCCATCGCCCGCATGAAGTTGCAAAACCTGTTGCCCACTTCGGGGAAGCCCGGGGACTTTACCAGCGGAATTCTGGGCGCGCTCCTGGGAAACAAGAACAACCCCAACCAACAGCCCCCACAGCAACCAGGACAGCAGCAGCAACCTCAGGGACAACCACAGCCAACGGCTTCTCCAACGCCCGCCAACGGGGGGCAGGCTAATAACAATCAGCAACAACCACCACAAAAACAGACTTGGGCAGATGTGCTGAACCAAATGTTGAATAAAAAGAAACAGCAACAACAGCAACCGCAGCCGACTCCGTCTCCTGATCAGCAGAAATAGTTTCAGGTTTCAAGCCGCTAGATCACTCGTGTGAGCCATCTTCCTCTTCCTTTGTCATGTTGAGCGGAGCGCCACGACTACACGGGGCCATCGTGAATCTCAAGCGCGCAGTCGAAACACCCCGAGAAGGTTTCGGTCTACATGCCGCATCAGGGAATTTTCCCGATGCCGCCGCCCGCGAACCGGCTGGGCGCACACAACCGCTTCCCGCCCTACATTCCAGGATTTGGTGCAACGCTGGCCGGCGAGCGGAAGTCACGCCCGTTGCGGGACTGCGCGCCCATCCGCCTCGAGGCTACAGGTTTTCTCCAGGCGCTCCGCTCAACATGACAGTAACGAGAGGGTTTGGCAGTTACCTGAAAATCGTCGCGAAATAGTGACACAGCCGTCCCGGCTGTGTCACTTGGAGCTGAGAGCTTGGAGCTTCACATCTCGCATCAACAAAAAAGCCGCTCTGCTGAGCGGCTTTTTATTTCTAAGAAATTTCTGGGAGTTTTACTCGGCTTCTTCCACGAGCTGGCCTTTTTCCAGTTTTTCCTGGCAGGCAATACAGTAACGCGTCCAGGGCACGGCTTCCAGGCGCTTGCTGTTAATGTCTTCGCCACAGGAAACACACTGCCCAAAGCTTCCCTGGCGGATGCGGTCCAAAGCGCTCTCGACCATCTGGAGAACCTGGCGCTCGCTGTTGCTCTGGTGAAAGAGAAATTCCTTGTTATAGGAGTTGGCGGCCTTGTCGGCAATATCCTGCGCGACCTCGCTGTCGGCGTCGCGGCCGTCTTGTTCCGTGCGGGTCACCACGCGGCGCAGCTCCTGCTGCCGCTCTTCCAATTTCTTTTTAAACTGTTCCAGCCTTTTCTTGTCCATTGTTCCTGCTTTAGTTAACGCTTTACCCATAAGCCCTGCTTGTGGGGTCGCTCTCGACAACCCCATCTCAAATACCCGAACTGCTCTGGTAGCACCGCAGTAACGGGGTGAATCTTAGATGATATCCGTGGCGCGAAAGAAGCGTCAAGGAAGGGGGGTAATTAAAAGGTCAGCACCCCCCGGAAGCAAAACCTCGTGTGTGATTCTGGCTCGAAATGGGATGAATGGAATCTCACGGTATAGCTCGCGGGGCGGGAGAGCGCCTCAGGAACAAAGAAGGTGAATTGCTGTTTTGAAAAGAGCTATTTGCACTGGCAAAGCCCGCGGTAATAACGTGCATACCTAGTCCAAGATTAGAGGCATCAAGGCTGGCATGCCCAGTGCCATCCAGGGGCCTGGCGCCCAGCAAGGTAGCACCGTCGTAGAAGCTTACTGTTCCTGAAAGATCAGCTTTTCCGCCGGGCACGATTACCGTTGCGGTGAGGACGACCTGGTTGCGGAAGAAGAAAGGATTGCGCGAAGCTGCCACCGCGATCTGAGTCGAACCTTGACTGACATGTATGGCGCCGCTCGTACCTGTCAGTAACGAAGCATCAGTGACCGAGAAGGTCTGGTCGCCTAAGGTCTCAAGGACTAAGGCGTTTGTGAATGCATGGGTTCCGTTGTCTCCGCCCATTCCCACTGTGAATGTGTAATTACCGGGCAAAAACGCGCCGGTATCGGTGCTGCTGAAATGGATCGTGCCACTGTAACCGGTAACCGTGTTGTTGAAGGCATCGAGCGCGGTGACGCCGGCATTCAAATAGGCGCCGGCGGTTGTATTGGCAGGAACGCTGATACCAAAATGCGATGCTGCGCCGGGATTCACCGTCATGTTGGTGCTGCCGTTGATGGTCGCTGTCACCGAGTCAGCGGCGCTGAGACTCTGGCTTGCGGCTGTGCGCAATGTAGCGTTGAAAGTACCTATGCCATTGCTTAAAGGAGTGTCGGCAGGCAGAGTCGCCGCGCCATCACTGCTGGTGAAATGCACCGTACCGCCATAGCCGGTTGAGATCGTGCTGAATTGATCGAGAGCAGTTGCGCTGAAATTAAACGATGAGCCTGCCATCGTGCTGGCCGGAGCGCTTAATTGGAAGTGGCTTGCCGGACCAGGGCAAATTCCTTTGTTCAAAAGCACCCCAATCGTGTTGGAGTTCTCGTTGGCTACTACCAGGTCCTGCTTGCCGTCAGAATTCAGATCACCCACGAAAACCGATGTGGGTGAATTGCCGACACTATATTGCACGGCGGGCTGGAAGGTCCCATCCCCGGTGCCAAAGAGAACATTCAGCGCGTTGTCATTCAGACTAGCTACGATCAAATCTGGAATTCCATCGCCATTCAGATCAGCCACGGCCACCCACCTGGGACCACTGCCGGCGGCATAATTGATGGCGGGTTGGAAGGTGCCGTCTCCATTGCCGAACAATACGCTGACGTTGCCGCCAAGGTTGGCAACCGCCAGATCGGGCTTGCCGTCTCCATTGAAATCAGCGATGGCGATCGAATAAGGACTGTTACCGGCATAGGGGAGGGTGTTAGCCGTCTGCAGAGTGCCATCCCCGTTGCCTAACAGGACGCTTATGTAGTTGTTGAAGCCATTGGAACTGGCAGTCACCACGTCCAGTTTTCCATCGCCATTCAGGTCGGCCACCGCGATCGCGCGGGGATAGGCTGCCGTGTTGAAATTCATGACCGGCTGCAGAGTTCCGTTGCCGTTTCCCAGAAAGACACTGACCACCGCACTCGTGCTACTCACGATCGCCACGTCGAGATGGCCATCCCGGTTGAAGTCCCCTAACTTCGCATCGATTGGACTGTTCGTGTTGCTCGCGTATGGAACTTCAGCTTGAAATGTGCCATCGCCGTTTCCCAGTCGAATGCCGACGGAGCCTGTGGCATTGCCGTAGGCAATCGCCAGATCGAGCTTTCCATCCTCATTAAAATCACCCGCGAGCGCAGCAGTCATGCGGCCCGCTGAGCCTGAAGCACTGAGCGGTGACGGGAATGTTCCGTCGCCTTTGCCCAGGAAGATGCTAATAGTCGAGTCGCTGATATCCGCTACCGCGAGGTCCAACTTGCCGTCGCCGTTGAGGTCTGCGACCGCGATGGAATACGGATTGGTGCCAACCGCATACGTCGTCTGCGGATTCAGACAGCCTCGAGGCTGGTCTACATTGATTGTGGCAGTTCCGGTCACGGAGAGGGATTGCGTGTCGGTCGCGGTGACTGCTTGCGCGCCTTTCGTCTGCAGAATTACCCCATTGCTGAACGTGTGTATGCCGTTGTCTCCACCGATGAAGGTGTAGTCTGCCGGCAGGGTCACCGCCGCGTCCGAGCTTGTGAAGTGGACCGTGCCCACAT
>Ga0207130_1335_pt1 | contig 9938 bp, 9 predicted proteins | sample Alteio_BWMinHeat_16_FD_153545 | JGI IMG/M metagenome (GOLD analysis project Ga0207130, IMG submission 153545) | Enriched cells from forest soil in Barre Woods Harvard Forest LTER site, Petersham, Massachusetts, United States -... | ecosystem: Environmental > Terrestrial > Soil > Temperate forest >... | reverse complement strand
CAGTTCAGGTGATTGGACTTGATCCCAAGGGGTCCTTGCTCCACGATTATTATTATGGCATTGAGGGTAGCGAAGCGCATGCGTATAAGGTCGAAGGTCCAGGTGAAGATTTTATGCCCGGCGCAGTGGATTTTAGTGTGATTGATGAAATACGAACGGTGGGCGATCGGGAAGCTTTTCTCACGGCACGTACCCTGGTGAAACAAGAAGGAATCTTTGCCGGTGGCTCAAGCGGTATGGCGGTCTATGGGGCCCTGGAAGTCGCCAAATCACTGTCTAAAAACGACATCCTCGTCGTTATCCTCCCAGATTCAGGCAAGAACTACGTCAGCAAATTCTATAATGATCAGTGGATGAAGGCTAATTTTGATTAGCCAAAGCTAGGTTTTTGGCTTTTTGCGCCGCTTTCCAAGCATCTCCACAAGTTTGATATGGGGAGCGCTACGTTTGATTCCTTAAAGTACTATGAATGTTACGGGAAACGCGAAAGTGAACAATGAAAATCGAGTAATTCCGCAGAAACTGGATTCGGCTTCCTTAGAGGTGTCTACATTTTTACTAACCGATATCCGCCAGCTTATTGAAGAAGCAAGGGCGCATGTTGCTCGAGAATATAATTCCACACAAGTCTTACTATGTTGGTTAATAGGAAATAGAATTAATGAAACAATTTTAAAATATGAACGCGCTGAATACGGGGAAGCTATAGTAATTTTATTAGCCAAAGAGTTGTCCTTGCTTTATGGAAGGGGTTATAGCAGACCCAATATTTTTAAAATGATTAAGTTTGTAAGATTTTTCCCTTCGCGACAAATTGTCTCGACACTGTCGAGACAATTATCTTGGTCACATTTTATTTTGCTTTCAGGAATAGAAGAGGTATTAAAGCGAGACTTCTATGCTGAAATGTGTCGTGTTCAGCGCTGGAGTGTGCGTGGACTTAAAAAACAAATAGATGGGATGTTGTATGAACGTACAGCTTTGAGCAAACAACCCGAAATTGTTATTCAGGCGGTGAGGAATGAAGATTATAAGGTTGGTGAAACACGACGTATTGTGCATCCAGCTCTGCAGAGTGCAGGGGGGCTATACTGAAAATGAAAACAATAAAACAAGATAAGATAAGATAAGGCAGATCTGGGGTTTTGGTTCTTTGCAGTGCTTTCAAAACATTTACATAGATTCGATCTGGGTCGTGCTAATTTTGATAGCTTGAAGTATTATGATTTTTACAGGATCAAAAAACAGACAGATAAGTCTAAAAAGAAATCACAGATAGAAAAGTAATTTCTATAAAAAATTACACTGCAAAATTCCCTCCTCCCTTGCGGAGGAGGGGTAGGGTGGAGGGTTTTGAAAGATAAATTAACGCAACATGCGCGCCAATTGCGTAATTGTATGACAGACACGGAGCAATACCTATGGCAGTATTTGCGCAAACAACAACTCCAGGGTGTTCAATTTCGTCGTCAATATGTGATTGGTCCTTATATTGTGGATTTTATCTGCTTTCAAAGCAGATTAATTGTAGAATGTGATGGTGGGCAGCATGCGAGTCAGCAAATATATGATCAAGAACGAGATGTGTATTTAAAAGCGCAAGGGTTCCGAATATTGCGTTTTTGGAACAATGAAATATTGGAAAATATAGAAGGGGTATTAGAAGTAATTGGTGGGCATTTAACCCCTCCACCCTAACCCTCCTCCGCCAGGGAGGAGGGAATAAGATATAGAGCTTGAGGTAGAACAACATGAAAAAAATCTCAACCACAGCGATACACAGTGGAAACGAGCCAAATTTCAAAGAAGGTGGTAGCGGGGATGTGACAGTTCCCATTCATTTGTCGACAACGTTTGCGCGCCAAAAAGTCAGTGAGCCTACGCAGGGCTACGAGTATTCACGTTCTGGAAATCCCACGCGATTGGCCTTAGAGACGAATTTGGCTGCGTTGGAAGGAGGGACAGCGGCATTTGCTTACGCTTCTGGCCTGGCCGCCATCACCAATATTTTGATGCTGTTAAAACCCGGAGATCATGTCGTTTCGATTGATGATGTCTATGGCGGTACACGTCGATTAATGACGCAAGTGTTTACGGGCCTGGGATTAGAATTTACCTTTGCAGACTTTTCAAATGACGCGGGCTTGATGCCCTATCTGAAGCCAAATACCCGAATGATCTGGATTGAAACCCCCACCAATCCCTTGTTAAAAATTGTCGATATTGCCGCAGTTGCAAAGGCAGCTAAATCACGAGACCTTACCCTGGTGGTCGATAACACCTTTGCAACACCGTATTTTCAACGGCCCTTGTCCTTGGGAGCAGATATTGTGGCACATTCTTTAACCAAGTATCTGGGTGGACATACCGATGTGGTGGGTGGTGCTGCGATCACCCAGGATATCCAATTGGCAGAGCGCCTCAAGTTTTTGCAAAACGCCGTAGGGGCTATTCTGTCACCATTTGACAGTTATTCCGTGTTAAGGGGTATTAAAACTTTGCCTCTACGTATGCGTCAAAGTGCAGAAAATGCAACTCGAATCATTCATTTTTTAAAGACAAATCTTCACGTGAAAAAAATTTTTTACCCTGGTCTTGCAGAACACCCAGGACATGAAATTGCCTATCGACAAATGACCGGATATGGCAGCGTGGTGAGTATAGAGCTGCAAGGAAATCTAGATACCACTATAGAGTTTTTAGAACGCTTAAAACTTTTTGCAATTGCCGAAAGTCTGGGTGCGGTGGAATCCCTGGTGTGTCATCCGGCCTCGATGACCCACGCTTCTGTCCCAGAAACAGAACGTGCCAAAATTGGTATTTCGGATACTTTGGTGCGTCTGTCAATTGGTATAGAAGATGCCGACGATTTGATGGCGGATTTGTTACAAGCGTTCCAAGCTAAGTAGGGAAATATGGTAGAAATTTATTGTCATAAGCTAAAACGTTCGGCGGAAGCACTCGCTGCTGCACCCTTTCCCGGACACTTGGGAGAGCGAATTTTAAAACAGATTTCTAAACCCGCCTGGCAGGCGTGGTTAAATCATCAAACCCTGTTGATTAATGAATATCGCTTAAATATGTTGGATCCTGGGGCGCGGGAGTATTTAAAAGCTGAGCTGGAGAAGTTTTTATTTGGAGAGGGAGGCAGTAAGCCCGCCGGATACCGTTCCACAGAAATGTGAATAACTTGCTGAAATTTCTTCTGATTTTTTTTAAAATGAGCGCTTGTCAAGTTGTTGTTATCAAAAATAATGGATTTTGTACACAGTTGGAAAACAAACCTTAACGGTATTTGCGAGAAAAAATAAATTTTAAGTATTTTTTTAAGTTTTTGAAATTTGAGCCTCTTGTAAAATTACTTTCTGTCATCCCCGTGCAGACGAGGATCCAGGCTAATTAATTGATTTTACTGGATTCCTGCCTACGCGGGAATGACAAAATGTACGGGTATGGTCAAAATTTAGATGGTTTTGCAAGAGGCTCATTTAATTGATTTTTAGATATTTTTTACAAATTCTATGGCAAATAGAGTGAAAATAAGCTTATAATTTTTTAATTTAATTCACAAAGTTATCCACAGGGAGCATTGAGATGGTTTCAAAAGGAGCAATCTGTGGATAATTCTGTGGAAAATTCTCACCTGGTGCCGGTTCCAGTGTTACATGAAGGCGGATTGGTGCGTGTGGTAGTGCCAGGTCCCTTCCTGGAGGGATTTGATTATCGAATCGACCAGGCTGTATTACCGGGACAACGTGTGTGTGTGCCGTTTGGTCGCAGACAAGTAGTGGGGGTGGTCGAGGCGGTTTTAGGCAAGACCCGGGTGCCAGACGACCAATTGAAATCTGTCACCGAAGTTTTGGATCCAGCACCCCTCTTTTCAGACAAGCTGTGGACTTTGTTAGGCTGGATGGCAGAGTATTATCATCATCCCCTGGGAGAATGCTTACACACGGCTATGCCAGGCGCATTGTGTGCGGGTAAACCGTTTCAAGCAAGCAGTGAGCTCAAGTATAAAAGTACTGTCCATGGGCAACCCCATCTCCTGACGGAGGAACAGCAAGCAGCACTGGCGCGGGTAACGTTGGGACAGTTTTCAGTGTATTTGCTCGAAGGAGTCACTGGCAGCGGTAAGACGGAAGTATATTTGCAGTTGATTGATCGGGCCTTGCAGGCAGGGTTGCAAGCCCTGGTTTTAGTGCCTGAAATTGCGTTGACGCCGCAAACCATGGAACGTTTTCAACAACGCTTTGCTGTGCCTATTGTTGCGTTGCATTCAGAGTTAACCGACAAGCAAAAACTAAATAACTGGTATTTTGCCAGCACGGGGGAAGCGCGCATTATTATTGGGACACGTTCCGCGGTGTTTGCGCCCTGTCAACGACTCGGGATAATTGTGATTGATGAGGAACATGATCTGTCCTTTAAACAACAATCAGGGTTGCATTATTCTGCCAGAGAAGTTGCCATCAAGCGCGCGCAGCTGGAGGGTATTCCCATTGTGCTGGGCTCGGCCACACCGTCATTGGAGTCTCGATATCATGCAATGGTCAGTGGTAAATATATTCACTTAACGCTGACACAACGTGCGGGCGTTGCAAAACCACCGCAGATATATGTCATTGATATGCGGCAACAGCCTTTATATCACGGGCTTTCGAGACCACTCCTGGAGGCCTGTCAAAAAAATTTGGCTGCGGGGGGGCAAGTATTGTTTTTCCTCAATCGCCGCGGCTATGCGCCTGTCTTGATGTGTCATGGGTGTGGGTGGGCAGCGCGTTGTCCACACTGTGAGCGTTATTTCACCTTGCATCTCCATCCCCTGCAATTGCTCTGCCATCATTGTCTGACCACACAAACGGTAGCGCGGCAATGTCCACGCTGTCACAGTACAGAAACGCTGGTGGATGTAGGTGTAGGCACGGAGCGTTTAGAAGCTGCTTTGCGGGATTACTTTCCACAAGAGACCATTGTGCGCATTGACCGCAGTGTGACACGCCGTAAGGGCGAGCTTTCACAACGATTGTCAGAGGGACATTCCGGAAAGGCCAGCATCTTAGTAGGGACGCAAATGCTGGCCAAGGGACATCATTTTAAAGGCCTTACCCTGGTGGCGATTGTGGATGCGGATGCCGGGCTGTTCAGCAGTGATTTTCGAGCCCTGGAACGCTTGAGTCAATTGATCATACAAGTGGCGGGACGTGCAGGGCGCGAAGACCGCCTGGGAGAAGTCTATCTACAAACGCATGAACCCACGCATCCCTTACTGAATCAATTAATTCAAGAAGGATATCCCGCCCTTGCTCGATCACTGTTACAAGAGCGTGCCGCGGTGCCCTGGCCCCCCTTGAGTTATTTGGCTTTATTTCGTGCAGCATCTAAAAATCATCGGGCAGAAGCATTTCTCAAACAGGCGAAGGAATTGTTGCTCACGTTGGCTTCAGAAAATCTACAGGTGTTGGGGCCAGTACCGTGTGTGCTCGCAAAAAAGGCAGGATATTATCAATGGCAGTTGTTGGTTCAATCCACACAGCGTGCGGCGTTGCACCACGCCTTAAAAATTGTGGTGAGGCAATTGTACGAAATTAAAAGTAGGGGCGTGAGGTGGTCATTGGATGTGGATACGCAAGAACTATAATACTTCGCCCATTGGTTTTCGAGTATACTCTTGATCACAGAGTATGCCGGAACAATACTATGTCACATCGCCCCCTTTCTATAGCCTACGCCAGTTTGGCGGGGTTGGCGTTTTTATTTATTGCCTTGGGCAGTGACCGGTTTGCTTATCCACCCTTAATTCCCTTAATGGTCAGTTCACATTGGAGTACTGTGCCTCAGGCTGGTTATATTGGCAGCGCTAACTTTTTAGGATATTTATTAGGGGCCTGGTGGATGCCCATTTGGGCGCGTTATACCAAGCGTTCCTGGATTTTGGGGGTATTGCTGGTGTTGTCGGTGCTGGGCATCGGCCTATGTGCCTGGAACTTAGGATTTTTATGGTTCAGTGTATGGCGCTTAATCGCAGGGTTTTCGGGGGGTGGCTTGATGGTGCTGGTACCCAGCTTAATTCTGGCGGATGTGCCAATTCGGCGCAAGGGACTGGTGAGCAGCATTATGTTCTCAGGTATTGGATTGGCCATGGTATTTTTCAGTGAATTGGTGCCTGTTTTTAATATGTTGGGCGGAATTTTATGGGTATGGGCGGGATTTGGCCTGTGTACCATTGTGATGGGCTTGATTGCTTTCAGGTCATTAACTTCCAGTGATCTGCCCTTGCTGACACCACCTCGCTGTGCAGAGCAGCTTTCATCAGGAGCACGTCGTTCCTTAATATTTGCCGGGGCTGCCTACTTAGTTTACGGGATTGCTATTGTCCCTTACAATTTGTTTTTGGCAGATTATGCGCGTGAAGTCTTACATGCCTCCTTAAGTATCAGCAGTTTTTTATTTTCATTGCAGGGCGTGGGATGTTTCTTGGGTTCCTTGATGGGGGGATGGTTGCGTAATTTCTTAGGCGCTCGGCGAGCGCTGATTGTCATGGCGACCCTCAGTGTGGTAAGTGTTTTAATCTTGTTGGTAATTCCCTCGGCGTGGGCAGTTGGGGTTTCCGCGTTTTTACTGGGATTTTGTATTGTCGCGATTGTGCTCCTGGTTTCATTGTGTGTAGATGAAATCGCAGGTGCAGCGCAACATGCGCGGTATTGGTCCTACATCACGTTGTGCTATGCAGCCGCGCAGCTGGGTGCAGGCTATGGATTTTCAGCCTTGCTGGCAGCCAATCTGCATTACATCGTATTGTTTTGGATTGCATTGCCGATGTCGATATTGACTTTATTTTTCTTCAGTAGGATGTGTAAATCTGAGGCTTCTCAAGTTTCTGAAGCCAGTTCTGTCCAAACGCCGTGATGTTTTGTGAACAACTGGGCCTGATGAATATCAAAAAACCAGGTGTGCAAGGTGAGGGTGTTGGCCAAAACGCGTTCTTTAATCCAGGGAAAACTTAAACAATTTGTACGTGAGCACTCCAGCGCTTTCTTGGCATAATCGTCCGGATGTTCTCCTGGGTGCGGCGGTGTGTCGATTAACGAGACCCAATCTGAAATAAAGTCAGTATCTCCCACCAGATCTCCCTGCCAGCGTGCCGCAATGCCCGCGCATTGGCTATGCCCCAAGATAATCAAATGTTGAACATTCAGATAGCGAACGCCAAATTCAAGTGCGGCGCTGACGCCATGGTGTCCAGAATTGTGCTCGTAGGGTGGAATCAGGTTGGCGACGTTTCGCACCACAAATAAATCCCCGGGATCGCATTGCAGGATAATGCTGGGATCCACGCGGGAATCGCTACAGGCCACGATCATACACGAGGGTGATTGACCTTGGACGGACAGTTGTGTCATATGAGAATCTTCACCGGCCGCATAACGGGCTCGAAAACGCTGGTAGCCGTCCACTAATTTACGCAGTCCGTTGTGCATGAAGATCCAGGAATAAGTTTCTTTGATTTTAACCGGCTGTTGGAAGATTCACAAATGGAGATTCTGTAGATTCTGTAGTGAGTAAGGGTAGCCTAAAACCTAAATGCGAAGAGTATAGGTGAAAACACCATTCTCCAAGAGTATAATGCGCTCCTTGCAAAATTTTAGATAAGGGAGTGTTATGCCAATCCGCGTTGCAATTAATGGCTATGGTCGTATTGGTCGGAATATTTTAAGGGCGTTATATGAACGTTCGGACCGCAAGAATATTCAAATTGTGGCCATTAATGACCTGGGCGATGCCAAGATCAACGCGCATTTGACAAAGTATGACACTACCCATGGTCGGTTTGCGGGCGAGGTCAGCGTGGAAGGTGCGGGTATGCGGGTGAATGGAGACTTGATTCGCATTGTGTCAGAGCGAGACCCGGCCAGGCTGCCCTGGAAGGAATTAAATATTGATGTGGTGTATGAGTGTACAGGATTTTTTACCAGCAAGGCCAAGGCTTCTCTGCATTTGACAGCCGGTGCTAAGAAGGTCATTATTTCTGCACCCGGGGGCTCGGATGTAGATGCCACCATTGTGTATGGCGTGAACCATCGTACGTTAAAAAGCACTGACACTGTGATTTCCAACGCTTCTTGTACCACCAACTGTTTAGCACCCTTGGTACTGCCCTTGCATCAGCATTTGGGTGTCGAACAAGGGTTGATGACCACCATTCACTCCTTTACCAATGACCAGCGATTGACGGACGTTTACCACGAAGATGTGCGCCGTGCACGGGCTGCCGGTCACTCCATGATTCCCACCAAGACTGGCGCTGCTGCGGCCATTGGATTGGTCTTGCCTGAATTAAAGGGAAAGCTCGATGGTTTTGCCATGCGCGTACCCACCATTAATGTTTCCATTGTAGATCTGACTTTTACTGCTAAGCGTGCTACGACAGTGGAAGAAGTCAATGCGATTTTGAAACAAGCCAGCGTAGAAGGGCCACTGAAGGGAATTTTGGCCTATTGCGAGGAACCCTTGGTATCTGTGGATTTTAATCATGATCCGCATTCATCGATTGTAGACGCCACTCAAACCAAGGTGATTGGACACTTGGTGAAGGTATTGTCCTGGTACGATAACGAATGGGGATTTTCAAATCGGATGCTGGATACGACGCATGCCTGGTTTAATCAATAAGGAATCTTTGTGAAAATTCTACGGATGCAAGACCTGCCGCTTGCAGACAAGCGAGTGTTAATTCGAGTGGATTTTAATGTTCCTATCCATCACGGTCAGATTACCAGTGATACGAGAATTCGCGCCGCCTTGCCCACCATTCATCTGGCCCTGGAGGCGGGCGCCCAAGTGACGCTGATGTCCCATCTGGGGCGACCCAAGGAAGGTCAATTTGAAGCAGAATCTTCATTGGCGCCGGTGGCAGAATGTTTATCCAAATTGCTGAAGCGGCCTGTGCGTCTGGAGCAAGACTGGCTCAGGCCTCAGAAGCGGACAGCAGCCGATGTCGTGCTGTGTGAAAATGTGCGTTTTCAAATCGGCGAAAATGCCAATGACGACGCGTTGGCGAAAAAAATGGCAGCCCTGTGCGATATTTTTGTGATGGATGCGTTTGCCACAGCCCATCGCGCTCAAGCCTCGACGTATGGTGTGGCCAAGTTTGCACCCGTTGCCTGTATGGGACTCTTGGTGCAGGCAGAATTAGACGCGTTGACCCGTGCGTTAATGAAACCCAAGCGGCCCGTGGTGGCCATTGTCGGGGGTTCTAAAGTTTCCAGTAAATTACTGGTATTGCGCTCCCTGATTCATCAGGTAGATCAGTTGATTGTGGGCGGTGGTATTGTGAACACTTTCTTAGCGGCAGCCGGATTTTCAGTGGGTAAATCGTTGTATGAGCCAGATTTGCTTGAAGAGGCGCGCCAGATGCTGGATCTTTTAGATGCAAAGGATGCCATGTTGCCATTGCCTACCGACGTGGTGGTTGCAAAATCCTTTTCTGAAACTGCTGAGGCAACTGTCAAATCTGTCTCAACACTGGCATCAGACGATATGATTTTAGACATTGGCCCTGAAACTATCCACGTGTTTGAGGGATTGTTAAAAAAGGCAGGTACCATCGTGTGGAATGGGCCTGTCGGTGTTTTATCTAAGGCTCTTGTCCGCTGAATAATATGTTTTTGAACTCCCGGCACTTCAGCATCGCCAATTTCTACTGCCAGATCTCCTCGGGCCACCATGACGGCTTCAGAAGCCTTAACGATTTCTTCAATATGCTGTACCGCTTCTGCCCGTTCAATTTTCGCCACAAGTCCCGCCTGACTGTTTTCAGCAGTTAATAAGGCACGGGCTTCCCGCATATCATTGGCATCCCGGGGAAATGACACTGCCACATAATCCACCTTCAGGGCAGCAGCAGTTTTGATATCCTGCTTATCCTTGTCTGTCAAAGC
>Ga0207130_1334_pt1 | contig 9939 bp, 8 predicted proteins | sample Alteio_BWMinHeat_16_FD_153545 | JGI IMG/M metagenome (GOLD analysis project Ga0207130, IMG submission 153545) | Enriched cells from forest soil in Barre Woods Harvard Forest LTER site, Petersham, Massachusetts, United States -... | ecosystem: Environmental > Terrestrial > Soil > Temperate forest >... | reverse complement strand
GAAGCGGTGCAGACGGGCAACTTACTCTTTCTCACCGGAATGCTTCCCGCTGCAGGCCGCGAAGCAAAGTTCATCGGGCGCCTCGGTGCAGAGCTGGACGTCGAAGCGTGCCACGATGCGGCTCGCCTAGCCGCGCTAAACGGTCTCGCTGTTGCGAGGCAACATCTGGGATCGCTCGACAAAGTAACGCGGATTGTCCGGCTCGGAGTAGCAGTGGCTACAACGGGCGATGTCCGCGATCAGCCGAAAGTTGCTGACGGCGCTTCAGAGTTGCTGCAGGACGTTTTCGGAAAAGACAAAAACCCTAGCCGACTGGTGTACGGCGTAGCCAGCCTTCCGCTCGGCGTGCCGGTCGAGCTGGAGTTGATTCTTGAGGTATCCGCGTAATGCCGCCCCGCTGGAATGAGAACCGGCTCGCAGCGAAACTCGGGATCGACTATCCCGTCATTCAAGGTCCGCTGGGCGGATTGTCATCTCAAAAATTGACGGCAACGGTCTCCAACTTTGGCGGACTCGGATCGTTTGGCGCACACGGGTTGGCTTCGGAGGCGATCAAGGACGTGATCGGAGAGATTCGCTCCCTTACATCGAAACCGTTCGCAATGAACTTGTGGGTCTCGATGGAAGACGAAGGTGCCCGAACATCTGATGAAAACGCGTTCAACAGAAGCCTTGCGCCACTTGCTGTCCATTTCGCAGCCTTGGGAGCGCCGCGTCCAGAGTACAAACCCTATTCGTGGATACGATTTGAGGATCAGGCTCGCGTCTTGCTGGACGAGAAGGTACCCGTGTTCAGCTTCATCTACGGGATCCCACCACAAGAAATCCTGGAAGAGTGCCGGGCGAAAGGTATCGTCACGATTGGCGCGGCGACAACACCCGATGAGGCAGCAGCACTTCAGGAGGCAGGGGTGGATGCGATCGTTGCTTTCGGGTTTGAAGCCGGAGGACATCGCGGTTCGTTCCTCCGGTCGGCGGAGGATTCGCTTACGGGCACGCTCTCGCTCGTCCCTCAGATCGTCGACATCGTCGACGTGCCCGTGATCGCCGCGGGCGGAATAGGCGACGCACGCGGTGTAATTCGCCGCCCTGGCTCTTGGCGCAGAAGCCGTGCAAATGGGAACAGCATTCCTGGCGTGCGAAGAGTCCGGCGCCAGCCTCCTTCATCGCCAGGCTTTACGAGGGAAAAGAGCCGGGCACACCGCGCTGACAAAGGGCTTCACCGGAAGACTCGCGCGGGGAATCCACAACCGCTTGCTGGAAGAGTTGAACCAGGAGGGAACGGCGATTCTACCTTATCCGTTGCAACGAAGACTCGTCAGAAACCTCGCGATCGCGGCAGAGGCGGCGGGCCGATCGGATCTCCTGCCCCTATGGGCTGGGCAAAGTGCCAATCTTTCTACTTGCACCGACGTATTGGCTTTCTTGACCTCGTTGGTCGAGGAGGTTTCTGAAATCGCGGGGCCCATCATTCAGTGGAGCGCAGCCCGCCGTGAAAAGTAAATTCTTAGAACAGCAAATTCTTAAATAAGGAGAAAAAGAGAACAAACATGTCAAATATCAAGAACAAAGTTGTAGTAATCACCGGAGCCAGCAGCGGCATAGGGGAAAGCACCGCGAAGCTTCTCGCAGAACAAGGAGCAAAAGTTGTGCTAGGAGCGCGGCGTTCGAACCGGATCGACGCAGTGGTTCAAGAGATATCAGCCTCCGGCGGCAAAGCCATCGGATTTGCCACCGATGTGACGAAGCGCTCAGAAGTGAAAGCGCTCATCCAAGGGGCCGTCGACAGTTTCGGCCGCGTTGATGTGCTCGTCAACAACGCCGGTATCATGCCCATCGCACCGATCGAGGCTCTTAAGGTAGATGAATGGGACCGGCAGATTGACGTCAATATCAAAGGACTTCTATATGGGGTTGCTGCAGCCCTGCCTCACATGCAAAGGCAGAAGAGCGGCCACATCATAAACATGGCTTCGGTTTTCGGGATCAAGATCTTCGCCCCCGGCGGGACGGTCTACTGCGCCACCAAGGCGGCTGTGCGTGCTTTGACTGAAGGGCTGCGGATGGAACTGCACTCCCAAAACATCCGCTGCACGATGATCTCACCTGGCGCGATTGCCACGGAACTGTCGGAGAGCAGTTCGGACGAAGCGACCAGAAAGAATTTGCGCGAGTTCATGAAAATGGCCATCCCGGCCAGCGCGATCGCGAGAGCGATCGCTTACGCAATCGAGCAGCCGGTCGAGGTGGAAGTCGATGAGATGGTCATCCGCCCAACCGTACAGGATTTCTAACGGGGAGGTAAACTATGCACCCTTTCTATTCGTCCCGTTGGCCCCAATTTTTGCAGGTTTCTCGTATGGTGCTGATGGTTTCTATGATGCTCGCAATATTTCAACTGCCGGCCCACGCCCAAGGAAAGGAACTTCCCGTGAAACACCCGACTCTTTATCGCACGACACAGGTAGATGGACTCTCCATCTTTTACAGAGAGGCCGGGCCGAAAGACGCGCCGACGCTTTTGCTGTTGCTCGGGCTTCCTTCCTCATCCCGGATGTTCGAGCCCCTATTCTCTCGGCTTTCCGATCGCTATCACCTGGTAGCGCCCGATTATCCGGGCTTTGGCCACAGCGGCTGGCCGGACCCGAAAAAATTCGCCTATACGTTCGATCACCTCGCCGAAATCATGAATCACTTCACCGAAGCGCTCGGGCTCTCCCGCTGTACGATCTACATGCAGGATTACGGTAGCCCCGTGGGTTTTCGCATGGCCTTGGCCCATCCGGACCGAATCGAGGCGCTCATCATCCAGGATGCAGTGGCGCACAACGAGGGCCTGGGCGCGATCTGGAAGACGCGTCGGGCCTTTTGGGCCGACCGCGCCGCCAATGAAAGCGCGCTTCGTACCAACCTGCTGTCGCTGCAGACGACGCGGACGCGCCATGTCGGAAGCGATCCCAACGTGGAACGCTACGACCCCGATCTGTGGACGGATGAATTTGCTTTTCTCAATCAGCCCGGCCAGGTCGAGATTCAGAGCGACCTCTTCTACGACTATCGCACCAACGTCGAAAACTATCCCAAGTGGCAAGCTTGGATGCGTGAGAAGCAGCCGCGCCTGCTGGTGATTTGGGGCAAGTATGAGTCATCGTTTGACTCCTCGGAGCCGGAATCCTACCGGCGAGATGTGCCCAATGCTGAAGTCCACATTGTCGATGGTGGTCATTTCGCCCTGGATACGGCAGCGGATGAAATTGCGGCGCTTATAGGTCAGTTCATGAAGACGCAGAAATGAGTACTACATTCGCGAAGCATTGGCCGGTTCGAGGTGGTCAAGGAGGCAAGATTTTATGGGTAAAAGATTCGCACTACTGGCAATTCGCTTGTTTGTGTCCGTGAACCTTCTGTATGCCGCCATCTTTCTCAAGTTTGCAGCGGTGCCAGATTCGGTGGCCCTGTTTACGCAGATGTCGCAAGCGGTCCACGGGTTGGTATCTCAGCCGGTATTCCGGCTAGGGTCAGGGGTGTTCGAGACGGTGGTGGCGGTTCTGCTCCTGATCCCGAAGACAGCCAGATTGGGAGCGGGATTGATTGTCGCGTGGATGACTGCCGTAATTCTCAGTCACATTCTCGTGTTGGGATATGGCTGGTTCTTTGTCGATGCTCTCATCGTGATGGTGCTGGCTGTCATTTATCTCTTGCTGACACGCAGGCACTCCCATTGGGGCGAACCCGAAAGTGTGGGGACGATAGCTGCCGTACAAACGCACAAAAAATAGTCGGGCGAACAGTTGCAAGCGGAGCCACAAGATCCTGATAACAGTGCCCTGTTGTTTTACAAGTGTATCCAGTCCATATTCGACCCACTTATTACCACTGCGGGCTTCGATGCTTAACTGAAACCCTGTCAGAGGGTTAGATGGTGCCCGGGGAGGGAATCAAACCCTCACGTCTCTTTCGAGACTCGGAATTTTAAATCCAGTTTCCTTTTTCGCTAAAGATACAATTTGTTGCTACGCTCCCATTTATGGTCGGGCGCTAAGGAGGAATCTGGTGAGAGACATCGCTGCGGACCTAAAGTTCAATAACCACATCCGTGACCTGGTTCTGACTCCCGTCAATGGCCCCGGTGGTCCTTTCTGTCAGGTAGGCGGAAAGTGGGAGTTTTGCAGGAACATAGGCCAGTATCAGTTTTGGTCCCTGGGGCAGGGAATCCAACCGCCGACACCTGGGAGGTGTTGTAGGTGATGGTATTGCCCAGATGAAACGGCCCTGCAGGACTGCTCTGTTTCGAATTTCCCATATTCGCGGAGTCTTGAGCTTACGGCGACGTAGTGACAGATGAGATGTCCGAAGCGCATTCGAAGGTGGTGGGTTTGGCGCTCTCCCGGACTAACGGATTGCAAGGAAAGCTAAGTCCTTTGTTTCTGGCGGAGAGAGTGGGATTCGAACCCACGATACGCGTTAACGTATACACGCTTTCCAAGCGTGCGCCTTCAGCCACTCGGCCATCTCTCCGGATGAGTTGCGCTCAGGAAGGGAGCAGTACTCGTTACTGGTTTATTCTACAGCATTCATCATGGTGAACATCTCTTCCGCTCAACCATCTAATGATATCGGCTCCGGCAAGCCTCAATCCTGACAATATTCTTGTCCGCTTGGGAGCAGTCTTTGCCCCGACGGTGTCTAACCATATCGTGAGCCGATTCTCTCGCCTGCGTCGCATACTTTGGGTCGTGATTGTGTTCGCTTTGGTCTCCGTGGCGATTTTTGCCGCGTTCATTCAAATCCAGCAACGAATCCTGCGCCGCCGTGCTGAACATCTTCTCGCGGATATTCGTGGGATAGAACTACGCAAGAGCACATGGCCGGATGCGCAGAAGATCTTTACCCGTTGGGGAGCATGGGGACACTACGAGGGCGACTGCACGGAGCGAAGCTGCACCTATGAAATCGAGCTAACAGCTTTCTGGTTCCCGGGACCCTACGAGATGCTCGGCGGTCGATGGACTCGGATCAATGCCAGTCTATCAGTAGTAGATGGGGTGATCTGGGGAAAGGCGTTTTCCGTTGAGCTAGAAGTGCCACCAGGAAAAGGGGCTGATCATTCGTACGACGACCAACGATACGCATTGATCGGCAGATCTGAGAGCGTTGCAGGTTTTTGGCCAGGAGCGCCCAACGTCATGCATCCGAATTATCTGATTGGAAAGCCCAGTGGTTGCGAAGGATGCATGGCAGTGTGGGTGCGGTTCACTCCATACGCCGACCCTGCTGACGTGCAGCGATTGATGGACTTCGATCTTTCGTGCCTTACCCGCAGGCCTGCCTGTCGTGACGAAGGGGATATCATGCCCACAGCATGGAAGGAGCGCACCGGAGGAAGTGGTCAATCTGTGCTACAGGAACGATGAGATTACACCCTGAGCCGAAGCAGCGCTGTTATTTCCTGGGGTTACGCTCGTCGCTGCTAATCACCCCGTCTTTGATGTAGATCACGCGGTGGGCGTAAGCAGCGATGTCGTGCTCGTGGGTCACCAGAATAATGGTGTTGCCCTGGGAGTGCAGTTGATCGAACAGTGCCATGATCTCTTTACCGGTTTGCGAGTCCAGGTTTCCCGTGGGCTCGTCAGCGAGGATGATCGAAGGATGGTTCACCAGCGCGCGGGCAATAGCCACACGCTGGCGCTGGCCTCCGGAAAGCTCGTTGGGCTTGTGGTGCATGCGTGGTTCCAGGTTGACAATGCCCAGCGCCGCCTTGGCGCGTTCGATGCGTTCGTGCGCGGGCGTGCCGTTGTAGATAAGCGGCAACTCCACATTGTGCAGGGCGGTGGCGCGGGCCAGAAGGTTGAAGGTCTGAAAGACAAAGCCGATCTCTTTGTTGCGGATGCGCGCCAGCTCGTCATCATCCAACTCGCTGACCAGTTGACCGTTGAGCCAGTATTGTCCCTGGCTGGGCGTATCCAGACATCCGATCAGGTTCATGAGCGTGGATTTGCCTGAACCCGAGGGGCCCATGATGGCCACGTACTCGTTCCGTCCAATCTGTAAATGGAGGCCTTGCAGAGCGTGCACCTGCTGCTCAGACCCCATATCGTAGGTCTTCCAGAGATTTTGGGTGTAGATGATGCAATCTGTGGGGGGCGCTTGCGTCGTAGGATCAATCATATTGGCCAATTGGGTAGACATAAATCCTTTTCCGGTTTCGTCTGGTTCCTGTTCACATTACGAAGAGATCACGACTTTTGTTCGTCGGGACGCACTTCGCTCGTATCTTGTTTAACTCTGGCCCCGTTGCGCAGGGTCCGCAACACTTTATAGCTTCCGGTCACAATGGTGTCGTTTTCCTTGAGTCCACTTAGAACTTCGATGTCCGTAACTGCGGAAACGCCAGTTTCTACCGGGACAAATTTAGCTTTATTGTTCTCCACCACGAAGACGCCCTGCAACTCCTTCTTGCCGGGGTCGTCTTTATTTTGGTTGCCCGAGGCCGGCCCTGCGGCCTGCACGCTGTTCTTTTTGTCGGTATTATCTTGCAGGTCCTTGGCTTGCCGAATGGTCAGGGCCTGCAGCGGTACTGCAAGCACGTGCGAGCGGGTTGCGGTCGTGATCTTGGCCGTGCTGGAAAGGCCGGGACGCAGGTTCGCCGGCGGGTCGCTCAATGTGACTACAACCTTGAAATCCTTGGCTTCTTCGGTGCCGGTCGTGCTCTGCGAGGTGGCCACCCCGGTAGAGCGGATGATGGCGTTATCGCCAATCTCAGTCACCGTGCCATGAAAGGTCTTTTTAGGAATGGCATCAATGGTGACCTCTGCCGGCTGTCCCAGCTTGACATTCACAATATCGGTCTCATCAACCCTGACCTCCGCAGTGATCACAGAAAGATCAGCCAGCGTCATAAGAGTGCTGCCCGGGGAGTTCTGGATTCCCATCACCACCGTCTCTCCCTCATGTACTGGCAAATTGGTGATTGTGCCGTCAAAGGGAGCGGTATAAACGGTCTTATTGAGCAGATCGCTGAAGCGGGTGAGGGTGGCGCGCGCCGAGGTTACGTGCCCTTGGGCGGAATCCCGCTGGGCTTTGCTTTGGGCAATGCGCGCCTCCGATTGGGCAACGTTGGCATCCGCGGTTTCATAAGCCGCCTTGCGCGCGTCGTAATCCGCCTTGGAAATCAGTGCAGATCGGTAAAGCCCTTCGGCGCGGTCGTAGTCCAGCTTTTTCTGCCCCAAATCAGCTTTGTCCCGGTTCAGTTGCGCAATTGACGTCTTCAGTCCGGCGTCGGCCGCAATCGCATCCGCTTCATTGGCCGAGAGCATGGCCCGTTGCGCGCCCACGTCGGCCGTGGACTGCACGTTTTCCAGTTGCGCCAGTTTTTCGCCTTTCTTGATCTGATCGCCCTCTTTTACATAGAGCTTGGTGATCTTGCCCATGGCATTGGCGCCGATATTGACAAAGGTCTTAGGCGTAATTTGGCCCGATGCGGTTACCGTTGAAGTCAGGTCTTGAGGTTTCACCTTGGCCATCTGGACCGCAACCACTCCCTGGGCGTTGTGCACCACGGTAATGCCTACCATAAGTACTACAGCCAAGACGATTCCGCCGATAATCAGGAGTTTCTTCAGGTTCATGATTCCTCAATCAGTTACGTTGGTTTGTTCTGAAAAGTTCCCTGAAACCGTCCCCGGGGCACACCTCAACCACATTTGGACGTTCCAGGTTTAAAAGAGTCTTGCCCCGTCGAAAATTATATTCGCATTTGCCGGTCAAAGGAAGAAACCAGCAGAACAAAAAAATGCCGCAGTTCTATTTCGAGACCCTGGTGCCATAGAACCTGCCGCTAAACATTATGACGTTTGAAATAAGACATGATGAACAATCCAGATACCAGGGAGGGGCTTGCATCGGACGGATGCAATGTAAGTAATCACTTGCTTCGGAGATCATTTGAAACTACAATTTTCGGGTCCATCTAAGCTGTTTTCTGGAGCAACCTCTTATGATAAGCGTACGTCTTCTCTCCCGCTTTTCTGCCATTGCTTTAGGATTGCTGATCTTCACCGCGCCGGCCTGGGCCCAGTCCTCTGCTGATACCACCAAGGAGCAAAGCTCTGACCAGAAACAAGTCACCGTAAAACAGAGCGAGGCCGATCCTTTAAAGCGCCCGCTGAGCAAGAAACAAAAAGAGAAGAACGCGAAGGCACTGAGGGAGGAGTTAGCTAAGCCTTACAAGCAGTTCCTGCAGGATGTTATTTACATTATCACCCAGGAAGAACTGGATGCTTTCGCAAAGCTCTCGAACGATGAAGAGCGCGACCAGTTTATCGAAATAGTTTGGCACCGCCGCAACCCCACACCAGATAGCCCGGAAAACGAGTTCAAAGATGAGCACTACCGGCGTCTCACTTACGCCAACGAGCACTTTGCCGCCGGAGTCCCGGGATGGAGGACTGATCGCGGCATGATTTATATCAAGTTCGGTAAGCCTGATGAAATCGAGTCGCATCCTTCAGGAGGCACTTATCAGCGTCCCATTGAAGAGGGCGGTGGGATGACTTCAACCTATCCTTTCGAAGATTGGCGTTACCGTCACATTGACGGCATCGGCGACGATATAAACATTGAATTTGTGGATGACTGTCAGTGTGGCGCCTACCGCATGACCATGAATCCCGAGGACAAAAATGCACTTGCCCATGTGCCCGGCGCCGGCCAGCAGCCCATGGCTAACGGCCTGCAAAGCCAGCAAAACAGCAAGGAGTTTGATCGGCTGGAGCAATATGTTGGACTTCTACGGCAAGCGGAATTCAAATTCAAGGGCTTGAAGGAACACGTATTCCACATCATCGGTACTGGCCCTATGCCCTTTGATGTACGGACTGATTTTGTGAAGACCGGCTCAGATGCCGTGCTGGTTCCCGTCACAATTCAGGTGCGGAACAAAGACATCACCTTTGAAACCAAAGATGGAGTGGCGCGCGGCGTGGTGAATATTTCCGGAACCGTGAGCACGATGACGCAAGTTGTCGCCCAGACCTTTGAGGACACTGTAAGCGTAGAGGTTCCCGCTGAATTGCTGGAGAAGACCACGCAAAACCGATCCATATACTGGAAGGCAATCCCGTTGCGCCCGGGCCGCTATCTCATGGATGTTGTCGTGAAAGACATGAAAGGCGACAGGATAAGCAGTCTCAGCAGAGCACTTACCGTTCCCGAGTTCGGCGATGACAAGCTGGCCTCTTCCAGCTTGATCCTGGCAGACCGAATTGAGAAAGTTTCGACCAAAAGCGTGATTGACGATACTAAGGTGTGTCCGCGCGTGGAACCTTCCGACGGCAAGCCTGCCGGTTTCCGTCGTGACCAGAAAATGAATTTCTGGATGCAGGTTTACAACCTGGGAATTGACGAGCAGAGCAAGAAACCCTCTGCCACCATTGAATACGATGTGGTGAACATCGCCACCAACAAGCCAATAGCGCACATGGTAGAGTCCACGGACACAATGGGCAAAGTTGGCGATAAGATTACGCTGGAAAGAAGCATGCCGCTGGCTTCACTCGAACCGGGAACCTATCGCCTGACGATTAAGGTGAACGACAACGTTTCCAAGCAAACCATTATGCCTTCAGCCAATTTTGCGGTGAAGTGATTCTGTTATTAAGTTCCAGCGTATTCTTGCAATGGATTGTGAAATGGAAATAAATACTTTGATTAATGCTGATGAACCGAAACAATATGGGCGACTGATCTCCTGGAAGAGGCAACTCGTAAGATACCTCTTCTGGTGTTTTTTCTGTGCTTTTGTCTGCTACACGCTAGCGCAAAAGACCAACTCGCTTGTCGATCTTAGTACTGTGTTTGAGGTTATTTTCTATGGCGGGGTAATCGGCTTTGGGATCGCTGCGGCGACAGATACTCGGTGGACCAGCAGACTTACATTTC
>Ga0207130_1333_pt1 | contig 10035 bp, 11 predicted proteins | sample Alteio_BWMinHeat_16_FD_153545 | JGI IMG/M metagenome (GOLD analysis project Ga0207130, IMG submission 153545) | Enriched cells from forest soil in Barre Woods Harvard Forest LTER site, Petersham, Massachusetts, United States -... | ecosystem: Environmental > Terrestrial > Soil > Temperate forest >... | reverse complement strand
TTTTTTGCGCGCGGGTTCATTGGGACCGACTTGAACAAGCCGCGCCGCGGCTTCTTGGTCGGCCAATCCTTCTTCGCTCGTCTTCAGCCCAGCGAGTAATGCCTCGACCGAACAAGCGGCGAAATCAATATCAATTTTCCGGAAATTGGATGCGATGGAATTCAATGCGGGTTACCTCGGAGGTCTTAAGTTGACCGAAACATGCTTTATAAACTGGTGGATTCTACATCAACTCTATTCTAATCGGCGATGCCGTGTTGAGCGGAGGTGAACATCAGCACATCGACATCCTCGGTGGCTTTCATTCCAAAAACAAATGGCAAATCGCCGAATGCGCCGTAGTAACCGGCGCCACTGAATTTGTTCATAACAGTCACCGGCAACGAATGGGGAATCGACAATTTTTTTTGAGTAATAAACGTGGCTTTTCGTGGAATGTACAAATCTGAAAGGTTGACCGGAAAAATCAAGATGTCATCGGGCTTAATTATTGAATCCCAAACGTCCAACGCCTGTACGCCTTGGCGGTCCATGTAATATTGGAATCCCCAGTGTCCTTCAAACCAAAGAGAACGATTTTTTAAATATGCCTGATTAAATTGATCGTTGATGGTAGTGGCAACGTTCTTATTGATGGAGGCCATTTCATAATCTGCCGAAGAGACCACACATGAGAAAATAATCATCGGCAACAGACAGACAAGAACAAGACGCCGGGGGAAATGTGCGGCCTTGGATTCGGCTCGAGCCACCAACAAGCCAACGGCCGGTATCAAGGTAATCAAGCTGCGCCCGTTGACGCACCAATTCACGCCGACGGAAAAAACACCGGCCAATCCCAACCACAGGAACAACAGGATGCCAATTCTGTCGTTGCGATAAAAGATCTCACGAGTCGCCAACCATAGCAAAGCCACGCCGGCCACCAACCACATTCCATGCTGCAGGCTCCACAGGGGAAGACTGGGCTCTCCGGTTTTTGAGAAAATGAACTCCAGAACCAAAGCAGAAACAACGATGCCGATAACTTCTTTCCTTTTGAGCGCAAAGAATAAAAATGGAAACACACCCGCCAGAATCGCGCCGGAAAAAACAATTCCAGCTATAACGGATCGAAAAACCGGTAACGGAGCGAAACTTCGATTTTCATCGATGTAAGAAGCCGTATTTCCGCCGATATCCATGTGATACCGAGCAGACATGGCCAGCCAATAGAGGATCAGCGCGGCCACCGGCACGCACAACCACAACAGATGCCGTTCGATCCGGCACCGATGGAGAAACCCCGCCGTACCGAGCAAAATTAAAAGGAAGGCGCCGTTGTATTTGGTTAACAAACACGCGGCGGCAAGAATCGACGAAACAAGGAAAAGAATAATGGAATCGCGCTTAAGAGCTTTTAACCAAGCAAGCAGAGACCATATCCAAAAAGTCAGCATAAGCAGATCGCACATCACCACGGTGGCCGACAGAATAAAAAGCGGCGAAACTATCGATAGCAACGTGACCAGAAAAGGGTCGCATTCAAATTCGTCGGCCAGAAAAAAAATTCCGGCGGTCGCGGCCAAGGCGACGAGCAGCTGAAAAATATGACAACTGATTTCTTGAAGCCCGAAGAGCTCCCCCCACGCGGCCAATAGGTACGAAAATAAGGGCGGTGTTAATAAATTTTCATACATGAAACGATCCGCTCCAAACCAGTTTTTTTTAAAACCGTAGGGATCAAGCGGATGTTTTTGGATTTGCTGGGCGGTCCACACATAAAGCGGATCATCGATGTGGAAGGGCTTATTAATGAATGGAAAAATGCAAACAAGCGTGACAAAAAGAACCAAAACCAGTTGTTTTGCTCCACAATTTTCTCTTTGCACGGAAGACTTCTATCAAATATCCATACCCCCGCAAAAGAAACCGGTTCGGCCGAGCGCGAACGACAAATTGGGCGCTTCACGCCGTCACCAATCTCCTCTGCCTTCCAAAATAATCTCAACCCCGTTTTGAAGCACTGGGACCGCAACGGACCGGCGGTCGAACATCGCGGACCGTCCCCGGCCTCGAACGTTTAGCCGTGAGGCTTTCACGTTTCCCGACTTGATCAGATAACTATAGACACGCCACGCGTACAAACTTGCATTGGCACGGTCTTTCGCAGCCTGTTTGTTGGCTTTCGAGTATCCATCCAATTTCACCGGAGCGTTTGGATACGCGTTGATCAAAACCGACAGCTCGCTCAAAAATTGTTTCCCTTGCTCGCTGACCACAGCTCCCTTTCGTTTTAGATTAAAAAGATCCTCGGCCCTCAACTGAACGATGAGCCCGATGGCGGTTTCATTGATCTGAATCAGATGCAGCGCCTGCTCGAGCATTTGGCGCGCCGTCACAGCGACGGTGAGGTCGGCGAAAACAGGAGGGCTCTCGTTGCCGGCTTTGTCCCACGCCTGAAAAACACACCGGTACGAGCCTTGCGGGATCAGCACCTTCGTGGATTGGTCGGTCCCATTCCAGGAGATTTCGCGGACCGGACCGGTCGACCAAAAAACCTGCACGGTGCGGCCCGTGCTGTCGATAACTTGCAACAACCACCGGTCGATAGGCGAATCATCGGTGATGGTCGGCGTAAAACGAAGCGAACCGTTATCGAGAAAAGTTTTGTCGAAAACGTTGGTCGAAATCACCAACGTCACCGCGGGGACGTGCGTATCGACAAAAAACGGTTGTTCGGCAGTGAAATTACGGCTCCGCCCTTTTAAATTCAGCCTCGCCTGATATTCTCCATCGGGAACCGGGCCTCCTTTCTTGTCCAAACCGTCCCATTTGATCAAGGCCGGAAACCCCGCCCCCGTCAACTGCGCCACTTTCTTTTTTCCGGGCTTCACGATGTCCAACTCCCAACGGTTAATTTCCTGGCTGGTTTTCAAAACCGGATGAAAGAAAATTTGGTCCTGCAGAGAATCTTTATTCGGAGAGAAATACATCGGATCAATCAACAGCTGGAGGTTGTTGCGGTCGGATTGCGCGAAGACGAAAGGGATTTTAAGAAAACAACCGATAAGAAAAACGAGTGCGATTTTATTTGAATTCATGTGTCGTTGGTAATTGTCCCCCTTCGCTAAAGCTACGGGGGACGTCCTTCGCCTTTATTAATGCCACTTCGATCAAAACGGTGGTAAAACGGCCTGCCGTCCGTAGCTCCGATATTTGCGCTAGCAAATGAGGAGCGAAGGACGGAGAGGGTGAGATTCGAACTCACGAGAGCCGTTAAAGCCCTATTAGTTTTCGAGACTAACCCCTTCAACCACTCGGGCACCTCTCCTGCCTTCGCTACTCACAAAAGACAAAACCGTTCGGAGCTACGGCCGGCAAGCCTGCCAACAACTCCGAATCGGAGCAACATAAATAAGAAGCGAAGGCAGTCCCCCGTAGCTTTAGCGTAGGGGGACAAATTCACCATTTCATACCTATTTTATTTTATGCCGACTAGAAAACTCTTTCTGAATCTCCCGGTTGACCGTCCGCCGTTTGATCTCCGCTCGCTCGTCCGGACCGCGCCGGCCTTTCGCCAACGCCAAACGGACCTTGGCTTTTCCCTGCTTATTGAAATAAATCTCAAGGGGAATGATGGTCAAACCTTTTATCGTGGTTTTTCCCATCCACTTCAAAATCTCTTTACGGTTCATCAACAACTTTCGTTTTCGCAGCGGCTCTTGAACGACGTGCAGACTTCCTTGGGTGTAAGGCGAAATGTGCACGTTCCAAAGAAATGCCTCTTCACCGTCAACCCGCGCAAACCCGTCCTGCAGATTGCAGCCACCGGCGCGAAGCGATTTGACTTCGGGGCCGGTAAGAACCAATCCGGCCTCCAAACTTTCAATAACGTCATATTTGATGGAAGCGCGCCGGTTGGTGGCGACGACTTTGCGCGCGTCTGGAGAATCGGTCTTCATCTCTTTCCTTGATCCAATTTCCATTTTCCATTGTCCATTCTCCAAATTTTGCGCCAGCAAAATTTTTGCGCAGGGCGGGATTTGAACCCGCAAGGGCTTTCGCCCACCAGCTCCTGAGGCTGGCGTGTCTGCCGTTCCACCACCTGCGCGAAAAATCGGGGATTTGGATTCTGGAAACTAATTTGAGGTTGAATTGGAGGAATCCAACAAGGTCGTTACACGCGTTAACGCTTCTTGCGCCTCGACGTATTTTTCTTGAGCCAAGACCGCGGCCCGATACTCATTGGCTGCGTCCATCGGCTTGTTCATCGCCTCAAACGAACGGCCCCTCCAATAATAAGCCTCCGCGCATTGGGGAGATTTATCAAGCGCCGTTTGGAGCGACGACAACGCGCGCTTGTACTTTTTTTCTTCAAAACGCAATTTGCCCGCTTCCACCCATGGATAGGGCGATTTTTTTTCTTCGCTCATCCATTTGTCCAACGCTTTTTCGGCCTCCGATTTTTTGTTGGAATCCCACAACCCGTCGATTTCAAGCATCTTCGGGTGAGGGGCGTCTTCCGCTAAAGACCGACCGGACAAAAACACGCCCATTAAAAGAAATGCCAATTCGGATTTTTTCACCCGCGCATTATAGCACGTCGGAGAATCAGGGTCGGGCAGGAACTGTCAGGCGTTTTTTTTCTTTTGCGCGTCCAGGATGTGGCGGCAGGCGGTGACGGTGCGACGGGAAATCTTGATATTGAATTTGGAATCCATTTCGTGAGACAAAGCCAAATCGGTCATCGGCGCTTTGTTTTCGGACTGCATTTTCTCGAGAACCTGAAGAATAATTTTCCGCTGGCCCGGCATCAAGTGAATCAGCAATTCCTCGCGGTCCCATGGCAGCATCACGCTTTTCGACGAGAGAACGCGGCTGATCGTGCTCGGCGCGAACTGCAGCTTAGCGGCCACTTTTCGCAGCGACACCGGCGCCATCTTGGTGATATCACCGGTGGCCAAGTAATCTTTCTGCACCTTCAGCAAGTGGTCGATCACACGCCAGAACGATCCTTGCTTCAAATTCGAAAGCTCGAGGATCCCCACATACTTCCGCAACCGGGCCGCCGACGGCCGGTCCAACTTCTTTCCCTTTTGCCACCGGCGCAAGGCGTCCCGGTCGATTTCGTAGAGACCGCGCGCCAGATGCGGAGAGAAAAAAGCGATCGAAAACGTTTTATCGTCGTTCTGAATGATCCGGCCGATCACATTCGGTCTCACCGCATCGGTCGATTCCATTCCCGAGGGATGATAAAATTCGGCCTGGACCGACATATCAACGATGAAGTCCTGCACCTGATTGGCCTCATCGAGTGAAATCCCGCAATCGGCTGCGATTTTATCGACGGAATGGCTTTCCTCGCGGTAGAGAAAAAACTTTTCGAAATTTTTCTGGCCGATTTTCTCGATGAGTTTTTGCAGGTGCTTTTTCTGGTCCAGCAAAGCCTCCGGGGAGTGGCCGGTTCCGCCTGCGACGTCGGCATCCTGCGCGTCGTAAAATTGGGAGGAAAGGCCCGTGTTGGAGAACCGTTTAAACCGGATGATTCGCCGGCCTTCGGCCCGCGCGTTCACCAACTCGTGAAACAGCGGATCTTTCTCGACTTCGGACAAAAGTTTCGCCCATTCCGTTTCCGGCATTTTGATCGCCTGCGCCATTTTAACGCGCCCAACCAGCACGGTGCGTTGAATCAGGTTTGGATTGACGGTTTGACGAAAGTTCAGGTTTGGATCGGCCATACCAGTGCATACATGCAACACGTCGGCCTTTCAAGGGGAAAATTTAGGCGGGTGAAATAAGGAACCAGCTTAGAACTGATCTCCTAAAATTTTCTGTTTTAAACAGCGGTCATTAACGTTTTATTGACCAACGGAGACATTGCCTGCATCGGATTTTATATCCGCAGACCGTTGCTTGCGTATGGCGGTCTCTTGGGAGTTGAGAGTCTTCTGCTCTTCTTTGGTGATATGACCTCCATTTTGGCTGGCCATGTCGCGTTCTTCCTGACGGACCTGCCGGTCTTCCTTGTTAAGCTCATGACCTTGGGCCGCGGTTATTTTACCGTCCTTCACATCTTGTTTTGTGTTCTTAACTTGTTTTCGTTCCCGATGATTTACCTGCGCTCGGCGCGGATGCTTCTGGGCCCAGGTTTTCTTTGGCTGCGAGCCATCCGGACTTGTACCCTCGGCCTGAAGAGCGGAAGGCCACCAAGCAAGCGTCATTAGCGCGATAAGAAGACTCGTTGTTTTCTTCATTTGGTTTTTCTCCTTTATCCATAAATCGGCGTCGGATATTTCTACTACGAACGTAAGAAGATATATGTTCGAACGATTGGGGAATATACAGCGGGAATTACTTGAATTGTGCCCTACTGGACCAGATTAGAACCTCTCTCCTGGAAGCTGCCTGACATTAAACCTCAGATTTACTTTCTATCTCCCGCCGGGAGTCCTGCTACCGCAGCGAACCACTTCATTGTAATTTGGTAATCGCGACTCGTACCTTTTCGCATTGTTGCAAAAATGCCGTTTTGACCTCCGCTGTCACTATTTTCCCAGCCCTTTGGTCTTCGTGCCATGGATGCGCCAGCTTATTACTCCAATCACCAATTTTTCACAGCTTCTTAATTGTCACCCACTCACTAGTCCATATTTAGCAAGAAAATCAACTATTAACGAAGGGAACAAAAATAAGAACCCCTGCATGTCCCACCAAAAAAAAAGATTATTTTCCTCTTACTGCCTCTTTGGTGGAAAAAGTAGATTTATGAAGTGGAAGATTCGAAAAAAGAAGTCGGATTTACTTTGCTGGAAATAGCTGACTGGAATTTAATTGCCATTAATGGCGGTTTCTAGATTTTTTCCGGTAGCGGCTTTGCCATCATTGCTATTCAAAGAGGTCTGGGATGCATTGAGGCTTTTTGCTTTTTCCAGTTCCCTCATCAACTCCTGAAGCTGAATAATCGCCCCTTCGATTCGGAGCATCCTTGCTTTAGTATCTTCAATCAGAGCAGCGCCCTTTCTATACTCTTGTTGATGGTCTTTAATTTTTCTCTCTATGTTTTCTGATTCCATATATCTCTCTTTTAACCCTCAATCAGCCTGATAAACTCAGAAGTGGTAACCAATACCTAAGCTGCCAGAAAAACCGCCAAAGTGTTGGGTGCTACGAAGATTTCCAAAAGTTGATTCAAGAGCCGAATTCGTTAGCCGGTCGAAGTCGATATCTCGTTTGTATTGCCCAAAAAAATACCGACCAGAAACATGAAAACTAAAAGAATCAGAAGTTCGATAAGCTGCTCCAAGTTCTATCGTTCCACCATACCCCAGTTGAGTTACATCTGTATTTATAGGGATATTTTCACCGCCCCCCCGATTGCTTGAACCATTTACAAACTTTACAGCTTGCTCCACTTCAAGCTCAAAAATTGAAGGTCCTGCGGAGATGCAACCTTCAATTTTACCTCCAAATTTTTGGGTGTACCTCGGTAAAATTGAGTAAACAGTTAAAGACTTGACAGTCTCACTAAAGACAGTCGGCAACGAAAGGATTGGGTCAACACCACCCACTTCCTTATAGGAATCAAAATTTTGTCCGAGGCTTTTGGACACTTTAATCAAAACAGCCATATTCTCTGAGAAGAAAGATCCCACGCCTAAACCAATGCCAGGTTCTGCGAATTTAAGACCAGAACTGTGGATAGATTCAATGTCACTTTCTATAAAGGTGCGACTCTCTGTTGCACTCGTTACATTGCATATCACGCTAGAAAACAGAAACAAAAATGTGAAATTTAATTTCATTATCATATTACCTCGCACAAACATCAATCGTTGCAATCTGGTTCAGATTCTTTTTACGCGCGTATTACCAGAATATATGTCAAAGTTTGTCCCATCCCAATTGAAAGAGATTTGATTTGAGCCTCCTCTGTCAATTAGCCTTCCTCCATCAGTATCGGTTTCACCCCCCGGCCCTAACACATAAGGTGTTCTTATACCACCCCCAGTATTTATGTGAAATACATCACTGGAGCTGCTGTTGTTTCCATATTTAAAATAAATGAAATTGTCAGAGGCATCCAACCTAATTTCCCAAAAATATCCACTATAGAGGCCCGATGTAGTACTGAATCGCATTTTTGGTGTCGCCGCGCCTATATCGAGAAGTGTTGCGGGGCTAGAATTGCCTATTCCAACATTCCCGCTCGAATCTATTCTGAGTCTTTCGGATCCGTTGGTAGAAATTCCGAGAATATCCGTACCGATTCTGTAGATGCCCAAGTCCGTATCATTCGTAAACGAATAGGTGGGCGCACCGGCTGAACCATCATCTTCGTATAAGGGCAAGCTTGCTGCAATTCTTGTTGTATCTATATCTAGACGGGTAAGAGCATTGGTGCTGATTCCCAGTCGATCTTCGGCAATTCTATACAGCCCTGTATCGGTGTCACTACCGAATGCATATGAAGGAGCACTGTACGTCCCATCCGCATTTTGGATTCCTGTTCCAGAAGAAACTTGTAGGAGGCCCCCGCTAAAATTCCATTGTAGACTCCCCCCAGTTGCTATGCTGAGTTGGTTTGATCCGGCTCGATAAATTCCCGTATCCGTATCGTTTAGGAAAGATAGCGAAGGAGTGGCTGCACTGCCATCTGCGTGTTGCACTTGACCAACTGATGAGATTGTTAACTTATCTGTCCCAACTCCATTAGAACGCAAGGTTTCAATCGGGTCTGAGCCAGCAGCATCAATTATAGTCGTAGCCATCGTTCCTCTCCTTAAATAAATGTTGCCTTTTAGCTGAACTTCGTCCAATTAAAATAGTTTGGATTATCTATACGAACAAGCTGCAAGTCAAGGGAATCACGCTGGAACCCCAAACCATTTTTGATTTCAATTCAATATATTCTCAAAGTGCTTCAGGAAGTTTGTAAACACCCTAGAGGGCCAGCAGTAAATTCTTGTCATTTGAGTTCCCGCAGAGTACCCACTCAATGTATTCTGCCACAATATCCTCCCTGTACTTTTTCAAAAACGTGGAAAATCCTCGCTTGTACAATCGAAAAACCACGAAAACGACATGGCGTAAAACTATCTCTTGTGCGCTTTTCTGAGCCACTCTTAACACACGCCAAAAGTTGACGTTATTCTGCTCCGACAGTTGATAAGACTGTCATTGAGTTCCATTGTCAAAAAGAGGATTCAGCCCCCACTTATTGCCAGGGAATTTATGAAAGATGGGCTTGGCTTCCATTTCATCACAAAAACTATTGATTTCCTGGATGCGAGTTGAAGCGGTCCGTTTGTTTTTCACAAGGCTGCGTTCGACAAAATTCCCCAGGGTGAAGGCGCTTTCCTTTTTGTTTCTCATTGCGTGAAGGAAGGAATCATCTCGAAAACTTGTGGGCGGATTCTTTTTCGTTGATGAAAGATATTGCCCTCTCTTTCAAATAGTAAGCAAGGAATGGTCCCATCCATTTGCAGAGCGATATTCTGATCAAGAAGAATGGTTTTATCCCGAAGGGCATGGCGGGAGGACCGTGGAACTTTGGAAAGAAGTTTCCGGTTCAGAAAAAAGACTTTCTTCCGCGCCCCCAAAACATCTTCCAGCGGAATAATGTTCTTTGGGAATATGCGGGTATGCGGCGATTGGCCGAGCCATAGAACCACAGGATTTTCTTTGTGCACATGATCATTAAACTTGGTTGCCTGCTCGTGGGAATCAGTCCTCAAAAAGTAAAAATGAGCGGAAGATTCTCCTCCCTTCTTTTTTCCAAGGGACCAGCTTTGCCCGTCTTGAACCGTCTGGACACCGCCGGAGAGACCTAATTCCTTGGCCATCCAATCCAGGATGGGCTTCAAACTCACCTCAATTCGGTTTACACGGGCTTTGGGTATCTCAACAAGCCCGACCCCCTCTTCACAATCACAATTGATGTAGAGCTTGACTTTCAGGGGCGTCACGGTTTTTAAGCAGGCCATTGCCGCGCCGGGACATTCAGCCTCGGTGACATGCTCCGCCTTCTGAAGGGAACCCATATCAGCCAACAAC
>Ga0207130_1305_pt1 | contig 10078 bp, 12 predicted proteins | sample Alteio_BWMinHeat_16_FD_153545 | JGI IMG/M metagenome (GOLD analysis project Ga0207130, IMG submission 153545) | Enriched cells from forest soil in Barre Woods Harvard Forest LTER site, Petersham, Massachusetts, United States -... | ecosystem: Environmental > Terrestrial > Soil > Temperate forest >... | reverse complement strand
CCAGCACCGCTTTCGGATCGAGCGCGAGCAGTTGGCAATCGGTGAACGCTTCCACGTTCGCGGCGCGTGGCGATCCGTTCAAGATCGACAATTCACCGAAGAAATCGCCTTCGCGATAAAAGGCAAGGTTACGCTCCTTCCCGTTGACCCCCGCAAAGGCACGGGCCCGGCCTTTCTCGATCACATACATCGGACCGGCGTCATCACCCTGTCGAATGATGAGACTGCCTTTTGCGAACCCGATCGGCGCAAGATGGTCGATCACGCTGCGCAAGGCCGGTGCCGGCAGTCGCCCGAAATTGCTGAATTGATAGAGAAAACTTTGTAAGGCGCGGTTTCGGCCCGTCATCTCCACGTAACGCTTCAACTCCGGCTCCTGTTTCACCAGCTCGAGGAAATCGTCGCGATCGATGCGCAACACATCTACAGCCGTGCTGCAGCGCACGCTCGCGCTGCGGGTTCCGCCGTTCGCCAGAGCGGCCTCGCCAAAACTGTCTCCCGGTTTCAACGTGCCCAGCGGAATCTCCTCACCGTCACTTTTAATCTTCAGAGCGCGGGCGCGGCCGTTGGTCAGGATATAGAACGAATCCGCCGGATCATCCTGCCGCACGATCACATCGCCAAAGTCATAATGTTCCTCTTGCAAGAGCGGCTCCAGCGCCGCGAAATGTTCGTCTGAGAGAAATTTGAATGCGGACGAACGCCGCATGATTTCCGCGTCTTGTGTCTTCATTCCGCGGAAACGGCGCGCAGCCGCGGCTCGACATATCGGGCGGCCAATTCGGCAAAATGCCGTTCTAAGATTCTCTTTTCGACTCGCTCCAGCACCGCCGGATCATCGGCCTGTGGCTCAATTTTCCTCGTGATGCGATGCAACTCAAAACATTCGCCGTGCGGAATCGGTTCCAGCATATCTCCCGGGGTCACACTGAGAAATTTTTGCTGCAAGTCGTCGGGAATATCTTCCTGTAAGAACGAAACGCAACGGTACGGATAGCGGCCCTCCGTCGCCACTTCTTCCATCGACATGCCATCTTCGCGAACGCAGAAGAGCGCTTCCCGCGCGGCGTCGCGTGATTCCAACTCAATCACTTCGCTTTCGAACCGCGTGAGCTGCAATCGAAGTGTGGCGATTTCGCGTTTTCGCGATTGTGGAGTCAGGAGTGTCTCCCTTTGCTGGCCGTAGGCCGCTTCCATTGTCAAAATCCGATCGAACCATGGTGAATCGCGCCCGAGTTGCTCCAACCATTGAGAAACTTGCTCGGATGATGTGCCGCTTCTGTCGAAGAAACTTTGGCGTTCGGCTTCAATCGCATCGGAAGTGATGGCCTCTTTCGCCGCCGCCGCTGCCGCCAAACGCCAGCTCAATTGTGTTGTCATCCAATCCAAATCTCCCGACAACGTCACGTCCCCGGCGAAAACGTTGTGCAGCTCCGATGACGCCAAACCAAACTCGACCGGTTCGTACTCAGTCTCTGGCAGTGCATTACCGCAATATTGGCGCGCGAAATAATCGCTAAAATCGTCCAAATTCAGGCCGCGAATGGCCAGCCACCGCTCGGTTTCTTCGGCCGTGATCAGGTCGTGCTCATAACGGAAAGCTTCAGCCGCTGAATCGATGGCATCTTCATCCAACTCCAGGTCTTCTTCGTCGGACTTCTTTTCCGCTGCCACCCGGTGTAGAAATTCCTGCCATAACGAGTCCAATTGGCCTCGAAAATGGGCCGCGTCGATCGCATCGCGCGCTCTGTATTCCTGGTTCTCACAGGCGCATACGATCAGATCGGCGTGCGAAATTGACTCAATATTAGCCATCAAAGGGCTCTTTATTATAGGCTTTCGCGCAAAAAGTCGAGCCTATGCGTTAGTGCCCCCCGGACTGGCCCTAAGGCGCGCCCATACGTCCCATCGGGATTCTGTGGGCTAGTGGCCAGCGGTCCGCCCTAGGCCAAACCTGTAATTAAGACGCAAGCTGCCGGCCAACGCCGCCATTAGTGCCTCAACGCCCGGTCTTTTCCATTTTTTTCAAAAGGACTGCTTCGAAAATTCTTCCACTGACATTACGACGTCGCGATCCTCGAAACTTACGTGTGTGGAGGCGGAGAAGCGGAACGCCGTCCGGCCGGTGCGAAGTTCCTTGATCTCGAAGTGCACCGCCCGATCGTGAATCTTGAACTTGAGCGTGAGCGACGCCTTGCGAAAATTCGTGTCCATCGCTTTGATCCATTCCTTAAACCGCTGTGGGCTGAAAGTGCCCATATCGCGGATTAACACGGAGTGGATCAGTTGCCGGATCACTTCGCGTTGACCCTTGGTCACGGAATGCATTCCGGTCATAGCACCGTTCGGAAGCAGGAAAAATGCCGGGCTCCGGTCAGAGGTCAGAGGTCAGAGCGGGGATAAATAAAAATATGCCTTCGCCGGACACTCAAAAGCTTCTCGTTTTACGAATGGAACTACCAGAAGGACTAAACAATGCTGCGACCTGCCCTCAAGAAACAATTGAAAGAGCTCTTTGTTTGCGATGAGTGCGGAGCAAGAAAGCGGCTGAAAAGCGACGCGCGCCATTGGTGTGACAACTGCAACCGGGGCTCTCCTGTGGAAATGAGACCGGTAAGGCTCAGAAGAATCGTTCCCATACCCGGGAAAGACTCCTCGAAGCCCTGATCGCGGTCAGAGGTCAGAGGTCAGAGGTCGGAGGGCAGAGGGCAGAAGCCGGAGGCAACATTCAACGCCCAACTCCGAAAGCCTTCGCGAGCAGGCGCCCAACGCTCAACGCTCAACGCTCAATAAAGACGGGAGATTGAAGAGGTAAAGCGTTGAAAGGTTGAAGGGTTGGTCGCGGCGCTTAGGCCCCTCCCACATTGGGGTCTTACATTGTCGGGTACGCAGGATAACGTCGGCGGGTTTAAGAGCGAAGCGTGAAGTTAGTGTGAAACCTGGTTGGAGAAACTGGTACGAGCCGAATGCGCTGAGTCGGTCTGAAATCGGGAAAGTCTAGGGCGCCTTTTGGGCGCTAAGTCCAGCTGCAACTGCTCTGTTTTTACGCGGGGGCGTTTGCGACGGAACCGGCCGATTTGAGGGATTATGTTCATGTGAACATATACCACTATTGTGAATGTTGTGCAAATGGAAAAGAGGTTAAAACGCTCTGATCTCTGATCTCTGACCTCTGACCTCTGATGTCTGCCCTACCTCACCAGCGTGACCTTCCAGAAATCGTCCGACAAATTGTCATCGAGCAAATAAGCGTAAGACATCGTGAAGTAGCCATTGATTCCCCAGTCTTCGCCCCAGGAGTTGCGCATGCGAAATCGATTTTGTTTGTCATCGTAACCCACCGCCAGCACAGCATGCCCGCCTAGAACATGCTCGCTGGGTGAAGGCATCGGCACGTTTCCAGTGCGAACGACTTCATCGGTCTCGAAACTGTCGTAAACGGTAAAGCCGAGCACGAACGGGTACCCAGACGCCAGACACCCTTTCATTTGCCCAAGATTTCGCGGGACCCGTTGATATTCCACCGCGGTATGTTTCAACGCTTCTTTGTAACAGCGTGACGAAGGTTTTTTCGTTAGGTGCGGGTTCGGCGGAAACGGCGTTGGATCGTACGGCCACATCGTTTCCGGGCAGACACCTTGTTTGGCCACGCTCTTAATTCCGTCGCGGATCATGGCGCCGGAATCATCGTTGATCGTGTTCTCCATCGCCCGCTCATTATAATAGACGAACAAGCGTGAGGGGATGAAGACCTCTGGCAGCTTTTGTTTCATCTGATCGAACTCAATGGCGCCGCCGATTGCGTTCGCCGTGCAACTGCCGATCTCGCCCTGGTCGTAGACGTCCGGACACTTTTTTGTCAGATCGATCTTGGCTGGTAACTTGGCCAACACCGCGGCCGGCGCGGCAAAGAGATAATCACGATGATCGGGCAAATCCGGGATCCACCCATAACGAGCGACTTTGCGAGGCATGCAGCGAGACAACTGCACATGCTATGCCAAGACAGCCACACGATTTGGTAGGGACGGTGCGCTGCGCCGTCCGGTCTGTGACCTCTAATTCTGACTTCTGTCCTCCCTGGCGCGCCGTAGTTCCAGCGGCTGCTCTTTGATCTCTTCCATTGGGCGTTGGACGTTGGGCGTTGAGCGTTCGGCGTTTGCTTTTTTTCGCTCTGAACTGACTTCTGACCTCTGACTTCTGACTTCTGATGTCGGACTTCTGATGTCTGATGTGTGGCGTCTGCTTGCCGCGCTCCCTGCCTTCAGTCCTTCTACTTTCTAGATTCTGCTTTCTACTTCGCTTAGCTGACCTCTGTCGCCGCTTTTCTTCCATTGGGCGTTGGACGTTGAGCGTTGGGCGGATCATGGCTAGTTTTTACCGGAGGCGGCAGGCCTCGAATCAAGCCCGAATTAGACGAACAAATGTTCGCCTTATATTACGAACCTTCTTCTACTCCTCGTTAGATGCTTATGCTTAGCTCACGCAAATGGACGTTGATGGACAAGTGGCTCATCATTGCGGCCACCGTCGGCTCTCTTTTCGTGGCCAGTGTGCTCATTTATCGATACGAGCGGGATTACCGTCCTTCTGAGAAGCTTTTTTACGGCTCCTGGCAGGGTGTGAGCGAAGATATGAGCGACGGCTTTTATTGGCAGTTTCGCCCCGACCACACGTTCTCCGGTTTCGTCCTTAGCCCCTACAACGGAGAAAAATTGCCCTTCCTTGAAGGGCGATGGTATGCCGGCGGGCCTTTCCTCTACTTGCGTGTTTCCCACGAGCTGGGCTGGCCGGATCCGACTGTCCTTCGCTTTGATGTTTCACCGCATCATCTGACGATGGCGCTGCCACGTAGTCGCGCGTCCATGTGGAGTCTTGAGCGTGTCGCAGATTCACGTTGAGCATCTAACCAAGCGCTGGAGCGAATCGCTGCCCGGCGTTACGTTTAGCTTTCCGATGATTAAAACATTTTCAGAAGAAGCTACGCTCGCTCTCGGCAGCGATCGCTCAGCTTATTCTCGTTAGAGTGAAACGGCTTACGAACCACCACAACGACACTCATCAGGACTGTTGGTTGCGCGCTGAGTGCGTCCGCGATGGCAGCTTTGTCTGGTTTGGTTCCTGAGGTATTTATTATGAGTGTCTCTGCGACTTCCACGCGCCGCCCGCGCGCAGCCACAGCCGCTTCGCGACATGGAGCAGTTTCACCCTAACCAGGCGATGAAGCCGACGGCCCCCATGTACGGCCCGCGAGGATGTTTGTCACAACACCCTGCCGCGGCTTATCTCTTTCTCGTTAGGCGGAGCCCAGCGCCTTTATCTTGTGTAATTTTTGTGATCAGTTGAACCCGAATGGAAATAGAGGGAAAACAATTGGCAATCAGTGAGCCGCCAGGGCGCTGGGCTCCGCCTAACGGAACGGAGTTGCTACGCCACCGCCGCTTAGTCGGCGCTGTGCGCCGCCTAACCTGCGTTGGAGCGATAATCCCGGCTACGCCGGGACTGACGCCCCACTCCCTCAGGCAGCCGGGCTTCGCCCGTCTGTCCATCACTCGGGGGTTTCGCTCAACTCCGTTCCGTTAGATGTTTGTGTGTTTCCCAACACCTGCCATGAAAACAAGGTGCCAATAGCCGTCCAAGTACCGAAGACACCAGCGCAGTTGGAACAGGTTCGCGCTTTGATGCGATCGTTCATCGGCTGGCACAAGGAGCGACATGGCGAGGACATTGACCTCATCAATGCATACTTTGATGACGCCGCCTTTGAGGACGAGCTGGCTTCGCTGCCTGGCAAATACGGTCCGCCGCGAGGACAGTTGCTTCTGGCGACGTTGGATGGAGCGCCGGTCGGTTGCGTAGCCTTGCGCGAGATTGACTCCGACAGCTGTGAGATGAAGCGAATGTTCGTTTACCCGCAGTACCACGGCAAAGGCGTTGGACGAGCCTTGGCCGAAGCAATCATCAAAGAGGCGCGCGGCCTAGGCTACGGAGTCATGCGACTGGACACGAGTGTTCGCCAAGCCGAGGCCAACGGACTTTACCGACGACTGGGGTTCCAGACCACCGAGCCTTACTATGAACTCCCAGAGGATGTCCGGAACTGGCTCGTCTTCATGGAGCTAAAGCTTTAGCTATCGAATCCAATCTCATGACAACCATCCAAAATGACTCCAACGAACTTTCCGGCAGGCGAGCACTAGTTACAGGCGGAACAAAGGGGCTGGGCGAAGCTATCGTCGGGCGGTTGAGGCGAGCCGGCGCGACGGTAGTTACTACCGCCCGCACCAAGCCCGATGAGTTAGAATCGCCGGAACTATTCATTCAATCCGACATCAGCACGCTTGAGGGCGTGGAGAAAGTAGTGAAGGACGTGCTCGCACGTCTTGGCGGCGTCGATATTCTAATTAACAATGTGGGCGGTTCTTCCGCGCCGAGCGGTGGCGCGCTTGCACTTAGTGACAAGGATTGGCAGGAGGCCTTCAACGCCAATTTGTTCGCCGCTGTCCGCCTGGATCGAGCGTTGCTGCCCAAGATGCTGGAGCAGAAGTCAAGTGTCATCATCCACATTTCGTCCATCCAGAGCTCACTCCCGCTTTACGATGCGACTTTGGCGTATGCTGCGGCCAAGGCAGCATTGACTAACTATAGCAAAGGGCTCTCGAACGAAGTCGCGCCCAAGGGCGTGCGTGTCATCGCGGTGGCTCCCGGCTTCATCGAGACGACAGCCGCCACAGGACTCATCGAGAGACTGGCTGCTAATGCACGAACAGACTTCGATACTGCAAGACAAGGGCTGATGGATTCGCTCGGCGGCATTCCAATCGGTCGCACCGGTCGCCCCGAAGAAGTTGCCGAGCTGGTTGCTTTCCTGGTATCCGACCGCGCTCCCTATATCAACGGCACTGAGATTGTCATTGATGGCGGAACCATTCCGACGGTCTAACGAACCAAACTATAAGATTGCCGCATTAACCTGCGACTGATGCGGATGCCCAGGAAACGTCGCTTGCAGTTCAGCCGTGGGGGAAGGCCGTAGCTGATCTCTCTCGTTGGACGTTGTAACTGCGCGACATTTCTGATAAACCACCAATTATGTCCAAAGTTGTTCTTGGTCTCATCGCAGGTCTGCTCTTCGGCGCACTGGATGTCGGCCTTATGTTGCCGATGTCTTTTCCGGACAAGACGACAGCCTTGCTCGGCGCATTTGCGAGTCGCTTCGCCATTGGGTTCGTCATCGGATGCGTGCAGTTGCCGTCGTGGCCCGGTTGGCTTGTTGGCCTGCTCTTCGGGCTGCTCATTAGTCTGCCAGACGCAATCATAACTCACAAATACGGTCCCATTCTGGTCCTCGGGGGGATAGGTGGTCTCGTTATTGGCGGCTTGATCCACGGTTGGAAGCTTCACATCTAACCATGCGATGGAGCGAACGGCGGACCGCTGTACGCTCCACTTTTGAGATGACTTCCACACTTTCACTCCGAGCAACGCGCGCCCTCGTCCGCCGTCGCTCATCTTGTTCTCGTTAGGCCTTGCGCAAGCGCACACACTTCACGAGAACTCATGTTTGACCACGTCAAATTCGGAGTCAGCGACTATGCAGCAAGCAAAGCGTTCTTCCTCAAGGCACTCGCACCGCTTGGCGTTGCTATTGTCTCGGAGGGGCCGCCGACGTACGGGGTCGAGCTTAGCTCAAAGGGTGAGGCTTCATTGTGCCTGTACCAAACCGAGGAGCCGCCGGCGCCTCTTCACTTGGCGTTCACGGCCCAGAATCGCCAGCAAGTCGATGCTTTCTATCGCGCAGCTCTGGAGGCGGGTGGCAAAGACAATGGTGCGCCAGGTCTGTGCCCGGAATACCACGCGAACTATTATGCAGCTTTCGTCATTGGTCCGGACGGGCACAACATCGAAGTGGTTTGCCACGAACCTGAGGCCTAACCCATCGATGAAGCCAACGGCCCCATTGCGATACAATTTCAGCGTGTTTGCCACGACACCCTGCCGTGGCTTATCTCTTTCTCGTTAGGTCAGCATCGGATGACTGTTGCACTCCGCGAAGTTACGAAGGAAGATCTGCCGATTTTTTTTGAGTATCAGCTGGATGCCGAGGCGACACGTATGGCGGCGTTTCCCAGCCGCGACCGCGACGCCTTTATGGCGCACTGGGCCAGAATCATGAGTAAGGTGACCAACGAGACCGGAATCCTAAACACCATCCTCGCGGACGGCACCGTGGCTGGCAACGTCGTCTATTGGGAAGCGGCGGGGGAGCCGAACATCGCCTACTGGCTCGGCAAGACACATTGGGGAAAGGGGATTGCTAGTGCGGCCTTGGCCCAATTCTTGACCAAGATAGAGGCGCGACCAGTTTACGCGCATGTGGCAAAGCACAATTTCGCTTCGATACGTGTCTTACAAAAATGCGGATTCCAACTTGCACGAGAGGATATGTGCGATGGCGATGATGGCGAAGAACTTGTTATGGAGCTGCGCTCCGATCGTTGCGCCACGGCCGCCAATAAACCCACAAAGACCTAACCAGGCGATGGAGCGAACGGCGGACCGCCGTACGCTCCACTTTTGAGATGACTTCCGCACTTTCACTCCGAGCGACACGCGCTCTCGTCCGCCGTCGCTTATCTTGTTCTCGTTAGACCCAAAGCGACCCGTAACCGCGAGATGCAGTTAGGATGAGCATGAAGTTACATACGCGCCAACTAATGGGCTTTCTGCTCTTGCTTTTGTTTTTCTCGACGGGACTTGTCGCCCAACAAGGTGACGGAGAGCGGTTCTCGGCTTTGATAAAGAATGTTCGCGTTAATGGAGTAGAGCTTCATTACCTTGAGAAAGGCAGCGGCATGCCGGTAGTTCTAATTCACGGTGGGCTCGGCGACTATCGGGAGTGGAACCCGCAGATCGAACGTATCGGCAGCCATTACCGGGTGATCGCCTATAGCAGGCGCTACAACTATCCCAATAACAACGCCGTGATTCTGCCCGATCACTCAGCGATTGTTGAAGCTCTGGACCTCGCCGCACTGCTCGACGCGCTCAAACTGGAACGCATCCATATCGTCGGCTATTCCTATGGCGCCCTCACGGCGCTGTTCTTTGCGACGGAACATCCCGAGCGGGTGTGCAGTTTGACGCTGGCGGAGCCGCCTATTTTGGGATGGCTGCCCGAAATTCCGAAAGGACAGACCGAGCTGGACAAATTTATGGAAACGATGTGGAGACCCGCGGCCGAAGCATTTCGACGAGAGGATCCAGAGACGGCGCTGCGGGTCACGTGCGATTATTTCAGCGGCAAAGGATCATACGATCAGGTGCCGGCGGAGTTCAGGCAGTCCCTCATGGACAACGTTCGGGAATGGAAGGCTCTCACCACATCGCGAGATGCGTTCCCCATGCTGAGCCGCGACGCTGTAAGAAGCCTCAAGCTCCCGATATTGTTGCTCACTGGCGAGAAAACTTTAGCTCCGCTGCGAATGATCAACGACGCGTTGAAACATCTGCTGCCTAATGCGGACCTGGTCACCATTCCTGGTGCGACTCATGATATGTGGATTGAGGATCCAGAAAGATGTGGACAAGCAACTGCCAATTTCTTGGCTAAACACTGATTAGAACAATCCGCACGGTCTACCCAGGCGATGCAGGCTCTTAATCAAGGAAAAAGTGTAGAGCTCTCCTGATCCCCACGAATCGGACATTTTTGCCGTCTGGGGGTTTGGGGTTGCGTCTCGCTTAAGCTTTTGGAAGCGGAAGAGCAGGCGGCGGTCGCGTTTCTGCTGGCACTGGACTTGAGCGGAAGCGGCCTAACGAAGCGGTTTTATCTGATGGTGATATTCCCTCATGCAGGCTCTGGGGACTGATCCTCTATCGGATCGTGCATCGTCGTGATGGGGAAGAGTGGAAAAAGAGTGACCCGAGTCTTCATTCAAGCGAAACGGGCTTGACCAGGTTGCTGGATCAGACCAATCGCATGGCCGGGAGTTTCCCGGGTCTTTTCCCAAAACCGCCGTGTCATTTTTGCAGGCTTAGCTCCGTCAAGACCTTGCCTTACGACGCCGGCGCTGCT
>Ga0207130_1331_pt1 | contig 10145 bp, 5 predicted proteins | sample Alteio_BWMinHeat_16_FD_153545 | JGI IMG/M metagenome (GOLD analysis project Ga0207130, IMG submission 153545) | Enriched cells from forest soil in Barre Woods Harvard Forest LTER site, Petersham, Massachusetts, United States -... | ecosystem: Environmental > Terrestrial > Soil > Temperate forest >... | reverse complement strand
TTCCGGTGCTGACTGTACTGGTGGTATTCGTGCTCCCATCGATGACCGTGAGGTTGTTGTTATTGCCGTTGGTGACATAGATCTTGTTGCTCACGGGGTTGACGTCAACACCCCCAGGATTGGTTCCAATGCTGAGGGTGGCAGTGCTGCTGTCGTTGGTGCCATCAATCACGGTCACACTGCCTGGTGATCCCGGCGAGAATCCATTCACCACGTAGATCTTGTTGGTCATGGGGTTGACGGCCACCGCACCAGGAAAGCTCCCGGCGCCAACCGTGCTGGTCGTGTTCGTGGCCCCATTGATCACAGTCACATTCGCGCTGTTGTGGTTGGCCACGTAGATCTTGTTGGTTACCGGGTTAACCGCCAAGGCGCTGGGAGAACTCCCCGTAGTGACCGAGATGGCCGTGTTTGTAGCTCCATCAATCACCGTCACGTTGTTGCTGTTGGAGTTGGCCACGTAAATCTTGTTGGTCACCGGGTTGACGGCCAGGGCATCGGGGAAGTTCCCGGTATTGACCGTGCTCGTCATGTTCGTGCCCCCGTCAATCACGGTCACATTGCTGCTGTTCCCATTGGCTACGTAGATCCTGTTGGTCACCGGGTTCAAGGCCACCGCAACAGGAAAGGCCCCAACTGCGACGGCGGCTGTGGCGTTGGTTGTCCCGTCAATTACGGTCACATTGTCGCTGCCGTCATTCACCACGTAAATCCTGTTGGTCATGGGATTGACAGCCACGGCTCCAGGGCCGGCGCCGGCATTGACTGTGGTTGTAGCGTTGGTTACGCCATTGATTACCGTCACACTACCGCCAGATTGGTTGGTCACGTAGGTTGTGTTGGTCACTGGGTTTACAGCGACCGCACCGGGCGCGTTTCCTACCCCTACAAAAGCGATTGTGTTCGTAGCACCGTCTATAACAGTCAAATTGTTGCTGTCGCTATTGGCCACGTAGATCTTGTTGGTCACGGGGTTAATGCCCAGCGCAACGGGATTGGTTCCGACGTTCAGTGTGGTGGTGGCATTGGTGGTTCCATCAATCACAGTTACGTTGTTACTGCCGCTATTGGCCACGTAGATCTCGTTGGTCGCAGGATTGATGGCGATGGCTTGGGGATTGGTACCGACGGTGACCGTGGTCGTGGCATTGGTGGCCCCATCGACAACGGTTACATTGTTGCTGTCGCCGTTAGCCACGTAGACTTTATTCGTTACCGGGTTGACGACCACGACGCTGGGGCTGGTTCCTGCCACAACCGTATTCATAGCATTGGTAGAGCCATTAAGCACGATCATGTTGCTGTTGTCATCGGTGACGGCGTAGACCGTGTTGGTCACCGGGTTGACGGCCACCGCTCCCATGGCAGTGGCTCCGACGATTGTGGTTGTGGCATTGGTGGCTCCATCGATCACGGTCATATCACTGTCGTCGTTGGCCACGTAGATCTTGTTGGTCACCGGATTCACGGCAATGGCTTCGGGACGGATACCAACGCTGATCGTGGCGGTGGCTTTGAACGTGCCGAGGACCAGGCTGATCACGGTGACGCTGTTGCTGTCGCTGGCCACATAGATTGTGCTCGTTACGGGGTTAATGGCGATGGCAAGAGGCGAACTTCCGACCGACACCGTAGTAGTGGAGTTCGTGTCGCCATCGATCACGGTTACATTGTTGCTGACCACGTTGGCCACACAGATCCTGTTGATCCGCGGGTCGGCGGCCACCGCAACGGGGACGGCTCCGGCGCTGACTGTGGTAGTGCTATTAGTGGCTCCGTCAATCACGGTCACGTTGTTGCTGTTCTCGTTGGCCACGTAGATCTTGTTGGTCAGCGGGTTGACGGCCACGGCCAAGGGATGGTTTCCCGTGGTCACGGTCGCGGTTACCTGCTGGCCCAAGACAGGCGCAGCCAGGAGCAATGCCGGCGCGCTCAACCGCAAGGCCCAGTTTCGTCCTGGCTTGCGCTGAAGGCAGGCGAGAAGTGCGCCTACGGCGTCGCGCAGCAACGGCGAGAAAATTGTTTTGTTAACAACCACAGTTACCTTCCTTCCCACATCATTTGGAAGCTTCGGTTACAGGCGCCCGTGCTAATGCCTTAAGGTCGGTTCGCATGGCCTCGATCTGTTGCTGCAAGACCGCAATCTGTTCATCTTTTTCTTTCACGATTTCGTACAAACCCTGGATGGCAGCCAGTGCAACCCCGCCCTCATCGATGGTGGTGATGTGCTTATCGTCTTCGCCGATGTGGAAGGCGGCGTAGAAATCCTGGGCCATGGGGCCGATGTGGCGGATGCTCTCGGCCTGCGTCTTGTAGTTCCAGGTGGAGATAGGCAGGGCCAGCACGCGGGAGAGAAGCTGCCGGCGGTCAACCTGGGCAAAGTTGGCCTTTAGGCCGCGGTCACTTGCTGAGGACCATGATCCGCTGCCCGGGGCGAGCGAGGCGCCGGCGCTGAGATCGGGAGTGGTGTAGAAGATGACCCCTCCGGTGGCCCGGGCCACAAATTGGTTATCAGCGCTGGCTGTGACATCGGTGCTGCTCGAAAAGTCTCCCCAGACAAAAGCGCCCGTGTGATTGTTGGTATTGGCGCGGAAGCCCGCAGCAAAGCTGGAATTGCCGCTGGCGGTGTTTCTATTGCCTCCGGCTACCACAGAAGAGTCGCCGCTAGCGGTATTAGATATGCCTCCGGCCACGATGGAAAAAGGACCGCTGGCGGTATTAAGAAAGCCTTCGGCCACGATGGAAGACTGGCCGCTGGCATTGTTGGAGGCGCCTCCGGTCACGGCGGAGGCATAGCCACTGGCGGTATTGAGATAGCCTCCAGCCACCGTGGCAAAGGGGACATCGCCGGTGGTGCCGGCAGCGTTGCCGGCACGGTTACCGAAACCTCCGCCTACGGTGCCAAAGTCATCTGTGACCGAATTGCCGGAATTGAGATTAATGGCGCTGCCCCCACCGGCGATGGTTGCTCCCGCAGCTCCGGAAGTCACATAGTTGCCGTTGCCCCCAATGACGTTGGGCGCAAAGCCGGGGGGAATGCCGGAGACAGTGCTTGTCGCCGGTTCGATGCGATAGGCGCGTTGTCCATCCACGCGAATTTCCACGCTGCTGCTATCCGTGGTTCCCAGGAAATTGCTGCAGGGCGAGGCGGTGCAGTTGGTGCCGGCGTTGCCGTTCAAGCTCCACGACCCGGCGCCGAACCCCTGTCCGCAGCAGAACGTGATCTCTCCGGTAGGCGCGATAGACATTGCCCCGATATGAATACCGCTGCCATCTTCCGAGATCAGCGAATCCGCGATCCGCAGCCGGGGAAAGGTTGAGGTGATTTTGGGAATCCTGCCCGGCGTGAGTTGCTGTGCTTGCGCCGACGCCGGCAACAGGATTGCTCCGATTAGCAGGAACAGTAGTGACGATACGTAGCCAAGGGTCTGATGTTGTAGCTTCATAAAAATCTCCTGATTAAATTTTCGTGTTCTCATTTTTGGCTTCTTACTGCACCGTCAGGGCCACCGAGCCGCTATGGCTCAACATGCCTGAGGTGGCGGTGACTGTGATTTGATAAGTGCCGGAAGGCGTGCCGCCCGTCGTGCCGGCGTGGTGCGCATTCCCTCCGCAGCCTGACGAGAACACGAGCAACAGCGCGAGAACCACAAAGGCCGGCACTGCCACTTTTCTGCGCTGTGACAACCGGCAGGCGACGAAGATAGAAACCAGCGACCCCAGGAAGTATGCGAGACCGGCCTCTCTCCCTAAGTTCGGACGGCCTCGCCATCCTCCCGGCGCCGGCGTGATCCCAGCGGTCACAACCGGGGCCGAAGTTTGAAGAGCCATTGTTGCTGTAACAGGATTGGCATTCGTTACTGCCAGCGTGCTGGGTGTGATGGAGCAATTTGTGAGCGCCGGCGCACCGCTGCAGGCCAGCGATATGTTGCCGGTGAATCCGCCGCTTGGGGTCACAGTGATAGTGTAGGTAGCAGTGCCGCCTGCCTGGACACTGGCACTGATCGGCGATATTGCCAGAGAGAAATCGCTCGCCGTCAGAGGAGTTACGGTGGTAGTTGCGCTTGCCGAGTTGTTATTTGGGTTGGGGTCAAACTGGTTTGAGGTCACGTTCACCGAGTTGGTAATCGAAGGCATAGCAGCCGCGCTGGGCGTGATTACAACCGTCGCCGTAGCGCTGGCGCCACTGGCCAGGGTGCCCACGGCGCAGACGATCTTTCCCGATGCCGGAGGCGCGCAGCTTCCCTGGCTGGCACTGGCGGAGACAAACACAAAGGTGCCGCTCGCCGGAAGCGTATCTGTGGCTGTCACACCGTTTGCCGGCGAAGGGCCATTGTTTGTGACCTTGATCGTGTAAGTTATGTTCCCACCGATGGGTACCGAGGTGGGTGAGCTGGTTTTAGTTACGGCGAGATCGGCTACGGGAGTTACCGTCGTCGTAACCGAGGCTGAGTTGTTGGTGTTGTCGGGGTCCGGTTCCGTGGCGCTGACGGTCATCGTGTTGGTGATGGAGGGTACCGCGCCTGCCTGTGGGATCAGAATAAAGGCAACGGTGAAACTGGCTCCGCTGGAGAGGGGACTGCCCAGGGTGCAAATGATTGTTGCAGCGGGAAGATTGCATGAGACCCCAGCAGGGATGTTTGCAGCGAAGAGGGTAACGTTGGCGGGAAGGGTGTAAGTTAGCGCCACGTTAGTCGCGGGACCCGGACCATTGTTCTTCACCGTTGCGGTGTAGGTAACGTTGTTCCCCACCAGAACGGCGTTGGCGGAAGCCGTCATGGTCACGGCCATATCGGCGGCCTGGCCGACGACGTTGACCGTCGCGGTGGCAGAGTCGTTGGCCGGGTTAGTGTCATTGCCGGTGCTGGTAATGCTGGCGGTGTTGGAGAGCGAACCAACCGCCGTGGGCGTTACTACAAGTGAAATGGTCGAACTGCCGTTGCTCGCCAAGCTCCCGCGTACGCAAATGAAGCCTCCTGTGGCGCCAACTAATGGTGTTTTGCACCCCCAGCCAGGGGCAGAGACAGAAACGAAATTAGAGGGGTTGATTGCACCGGTTAGGGAGGGTCCCATGGCAGTATCAGATGGAGAATTGGAGACTTTTATTGTGTAGGTGAGGTTGCTGCCCAGGGTAATGGTGGCCGACGATGGCGTATTGGTGACGGAAAGGTCATAGGTTGAAGTCTCCCCGCCAGATTGAGCTTCATAAGCCCCGCTGTCGCAAGCAGGGCCGATAGGCCGGTTGACACCGCGTTCGTCGGTCGCTTCGCAGGCTGTGCCACCGCTGCCCGGCGCAGCCGGGTCGCCCGCGTCAAGCGCCGTGCTGCCCTTGAGCAGAGCCGCCGTGGGAATCACAGATGTGTTTCCACCGGATCCAACCGTTTTGCCGCTGTTAGCGGCCAGCACGCCCAACACCGGATCAACAGGAGCCGATGCGGTCCCGAACTGGTCGCTGACAGTGGGTGCGGAGCAACCAATGCCGACAAGGTTATGTCCCTGAGAAGTGAGGCTGCCGTTGTTCATGCAGTCCGGTGAGGAACTGCCGCCGTTGGAATTATTAGCGATGATTGAGTTTCGGAAAATGTCACCGGCGCCAAAGTCGATTCCGCCTCCGCTGCCGGCCGTCGAGCTGTTGTTTGTCACCGTGATGTTGTTGTAGACATTGTTGTTCGGGCTGAAGATCGCGCCACCATCGCTGCCGGCCGTGTTGCCGCTAAAGGTGTCGTTGATAAATGTGCCGGGGCCACCGGCCACGGCGCCACCCCGGACGCTTGCGCTGTTGCCCTGAAACGTGACGCCTGAAACAGTGATGGTGCCGCCGAGGCTAAGCGCTCCTGCATCCCCGGCCGATGTGTTGTTCATGAAGAGCGAGTCGGTGATTGGGCCTCCGGAGACCTCGGCTGCGCCACCGTTGGCGTTCACATTCGTATTCACGTTTCCGATGAACACACTACGCGTAATGGATCCGCTGGAGCGAACTGCCCCGCCGCCGTTACCGCTTTGGCTGTTGTTCAAAAAGGTGCTATCGGAGATCGTCACGCTGCACCCGCCCTGGACACAGTGCAGGGCGCCGCCTCCGCCCGCACCCGCACTGTTGTTGCTGAAGAAGCTGCTGGTGACAACCGAGGTTCCCTCCACCGCCCCGCCAGCGGTGGCGCTGTTATTCCTAAAGGTGACGCCACTAAAGGTCCCGCCTCCGCCAACCGCACCACCGCCGCCGAAGACGCCACCACTACCCGCGGCAATATTGTTGTCAAAAACGCAATTGTTCACGGTCAATGCGTCGGGGCCTCCAGACGTGGGGCCGCCGATGTTGAAGATGGCGGCGCCGTCCCTGGCCTGGTGGCCGTTCCTGATCGTCAGATTGTTGAGAGTCAGGTGACCGGTATTCTGGCGGTTGTCAAAAATTCCAAAGTCGGGTGTCCCGTTGGCGACGGAACGCTCGATGATCGCCCCCGCGGGCACGTCGGGGGCAAGCAGGCCCGTGATGGTGATGTCGCTTTGAATTCCGGGCAAGCCGAAAGGGAGGCCGAAGCTTCCGTTGTTGTCCACTGCGGTAAGCGTGTATGTTCCAGCGGGGACGATGATCGTGTTCGGAGACGCCGTCGCGCCGGTGCAGCCATCCACATTCGCGTTGGTATTAGCGGCGATGATCGCCGCGCCGATGGTGCAGACGCCGGTTGTTCCGCTGCCGCGCTGCGCTGTGGAATTTACGTTGATCGTTCCCGCGTATGCCGGCTCAACCGCGCCGGCCAGGCCCAGAATGGCGACGGCAGCGAGGCATACTGTGACAATCCATAGCTGCGGCCCGCTCCATCCGAGTGCTGACCGGCGCGTGCCCGTGCTGGATTTTGCCGAGGGTTCGGGGTTGGTGTAAGAGTTTTGATGTCTCATGGTCTCCTTCTTATGCTTTTCAATTCCAGGTTGATGCGATCGCTTTGCTTGTGCCCCGAACAGGGAAACTGGCAAGCCTCCATCCTGGGAGCCTGGTTCAAGATTTTTGCCTTCACTCAGTAACGCGAAACCCAGAGACAAACCGGCTCACGGTTGGGGCAAGAATTTTTGATTTTTCGTTGAGGGAGATAATGTGGGCAGGATGCCCACATGACAGCCGGCGAGACGCCGGCGCTACCAAAACCCACGCTACGGCCTTCCTCCGGCTGCCACGGCGGGAGTTTTGAACAACTCCGGATGCAGATAGGTGCCGCGCTTGTCGCCTTTGTCTTCTTCCACCTGAATGCGGTGGGCGTTGGCGTAGGCATCGTGCCGGATGCCGGTCACCTGCCAACTCACCTTCACATGCGGGCGGTTGGTCCTGATGGCGAAGCGGTTGTGGTGGACCTCGCGCGCGATGATGGCCTGGGCGAACTCTCCGATGACCGTCAATTGATAGCGGAAGTCCTGGTTGAGGGCCTCGAACCAGTCGGGCAAGAGCACGGTGGCGTTACCGCGCGCGTCGGTGATGATGTTGCCGTTGTAGATGTTCATCATGTCGGGGGACTCGACGAAGGAGTGTGAAAGATATTTGTTGGCCGGGTCGAGGGGATGGTCAATCTGGAACGAACCGCCGCCCTTGGTGAGGTTGCCGACTACGTGCACGGTGCCGCCCAGGTCAATGAACATGCGATCGAAACCGTTGGTATAGAAATCCAAACCGTACTGGTTGGTGCCCGGACCGCTGGCGCGCTGCGAGCCAATGGCTTCGCCGGAAGCGCCGCCAAAGACCAGCAGGTTCGCGGCATTACTAAATCCTCCGCCGTCGGCGCCGCTGGTATCAATGTTCACTCCATTGGAAAATTGCGTGCCGTTGGCCGCCCGCACCACAAAGCGGTTGACTGCTCCACAGGTGGTGGGTGTTGTAGTTGAATTGTCGCCCCAGACGAAGCATCCGTCCTGGTCGGCGCTCGCGTACTGCCCGGCGGCAAAGGCTCCTTGGCCAGCAGTCCCCGGAGAGACGGGGTTGCCGGTGGTGTTGTGTTGCCCTGCGGCGATGAAGGAGTAGTTACCGCTGGCGTTGTTGAACCCGCCTCCGGCCACGGCGGAACCGGCGGCGCTGGCGTTGTTGACCACGCCCCCGGACACGGTAGAGGCAAGCCCGTTGGCGGTGATTTGCTGGCCTCCGGCCACGGTGGAATCGTTGCCGCTGGTGGTGTTGGTTGCGCCCCCGGCCACAACGGCATCTTTGCCGCTGGCGGTGTTCTTACTGCCTCCACCCACGGTGGAATCGTTGCCGCTGGCGGTGTTGCCATAGACGAAGCTCCCGCCGCCACCCCCTGCCACGGTGGCATTGCTGCCGCTGGCGACGTTGTGGTAGCCCCCAGCGACGACGGAAAAGTTGCCGCCAGCGGTGTTGAGCGCGCCGCCGCCCACGCTGCCGAAATTGCCCCCGACCGTGTTAGCGTTGGCGCTGCCGCCACCGGCGATGGTGGCGCCGACCGCGCCGTTGGTTACTGCGTTAGAACTGGAGCCCCCAATCACATTGGGTGCGGGGCCAAATGCAATGAAGTTGTCAGTCCGCGGCTCGATGCGGAAGGCGCGGTTGCCGTTGACCCACACCTCGAACGGCTGGCCGTCATTGGTGCCGATGTAATTGGCGCCGGCTGCCGTTCCCGAGTTCCCGCCCAGGCTCCAGAAATCCTGCGTGCTGTTGCCCGAGCTCTGCTGCGCGGGAAAGGTCACCACTCCAGTCGCGCCGTTGATGGTTAGCCCGCCGATGACCAGGTTGCCGCTGTTATCGAGCAAGAGCCCGGAATCCACCAGCGTGTAGGTGGGGCCGATTTTGGGAATGGAGCCGATGTGGGCGCTCGAGCGGAAGAGAATCTGGTAGAGCACGGGCCCATCCGGTTTTTCCGCGCTGGGAGAGGTGCGCTGCCAGACTAATTCCTTCCCAGGCCGCAGGCTGGCCATTTGCAATGGCTGCTGCCCGTGGATGTAAATGACCGCAGATAAGAAAAACAGAACAAGAAAAACACGACGATATGCCCGGAACATGGGTGGCCTCCAGTCTGGCTTGCCAGGTTGTTTGCCTTCATTCAGTAACGCGGAATGCAGAGACGAATCGGCTCACGGGTGGGCAAGAATTTCTGATTTTTCGCTGAGGAAGATGTGGAGCAATTGGGACTTTCCGGCCCTCTGTGTCTCCGTGGTGAAATAGGTCTTTGTGATACGAAAGGGCATCGTGGACTCACTAATGACTACAGTGCATCTGGAAGAACTTACCTTGAGAATCGGTGCTAGAATACGGGCCACTCCCGGCTCAAAACATGGCGGAAAGTCCCAATGAAATCACGGGCTTACTACAGCGCTGGCAGCAGGGTGACCGCAATGCCCTCGACCAGCTCATGCCCATCGTTTACGACGAGTTGCGCCGCCTGGCCCGGCACTATCTCAGCCACGAGCGTGAAGGCCATACTCTGCAACCTACAGCTCTGGTGAACGAGGCGTATCTGAAGTTAGTAGACCAGCGTAGTGCTCAGTGGGCCAACCGCTCGCAATTCTTTGGAGTCGCCGCTCAGATGATGCGGCGCATTCTGGTAGACCACGCTCGCCAGAAGCAGTCAGAAAAACGCCGGATGATGAAAGACCCGATTTTGCTCGATGATGCCCTAACCCTTTCCGCTTCCGAGGACCTGAATCTGGTGGCCCTCGACGAATCTCTCAGCGCCTTGGCCTCCTTCGACGAGAAGAAATGCAAGATCGTGGAGCTGCGCTTCTTCGTCGGACTTCCAGTTCCCGAAGTTGCCGAAGTGCTTGGCATCTCGCCGGCCACGGTCAAGCGGGAGTGGTCGGTCGCCAAAGCCTGGCTCTATCGCGACATGGCGCAGAAGGCTGAAGCGTGAACCCGGCGCACTGGAAGACGGTGGAAGATATTCTCGCCTCCGCCCTGGAACTTCCTGCTGAGCGGCAGGCAGCCTACGTGGAGCAGTGTTGCGCCGACTCTCCGGAAATCAGAAAAGAAGTCGAGGAGTTGCTAGCAGCCTACCGGGCGGCAGAAAAATGTATTGAGCCTCGCGCCGGCAAGTTCGATTTGCCTGGCGGGCCCGAAGGTTTTTTTGAAGATACCTTTCTGGGAACACGCATCGGGACCTACAAGCTGGTGGAGCGCATCGGCGATGGCGGCATGGGTACGGTCTATCGCGCCGAGC
>Ga0207130_1264_pt2 | contig 10326 bp, 8 predicted proteins | sample Alteio_BWMinHeat_16_FD_153545 | JGI IMG/M metagenome (GOLD analysis project Ga0207130, IMG submission 153545) | Enriched cells from forest soil in Barre Woods Harvard Forest LTER site, Petersham, Massachusetts, United States -... | ecosystem: Environmental > Terrestrial > Soil > Temperate forest >... | reverse complement strand
GAAATAGATTTTTCTGTGCTGTTGCGAAAGCGGTTGCATCTTATCGGCTCAGTGCTGCGCGCACGGACTTTGGAAGAGAAGGTTGCTGTAACCCAGGCATTCACGGCGGAAGTTGTTCCGCTGCTGGCTCAAGCCAAGCTGCGCGCCACTGTGGATAGCGAATTCGACTTTACGCTAAAAGACATCCAGGCGGCTCATCGCCGCCTGGAGTCTAATCAGAGTTTCGGGAAGGTATTAATCAAGATCGCCCGGGAGTGAGAATGCAACTTTCCTTTGCATTCTCATCCGGCATAAAAGTCAGGCTTACAGCGCAGCCATAGCGCCGGCCAAACTGCCCGGCTGCTGAAGCTGGCAAACCGCGGCCACCTGCTCGCGCAGATGCTCGTAACCGGCAACCAGATCGCGCGGCTGAAGCTGCAGGTTGGGAAACGCAGCCCGCATATACAGAGTTCCTTCCGCTTGCAGGGCCAAAATCCTCAAAGTGAGCGCAGCCGTCTTAAGCTCTGCCCCCGCTCGCACCATTGCGGGCTCGGGAGCGGTGCCGGCCAGTTCACCCAGCCGCATCAGCACAGAGGTATTCCAAGCTACACGCTGCACGTATTCCACCGCCGCCAGCATGCGCCTGCGCTGGACTTTAGCAAAAGCCCTGCTGGGAAGCTGTCCGCGCAAAAAACTCTCTTCGGCGGGATCGGTGAGGTTCTTAAACGCCTCAAGGTCTACGGGCTTGGTAAGCCGCTGGATATCTTCAGAGCTCGCAATGCGGACATGGTGCCCGCGCATTGCCTTGTAGAGCAGAACGCTGCTCAAGCCAGAAAAAACGAGTAATAGAAATAGTAAGTTCATATCGTAATAACTCCCGAAACGCGGGCGACGTACACAATGCCGCCATCACTATGGTGCACCACGAGGGCCGTAAAACCAAGCAAAATATGGAGTTAGCAGCATGTGGAAATTTCTCTTTTGGTACAGTTCCGTTTTGGTACTAAATCAGGCCAAATAGGCTTGATTAAAGGGGTTTCGGGGGGTAGGAAAAGGAGCATCTGTGCTCTGTTACCCACGTAACGTTACCGATGTAACAGATCCTGCAGCGCGTCATTCCATGCAGCCAGTTCAGTCTTGGGCAAGAGACGCAAGTCTGCAGCCCGCCATGACTTAAGGACATAGAAAGTCCAGATCAAAACCCCCAAATTATAGGCGGCCGGTTTTAGCAGAGTAAAAGAAAAGTTCTGTGCTTTGCCACCGTAGGCGCGCATAGCCACAACTGCCAGTTCTGCGCATACATAAACAGCCAATCCCAGGGCAATGCCAAAGAGATAATTCTTCCAACTCAACCCGAAAAAGGAAGCGAATATAAAGAGAACCACTAATAATCCGGCCTGCACGATTCGCATACTCCGCTCCAGATTCAGCACCGCACGCACGAACCGAAACGTATCTGAACCAGGTGAGTTAAAGGCCGCCCATAACGCGATCAACACCAGCACAGCCCCCATAAGCCAAAATAAAAATGCTCCAAGCTTCTGCAAAGCCGCATATTCCCTGAGCAGGCTTGCATAAATCTCATAAATCACCGCACAAGCCAAAACCCAACTGATGATTTCTCCGTACCAATAGCTGTAGAAATACGCAGCAGGATGATGCTTTTGTAAAGCCGTAAGCACGATTGTGCCTATTGCATCATAGGCCGCATAAGCGAAGAAATATGGCAGCTTTCGATACAGTCCTCGAATCAGCATGACCACCACAACCGCTAACTCAAGGGTCGTGCCTGTGACCAGAAGAACTGTCCCGAGAATCTGTTGAATTAACATGGGCTACGGATAAATTTAAGGTATTGACCAGTAGCCCACAAGAAAATTCTCCTTGGGGACGTTCCATTTTGGTGCTAGATGACGCAGGGTTGTGTCGGATCTGGGCACATCGGTGGTTGGCAGCTTCCACAAGCTTTGTCTACATTCGTAATTGACGGCTTCGTCGTCTGGGCAACGGCAGAAATTGGGCTAAAGTAAGGGCGAAGGTGAAGATAAGTTTTTTCATGATTGAATTTCTCCTTGTTGGTGATACTTTCGCCCAAAAGCGGAAATTCCTAAAAAAAAACTGAAAAAGGTAACAATTACGGAATTCGTAAAATAGGTGACTTGTGCTAAGCCCTACAGAAGACTTTTTGAAGAATACCCTTTCGGTATTCCAGACCATTCTGGAAAGGCTTCAATACCTGCGGTCTTTGCGGAGTAGTAAAGAGGGTAAGTACGAACATTGGGGTATGAACCGGACCCATGGCCCCGATGTAGTCCAAAAGATGATTGCCGAGGTGCACTCCTACAATTTTCTGGAGGCCCTGCGCACTTCCTTGCTGGTCTTATGGGAAGAGGTCCAGGAGTCGGCCCACGAGCAAAACATGGATCCATTGCAATACCTGGATTTGTTGGAAAAGGATGGATCGTTGCTCCCCAAGAACCTGCAAGGGGGATCGGCTAAACACCTGGATTCAGTGTTTGCTGCTTTGCGAGAAATTGCTCGAGCTCAACAGTCCCCACGTCCCCCAGGCTCATAGCCACACCCACCACCTGCCCCAGTACTTCTGCCTCTTGCGGATGCTTAAAAATGCGCACCGGCACCGGCGATAGAGGATGAGGCTGCAGAACGATCTGGCTTCCTACCAGCGAGCACCAGCAGCAAAGAAAGCCTTCCCGCGTCTCGACAAAGTAGATGGGACGCTCATATTCACTGCGCCAGCCGCCCTCCAGAATCTTGTTTTTACTCTCGTCAATTTGCAGGAATGAGCCCGGCAAAATCAGAGGATACAAAGTCAGATCGTCGGTTCCCACGTATCCGTAGGTATAGCTGGTACGCGCGAATTTAGAGAGAAAATGCAAGGGCACGGTGCCCCACTTTTCGACCATCCGGCCCATATTGGTGGTCTTGCGCATGTCGAAGCCGGGGTCAAAGCGCAGGGGCATTTCAATCGTCCGCCCTTCATCCGATACCGAAAGAATATGGCTCTTCCGCGGAGGCTGTGTGACTGAAATATCTTCCGCAAGATTACCCAGGGGTATGCCGAAGACTGAGAGGATCTCATCCACACCCTTGCGGTAGAGCAGCGCCAGGGAATAGACGCGATAAATGCTGGGCAGCATGCCTTTGGTTTCCATTTCAGAAAGGCGGCTGGCGGGGATGGAGTATTCCTGATTGTTATATTTTTCTGCAATCAGGGCGCTCGCCGATTCAACATCTTTCAGCGTCAGACCCAGAGCTTCGCGTATTGCTCGCAATTGTTGACCCGGTATCATGGTGGCGCGCCTGAACTACCCTAATCAATTTCGAGCCCGAATTACGGAAATCGTAACAAGCTTGGCTCTGCTACGCCAGAAAAGAATGCATGGTGCAGGGATTTTTTATTCCGGGATTCGTAAATTTTTTGTACCGCATGTTGAGAAGTGCGGTTTCTATGTTTATGGCTCCCAAGCGGTATGTGGTCTTCCTGTAGATATGCAAGACAAGGGCCAAAACAAAGCGGCCTGCCGTTCATTAGAACTGGCAGGCCGCCGGTAGACTGTTGGGATTGGCTGAAGACGCTGACCGCGCTCCAAGATCCTAAACTACAGTGTTCTTATGTGCTTAAAGCGGGCGCGCCTTAAGCCTCAGCCACCTCACTGTATCTACTACTATTACTACAATCAGAACTTTTATCCATCGGATCCCCTCCTTTCCCAGTGTGAGACAAGTTTATTCCAAGGTCTGGAATCGAGTCAATAAGCTGGACGTGAAATTTTTGAGCGGAGAACCAACTCTGTAAAAGCTTTGAATCTGGCGGGTTTCCCTTTGTGCCCTTCGTGTTTTTTCCTTGGTGTCCTTAGTGGTTAAGCATTTTTTGCTGCTACAATAATGACTTCCTCAATCGCGCTTTCAAAATATCAGGGAGACACGACCTAAGCATGGGTTTACAAATGCGTTTATTGATCAGGCGTAGTGCGGCTGTTTTGAACAAGGCAGCCGCGGGAGTAGTTTGCCTAGTCCTGCTGGCCGGCTGCGGCGATACCTTCCGCCCGGTAGCCAACCCGATTCCACAGCCCGGCGGGAACCCAGTAGGCACAATCGAAAACTCCATTGTTCTCGCCACCAATGGCACCAGCGCTGGTACGACAACGAACATAAACGTGTCTGGAGATACAGTAGTAGCAGTCCTTCCAGTGGGCGTATATCCGGTACATGCCGCCTTTATTGGCTCGGGCTTATTTGTCGCCAACCGTGATGGTGATAGTCTCAGCGCCTATCCTGCAAGTGCAGGTCCAGGGGCCTCGGTCACGACCATTACACTGCCAGCAGGCGCCAAGCCACTGTTCGTTGCCAGTACCGACAATACCAATGTCTATGTGGCGCAATCAGGCACAAATTCGGTGGGGATAGTTTCGTTGGCCACATTGGCGGAAGTAAATAGCATCACCGATGCTTCCATATCGACCCCGGCGGCCATCGCCCAATTGCCCAACGGCAGCAAGATTTATGTGGCCAATAAGGGCAGCGGTAAGGTCACGGTGATTGATTCGGCAACGTTTATCATCAAAGGTGCAATTACAGTGGGAACCACACCCTCGGCGATTGTGGCCAGCCCTGACGGCAATTGTGTGTACGTAGCCAATCAAGGCAGTGGCACCGTCACGGTGATCAAAGCTTCGGACGATACGAATCCCGCCGGGGCGATTACGGTTGGCGCGGGGCCTAGTTTCCTGCGTTTTGATTCCAAACTGCAACGTGTTTACGTAGCCAATACGGGCGGCAATTCGGTTTCAATCATCAATCACGCTGCCGATTGCAGCGCATCTACGGCAACTACGGTTATGGTTGGCACCGCGCCCACGTCGGTCGCCGCGCTCTCTGATGGGACACGCGCTTACGTTGCCAATTCGGGTAGTAGCAACGTTTCTGTCATTCTTACCAGTAGTAATACCGTAAAGACCTTTGGCCTTTCCAATGCCATTGCCGTAGGAGCAAATCCGGTTTCGATAGGTGCTTCCGCCGACGCCACCAGGGTTGTTGTAGCCAACAACTCAGGAAGCATTTCCGTAATTCAAACTAGCAACGATACTGTGATTCCAGGATTAAACCTGACGCCAACCACAGGCGCCATCCCCGTCGCCCCTAATCCCCGGTTCGTGTTGATGAACCCGTAATAGCACTTAATCAATTAACCACGACTACAAACCCAAAGTTTGGATGTCGCCATTCTCGCGCATTGACCCAGGATGTGTGCGGACAAGCCGCCGGACCTCGCTGATCCCGAGAATTTCGTCCACTCTTCGTAGCTGCTGCCTGGTACTGGCATAGTTTTCCTTGGAATATGCTTTTTGTAGCATGCCAAATTCTGATTGAAGCATCGGAGCGAGTTCTGAGAATGACCTAAACGAAAGAGCAGCGGGCGGAAGATCATCAGCCGTGTAAATGGGCTTTGAGGCGGTTATGACCACATGAGCCACAGATATTGGCGCCCACTGGTTTGGGAAATCGGTGGGTGCTATATCAAGAAAGTAGTCGCCACGATCCCTGGCAAACCGCAGGAACAGATTACCCGCTTCGAGAGTTAGGATTTTTCCCCAGGGATCTCGTGAAGAAGTAAGGACAGGTCTTGCTCCAAATTCGTTAAACAAGAAAGGCAGGTCACGACTTACTTGTTTCCTTAGCCGTCTCTGTCCATCTCGTTTCAACAGCGGATTGAGCCACCACGCAAAAAACAGTAAATACAATCCTCTGACAACAGAACAGAAAGCATCAATCAATAGAGATGGAATCGATACAGCCATTGGTCCTCTTTCTGATCAGTTTACTACCACTTCCTTCGACCCCATTCGTTCCCTCCGCCGTGCCGTCCACTCGGATTCGACTTCTACAACACCCTGGGGGGGTACTTGCTGCTAGTGTCTGGAGCCCTAAAAACAGCGCTGATCGCCGCGTATTTATTGGGGAAAAGCGTTTTTGGGTGGGAGACTTGCTGCAGGTTTTCGGCCAACGAATCTTCAAAGACCTCAAGGAGCATTGTTCTAAGCGCTCCGCTTCGCTTCGCGCCTGCCTTCGGCAGAGTGGAATTGATCATTTGTAAGAGCTTAACGGCACGGATGAATCCGTGCCCTGACAAGCACGCGCTGGGCGCGCGTGCACGGGTTTCCGCAACGGCTTCTTGAGTCGCGTGTGGCAAACAAATTTTCAAAGACCTCTTAGGGCTTCATTCTAAGGGCTCCGCGGTAAAACCGCTTTGCCCTCGCGCTTTGCTCGCGCTATATTGGCGCTCGCTCCGCGCTCACCCTATTCAAATTAAGCCCCGCATCCTGGGATGCTTTTCAAACTCTTGGAGCCCTGCTACGGCCTCGTGCCCCGGAAGCGCGGCCGGCATGGCTGGCTGGGGAACCGTGCCGGTCACGAAGCCGGGGTTGTTGAATTGCTGTCTTCTCCACCACGGCATTGTGGGTGTGGCCACGGTCATGTAACGAGGCCCCAGGCCGGGAGGGTACGGCACGGGTTGATGTTCTTTCGGCGGAGGGGAGACGGGCTGAGCGGAAGACAGGGCCGGGCCCACGGCTGAGTGGCCGTTCGGTTGGGGTTCGTTTTGGTCGTCCTGTTGTGGTTTATTTTGGCCGTTCGGTTGTGGTTCGTTTTGTCCATTCAGTTGCTGGGCTTTGGCCGGCGGCTGGGCTTCTGTCTGATCTTTTGCCTGGGCTTCTGTGTGATTTTGGGCGCTGGCAGCGGATGCGGGGCTGAGGCTCTCGTGCCGGCGTTGCTCTGGTTTGTTTTCTTTTGTGTCTGGTTTTGGGTCTGGCTGGCTGTGCGAGGAGAGGGGTTTCGGGGCCAAGGTGCCGACGGTCTCGCGAGGATAGATCTGGGCCCCGGTGATATCCCTAAATACGAGGTTTAAGCCTTCTATGGGCTGTTTTTTGGCAGGGCGGGTGGCTTTGCCGGTAGCCTCGCGCTGGGCGCGCATTTCGAACTCAAAGCCGCGGAGCATGGCGAGGCCGAAATTTCTGATGCAGTTGGCGGAGCGGAGATCCATCTCGCCCTGGCGGAAGTGGTTGACCGTCTCCCTGAACATCTCGACCACGCCGGAGGCATCCTGAAGCGGCAGGGCGGGAAGGTTGGGCGGCAGCTTTAGAGCGGCTTCGTTCTGGGCCTTGTAGCCGCGGATGACTCCGCCGGCGCGGCGGGCGACCGCGCTTTTCTTTTGGGACGCGGGATCGTGGAAGAAACAATATTGTTTGCCGGTGCGGGGATGGGCCTTGCACTCGGTTCCGTCGGTACGTTTGTGGCAGCAACGGGGTTGCTGGCTGGGGTTGGTTTTTCTTTCAAAGAGCTGTGAAATTTTCATGAATGTCCTCCGGTATCCCTTTTTAGGGACACCTGAGGACAATGATGACGCACAATTGGCGGAAATCAGCCTTTTGATACCAGAATGGTATCATTTTGAATCCTTTTCGCCACGGATGAACACGGATGAGCACGGATTTAAAGACAAAAGACCCAGCCTAGCAAAAGAGGCTAGACTGGGGCACCCTCTAGATTAATCATGAGACAAAATGTTTTCGGCCGGGCCACTCGTCCACCCCGGTTGTCTGGGCCACCCGTCGAATGGTGAGCACATCCAACCGGAGTGATTCCGCACAATTGTTTTCAAGAGTCGAATAAGCGTCGAATACGGACCGTACAACACAATTTTGGCGAGGCACAACTGACAAACCTCATCAGGGCCACCAGAGCTCATTGAGGCGATTGTTGGTGCCGCGGTAGACAACGTGCAGTGTTCCCTGAGCGTTGAACACGTATCCAAATGGGTTTCCGGCTGCGTCTGGTGCGCCCCCGATAAAACTCAGATCAACCCAATGCCAACCCTGATTGTCCCAGTACAGCTCATTGAGACGGTTGTTGCCGCTGCGATAAAAAATGTGCTGCGTGCCCTGAGCATCAATCGCGCACCCGGACAAATCACTCGCGGCATCTGGCACTCCATTCGGCGCTCCTTGTGCGACGTAACTCAGATCAACCCAATGCCAGCCCTGTTTGTCCCAGTACAGCTCATTGAGGCGATTGTTAGTGCCGCGGTATACGACATGCTGTGTGCCGAAGGCGTTAAACATATAACCGAATGGGCTGCCCGCCGCATTCGGCACTCCATTCGGCGCTCCTTGAGCGACGTAACTTAGATCAACCCAGTGCCAACCCTGATTGTCCCAGTACAGCTCATTGAGACGGTTGTTGCCGCTGCGATAAAAAATGTGCTGCGTGCCCTGAGCATCAATGGTGTACCCGGACAAGTCACTCGCGGCATCGGGCACTCCATTCGGCGCTCCTTGAGCAACGAAACTCAGATCAACCCAATGCCAGCCCTGATTGTCCCAGTACAGCTCATTGAGGCGATTGTTAGTGCCGCGGTATACGACATGCTGTGTGCCGAAGGCGTTAAACATATACCCGAATGGGTTGCCCGCCGCATTCGGCACTCCATTCGGCGCTCCTTGTGCGACGTAACTCAGGTCAACCCAATGCCAGCCCTCCTGACTATTCCACCAGAGTTCATTTAGGCGATTGTCGCCGCTGCGATAAAAAATGTGCTGCGTGCCCTGAGCATCAATCGCGTACCCGGACAAGTCACTCGCGGCATCCGGCACTCCATTCGCGGGTGCGCCTTTCGCCACGAAACTCAAGTCAACCCAGTGCCAGCCCTCCTGACTATTCCACCAGAGTTCGTTAAGACGATTATTTGTGCCGCGGTAGACGACGTGTTGTGTTTCCCCAGCGTTGAACATGTATCCGAATGGGTTGCCCGCGGCATCCGGCACTCGATTCGCGGGTGTGCCTTTCGCCGCAAAACTCAGGTCAACCCAGTGCCAGAGAGGGATCCGCATGACGCCTCGTCCCTCGGTGGCGACGTAGATCGCGTCGCCGTCCATGCGAACCGCAGATACTGGAGTGAAGGGTCTTGGCAGAAATTGGCTGAGGTCGTGCCACTTGCCGCTCGAATCCTTATAGAGCACACCGGTGAACGGAGACGCTGCGACTGCGACGTTTGGGTTATTCCGGTAGAAGCCCATGTCGGCAAGAGTTCCAGCGCCGACGGCGCGGCTCGCAATCCGAACGCCAACGCCGTTGCCATCTGCAAAAGCACCCACGCGTGGATACTTACCACCACCGGTGAGGAGGTTGGTCAGGATTGCGTCCTGCTGAAAACTAAAGCCGCCATCAGTAGAAACCCTCACGCCTGTGTTAGTGAGGACATAGATCTGGTACGAGTTGTATGGGTTGACAAAAGCGGGTCCATTGATCCCTCCGGCCAAGATTTCGCTAGGCGGGAAGGGTTTGGGTTGAAGAACATTCCCCTGCACATTTAACTCTTCCCATTGGGTTAAGTTCGGAGGCGGAAGTCCCGAACCCTTAAACAGTTTTGGCTGACCTGACTGGATAGCGTAGACGTAGAAGATAGGATGGGCGTGTCCCCCGCTAACCCAGAAGCCTTGTACTCCGGCTGGCAGGTTGTTCGCGGCGGGCTGCCACCCCTGGCCTTTGGAGACGTCGATGTCAGCGTTCGTGACGAACTGCATGTTTCGAAGGATGACCGGGTTCTGGGGCCCAAACGGAACAGCCTGACCCAACGGTCCCGGAACATTTTGAAGGTGGCTGTTGGCATCCGCGTATTGGAGCGGCAGGTTTGTGAGCATGACGGCATCGAGGGTAAAGGGCCGCGGGTTTTCGTTGGAAAGCGACTGAATAAAATTGAAAAACTGCGGTCCATCACGGCTGATGTCATTATTGAGTTCAATACTTTGAAGCGGCCCACCGCTCGGCAGATTGGCGCCAAAGCCTGTCAGCATCGCATATTTTCCAGGGCCTGTTCGGCGCACGAGCAACGCGACTGAAGAATTGGCTTCATCGCCGGCGGTCCAACCGACGTCTCCCATCGAAGATTCGTGTCCCCATCCGGTCGCTGCATCCCAGAACCATGCATCGTTGTCGGACGTAGGATAGGCAAGCCTTGAGCGGATGTTGTACCCGGATTGAAGTGTCGTCAGTGTGTGGATATGGTGTGTGTGCAGACCCGAAATGTGAGAGTTCCATCCTGTCAGTGGCGTGAGCGACCTCGTATACACCCCTCCATCACCCGAGAGCCATTCCGCAGTACCATCGGGCGCGATGAGGAAATCCCAAATGTCGGAGTGGACGGGGTCTTGGTTCAAGCAGCCGGGACACACGGCACCCACCGGCATTATCCAAGAGCTAATTGTGCCATCGTTATTCAGACCGGTGGCTTCATATACCGCTTGGGCGGCTCCGTAAAACAGTCGTAGTCGC
>Ga0207130_1328_pt1 | contig 10336 bp, 9 predicted proteins | sample Alteio_BWMinHeat_16_FD_153545 | JGI IMG/M metagenome (GOLD analysis project Ga0207130, IMG submission 153545) | Enriched cells from forest soil in Barre Woods Harvard Forest LTER site, Petersham, Massachusetts, United States -... | ecosystem: Environmental > Terrestrial > Soil > Temperate forest >... | reverse complement strand
CACTCAATTCTGCGCTGAGCGTTGAGCGGCTGCCTGTTTACAGGACGGCCCCGAATACTTTCGGTGGTTGAGCGGCTGAAAAGCCGCCGCTCCATCTTGCTGCCCACTGTCCGTCAAATCAATGCAACCCTACTCTGACCCCTACTGCGCACGCTGATTCTGATGCGTGATCTTGCGTGACCATCCCCCGTGCCGCGATCCGAACGCGCATGACGGCTCAACTCAGCGTTCCCCAGGAACACATGCAACGCGAGTTCAGCTGGGCGAATGCTCGCACTGCAAGCAACTTCTGTCGGGCATCGAGTGATTATCCGAGATTTAGCAAATTAATCTCGACGCGTTCGGACGTCGGCAACATAGTCGCCTTCTCCTCCCCACCTTGAAAAAAACGTCCCGCCGTCTGTTGTTTGCGGCTCTAGTGCTCGCCGCAGGTTGTGTGGCATTCCTCACAATGGCGTCTGCGGTAGCTAACTTTACGATAAACGACGCCAGCGTGACCGGCACTCAAGTCACGTCCGCCTCGGCGCGGTTTGGGATTCACGGAACAGTTGGCATGACAATATCCGGCGCCGGGATTGTTGACGGAACCTATGTCACAGCCGTCGTCAACGACACGACGGTTACTCTTTCCGCCCCGACCAGTTTCTCAGGAAACAACCGCACACTCACATTCGGCAAAACGTTTACGGAGGGCAACAGGGCTGGGAACGCCGTGACCGAAAACGCACTTGCACCGACGCCGATTGCGATGAAGGCAGCGCCGCAAGGCATGTACATCTTCTCGGGCGGCAAACTGTCGGCATCCAATCAAGCAGTCGCCTCAGCGGGAACCGCTATAAGCCAAGCGAACTGTGACGGCGTCCGCTGGAAAGTAAAATGGTTGGACATAGAAGTAACGCCAGATAACTACGTTTGGCAGTACCTTGATGATGCGGTTGCATGGGCGGCTACGAACGGCAAGAAATGCGGAGTAGATATTGATGCTGGTAGAGATTGCCCCGATTGGCTCTATGCGGCTCCTTACAGCGCGCAGAGTTACACGTTGCAAGACACTGTAGTATTCGGACAATCCACCGGTATGAGGATTCCGGTCCCGGGCGACCCGGTGTTCATGACCCGGTGGCAGAAATTCGTCACCGACTTCGGGGCGCGCTACGACAGCAACCCTGCTGTGTCCTACGTGATAATCGCCGGCATAGGTAACCACGACGAGTGGAACGTCGCAGATGGGTTTAAAGACACAGCCGCGCTAGGCAACACACTGGCGAAGGTGAATGCCTGGAAATCATCGTCGAAGCAGATCATCGACTTCTATATGAGCGTCTTCCCTAGCACGACTGTGATGGGATTGCCGGTTCCGCCGTTCAACCCATCGAATGCGGCTGAAGATCCGGTTATCTCGATGAGGGAGGTCAGCGACTATGCCGCGAACACCTACAATTGCCACTTTGCCTACTCGATTGCTCCGCTTCAGAGCAGTACGACTACGTCGAACTCTGTTGCCGCCAACGAAGTCTTCTTACATTGGACGACAAATCCGACGCATGGCGAAACTTGGGACCTCGCAAGCTCACCTGACGACTTCAATGCAACTCTGCATGTCGCCCTTGATCTGAAGATACGTGGCATGGAGATATACAAGCAAGACTTCCAGAATGCTGCCTTGCAGAACTTTATAGTCGGCAGTGGTCCCTATGCGGGCGAAGCAGGCGGTATTACTCCACGGCGTGCCGACATGCTCGCGATACCGGCGCCGACACCGTGCCCGACATCGACGCCTACGACCACCCCAACGCCAACCCCGACCGCAACCGCGACTCCCACTGCGACACCGACGCCAACGCCAACACCGGGTCCAACTCCTGCGGCACCGACCAACCTTACAGCTACTGCAGTATCGTCGAGCAGGATCAACCTGTCCTGGACTGACAACTCGAGTAACGAAACAGGGTTCAAGGTCGAGCGCTCGACCAACGGCACGACGTTTAGCCAAATCAACCAAATGGGTGCAAACGTCACCGCGATGGGTGACAGCGGCCTTGCCGCTTCGACCAAATACTATTACCGGATTCGTGCTTTCAACTCGGCCGGCAATTCGGCCTATTCAAACACTGCGAGTGCTACAACGGCACCCACACCAACTCCTACGCCGACTCCGACGCCCACGCCAACACCGACACCAACGCCGACTTCCACACCGGCGCCGGATTTCGCGCTGGCTCTTAGTCCTTCATCGGTGACAGTTAACCGCGCAGGGGGTGCGGGCGTTTACTCGGTGACGGTCACCAAGAGTGGAGGATTTGGTGCGCCCGTCGCTCTTTCGGTTACCGGCGGCTTGCCCGCCGGCTGTACGTCAAGCTTCAACCCGAATCCTGCAACGAACTCTTCGACCTTGAGCATTTCTGTTCCTGCCTCGGTCGCGAAGGGCACCTTCAGGTTTACCGTCACAGGCACGGGTGGCAACCCGACTGTAACGCACACGGCCACGGCGGCCCTCGTTAAGAGCCAGGGTAAGTAAGAGCTTACTTCGTTGGCAAGAAGACACACTGCGGTTTGTATCTCAGCAGCTCCAGCTGCGTTCGACCGCTGCCCTCGCGGCTTTATCGGCTGGAGTTGCTCAAGGCCGAGAAAGAACTTTTCAAAAACCGGAGGTCAGACAGTCGGAGCCCCGAGGGCACCTGTTCTGCTCATCGGCTTGGGCGATGCGACTGCGACCGCGAACTCCCGAGCCCGAGGAGATCGTCACTCTCGAGATTGAGGTTCCCGCGGACGCCGTGGCCGGGCCGGCCGGGAGAGTTTTGCTCCTGGAGGATCGCGATGATTTCCGGGAGGTTCTCCGCGATCACCTGGCCTTCCGCCGTTTTCAGGTAATTTCGGTCTCGAGCGGCGTCGAGGGCCTGCGCGAGATCAGGAAGGGCGCCTTCGATCTCATCATTTGCGACATGATGATGCCGCAGGTGGGAGGCGAGATGTTTTACTGGGCGGTCACGCGGATACGACCGGCTACTGCTCAGCGGTTCATTTTTTTTACCGGCCACCGGAACAATGCGGCCATCGAGTTTTTCTTCAGGCGGGTGAACGCGACAGTGCTCATCAAGCCCTTCAAGCTGAAGGCGCTCGACTCGACAATCCGCGATGTTTTGCGCAAGATAGTCTGATACGCCCGCATTCGCGCTTCGCCGACGAAACGGCCCGGAATGGTTTGAGCCGCTCGTAATCGCAGCCTAAGTTTGGATCGTATGCCGGAGGAACCGAAAGCGAACCAGCGCCTGGAGATCGCGCACGTTCTCTTTATCGACATCGTCGGCTATTCCACGCGCCTAACGGATGAGCAGCAGGCCTTGGTGGACCAACTCAACCAGGTCGTCCGCGGTTCCGAGGAATTTCAAAAAGCCGCGTCGGCGGATCGATTAATAAAAATTCCGACCGGCGACGGAATGGCTCTGATTTTTTACAACAGCCCGGAACAACCGGTGAACTGCGCAGTTGAAATCAGTCGTGCGCTAAGAAATTCGCCGTTACCAGTGCGAATGGGCGTGCACAGTGGTCCGGTCAGCGCGGTGACCGATCTAAATGATCGAGTCAATGCGGCTGGAATGGGGATCAACGTGGCGCAACGAGTCATGGATTGCGGCGACACCGGCCACATTTTGCTTTCGAAGAGAGTCGCGGAAGACCTGCAGCAATACAGCCGGTGGCGTTCTCATCTGCGTGATCTGGGCGAAGTGGAAGTGAAACACGGGGAACGCGTTCACATTTTCAATTTTTATACCGATGATGCGGGGAATCCAGATCTGCCAAAAAAAATAATCGGCGCTGCAGTGCAGTCTCGCCCATTCACGGCGCCGCCGGCAAAGAAGACTGCAAAGGCGCAAGGGCCGTCCATTTGTGTCCTGCCGTTCGCGAACATGAGCGGCGACGCGGAGCAGGAATATTTCAGCGATGGCATCAGCGAAGACATCATTACCGATCTGAGCAAGATCTCCGCGCTCCAGGTTGTGTCGCGCAACACCGCATTCACCTTCAAGGGAAAAGCAGTCGATGTTGGCCAGGTCGCCAGTCAGCTCAAGGTCAGCCATGTGGTCGAAGGAAGTGTGCGCAAAGCGGCCGGCCGCGTTCGGATCACGGCCCAGTTAATCGATGCGGCGAGCGACAGCCACCTTTGGGCGGAGCGTTACGATCGCGATCTCAAGGACATCTTCGCGATTCAGGATGAGATCTCTCACGCCATCGTCGACGCGCTGAAGGTCAAACTTCTTCCGGAGGAAAAAAAGGCGATCGAACAACACGGCACCGAAAACGTCGACGCCTACAGTCTATTTTTGATGGCGCGCCAGACTTACACGGCTGGATACGAGGCCGACGCCCGGCGAATGGACGCCATTATCCGGATGTGCCGGCGCGCGGTCGAGATTGATCCGAATTATGCCGACGCCTGGGCCCTGATCGCGTTAGCCGAAATGTTGTTGCATTCGAATACGGGCCGGCAGGGTAGCGACGGCGGGCTGGCGGCGGCGGAACACGCACTCGCGCTTAATCCGGACCTGGCTGAGGCGCATGCAGTAAAAGCGAGAATTTTGTTCGAGGAAAATCGAATTGATGAAGCCGCGCGCGAAATCGATATCGCCCTTCGGCTCGACCCCGAGTCTTATCAAGTCAACCGGAACGCCGCTCTTCTCAGATTCCGACAGAAGCAAATCGAAGGGGCCGCTGCCCATTGGGAAAAGGCGCTGACTCTCGAGGAAGATGATTTCGGATCGGCTGGGATGCTGATTACCATTTATACTGCTCTCGGTAAGCCTGAAGCGGCTCAGCGCGCGGCAAAAATATCGCTGGAGAGGTGTGAAAAACTTTTGGCCCGGGATTCGAGTAACGGAGGGGCATTGGGCCACTCAGCTGTTGCGCTGGCGACGTTGGGTCAACGCGAGCGAGCAAAGGAATGGATGGAGCGCGCGTTGTTGGTCGATCCTGACAATCTGATGATGCGCTACAATTTTGTGTGTGCGTTGACCAATTACCTCGGTGACAAGGATGCTGCTCTGGAGATGCTTCCTCCGGCATTCGAACAAATGGGCCTCGGTCTCATCAAGCATGCCAAAGTCGATCCTGATCTCGATAGCATCCGTGACGACCCGCGCTTCAAAGAGATGCTGGCAGCCGCCGAGCGGCGACTATCTGCGCAACCAGAAGTTGAGAGTCGTTAGTTGAGGGTTGAGAGCGTAAACCTCCGTGGTGGGAGCCACGCCCCTTCACGGAGTTGATGGTTGATCCGCCTTCGGTCCGAACCGGACTGGCGTTGCACTGGCATAAGCAAAGTTGAGAGTTGATTGTTGAGAGTTGAGAGATGAACAAGGTAAAGACATGAAAAAGCACAAAGTTGTGTCGCGAAAGGAATGGACTGCGGCGCGGAAGGAACTGCTCAAAGCAGAGAAGCAGTTAACCCGGCGCAGCGACGAGGTTGCGCGGCAACGACAGGAACTGCCCTGGGTTAAGATCGAGAAGGATTATCAATTTGAGACCGATCAAGGAAAAGCGTCGCTTGTCGATCTGTTCAAAGGTCGCTCGCAGCTTCTAATTTATCATTTCATGTTTGGGCCCGATTACAAAGCGGGCTGTCCGTCCTGTTCGGCGATCGCGGACGGTTTCAACGGGATAACAATTCACCTGGCGAATCATGACGTGATGTTCTGGGCGGTGTCGCGCGCGCCGCTCAAACAGTTGCAAGAGTACAAGCGGCGAATGGGTTGGACGTTTCCGTGGGCATCTTCCTTCGGGAGCGATTTCAATTACGACTTCAACGTTTCGTTTACCAAAGAGCAACAGCGCAAAGGGATCGAATACAATTATCGGCGCGAGCCGCCGATGGATTTTCTCGGCGATGCGCCTCGGCTGTCGCGCTCGGCTCCCGATGGACCGACCGAATTCGCAGCCGCGTCTGGCACCGACGTGAACACGTACGTGCGCGAGCGGCCGGGACTGAGCGCGTTCGCGCTCGAAGACGGCGTTGTTTACCACACCTACTCCGCGTATTCGCGCGGAGTGGATGGTCTCTGGGGAATGTACCAATGGCTCGATCGCGCACCCAAAGGGCGCAACGAGGATGGCGATCTCTGGTGGAAACGTCACGACGAGTACGGCAGCAAGTCCAAAAGCAAAGGCGCATCAAAAGACTGCTGCGGTTGAAGGCCTTTCGTGGAAACCTACCGCACAAGAATTTGATAGGTTTTTATGCCGAGCCGGTCGTACGAGTTTGTTCAGCTTGATGTATTCACGCAGACGCCGCTGACGGGTAATCCGCTCGCCATTTTCACCGACGCGCGCGACCTAGATGATGGGGAAATGCAGGCTCTCGCGCGTGAGATGAATCTTTCAGAGACGACGTTCATCGTGCCGCGCGATGGAACTACCGAAGCTCGCGAAGGAAAGAAAGTTCGCATTTTCACTGTTGCGGAAGAATTGCCTTTTGCCGGCCATCCAACGCTCGGTACTGCGCTTTATTTATACGCGTCTGCTTTGGCCTCGACAAAGTCGGCCGAGATCACGCTCGACCTGAAAGCGGGAAAGATTCCGGTCCGGTTCACGGAGCCGACCGAGAACGCGAGCGGCAATCGGATGGACGGGCGGGTCTTCGGCGAAATGCGCCAGCGCGACCCTGAGTTCGGAACGACGTTTCCGCGCGGAGAAATCGCGCGCGTAATTGGCGTGGCGCCGGACGAGATTGCGGAGGAGTGGCCGGTGCAATCGGTCTCCACCGGATTGAGCTTCACCATTGTGCCATTCCGCAATCCAGACACGCTCGCGAATCTGAACTTCGCCTATGCGCCGGCGGAAGAATTCCTGAAAGAGCGCGGCGGCAAATTCTTCTATTTCCTCTGCACGGAACGGCGGCAGAACGGCCTGGAAGCGCGGGCGCGGATGTTTTTTTACGGGGGTGAAGATCCAGCCACCGGATCGGCCGCCGGTTGTGCCGCGAGTTGGATGGTTCAACACAAGATGGCCAATAGCGACGAACAAGTGGTGATCCGGCAAGGCGACGCCATTCGCCGCCCGAGCGAAATGTTTGTGCGTGCAACACGCGACGGCGAACGTGTCAGTAACGTTCGCGTTGGCGGATACGCCGTGGAAGTGCTCCGCGGAACGCTTCAACTTTGATTGGAAGACGCGAGTCTCATTTGCACGCCCGCGATAGCCATGCCGCCTTCGCCGACGGCGGCGGCACAACGTTTGACTGAGCCGGAGCGGACGTCGCCCGCGGCAAAGATTCCCGGGAGACTGGTTTCGAGAGGGCTGGGTTGATGTTTGTTCGCTTGCCAGGCTGGTGCGCCGGCGACGCTCATCCCGGTTTTGATGAAGCCTTTGTCGTCGCGTTCGATTTCCGGCGGCAACCAATCGGTACAAGGTCTGGCGCCGATCATGGAAAAAACGGCCGGCGTTTGCACGACTCGGCGTTCGCCGGTCTTGGTATTTTCCAGTTCGATTTGTTCCAGCTTTTTTCCGCCGGCCATTTTGCGGATCTCGGTGTGGTAGAGGATGTCGATGTTGTCGTGAGCTTCGACCCGACGCGAGAGGTAGTCGGACATCTTCATGTTATTTCCCCTAACGAGGAGGAGAACTTTGGCCGCGCCCTCGGAAAGAAACATCGCCGCCTGGCCGGCTGAGTTGCCGCTGCCGGCGACAACAACAGTTTCGTTGCGACAAAGCTGACCTTCGAGGGCGGTGGCGGCGTAATAAACGCCGACGCCTTCGAATTGTTCGCGACCATCGGCTTCGAGCCGGCGATAATTCGCGCCGGTCGCAATCAGGAGAGCTTTTGCGCGAAGCACCGCCGAGCAACCTTCCGTCTCGAGACAAACGCGGTATTCGCCATCGAGGTTGTATTGCAGCGAGAGGGCCTCGGCTGGTGTGGAAAATTTCGCGCCGAACCGGTAGGCCTGAAGTTGAGCGAGCCAGGTTAATTCGCCGCCGCCAATGCCGGTCGGGAATCCAAAAAAGTTCTCAATGAGCGACGACGAACCGGCTTGTCCGCCCGGCGCATAACTTTCCAAAACGACCGTCTTCAATCCTTCGGACGCGGCATACACCGCTGCGGCGAGTCCGGCCGGTCCGGCGCCAACAATTGCGAGATCGCATAAAACTTCAGTTTCATTTTCTTCGGCGAGCGATCGCAACAAGCCGGCTTCGCGTGCGACTTCGCGCAACGACGGCTGGCGCAATCGAGCACCAGCGGGAGTGATCAGGACCGGCAGATCGCGATTCGTCAGGTGAAAACGTTGGCTCAACGCCTGGCCCTGTTCGCTCTCAAATTCCACGAGCCGATGCGGGATGCGATTCTTGTCGAGGAAATCATCGAGCTGATGTCCATCGCGCTCATCGCGACTGGCCAGAACGCGCATGCCCGCGAATACGCGATCGCGACGGAGCCGCCGCCGTCGCATGATCAAGGCATCGACGATTGTTTTGCTCACCGCGGGAATTTCCGCGAGCGCGCGCCGGAGTGCGGCGGCCGGAATGTGGAGGATCTCGGCCTCTTCCGATTTCACTCTGGAGGAACCGAGGATCGATGTGCCCTGGAGCATCGATACGTCGCCCGTGAAATCGCGCTCACGCGCGATAGCGAGGTTATATTCGGTGCCATCGCGCGTCTCGAAGGCTTCAAGTTCGCCACGCAAAACAATTGCTAATCCCAAATCGCGCTGCCCGGCTTTAAAAAGCACGTCGCCGCGTTTCATCACCCGGCGTTCGCCCAAAGGTTCAAGCAGCGAAAGCTGGTAATCGTTCAGTTTCGGAAACGCGATGCTTTCCGTATCGCGATAAAACTGTTCGTCCTGTTCTACGTCGGTCATTTGTGGGCTGTAGCGGAAACGCTACCGCTAACCGCGGAATAAACAAAGCGAGGAGCATTGAATGACTCCAACAAAAAAGTGACGAGTGACGAGCAACCGATCAGATTGGGAGATGGAAATTAAGCGAAGTGGTTCACAACCGTCCGGCCAAGGGCCGGCGGACTGGTTCACCGGCAGAGTTCGCATTGACCCGCTGTTCGAAGCACCCGAGCCCGCACGTGTTCGTGGTGCAAGCGTCACGTTCGAGCCGGGTGCCCGCACCGCCTGGCATACACATCCACTCGGTCAGACGTTGATCGTCACGTCCGGTCTTGGGTGGGCGCAGCGTTGGGGCGGGTTAATTGAAACGATTCATCCTGGCGATGTTGCCTGGTTTGCGCCTGGCGAAAAACATTGGCACGGCGCTACGCCGACGACCGCGATGACTCATATCGCCATTCAGGAAGCGCTGAACGGCAAGCCGGTCGATTGGATGGAAAAGGTAAGCGAAGAACAGTATCAAGCTCGGAGCCGGGAGCCGAGAGCAACGAGCTAATCGAAGACAGAAGATGGGAGATAGCAGTTCGGAATAGCTCTGTGATCTCCGTGATCTCTGCGGTTAGTCCGATTTAGTCTGGGTAACTAACAACTCAAAAGCCCATTCTGATGGCGAGACTGATCAGAAGCAGACCCGCAGCAGTATCCCAGGCCAGACGAAGAAAATGACCAACGTGGTAAGAAACGTCATCGCGATCGCGATCTTGACGGTCAATGGGAAAGGAAGTGTCGTCGATTGCGCTGGACCGCTACGACGACGTGACCGCGCAACGCTTGCGAGAAGGAGTAGCAGAGTGACCGCGAGCACCGAGGCGTCCCACACGCAGAATAATCCAACTCTGTATAACGGCATGTAGCGCCAGAGGCCGTGTCGATCTACGATCGTCTCTTCGAAGATGACCCACGAATTAAGAAACGTCATGGCAATGGCGATTTTGGCGATCAGCGGTAAAGGAGGCGTTGTCGATTTCTTCATATCAGTGTTCATATGAGTGCGACGCTAGGACTTGAAGTGCGCTTTAAGTCAAGCGACTTGTTCTTTTCATATGGCGAACATCACCATCGGCGAAGTGGCTCGCAGGGCCGGTCTGCAAGCTTCTGCAATCCGCTATTACGAGAAGATCGGCCTGCTGCCCAAGACTCAGCGCATCGGCGGGCAGCGCCGTTACGAAACCGGCGTCTTGAACTACTTGGAGGTCATCGACGTGGCCAAGCGCGCTGGGTTCCGAATGGATGAGATCAGGCACCTCTTCCACGGATTTGGCAAGGGGACTCCAGCGTTCCGCCGATGGCAATTACTCGCGCAACGCAAGATAACCGAAATGGACGATCTGATCGCGAGAGCCAAGAAAATGAAACTCCTGCTCCAAAAGGCTGATCGCTGTAAATGTCTTGATCTGGAGGATTGTGGTAAAGCCTTTCTCGCACGCTCCGTGAAAAAACGATGAGGGCATTGA
>Ga0207130_1326_pt1 | contig 10359 bp, 11 predicted proteins | sample Alteio_BWMinHeat_16_FD_153545 | JGI IMG/M metagenome (GOLD analysis project Ga0207130, IMG submission 153545) | Enriched cells from forest soil in Barre Woods Harvard Forest LTER site, Petersham, Massachusetts, United States -... | ecosystem: Environmental > Terrestrial > Soil > Temperate forest >... | reverse complement strand
TCCAACGCCGACACCGACGCCGACACCGACGCCAACTCCGACGCCAACACCGACGCCGACACCGACTCCAACACCGACGCCGACACCGACTCCAACACCGACACCGACACCAACACCAACGCCGACACCGACTCCAACACCGACACCGACACCGACTCCAACTCCAACACCGACACCAACACCAACACCAACGCCGACGCCGACACCAACTCCGACGCCGACACCGACGCCGACGCCAACTCCAACTCCAACCCCAACGCCAACGCCAACGCCAACGCCAACACCAACTCCAACACCGACACCCGCAGCACCGACCAACCTGACAGCGACTGCAGCGTCATCGAGTCAGATCAACCTGTCGTGGACCGATAATTCGACTAACGAAACAGGGTTCAAGATCGAGCGCTCGATCAATGGCAAGAAGTTTACGCAAATTGCCACAGCAGGTGCAAATATCACTACGTATGCTGACCGCGGACGTGCCGCGTCGACCAAGTACTATTACCGGATTCGTGCTTACAACTCGGTCGGCAATTCGGCCTATTCGAACACTGCGAGTGCCATAACCCGTCCATGACGCCAACGCCAACGCCTATGCCAAGACCTAAGACGTCCGTACATAACGCGCTGATCGTCGCATTGCTGGCGGCGATAGCAGAATTGATCTCTACAGAGCGTTCATTAGCGCAAACGACCGCGTATACGGTAGTGGAACTCTCCGCGCCCGGTCCGGGCCAAGTTGGGTGCCGGATTAACAACCTGGGCGATCTTGCTGGAAGATCAGGCAAGTCCGGCGCCACGCTCTGGAGCCACGGCAGCTTGAAACCAAAGCATCTGGGTGCTTTGCCCGGAGGCGAGTATAGTTCGGCCTCCGCGATCAATGACGCGGGACAGATCGCCGGAGCCTCGAACACGAGCAATGCCATCGTTCCGTTCACCTGGAAACCGACGGGCGGCATGCAACGCATTCCCTTGCTGCCGGGGGATAATTGCGGCCAGGCGTTTGGTATCAACAAGCACGGGCACGTGGCCGGATATTCTTCCGGCCCAAGTGGCGCCCGAGCTTTTCTCTGGGTGCCAGGAACAAGTGTTCGCAATCTCGGTTCTCTGCCCGGGGGGCGTTACAGCAGAGCTCGTGCGGTTAACGACTCCGGTGAGGTCGCCGGCACATCCGCGGGTCCCGCCGGCCAGCGTGCGGTCCTTTGGACAAAAAGCGGCAATGTACGGGATCTTGGGACCCTGCCGGGAGATACTTCAAGCGAGGCTACCGCAATCAATAATGGGGGCGATGTGGTCGGATACTCGAAAGGTCCAGGAGGCTTGCATGCATTTTTGTGGACGGCAGCGACTGGAATGCAGAATCTCGGAACGCTACCCGGTGGAAATGGAAGCCGAGCGCTTGATATCAATGACTTGGGTGCTGTGGTTGGAAGCTCTGCTGCAAGCTCGTCCGGTAATCACGCATTCATCTGGACAAAGCAAACGGGCATGACAGATCTGAACAGCGCCGCCTCAGCGGGTCTTGGTGTATTGTTGGTGGAAGCACACGCCATCAATTCCACGGGCCAGATTCTGGTCCTGGGGAAGGCCACGCCGAGTGGAGCAACTGGCGTTCCCGAGGATCATAACGATTGCGCTCCGGCACCGCCGTCAACCTTTCTGCTTATACCGACTCCCGCTAAATGATGGCTCGAAGTAGACTGAATTGGTCTGACCGTTCTGAACGGGCGTGACTGGTTAAGCCCACCGACGCACAAATATCAGACTGCGAGTTGACCGCCGTTGGAATGCAGCTCCGCGCTGGCATGAGTTCGTCAGTTGCGGACATTTGCTAACAACCTGTCATGCGGTTGAAATGGTGTCGAGTTCACAGCATAGGTGGTGCCGGCGAAATATCGCGATGGGCACGGTGATCGCTCACTCTGATTACAGAAACGCCTGGTAACGATGCAGCGGCTTGAAATGACGGTTTCTGCTCTAAGCTCCCGCAGATTTACGCTCGAAGATCAGCTCCAGTTCGCGGAAATCTCCGGAGACTGGAATCCGATGCACGTGGACCCGATCGTGGCGCGCAGGACAATCTACGGCGAAGTCGTGGTGCATGGCATTCATGCTCTTCTTTGGGCTCTCGAATGCCTCGCGCACACGTCCGGTGGAAAAGGCGGATTGTCGCATTTGAACACGAAATTCAAACGACAAGTGCATCTCAACGAGCTCATCTCCTGCAAGCTGCTGCAATCGGTTAACAACGACTTTAAATTGTGCCTCGAAGCGAAAGGAAAAATCGTCGTTCAGATAAAAGGTTCATTCTCGCAATCGCGTTGTGAGATCACCGACCTGCCAAAGAAGATTTGCCGTAGGGACTGCCGAGACCTGAAATTTGAGGAAATTAGTTGCGCCGCCGGGTCGGTGCCGCTTTTTATCGACCAGGATCTCCTCGAAAAGATGTTTCCTAGTGTTCTTAGCCTGCTCTCAGTCGGGCAAATCGCCGAGCTTCTGGCGACCACGCGCCTGGTCGGAATGGAATGCCCCGGGCGACATTCCATTTACTTGGGGCATGACCTCCACTTCCAAGAGCATACAAAAGGCGGTGATGAGCTCGGCTATGAGATAACGCGCACTGACGGCAGGTTTTCCATGCTTTGGCTGAACGTTTCAGGACCGACGATGCACGGAACGATCACTGCATTCGCAAGACCACGTCCGCAAAAGCAGGCCGCGATTGAAGTTGTTCGCGGCGTTGTCATTCAAAACGAGTTTATCAAATCTCGCGCTCTGGTAATCGGCGGCTCACGAGGACTTGGCGAAATAAGCGCGAAAATCATTGCAGCCGGTGGTGGCGATGTGCGGATCACTTATCACCGGGGTAGGGACGATGCTGAACGCGTTACTCGAGAGATTCGTTCTGCGGGGTTTGAGTGTAATTACTTACCCTTTGATGCCACCACTTCTTCAGAAAGCTTGGTAGCGCAACTTGGGACCGGTTGGAAGCCGAACCAGTTGTATTACTTCGCCACTCCACCGATCTCACTGGAAGCGGAAGATCGATTTTCACCTGAAAAGTTTGAGACCTACTGCCGCTTCTATGTAAACGCCTTTTCTTCGACGGTCGCCTCTGTGCTTGGCTTGGGCGGCAAGAACCTTTTCGTTTTCTATCCCTCAACTATTTTTCTGGAACAGTTTCAAGAGCATTCGACCGAATACTGCGCGGCGAAAGCCGCCGGGGAGCTTCTGTGCCGCCATTTGGAACAACTTTTCCCGTCTGTGCACGTCTATGCTCCTCGCTTGAAACGCATGACGACGGACCAGACTTCCGGACTCATGCCGATCGACGCCGAAGATTCTTTGCTCGGCATGCTGAGTGCAATTAGAGGGATGCCAACTCCGTCCTAGTATCCACCAGTGCGACTCGTCTGAATGTGGCAAACCGCATCCCTAGGGAGGTATTAAACGTTTGAACCTAATTCACCAGTGGACCGGCAGCTTTCCCGATTTGCAGCAGGCCGCTATCCGGCAAGCAGTCGAGTCCGCGAGTCTCGCAAAGATACGCCGCGCATTGCGTTTATTGCAGGAGTTAGCTCCTGAGCAGCGCGGGCCAGTGCTGAATGTGGAAATACTGAGCACATTTAACCTCGAGCCAATTTTGCCAGTGCTGCAGCTCACACTTAACTGCCTGCCGAGTCGCGCGGAACTGCGACTGGCTCCGCTCGACAACATCGAAGGGTACATCTCTCAATCTGCCAGTGCCGACTCACAGAAGCTTCCAGATGCTCGCGTTGTCATTTGGCGGCTAGAAGAAGTATTGCCGGAGGCGCTTTACCCTTTTTCAAGTGGCTTTCCGAAACAACTCGCAGCCCGTGTCGACCAAGTCATGGCAAGAGTGGAAGGGGTGGTCAGCCTACATCAAAGAACTGCTCATGGGATTCCACTGTTTCTTTCGACAATGGCGCTCCCGGTGAACTTTGCCAACCCAGTGTCTGCAGCTCAGCATTGTGCCGGGCTGTTTGCCTCAGTATCGCGAGTTAATCAAAAGATCTACGAGGTTGCCACAGCGCGTGACGGCATTTATGTCCTGGATCTGGCTTCATGGGCGGCATTTGAAGGTAGGGTTCACGCGGATGCGATCGTTGATTTCCTGGCACGCCAGCCTCTGAGCGCGAAAGGACAACTTGGATTTGCGCTATTCATCGCTCGCTGTTTGCGCCCGCTGATCACACCGCGGCGCAAAGTGCTCGCCATTGATTTAGACAACACGCTTTGGGGCGGAGTAGTGGGCGAAGACGGCGTAGCCGGCCTCAAGCTCGGTCACGAGTTTCCGGGCAATGTACATCTGCGGATTCAGAGGGAAGTGCTTGAGCTGCGAAACCGGGGAGTACTATTGGTCCTGCTTTCTAAGAATAACGAGGCTGATGTTCGGGAGGTTTTCGATTCACTTCCGGACATGCTTCTAAAGTGGGAGGATTTTGCCGTCCGCAAAATCGACTGGAATCACAAACACGAGAATTTACGCGACGCCGCTCGCGAGCTGGGCCTCGGCCTCGACAGCTTTGCTTTCCTGGATGACTCCGATTACGAACGCGAGCAGATGCACCAATTTATACCCGAAGTGCTAATCCTGAATGAAACCCCGGATCCCCTCCACACGCTCCGCTCGCTGTGGGAAACGGACGCCTTCGATTCGTTAGCTGTGACCGACGAGGACCGCCAACGGCACCGTGATTACAGCATCCGTGCGGCCAGAGATGTGGGAGCGCACCGGGACGATTTGGAAGCGTTTCTCAAGTCTCTGGAAATGGAAGCGACCATCGAGGAGATCGGTTCATCGAACATGGAACGAGTTGTGGCGATGCTCGGCAAGACGAACCAGTTCAACCTGACCACCCGGCGCCATTCGCGCGCGCAGGTGCAATCGATGTTGGAATTATCGGGTTCGATCGCGCTGGCTCTGCGACTGCGCGACAAGTTCGGAGATCAAGGTATCGTCGCTCTCTTGCTTGCGATCCCATCCGGCGAAGATGCGACACTCTTAGTCGACAGCTTCCTTGTGAGTTGCAGGGCGCTTGGCCGGGGCTTGGAAGATGCTCTTTGGGCTGCAATGGTCGGTCGCGCAAGTCAACAGAGCGTTCGAAGGCTGGAGGCAGAATACATATCCACAGCCAAAAACGGCATCGTCGCAGATTTATACGATCGGCTCGGTTTGCGGCGCATACAGCCGGACGGTGGCTCGACGCGTTACGTTCTTGAGCAGATAATCCCAGTCACGTTTCCTTCGTGGATCGCTTTGGAGGGGCAGACTTATGGACACTGAGGATCGTCTTCTTCCTCTGTTGCTCGATTTTTTTGAGCTGCCGGCTGATACTCCGCCGGAGGATATCAGGCAACAATTATTGCCCGCTTGGGATTCGCTGGCCACGGTGCAGCTAATCACCGACCTCGAGCGAGCATTCTCGGTGAACTTCGACATTGACGAAATTACCAGGCTGAGAAGTTATCGAGAAATTCGCGATGCTCTTATTAGACAGGGAGTCCGTTTCGACAACTCGGCGGATCAACGAGGGTAGATGATGAATCGGACACACCGACAAAGCATTCCAAGGTTGGGGGCAGAGTACGGCGTCACACCGAACAACGGCGTGCTCGCGGAGCTCGATGGCCGCCCCGGTTTGCAAAGCATCGACCACCGTCTTAGATCTCGGGGCCGTGCTGAGGAGCCGGTCGAAGTTGTGGGAGGTCCATCCTGGATCGTTTGAGGAAGGCGATGAACAATAGCGATCGTCTGTTCCGTCTATTGACAGATTTCTTCAACCTGCCACCAGAGACCCATCCGCAGGAGATCACGCAACAGACCATATCTTCGTGGGACTCGTTAGCGATGGTGCAGCTAATCGCGGATCTGCAGGGCACTTTCCTGGTTGAATTCGATTTGGACGAACTCGAATCACTGCGAAGTTACGACGAGATTCGCCGTGCTCTTACTAGAAAGGGCGTCCCTTCAGACAGGCCGACGGCTTCGCCATAGTGAAGCTGATAACAACCTCGACATTTTCATAGGCAGTCCATTGGTTTTATTGTAATTATAGTTTCTCCGACGTGAAGATGATAATAGTGTCCGCCGAAGCGGCGGACAGTCTTTGCCCCACCGAATGAATTACCTTACTCCCGACCAAGTGCGGCAGTTCCTTTTAGAGAGGTACTCTCAGTCGATTAAGGAAATGGGGATGGATCCGGCTCAACTTTCGGACAATTTTGACTTCCTCCTTAGTGGGGTAATCGATTCTTTCGGAATACTCGAGATGGTCAGCTCGATTGAAGATGAATTCCGCATCCAACTCGACATGGCCACGCTGGATGCGGAACAAATCACAATTTTGGGTCCACTGTCAGAGTACGTCGCGGAAAATGCGAAGCAGATTAACCTGCCGGCGGATACTTAGTCCGTGCCCCGGGGTTGACCTATGATTCTTCTTTATCAGCACGCGCCTATCTTCGTCCATGGGTTTAAGCACCAGCTCGGCAGTACCCGCCGTGATCTAAATGAGTTGAAGGCTGACAACCTCATCGCCGGCACGGTTGAGACCCTTAGCGCAACAGGCTATCGGTACTGTTTCGGTTTGGGTGAAACTGAAACTCTTTTGACGCTCACCGCCGCACCGCTGGCCGCCGCGCTGGGGCTTGCCGCAGAACCGCGCGCTTTGGTCTTCCAGCATTGTAGAGCGGAAAGCGCAGTCCTGCCTTACGAGCCTGGCGACACAACCGGAGTTTCGAGAAACCAATACTTTGGAGCAGCGCTAATGCAGCAGCTCGAGATAGATCACTTGCCTTATTTCTGTTCATTCGCCAGCGGTTGTGCAGGATTCCTATCGCTGTTGGTTGCGGCGGCCGGTCTTTTCTCGAATTCAGATGAACGTCCGGCGGTTTGTGTGATGGCGGACAGCAGGCCGCCCGGAATCCCCTTTGATTTGTTGCGAGAGCGAATTTTGGGTTCCGACCACAGTTCCGCATTTGTGGTTGGCCGCGAGAAGCACGGTTACCAGCTGCTGGGTATCAGCTACTACTCCACGACGAGAAAGCTGGTTCCACTTGTCGAGATCGTAAAACGAACTGTGGATATGATACAGGCTCTTGCGACTGGCCTCGGCTTCGATTTGGCTGGGAGTGATGTCGCAATTCATTATCCGAATATATTTCCTGACACGTGGAAGATGGTGACACGATATCTCCGGATATCTCGTGTCGAACACATTATGGATGAAATGCCTGAACGGGCGCATTGCGGCGCTACAGATGGCGTCATTTCGCTAGCGAAGGTGCATCGCGGTCAGCAAGGTCGTCTTCATATCGTTGTCAACTATGGTGTTGGACTACATCTGGGCGCTTGCATTTTGGAGGAATGCGATGCGAAGTGAGAAAATGTCGGAGCGGCCAGAGCGGTTTCTCCCCGGACTTAAGAATCGGATACTTCAGGCTCTTGCTCGCCACGCTCCGGGTGCGACGACCTGGCGCGTATGGCTCAACCGGTGGCGCGGTGTGCATATCGGACAAAATGTGTGGATCGGTTACGACGCCATTATCGAGACGTCCCGTCCAGACTTGGTCACCATCCGTGATGGTGCGGCAGTTCAAATACGCGCCACAATCATCGCGCACTTTCGCGAACAAGAAGGTGTCGTCATCGAGGAGGACGCCCTTGTCGGAGCGGGAGCCATCGTGTTGCCGAACGTGACCATCGGGCAAGGATCAATCGTGACCGCCGGAAGCGTCGTAACCAAGTCGGTGCCTCCGAAAACGATGGTGCAAGGGAATCCGGCGCGGCCCATCGCCCGGGTCGAAGTCCCCTTCACAATGGATGTCTCATTAAAACAGTTTAGCAAAGGGTTGCGACCGATTCGAGGAAGTGGCCCCGAAAAGTGATAACTCGCTTCTAGTTGGTTAGAATTCCGGAGGATTTTTTGCTGATCGAGGATCATACCGCAGTTTCAATCGTCGCGCCCAGTCGAGTTCTGTAATCAAGCTACAGCGTGGAACGTTTAATCGCATCCGCAGGAGAGAAGGCAGGAGCCTCAGCCACCCCCGAGGCGCACACATCCGTGAGGCGGTCGCGCCTCGCCCGACGCTGGCTCGCATTCCTTTTCTTTATTGTGGGATTGATTGCTGCGTTCGCGAATCCGCTGGCCTCGCTTGCGATTCATGCGGCATTCAGCGACCTGCATTCGCACGTCCTTTTGATCCCGTTTGTCAGCGCCTACCTCATCTACAATCGTCGCAATCACCTGCCCAAGGAATATGATTCTTCCCCCGGATGGGCAGTAGTTCTGCTCCTCGTTGGGGTGGCGGCACTGATCGCAGCATGGGGTGGGCGGGTTTTCGGCGAGCCCCTCACTCACAATGATTACCTTGCCTTAACGACGTTGTCATTCATCTGTCTGCTCATCGCCGGCGGATTTTTTTTCCTCGGTCGAAAATGGATGGTCGCCACAGCTTTCCCGTTCGCTTTTCTGATCTTCATGGTGCCCATGCCTGACGCGATGTCAGACATTCTGGAAACGGCTTCCAAGTTGGCTTCCGCCGAGGCCGCGAATCTGTTCTTCCATTTGAGTGGCACTCCTGTTTTTCGGTACGGAACTGTTTTCCAGTTACCAAACATCACGATTCAGGTGGCCCAGGAATGCAGCGGGATTCGGTCTAGTTGGGTGCTCTTCATCACAAGTTTGCTCGCGGGCAATCTATTTCTGAAGAGCAATTGGCGACGGGTGTTGCTGATCTGCTTCGTGTTGCCTTTGGCAATCCTGCGGAACGGTTTTCGAGTCTGCGTAATCGGTATGCTTTGTGTTTCCTTCGGGCCGCAGATGATCAATAGCATAATTCACCGGCGCGGCGGCCCCCTTTTTTTTGCGCTCTCTCTGATTCCTCTGTTTTTTTTGCTGTGGTGGTTACGGCGAGGCGAAGTAGTGATCAGCCAAGCAGAATAAGTAGTTGAAAAAGAATGGACAAAGCTATTCGCAGCAATTGATTTGGCCCCTTTCCCGTGTTTGCCTTGCATTGCTCCGGGAAACGAGGCTAAGAGACAGCGTCATGGTCAAACATAACGAACGCGAAGCGCGGGGTCAGACGTTGAACAAGCTTAGTGCTTCGCTTTTGTGGCAAAACTTGCTACGGTCGTTGGTGGCTCTTGGAAGAAATATGCTTTATCGATCGATTGAGAAGAGAAGTGTATGGCTGTTTGCTGCTCTTGTTATGCTTTTATGCGCGGGATGCCGAAGTTCTAGTGAGTCGCCGCTCCCCGACCAGCCGACGGCTAAAACAGCTGTAAATCTGTCGCCGGGCGATGTGATTAAGCTTACATTTACCGGGTCATCCGATCTCAATCAGTCGCAAAAAATTCGAGCCGACGGGAAGCTTAGTTTGCCCCTCATCGGTGAGGTCACAGCTGCCGGGAAAACCCTGATCCAGTTTCAAAATGAGTTAATGGCCCTCTACAAGCCCCAACTCAGAAACAGCGACGTGATCGTCACGCTCGAGACCGGTACCGCACAGGTGGTCGTTTCCGGCGCTGTGGCAAAACCGGCCAAACTGACGTTTGACCGACCGACTACCGTCTTTCAAGCAATTATGGAAGCGGGCGGGGCGAGCGAGTACGGAAGCTTGAGAAAAGTGCATCTCATTCGCATCGTGAACGGCAAGCAGCTGACCCAAGTCCTCGACTTAAGGCCCGCGCTCAGCGGCAAGGCGACCAGCGCGCTCTATGTCAGGGATGGCGATGTGATTTATGTTCCACCGAGCGTTTTTTAACTCTCCAACGGGAGCTTAGCAGACGCTTTTCCCGGTCTCGGCGTTGGTAATGGGAGTCGGACTGGTGTCCGGAGTTGGTGTCGCTTGGAGAAGGGAGCGGGTGACGGCGTAGGCGTGAGCGGCGGGGCCTCGGTGTGTCCATCTAACTCGAAATACGTCGCTCGCTGCGGATTCTCGCCCTCAATGTCCCATTTATCGGGTAACAAATGTACTAATGTTACTTTTAGCAGTTAGGCCGCTTGTACTTTTGGCCTCAATAATATAATAATATTTATTACGTCTGGATAAACCACTCAAAGTTACTGAATGATTAGAAACAGCTCCGTCATTGGTATTTTGAGTGATCCCCAAACTCGCAGTTTGCCCATATGAAACTGTTCCTGTTGTATTCATATTGGTCTGCCATCGAATCGTTGCGCTTTTCCTATTGGCGGAAACATTAACGGTTATTCCTGTTATAGTTAAAGTCGATACAGGTGTAGGCGAAGGACTTGGAGTCGGCGTTGCGGACGGACTTGGGGAGGGAACGGGAGTCGGCGACGGAATAGGAGTTGGAGCCGGTGTTGGGGT
>Ga0207130_1325_pt1 | contig 10393 bp, 7 predicted proteins | sample Alteio_BWMinHeat_16_FD_153545 | JGI IMG/M metagenome (GOLD analysis project Ga0207130, IMG submission 153545) | Enriched cells from forest soil in Barre Woods Harvard Forest LTER site, Petersham, Massachusetts, United States -... | ecosystem: Environmental > Terrestrial > Soil > Temperate forest >... | reverse complement strand
CGGTGGATTACTCGGACCACCCATGCCCCGACCGGATGATCTCTTTTTAAGCCCCTGTTTTTCCATAAGGATTTTGGCTGCTGAGTCTTTTTCCGATTGCTTGATTAAGTTGTCTAGATTCTTATTCAGCACATCTGTCGGAGGCAGAAAAAATAGATTCTGGAATTTTTCCAGCGTCATATCCTTTTTCAGCCATGGAAGTGTGCGCTCGGCATATTTCTTTCCCGCCTTAATCGTCAGCAAGCCGATTGCATGGACCGTGTCCTCGGCGGTTTGAGTCGGATCTATAATACTGGCTTCCTTTAGTAGTGTGGTACGTAATTCGGTCATCAGTTGGGTATAAGTAGAGGTAGTATCCGGATGAAATTGAGATGCAAGAGTATCTTGTCGCAATAGCCTGTAGCTATGCGTTCGGGTATTTCCCACGTCGATTTCGATCATCCGTATGAGGGCTTTTTTTACGTCCGGATCTTGCAGTGCGCTTTCGGGAAAATTCTTGCGGCAGAGCTGCACAATCTGTTTTAAGAGGCTATTATAATCGAATTTTCTAACCATATATATGCGGAGCAATTAACTACAAAACCAAGTATGTGGATAAATAGCTGAAGTTCTTAGTGCATGTTTTGTTACACAATATACATCTGCTTATATCAGATAATTCGGCACGACAATGATGAGGTTGCTAAAGCACACCCAGTTCTCTGACCACTGCCTCGACCTTATCCACCGTCACCATTTTAATGTAAGGCTGGTCATGTTGTTCTGGCTCGCCTTCCTTCAAACGCGCGCCGGAGCCTCAGCGGTGCTGACCCAGGCTGCGCTGGAGATGGCGCAGAAGCTCTGGGATTTCCATTATCTACACTTAAGTCTTAAGTGTTATTTTTTGTCTTCGCCGCCGATTGCCATTCCTGCTTCCTTTTGTTTGATGCCCAGCTTTCCCAGCACAGAAAGTTTTGCCGCTTCCCTATCGATGACCTTTTTAATCTTTTCAACTGTTTTATCTACTTCTTCCAAGTAATCCGAATAACCGTGATTCCAGCTTGGCTTTGTCGATTCTAAGAAAGACTGCTTGATAGAAGCGACCATATGTGTTTCTTCCACCGCTTCTTCATCCGAGAAGGGCTTGGCAATGTTACCTTCGTCTGCAGCATTTAAGGGATGCTGCAGACGAAAGGTTATATAGTCAATCATGGCTTCTTGAGTGGATTTTAGTCCAGATAAGTTTACCTTTGGGACCGCGTTGTACGCGGTATTAAATATATGAAGCAGATTCTTATTGAATTGCTTTTGAGCGGGGTCAAGGGGTGTGGTTGGTCCTCTCAGATCGGAAATATGGCGCGGTATATCCCTGAGGAGTATAACATTGATTTTATTGGCATAAGTCGACGCATCTTCATATGTCTTTCTCGGAAGGGCTGAATGAGATTCTTGCAAGGCGTAATGAAGCGCCTCAATCAACGTTGACGAAGCAAAATCCCACGCACCATCGCGTAACGTTCTTTCTATATGGCCCATCATCGCTCCGGTTGGACCCGGGGTTTGTATTTGTACGTGGCATTTCGCGAATTTGATAATCGCTTCTTTGACTTTATCGTCCAATAGGATCTCGGCCAATGGGGATTTACGGCAGGAATCTTGTAGATGGTGGTATACATCATCATAGGTATAGGGGTGTTTCTTGCTCATACATGTCCGGTGTGGTTAGAATGACTTAAAAGATTAAGCTTAGAAGAAAAAACATCATATAAAGTTAATATTATATTACAGTACTTTTAATTCTTCTAAAGAACACAGAGTTCCTTTACCGCTGCCTCGACCTTATCTACCGTTACCATTTTAATGTAGGGCTGGTTGTGTTGTTCCGGCTCGCCGGGTTTGAACTCGCGCGCGGTCACGATGCGCAGTTTCTCGCTGCTGGGGGAATAGGTTTTATCGTTAGAGGGGCCGTAGATGCCGACGCTCGGAGTCCCTGCCGCCGCCGCCATGTGAAGCAGGCCGGAGTCGTTGCCGATAAACAATGCCGCCTGCTCGATGACGGCATAGGCCGTGGGAAGGTCGGTTTTGCCGGAGAGGTCGACTATCTGGTCTGCGGGCATGGTGCGAAACAGCGGTTGCATCGACTGCTGCTGTAATGCCGATGCCATGATGATGAATACCATATTCTCCCGGTATAGCCTGCGTGCCAGTTCGACAAAACGATCCAGTGGCCAGTCCTTGGCGCTCGAATTGGTTTTGGGGGCGAATATGACGCAGGTTTTATCTTTGGGCAGTAAGGTCCGGGCCTTAATGCGTGCTTCGTCGCTTATCCAGAGGCGGGTGGGTGGAGGCGTTTTCAGATCAAGCAAGGCAGCCAGCTGCTGTGCTTTGGGCAGGGATTTATCGGGTTTACGGAACACCACGCGATGGCGCGCATTCAGGATATAACCGATGATGGAGCCGCGCAGATCGATAATCACGTCCCAAAACGTTTCGTTCGTCTGCTGCCATAACAGGAACCAGTGCTTGTTCCAGGGCAGCTTGAACATGGAGATGACTTTAACGATGCGCGGACAGGATTGAAACAGCGGTATTGCGGCAGGACCTACTGCTACCGTGAATTCCGCTTCCGGATATTCGTCCATCAGGTGGCCAAGGATGCCGGTCGAAATGATGGCATCCCCGATACTACCGCTGCTGATAAATAGTATTTTCATGCCACTTAATATAGCGTGGCCTTGACGTAAGCTCGATTAAAATCTTACATTCGCGGAAAGTTTTGGGGGATTAATGGCGGAAACGACAAAAGCGTCTGCATCTCTGGATGCGCATTACGCCGGATTCTGGGTGCGGTTTGTCGCGGCCTGCATCGACCTTATTCTCTATACGCCCCTCTATGTGGGCATGCGCTATGCGTTTGACTTCGGTGTGGGGCATATGCTGGGAGCCGGTGTGGCGGATACTTCTATTGACTTCGCAGGCGGTACGGCCAAGCCCGGCGACATATACCGCTGGTGGTTTGAAGGATTGTTCGCCGTGGTGGCGCTTGCCAGCTATGCTTGGTTCTTCTCGGCCAAGTGGCAGGGTTCTCTCGGCATGTATCTGTTGAAATTCCGCATTACGGATACGGAGGGCAAGCGTATCAGTTTCATGCGCGCTTTTTCCTGGTGCATCACCGGAACCGTCGGTTGGCTCATATGTTGCGCCGGTATCCTTTATCTTCAGAAGGACATCATAGCCGTCAAGGACATGCTGGTCAGCTGCCAAGAGCAGAATGTAGATGTGTTGGAGTGCATACCTGAAATCGAGAAGGTCATAGGCATACCCTACAGCAGTTTTGAACAGCTGATGTATGCGGCGGTCGGACTAACCTTCTTCATGTTTCTTATCTGGGCACTCTCTATTGCTTTGCCCAAAGACAAGACCGGGTTTCACAACCTGATATGCGGTACGCGGTTCCTGAGGGGAAGGCCGTAGTACATCCCCGCGCTTGTCGCGGGGTCTCCAGCCATGACACGAGATGCCGCACCAAGTGCGGCATGACGGCTATTGCCGCTACTTCTTCTTGTCGTCCTTATCCTTATCGGCGGTACGGGCTTCGACGATCTCGTCGATGAGGCCGAAATCCTTGGCGGCTTCAGCCGAGAGGAAGTTATCGCGATCCATTGCTTTTTCGATCGTGCTCAGCTTCTGGCCCGTGTGCTTGACATAGAGTTCGTTCAGGCGGTGACGCAGGGAGATGATTTCCTTGGCGTGAATCTCGATGTCGGATGCCTGACCCTGGAATCCGCCGGAAGGCTGGTGAATCATGATGCGGGCATTGGGCGTAGCGTAGCGTTTGCCGGTAGCGCCCGCAGTGAGCAGCAGCGAGCCCATGGAGGCGGCCTGACCGATGCACAGCGTGGAAACCTTCGGGCGGATGTATTGCATCGTATCGTAGATGGAAAGACCCGAAGTGACGACACCGCCGGGCGAGTTGATGTACATCGAGATTTCCTTGTCGGGATTTTCGGCTTCGAGGAACAGAAGCTGAGCCACGATGAGCTGGGCCATGCCGTCATGCACCTGACCGGTCAGGAAGATGATGCGCTCTTTGAGGAGGCGGGAGAAAATGTCATAGGCGCGTTCGCCGCGGCTGGTCTGTTCGACCACCATCGGGACGAGGTCCATGTGTTCGTCAAGCATGCTTTGGATATCGTTTTTCATAGGGCTTCCCTTGCGTAATGTTTATTCGTTGGCTGCTTTTTTCCGAGGTTTGGCCGCCGTTTTTTTCTTCGGCGTTTCTTCCGCCGTTTCCGACTCTTCGGCATCACTCATCAGTTCTTCGCGTGTTACCTTGCGCTCCGTCACCTTGGTTTTCTCGATGATAAAATCAACCGCTTTTTCTTCCAAGATAGGGCCGCGCAGCTCTTCCAGGTGCTGCGGGTTCTTCTGATAGAATTCAAAGACGCGCTGTTCCTGACCCGGATACTGACTTGCCTGCTGCATGACGGCGCGGGAAAGCTCATCCTGATTGATCTGGATTTTGTTTTTAGCGGCGACATCCGAAAGCAGGATGCCCAGCTTCACACGGCGATCCGCTATTTTACGGTATTCGTCGCGCAGATCGTTATCGCTTTTGGCGAGTAATGCCTCGTCTCCGTCTTTTTTGGCCTGTTCGATTTTCTCCCAGATGGCATTGAATTCAATGTCCATCATGCCCTGGGGAACGGTGAAGCTGCATTCTTTTTCCAGCAGATCGAACAGACGGCGCTTCATATGTCCGCGTGCGGCGGATTCATAATCGCCGGTAAACTGGTCTTGCACCGCTTTGCGCAGAGCCGCAACGTCAGGGAACCCGAGCTTTTTCGCGAAGGCATCGTTGGCTTCCGCTTTTTCGCTCTTGCGCACTTCATGTATATCGACCGTGAATTCAGCTGGCTGGCCTGCGAGCTCTTTCTTATGATAGGCTTCTGGGAACGTTACTTTGACAAGCACTTCGTCGCCTTCTTTTTTGCCTATCAGCTGGTCTTCGAAGCCATCGATAAATTGGCTGCTGCCCAGCGTGAGCGCAAAGCCTTTTGCCGTACCGCCTTCAAATGCCGTGCCGTCTACTCTTCCCAAGAAATCTATCAGCACCTGATCGCCTTTTGAGGCTTTGGTTCCTTTGTCGGCGCGTGAGTAGGTGCTGTTGCGCTCAAGCAGGCGCTCAATCGCCTCTTCGACTTCCTTATCGTCTATCTCGCAGACCATTTTCTCAAGCGTTATGGCGCTGAAATCGATGGTCGGCACTTCGGGCATGGTTTCCACTTCTAGACGGAAATCAAGATCGCTGCCTTCTTCATAAGAGGTGATTTCGATCTTGGGCGGAAGCGCCGGACGTAGGTTTTTTTCTTTAAGCAATTGCTGGGAGGACTGGTTCACCGCACGCTCAATGACCTCACCGAGGACGCTCTTGCCAAAACGCTGTTTCAACACCGTCAGGGGGATATGGCCGGGTCTGAAGCCGGGGATTTTGAGACGACCGCCCATGGAACGCAGCTGGGTTTCGATCTGTTCATTGACGGACTTGGCATCCAGTTTCACGGCGAATTCGTGTTTGAGACCTTCGCTTTTCGTTTCCTTGACTTGCATGAGCAGCAGATTTCCTGTGGTTTAAAGCATAATATTGAGGGGGTAGGCGGCAAATAATCATAGATCAGGCCAGAGGGCAAGAGCAATTGCGGGGATTTATTGCATGCGTCGGACACATGGCCACAGTTGGTGCGGGTGGAGGGACTTGAACCCCCACGGGTTTCCCCGTCAGAACCTAAATCTGGTGCGTCTGCCAATTCCGCCACACCCGCGCAATGCGCTACTTAACTAGATTATCGCTAATATGCAATAAAGCTATCCGGTTTATGGATTATCATGCGAACATCGATGAGAAATAGAAGAAAAAATGCGTTTATCCAGGGACTTTAATATTAACCGGTTGTTAGCACTATTTTTTTACAATAGAAGCTTAATTATACCTGATAAGGCAATATAATATTATGTCCATCACCGTTGTTACGGATCAAGATGTTGCCATTATACCTTTTGAGAAAAGGGAGCATCCCAGAACTATACATGCCCCATGGAAAACCCGATATGGGTTTTCTTTAAAATTTGGCAGCTATCCTTTTGCCGCCGTTTTACCTCTTTCGCAAATACTGGATAGCTCTAAAAAAGAATCCTGCATCGATGATTTAAAAAACCAATTCGAACATATTCCTCTTTTTCCAATAGAGGATAACTTTCTCAAATATAATGCGGCTTATACATTATCGCAGTCTCTATTTTACAAAGCCCGCTCACCCGAGGGAATAAAGAATTCCGAGATTAAAGAAATGTTGCCGGGCTTCAAATCAAAGACGGTTGCAAAAGTAGAGCCAATTATCAAAGATATTAGAAGGATATTTGGAAAGCAGCCTCATATAACGCAAGAAGAAATCGATGAATCGCATAGAAAAATAGAAATCCTAAACACAATTCTTTTTAAAGATATTCAGGAAGTGCTCGCCAAAAAAAGCAATGCGCAAAAAAGCGACCTCGCATCCAAGATAATTGCTGTAGTGGAAAAGCATCACGTCATAATATCAGGCAGCGGAGTGCAACTTCCTGATAGGCTAACATACACTTTGGAAGAAATGCGCACCGCAAGAGAACTAAAGAATAGCCCAGGGGATTTTGCCGAATTTCATTATCAGGGGCTTTTAGCAAAGGCGAAATCCTCACAAACTGAGCCGGAGAAAAATATCGACGACAGTTATCAATTTGCCCTTAAAAGCGCACTGAGTCTATGTCCAACTGGAATTGCCAAGTGTGCGCAAGCAATGGGAATTAAAATAGTAGTATTGCCTGACGATAAAAATCCGCTGCATTTATTGCGGCGCGGACTTAGCCTAACTCATGCCATACAGAATTTTATAGCTAACCTAGAAATAGGTGCACTCTCCATAGACAACATAATCGTAGCGAGAGCGAATGGTTTTACGAATCCTTATTCCCTCTCTGAAGAAATTATTCATACTGTAGATAGCCATGTATGCGAAAAAGATAACCCTCGGCCTTTTTCGGAACAAATGGCATGGAAGCGAGCGGTCAGTAGGGATGTTGAAGAGGGTAAAGGTAACGAAATCTACCGTAATCTCGTTATTGATTTGCAGGCCTTCACCATAATGAAATTTCCTGAAGAAAAAGCTAATATGGGTTTGAATGCCGATGGAAAATCCATGCCGGATATCGCGAGCACACAAGGCAATCCTATTTACCGCGAAGCGCTAGTTGATATTTATCACATTGCGACGATGGTCGACGAGGCCCTAACTGAGAAACATCGCATAGTTATCGACGGAAAGGTTTTTACATCGCGAGACGACGTCATGCGCGCCGCCTTTCCAAATGCCTGGCTCTTGCTAGATGGGCCGAAGAAAGGCAACCGCCTTGTTCAATACCCGGATGGGCAGATAAAAGAAATCAATGCCCGTATTAACGGATTGTCTGGGACTACAAAGGTAACCTCCATGAAAGAATATGCCGAAAACTACCTGGAAGCGGCACAGGAAGAACATCATCATCGAGATAATTGGATGACCAGATTCCTCGGTGGCAACAGGTCTCGGAATTCAGATGGAAAATACTAAAACTCTGTGCTTAGGATCAAAGCGCAAAACTTACACAAATTCTTACACACAAATGTTTGTAATGAATAATAAGTAATAATTATCAAATTGTTATTATATACTATAGCGGAACCTAAATCTGGTGCGTCTGCCAATTCCGCCACACCCGCGCAATGCACTACTTAACTAGATTATCACCAATATGCAATAAGCTGCTGCACCCGTGTATGTAGAGTTCAGTCGAATCGTTATATTATGAAAAGAAAATCAATTTCAGAAGTCTAGCGAATATTAATCAGAAATTAAGTCTGATGCATCTTCAAATAATTATCTCAATTAGTAAGGTATTATATAATAAATACAAATATCTGAATAGCATGCTGGATGTCTGAAAAGTCACTTATTTATAATTTAGGGAAACTAGGTTATATTGCGCGTTAGTATAAAGCATTGAGGGAAAGAGGAAAATGGCAATAGAGAGTGATCTTAGCAACAATAATCCGAACCCGTATAACACAGATCCGGAAGAACTCGAAGAAATAGCTAGCACTCTAGCCTCTCAGCTAACGAAAAATACGCAGGCCGCTTTATCAAATGTATCCGTTAGCAACAAACAATGGATCGTGATTCCGACGATTGAGAAAGATTACGCGACCGGTAATGACATTCCATTGTCGCAACAGCTTTTCGAGCTTAAAGATACGATTCAAAATGTTTTTATTAGAAATGGTTTGATAGATTCTTATAACGAGTCGGCGTTCGATACATTGCGGCAAGAAAACGCAGACACATTTGGCGATAAAATAGGCAGTAATCTACAAATCAAGCAAAACAAAAAACATTATGTGCTGGTGTGGAGACCGCTGCGAGAACATACGGCAGAGTATATTACCACAAAACTTTTGGATCTGCCGCAAAGGGAAGAACCAGACAACGAGCGGCATGATGATGAGCCGCATTACGATGAAAAGATTTATAATGAAAATAGGGTCTGGCTGCAGACACACGCGCATGCTTTCAAAGAACAGCTTGTGGAAAACCTGAACGCCAAGATCGGTAAGGTAAAACATCCGGGCGATCATGACAGCAGTTTGGCGATCATTGAGGATGTCAATATAGACGCAGGCAAGATCAGCCTCAAATTCGGGGCGCTTAGTGGAGATAGTCTGAAAGTTATACAAGCGGTCAAATTTTTGACGGATCGTGCCGGCATGAATATGCCCGCAGATAGGCTGCAAAAACTTCATCAAGATATTGAAGTGGCCATCCACAGCAATAAGAGTCCCAAAGTAATCATGGGGAATATAGGGGTGCACATTAATCGAGTAATGGAAAAAAAGGATAATAAAGTGCGTCAGGCGGACTTTGAGATGGATATCTCTAATATTACCTATGAGAAGCTTGCTCATTCGTTGGACAGCGTCTCCGATCTGCGCAAGACAAAACCTGAGAAAGTTATAACCCCTGCGGCGCTAACTTCCGAACGATGGATGCATAATAATCTCGTCACTAGATATTCCAATGAGTACACGCTGTCACATGCGAAGGTAGAAAGCGATGAAGCAACACAGCAACATATACTCACGCTTGAGGCGACTGACAGAAATGCTTTAAATTTCAATGAAGAAAAAATACGCGAGCATATATTCACGCTTGGGCTGACTGACAAAGCTGTATTCAACAGATATGTTCATGAGTATCAGACTAAGTATCATGCAACTACTCCCATAAACCCGGAAGAGGCGTTGGAATGCTACCAGAATCATGCATATGAATTTACGAAACAATGGTTGCATATGGTAGATCCGAGGGCAGTGACGAAAATTGAAAAGTCGAAATTAAAAGAAAATGACGATGCGCCAACGTTACTTGTAGTAAAATTTCTCTGTAAGCCGGGAGATTTTAAAAAAATCATGACTTCGTATGATGCGAAGTTTGTAATGAAAACTAAATTAGGTGAGTCAAAAAAATTAGGCAAACCAGGAGAGTTTTTCTTTGAACATCCTGATAAAATCCACTTCGCAAATGCTGAGACAAGAGGGGATTATGCCGTAAGAAGCATACTGGAGCAGTATGCGGGCTTGCAAGGGCAAATTCCTGAGAAAATATATCATGCGCCGATGGGTGGAAAGGAAATCTTATTATCGCCGTTACTGGACAGAAAACCGTATGTCCCCAGAATTGTAAAAGAAGAAATAAGCGAACATACTGCGGAGCCAGAACAGCCAGAACATGCTCCAGCCGCAATCGCGAAACAGGAAGAAAAGGGAAACCCCGTTGCAGCTGTTAAGGGATCTACAACTGTAGAGAATATTATAGAAAACCTTAATTTAAAATATCAAGAAATATGCAGTTTTGGTGCGCAGGAGGGTATCGATGAAAAAGGCCCATATGCAGAATTAGTAGGTCGAGTGTTGTCAAACTATGTAAATATAGACAAACTGTTAGATAGGGTTAAAAAAATATATTTGCAAGAACGGCCTGACGATTCACTGGAACCGGAATCATCCTATGACCCTGCAAAGGGAAAAGTACGTATAAGATTCTATCAGACGGCCAAGGGCTCTGAAAACAAACAGATTGCGGCAGGAACCGAGCCGCAACAGCCGGAATTGGCTCAAGTCACAATAAGCAAAAAATCCAATTTAGAGCAGGATAAAAAAGAAAAAAAGGTAAAGTCTAAAGAACCCACACCTCTAAGGAATATTTTAAGAAATCTTAATTTAAAATATCAAGGAAAACACGTTTTTAGTGTGGAGGATGGGACCGATGAAAAGGGCCCATACAAAGAA
>Ga0207130_1324_pt1 | contig 10430 bp, 7 predicted proteins | sample Alteio_BWMinHeat_16_FD_153545 | JGI IMG/M metagenome (GOLD analysis project Ga0207130, IMG submission 153545) | Enriched cells from forest soil in Barre Woods Harvard Forest LTER site, Petersham, Massachusetts, United States -... | ecosystem: Environmental > Terrestrial > Soil > Temperate forest >... | reverse complement strand
TGTTTAGTGTTCAGCTTCTGGAAATCTGTCAAAATGATGTGGTCCCCACTTTGGCGAGCCAACTGCAGGCCGCGAGCCACGAGTGACGTCTTGCCCATCTGACGGGCACCTTTCACCAGTACAATGCTGTCGTTCCTGCAGATGGCGGTGAGAAATTCCTGGTCGGTGGAGCGAACCACATAAAAGCGAGAGTCCAAAGGCACCGCTCCTCCAACTTGTTCGAGTCTCGGCCGCTCCATTGCGAACGACCCGGGATTCCGGACGGCTGCAACCAAGTCATTGAGCAGGCCCTCATCGTCGCCCGGTCCGCTCCAACTCGCATATTGAATCCCGTCGAGAATACCGGAAATGTGATCCGGCAAGGGCTGCTCGAAATTAATGCGTATCGGCAGAATCCGCGGTTTGCCTCCTCGTTTCTGAGCGTACTCATGGGCCAACTGAATCTCATACCCAAGCATTTCGCTTTGCACCGACGCAGATGAAAGCAGTGGGATGACTACATCGGCGCTGGCTATACGCTGTTCGATCTCTCTCGCCCAATGCATCCCGATCTGAAGGTGGCGGTCCACAAAAACCTGGTACCCTTCACCCAACAATCTTGCCTCCAGCAGTCGAAGCAGTTGCTCGTCGAGAGGAACATTTCGCCTGTACAGCAGGATTGCGCGGGTGCCTTCAGGCGGTGCTTTGGGGACCGGTAGTGGGGCTGGATCTCTCTGGCCGAGCAATGCCTCCAAGTCCGTCCGTACCTGGGCGGCGGATGAGTAGCGATTTTCCCGATTCTTTTCTAGGGCCTTCGCGATGATGCTCTCGATCCCTTTGGGCGTGTCAGGGATGAGGCTTCTGTAAGGGGCGGGTGGCCGGTTCAGAATCGCGTCGAACAGCACAGCCGAGGTGTCGCCACGGAAGGGCAAGTTCCCACTCGCGATTTCGTAGAGGACGACCCCAAATGAGAAGAGATCGGAACGCAAATCAAGGAGCTCTCCTCGCGCCTGCTCCGGAGACATGTACGCGATGGTGCCTACAAATTGGCCGGCTTCTGTAAGGTGTTCCTGGGTCGTATCGGTAACAGCGCTTTCGGGGGAATGCTTTTGAGCTGTGTTCAACTTCGCCAGGCCGAAGTCGAGAATCTTGGCATGGCCACTGCTGGTGATGAAAATATTGCTAGGCTTGATGTCGCGATGAATGATACCGCGCCCATGAGCGGCGGCGAGGCCGTCCGCCATCTCGATAGCGAGCTGGATGCATTGTTTGGCAGTGATGGCTTTCGACTGAATCAGGGTCTTCAGGGTTTTACCTTCGAGCAACTCCATCGCAATGAAGTATCTGCCCTGGAAGGAACCCAGCTCGTGAATCGTGCATATGTTAGGGTGATTCAGCGAAGAAGCTGCACGAGCTTCCTGCTGGAATCGTGCCAAATGACGCGAATCTCGAGACAACTCATCTGGGAGAAACTTCATCGCCACGTGACGCTGCAGAGAAGTGTCCTCGGCCTTGTACACGACACCCATACCGCCCCTGCCGATCCTGTCAAGAATCAGATAGTGGTCGATAACCTGACCAATGAGAGGATCTCGTTCGTCTTGTTTCTGGGTTGTTGAAATGCAGCGGGGGACCTGCGGATTGCCGGTGTCTCCTGAATACAAGTTGAAGAGCTTGACCTTCACTCCGTGTTTGACCTTAGCCTCGCCGAGATCGTGAAGAAACTGTGACCATCCACCGACATGACCCAGAACGTCCGCCACGGTGCTGGATACCAGGATGTGACCCGCGTCGCCGCAGTCCATTACGCGCTGGGCCATGTTGATGCCGCTGCCCACCACATCGACGGCGCCAGGGCTGAGAGGTCCCTCCACCAGATACACCGGCCCGGAGTGCACTCCCATGCGGACCTTGAGATCAGGGTCTTTGCGAAATTCTCTGTTCAATTCCATGGCACAACGAACCGGCGCCTCAGGATTGCCCAAGAACACGAGGGCCATTCCGTCGCCGGTCGTCTTGAAAATCAGGTCGCCCCGCGCCTGGCCGCGCAAGAATTCAGCGGCTTTCTGAACGGTTTGCTGTAACTTGGTTACCAGTGCTTTCGCACGATCCATTGGAAGCAACGAATAGCCCACCATGTCCAGAAAGAGAACATGAGCCATCTGCAGCGATTCGTGTGCATTTGGACTTGTCGCCATCAGGCGCCTGCGCGGCAACGAAACCAGGGAAGGGCACTACCGTCCGTGCCCTACGGATTTTGCTTCAGATTATGGCACACCTCAGGGTCGTGGTCTACGCGGGGATAACGATTCTTCACCTCGAACCCTGTACGCACGGACCGCCTCATCTCAAATTTAGAGAGGGTGAAGAGAGAAAAGAGAGGTTAAAGAAACGAACCGGGACGTACGCCATAGAGCCAACAACTTGCCGTCGGTAACGCCACTGCAATGGCGAGTCCCGTCCAGGTTCTAGACAAACCCTTGCCAAAGCTCGTCCTTTAGGCTGGAGTGCGATTCTCGTGTAAGGGGACGTGAACAATGTCCGACCAGGCCGCCCCAAAACCCCAAAACCATTAAAGGCCCTGGGGCTTCCTTCAAGGTGTTCTGGCTCGACAAACATCGCCGGACAAGCGCCAGATCTTGACACTAGGACCAGGTGGTCGTATAAGGATGCGACCATCCAGGTACCGCCCCCTCGGGTGTTTTGTGTTTCGCTTCAGCGAGTTGCGGCTTTGTTTTCTGGAGCGCTTCGTATGTGGTCTCGGATTACGTATTTCATCCTGCCAGTTCTGGCCTTTTCTTTGCCCGAGGCCACGCTTGCTCAGTCTGTATACGGCACAATTAAAGGGACCCTGACGTACACAGGGGCACCGGTCTCCCAGGCGCTCGTATTTGTTAGTGCTCTTGACAAAGGCGATCGGCTCAGCTTCTTTACGCGAACCGATGACTCCGGATTCTTCACCTTCAGCAATGTCCCTTCCGGTGTCTACAGCATGAGGATGCAGAAAGACGGCTTCAAGACGCATGTAGAGCCGCTGGTGCCGGTATCTGCGGACAACAGCTCTGAAGTCAATGTCAAACTCGCACGAGGGGACGCCGCAGATAAAGAGCTCGGAGACGGGTCCGCGGTCTCGATTCTCAAAGTCGACCGCGCTGACGTCTCTACGCGATTTTCCCGTCAGGAGATTGATTCGCTGCCACTCTTCAGACAAAACGTTTCTCGCTACGAATTACTGGTGCCGGGAGCGGTGCGCACCAGGAACGTCCTCGCCGACTCACAGAATCCACAGGCTGGAATCTACGCCAGTCTGAGCGGACAGCACTTCAGCGGAACAACCTTCCTCCTTGACGGAACAGTCAATCGTGATCCGCTCGAAGGCATTGTCGTGCTTAATCCATCGATTGACTTGGTGTCGGAGTTGAAGGTGACGACGCAGAACTATAGCCCGGAGTTCGGACCCGCAACTGGGGGAGTCGTGAGTGTGCAGTCCCGGTCCGGCACCAATAACTGGCACGGCTCAGCTTTTGGGTACTCGCTCCCTGACTTTACCCAAGCCAGTCTTCCAAGTTTCGGCCAGACTTCGCTTCTTCAAAGTTCCAGCGACAGGCGGAGCGAATTTGGAGGTTCGTTAGGCGGGGCTCTCGTGCGCAACCGGCTCTTTGTTTTTGGTGATTACCGTGGCATACGCAGGACGGAACACGGCACAGTCTTGCTCACGGTGCCTACGAACGAGGTACATAAGACGTGTACTGGTGTAGCCTCGTCAACTACACCATGCGATCTTAGCGAATATAAGGTGGCGTTAACTGATCCATTTTCGAAGAATGTTCCATTTCCGAAAAATCAGATCCCCAACAGCCTCGTTTCTCCGCAGATGGTGGCATTTCTTGACATGATCCCGCTGCCGACTGCTACTGGTGTGACGAATAATTTCATGAATTCTGGAGTCGATGCCCTGGTTGCCAATACGTTCGATGTCCGCTCTGACTATGTTGCGTCGAGCAAATTGAAAGCGTTTGGCCGCTACAGCTTTGCGAACTTTAGGGAGAGCGGGTCGCCAGCTTTCGGAACAGCGGGGGGAACAGGGGCGAACAACTCGGGATTTGCGGGTGTAATGAGAGACCCCAATCAGGGTATCTCGGCGGGGTTTTCCTTGAACCTGACGTCCAGTATATTAACCGATTTTCGATTTGGTTTCTTGCGATATAACCTCAGGATAGATTCGCTGGACATAGGCACGACCCCGGCGACGCAGGCTGGTATCCAGGGTTTGAATTTGCCGGGAGACCTTTTTTCTTCGGGCATGCCCGATATCCAGCTCGACAATCCAAACCTCCCCACTCTGCCGATCGCCGGTAGTAACCAGGATTTTGTCCGGCTTGGCTATTCTCCGGTTGCAAACACCTGCAATTGCCCGCTGCGAGAGCGAGAACAACAGTTCCAGTTCGTAAACAACTGGACGAAACTAGTCGGCAAGCACGACATTCGCTGGGGAGCGGACTTCCGTTATCTCCAAAACTTCCGCTTGAGCAGCGACCAAAGGCGTGCCGGCCATTTCGAGTTCGGCAATACCAGCGGGCCCGGCAATATGAACGGGCTCTCGTTGGCCGATTTCTTGCTGGGTACCCTCTCCGCATTTTCGCAAGCCTACAACAATAATCTGAGCAATCCCGCTGCTTACCATGCAGGGGAAAGGCAGACCCGCATGTTCTTCTACGGGGAAGATACCTGGAGAGTGAACTCGCGGCTTAGCGTGAATTACGGGTTGCGCTGGGAGGTCTATCTCCCGCAAGCCGTGACCGCAAGCGGCGCCGGCGGTTGGCTACAGTTGGGAAGCGGGGCTACCCCAGCGAACGACCAGTTTGTGATTGCAGGGCAGGCTGGAGCAAACCTGCAAGGCAACGTGAAAACGACTCTACGGAACATCGGCCCTCGCGTCGGCTTCGCTTATCTCGCAAACCCAACGACAGTGATCCGCGCAGGCTACGCTCGTGAATTCGACCCGGGCTATGGCGGCACGATCTTCGGGATTGCTGCCACACAGTCACCGCCGGTCGGAGTGATTGCGACTTTCAAGAGCTTCACTGTGAATTCTAACCGGAGTCCCTTGGCACCTCCAGGCCAAGTCAACATATGTCAGAACGGAACATGCACTGTTCCTGCATTCCAGTTTCACTCGACTGCTCCGTTCACCATCAACGATCTCCGCACAGACAATAAACGAGGCCAGCAAGCAGATCTTTACGCACTGCCGGGGCGTCTACGTTTGCCCACGGTCGATGCTTGGAATTTCGCTTTGCAGCACGCCCTCGACCGTCATACTTATGTCGAGATTTCCTACGTCGGGAACAAGGGTACGCATGTCCTCAATGACGATGCCTTGCAAGTGCCTTATTACGACCTGAATCAGCCAACGCTTGTCGGCTTTATTGCGCCAACCCAACCGAAAGCTGCAAATTGTCAGAACCCGCGGCTGGTTGGAAACAACCCTTTCTGCAAAACGCTGGCTGCCCTGCGCCAACCCTTTCAGCCTTGGACTTCCCAGATTCGCTATTTTGGCAGCGATGCCTCAAGCAACTACAATTCTCTGCAGGTCAAGGTTCGCCGCCAATTCACTTCAGGGTTCAGCTTGCTTGCTAACTACACATTCTCTAAAGTTATCGATTTTGACAATCTTTTTTACGCAATTAACCCTGAGGCAAACAGGGGAGTGGGCAATTTCGACCGTAGGCATAACTTTGTTATGACTAACACCTGGGACCTACCCATAGGCCGGGGCCGCACGCTTTTTGGGAGCGCGGGACCCGTCCTGAACCGGGTCGTCAGTGGATGGTCCTTGGCGGGAACGACGTCTTGGTCAAGCGGGTTGCCCTTCACGCCCATCTACTCCGAGTGCGCCATCGACATCGGCGCATCTCAATTCAGCCCGTGCCGACCCAATTTGGTCGGCCACGTGCATATCACCGACAGCCGCAGCCAGTACTTTACGACAACTGTTGGTCAGTTTCTGCACGCGAGTTGCATGGTCAGCGGTTCGGGTGACTGTCCGTCTGGCACAATCCCAGCACTGCAGGGCTTCGACCCAAAAAGGGGTCAGCCGCTCTTGGGCCAGACCATCGGCCCGTGGCAGAGGCCCGGCGCGGGACAGATCGGTGACGCAGCCCGCAATTCGCTGCGCGGTCCCGGCTTCTTCCAGAGCGATTTGGCTGTCGCCAAGAACATCCTCATTACGGAGCGCGTGGTTGTGCAGTTTCGCGCGGATGCCTTCAATGTCTTCAACAACGTTAACCTCGGGAATCCAAACCCCAACGTAGACTCCGGTGGCGGCGGCCAAATTACCTCACTCGCGATTGGAGCGATCCAACGCGAGATGCAATTCTCTCTGCGGTTGGAGTTTTAGGGGTGTCATACAATCTGTGACGTGAGCGGCGAAATTTGTTCTAGTGGGCCGTCGACCTGGGCAAGGTTCTGGCATCATTCCAGAGGTTGAGAGCACGACAGAACCCCACACGACAGTTCAACTAATAACCTGACCAGTTATTACCGAAAATCCAAGGAGACAGCATGACCGCTCTCGGCTTCGACCAACCGCTATACATTCTGCCATTTGATCACCGTGGCTCGTTCCAGAAGAAGATGTTCGGATGGGACGGGGCGTTAAGCCCGCAACAGATAGCCGAGATTGCCGCCGCGAAGCGGGTCATCTATGACGCCTTCACAGCGGCCGTCCATGCCGGCGTTCCGAAAGAGAAGGCTGGAATTCTGGTGGACGAGCAGTTTGGCGCCGCTATTCTCCGCGATGCAAGTGCAGCGGGGTACTCAACCTCCTGCCCGGCGGAGAAGAGCGGACAGGATGAGTTCGACTTCGAATACGGGGATGACTTCGGTAACCATATTGAAGCTTTTCACCCAACCTTCTGCAAGGTCCTGGTTCGCTACAACCCGGAGGGAGACCCGGATCTTAACCGTCGGCAAGCGGCTCGTCTGAAGCGCTTGTCGGAATATCTGCACAGCGGCAAGAGTCGCAGCAGATTCATGTTCGAACTGCTGGTCCCGGCGGAGAAGGCCCAGCTTGACCGGCTCAAAGGAGATAAGAGGGCGTACGATGTGGAGCTTCGTCCCCGGCTGATGGCGCAAACCATCGATCAACTGCAGGATGCGCAGGTCGAGCCCGACGTGTGGAAGATCGAAGGACTCGATCGCCACGAAGACTGCGAGAGGATTGTGGCCGCCGCCCGCCGGGGAGGCCGCAAGCAAGTCGGCTGCATCATCCTGGGCCGTGGCGAGGACGACAGAAAAGTGCGCGAATGGCTCACAATCGCATCAGCGGTTCCGGGCTTCATCGGCTTCGCTGTTGGTCGGACCAGCTTCTGGAATCCGCTGGTTGACTGGCGCGGTAAGAGGATCACCCGCGACGCAGCCGTGGCGGAGATTTCGCGCCGCTATCAGGAATTCGTAGAGATCTTCGAGACCCGCGACAAAGTCGTTCCCGCGTAAAGTAAGCATCTCGGTTTCAAGAGGCCCACTAAGTTCTTGATCATCTTTTCGTCGGTAGTGCTGCGCAACAAACTCGGAAGTCAGTTTTGGAGGAGTATGCTACGCTCCCCCTCTACCTTCGCGCTCAGCTTTATGGCTCCTGAGATCCGATCCTGCTTCGTCGATGTCCTTTCCGATGCCATGGCTGGAATGAGCCAGCGAAACAGCAATGTAGCGGCGAGGGCTCCCATGAACTGGGACACAACGAACGCTGGAACATCCACCGGCCTGATTCCAGCAAATGTATCGCTAAGCGACCTCGCAATGGTCACAGCAGGATTCGCAAACGATGTCGATGCCGTAATCCATAAGCCGCTGTGATGTAACTCGCCACCGCAAGCGGGACAAAGCCAGAACGAGAGTGCGAGCACCCCAAATTACAGAGAGTAGACCGAACGCTGCGACGAACTCACTCAAGAACTACACTGGGCCACTCCGCGGATGATGGGAAAGAGACAAGAACGGAAGTCCAAACATGGAGTGGGCAATGATCGTCCCACTACAGCCCCAAGAAGTTGCGCTATGCTCCCTGTCTGTCAGGATATTTCCAGTCTTATCCAGGCCGCAGCGGTAGGCGACCCGGTACGTGCCGACAAGCAGTGATTTGAGCCCGTCTGATTCAACATGCAGTCATGTGCAATGCGATCGCTAGACCGCTGTTGCGGCCACGCCGCCCAGGGTCGCAATGTGGCCTTTCAGGGTGTCTGCCGATGCTTTTAAGGCTTCCTTTTCGATCTGATTCAGCGGAATGGAAAGCACACGAGCGACACCGCTACGATCGATAATTGCCGGGAGAGACAAAAAGACCTCTCCGAAATCCATCGACGATGGCGCCAGGTTAGACACAGTCAAGACCGCGTGCTCATCCCGCAGGATCGCGCCCACGATTCGAACCAATGCTGCTCCAATTCCGTAGTAGGTCGCGCCCTTAGCGTGAATGATCTCGAATCCTGCCTTACGAGTCTCATTCTCAATGGTCGTCAGCGCGTCCCCTTCATAAGGCAAACCAAACTGACGGCAGAAATCTCCCAGAGGGACGCCAGCGATGCGAGCTGACGACACTACTGGTACCTAGCTATCGCCGTGCTCTCCGATAATGTACGCATGTACGTTCTCGGGAGCGACGCCATATCGTTCGGCCAGCCTCCGTCGAAAGCGCGCTGTATCCAAGCTCGTCCCCGATCCTAAGACCCGTCCCGCGGGAAGGCCGGACCATTTCCAAGCCGCATAGGTGAGCACATCGACAGGATTCGACGCTAACAACAATACGCCGCGCGGATTGTGGCGTGCGATCTCTTGGACGATCTCCTTGAGAATGGGCGCACACTGTTTCAGATTATCGAGCCGCGAGGTCATGCTTGCCTGGCTAACGCCAGCTGCGATGATGATCACGTCGGCATCGCAGCAATCGGAGTAGTTGCCCGCAAGCACTCGCGTGTTATGCGAAAACAGTGCAGCGTCTCGCAAATCATTCACGTGCCCTCGTTCGATAGTCTCGTCCTTATCAATCAGGATAATTTCAGCGACGATACCGGAGATGAGGAGTGCGTATGCCGTGGTGGCGCCGACGAAACCGGTTCCGACGACAGCAACGCGGGCTACTCGGTTCCCCGCACCACCGCGCCCAGCCTGAGAGTCATTAGGAGCAAAGTTCGAGCGAGAAGTTTGCATTTTTCGCCTCCGCGTACCCGGACCCGTCGCCGGAAAGAATAGCACTCCCGAGTCAAACCAATCGCACGCTGAGTCATTATCAGAGACCCGAGCGGTTTGCGGTATGATCGCAGCAGACTGCGCCATGGAGTGGTTCACATGAACAACGTGGTCCACACTCGCTGCTGTATTGCTGGAGGCGGTCCCGCTGGCATGATGTCGGCTTTACTGCTTGCGCGCATGGGTGTAAACGTATTTGTGCTTGAAAAGCATGCCGATTTCCTGCGTGATTTCCACGGAGACACTATTCATCCGTCCACTCTCGAGATCATGTATGAATTGTGTAATTCTGGATGAATTCCTGAAACGCCCGCACCAGGAAATACGAGGGCTTGCTGGGCAGGTCGGTCAAGACACAGTTACGATTGGCGATTTCACTCATCTTCCCACCCACTGCTACTTCCTCGCAATTGCGAACGCTGGCATGGGCAGGGACCTAAGTATCGGCGATCATGTGTGTCTTCCCAGCCGCGGCGCACTCCTTCATCTGCTCTTCATTCGGACTGAACCGGTAGCGCTTTGAGCCGTTAAGGAACTTCTCCTCCACTCCCCGCACCCGAAGGGCGGAGAAATGCCGCTCAAGCGCGCGGCCCAGCTTCAAGATTTCAGTAACCGCTTGTACCAATTGATCGGGTCCAGGGTTGCGAGCGTCCAGAACGAGATTGAAACATATCTCCGCACACGCACCGATTCGGTGTTGATATTGTTTGCCCATCCCCCCTCGCCTCCATGTGTTCTCCATTCTTGCTTCAGCTCCGAAGGACTGACTCCTAAGGCTGACCCGTTACACCAGATTTCCCTTCGATCTTTGCCAATCTTCCTCCCTAAGTTCTGGGTCGGCCACCTGAATAGTTCCATATCGGACAACTATCAATTGGAGACGAAGAGGTCTTGGACTCTTTTGTCGAGCCGGTTTAGCCTCTTGAATATTTGGCATTCCAACTCGCACTGGCATCGCGACCGATTACCACGCTTCGCGAGAAAGGCAGAGAAGCCGAAAGGCGCACAAATAGGAATGACAGACATTCAGCTTCCAGACGAGCAGGAGGTGTCAAGACGGCTGAGCGTGAGCGTTAACACGCTTCGCTATTGGCGTGCCTCTGGAGACGGTCCCAATTATGTAAAAACTCGGACGCTTGGTGAGATATGATGCGGTAGCGCTAGAGAAATTGGCGGGCATTCCCGAATCTGTCGTTCTGTACTGT
>Ga0207130_1322_pt1 | contig 10446 bp, 17 predicted proteins | sample Alteio_BWMinHeat_16_FD_153545 | JGI IMG/M metagenome (GOLD analysis project Ga0207130, IMG submission 153545) | Enriched cells from forest soil in Barre Woods Harvard Forest LTER site, Petersham, Massachusetts, United States -... | ecosystem: Environmental > Terrestrial > Soil > Temperate forest >... | reverse complement strand
GGGCCGGTGATCGACGGCAATTTCTATGATCGATCAGGACGTCCGATAGCATGGACGAACTCAAAGCTGCGGCCGCAAAGGGCGTTCAAGAAACCCAAACAGCCGATGAAGCCACTGGAGCCAAAGCATCCGCCTGTTCCTCGTCAGCCGGAAAAGCCGTTGGCACATGTCGGCGGATGGTCATCTACGTCGTTCGGAGCAGCGTTCGGCTGAGCGGCTACGTTCGATGACCGCCTGAGCCCCGCATATAGCCAGGAGAGACCGCCGCTACCAGGCGATTGTTTTCTCGCATGAGGTAGCGATTCAACGTGACGAGCGATTCGATCGCCTTACGCGCGTCACCGCCGCTGTCTACGAGGATGGCGTCCACAACCTCGCTCATATCCGGATTGTCACCACGTCGGATGCGCTCGACGAGTCGGTCTGATGCTCGCTCTGGCAGGGTCTCGATCCTCGGTCTTGAGATCCAGAACATTTAGGGAACATATCTCACGAGAGTCAAGCTTGACCCGCTCGCAATCCGGGCTCGTTCCTCAAGGCGAGCCTTCGTCGTGCCGCTCAGGGAGCGATGAGGGATTCCGAAGCAGACGAGCTTCATTCAGGAACGGCGTTTGTTTAGGGTCGGGGCTGCGTCTTGGAGCAGGCCGGATGGACGAAGAACTCAAGCAGGAAGTCGAGTCTCTGATATTCCGCATCCGGCTCGGAGGTGAGCGTGGGCGGAAGCTGACGCTGCGTACATTCCTGCGTGCGCTCACGAACGGTAGCCCGGAAGCGGGGATGTGGATATTGAGAGCCGCCCTCGGCGGGATGCCGAAAGAGGATCGCGAGCACGTCGTGGCGATCATTGATGAAGTGACGAAGGCGCTCGCTTATGATGACGAGTGACGAATTGCCCCTATAGAGTTCGGCTGCCTGAAAGCCCGCCACACATGGTCGGCGAGCAGAGCACCGCCCTAGCTCGCCAGCTGGTCAGGGCATAGCAACATGCCAAACGCCATTGAAAACGCCGTCACCAGAAACGTCGCCCGGCTTTGTGTCTTTGATGAAAGTATAGAGCGGCTTGCCCTTGTAGGCCCATTGCGAGGATTTGTCGTCGCGGGTCACAACGCTCCAATCACCAGATGCCTTAGCACCTGCCGCAGCCATCAATGGCGGCCAGTTCGTGGCGCATTGGCCGCTGCAGGCGGATTTCCCGCCGCTGTCTTTGTCAAAGGTATAGAGCGTCATGCCTTTGGCATCGACGAGCGTCTTACCCTTGCTGGTGTCGACGATCTTGGCCGGAGCCATGGCCTGCGCGAAGACTCCACTTGCCGCCGACAGTGTGACGGCGATGAACGCCGTGCGGATGAGAGGTTTCAGCATGTTGTATCTCCTACGGTCGGGCCTCCCTGCCTCGGGGTGGTTTCCATGCGTGCGCATCTTGCACCCGAATTTTGCAAGAGAGAAGCGTCCCTGAGACCCGTACGGTCATTCTGCCGCTGGCTCTCGATACCCGCTTGAAGCAAAGCCACCCGGAAGACCACTGCGGCGAGCCGCGTGGACCTCGCTCATGATGGCGCAACGCGAGCGTGATCAATCACGTTTCTCCCTATCCCTCTTTCAGCCTCACCCCCGGCTCCGGGCCATCGATGAACTCGACGCCCGCCACTTCAAGGGCTTGTCGCATGGCATGCAGATCAGCGGGCCTCGGCGTTCGAACGTCTGCCTCGAAATCCATGATTGCATGCGAAACGATGGCGAGCCCGCAACGCGCCTTCCAGTGGGGCCGAGCGGGAGCGCCCAGTCGCCGAATGCCCAGAGTGGCAGCAGAACAGCCGTGTCACCGCCTTGAGCGCGCCACCTCGTCCACGACCTTTTTCGAGGAACTGAACGTATCAATTTCCGTCAGCGGTCCGCTACGCAATCGTTATCCGTCGTGGCTTAGCCCGTTCTGCTTTGGGCAGGGTCAAGGTCAAAACGCCGTCCTCCATTGCAGCGCTGATCTTTTCCTGGTCCACAGTGGCAGGCGAAAGGCTAAAGCCCCGGCGATAGTGCCCGATGTTGTACTCTGTGTAGACCGGCTGCAACTTTTCGTACTTGGAAAAGTCGATCCGACCTTCTACGCTCAGCACGTCATTTTCGACATGGATATTGAGGTTCGCCTTATCGACCCCCGGCATTTCCATAACCACGGTCAACGCCTGTTCCGTCTCATAGATGTCTGTCGTCGGCACGAACGTTCGGGCCGGTATCGTGGCCTCGTCCTTGCCCTGAAGCTCCCGCTTTTCCTGTACCTGCATTTCCTGCCCAGTTGCCATGGTGGTGCTCCGAAATTGAGTTTGACCTCGTCGCACGCAATCAGCCGATCTTGATGGCACGCGGTTTGTCGCTCTCGGCTCTTGGAATAAAGATGGCCAGGATACCGTCCCGTAGTTCGGCCTTGATCCTGTCGGGGTCGATCTTTACAGGCACGGTGATGGTCCGATTGAAATTCCCCGCCACCCGCTCGCGCCTGTGGATACTGGCCTTGTCACCATAGGCGACCGCCTTCGTACCCGAGATCGAGATGGTGCTCTCTTTCGCCTGCATTTCGAGATCGCCTTTGGCGACGCCCGGCAATTCCATGATAGCCACGAAGTCGTGACCCTGCTGGAAGACGTTGATCGGGGGGTATGCTCCCGTGCCTGAGGTCGTCTGTTCCAGCCAGTCGCTGGTGCGTCGTCCTTCCAGTTCCCGCTGAAGGCGGAAGAGTGCATCGAAGGGATCAGCAAGTCCCGCAATCATGGCAGTACCTCCCTCTGGATTCATAATGGTTGGTGCGGAGAGAAGCACGGCATCCCGCCGCTGGCCGCCATTTATTTTTGCCAATTTACGCCTTCAAGGGGTACGTCAAAAAAATTCGGCGATACCGGCAGCGAGGCGTCAGGCGTCGGTTGCTCGCTCGGGACACCCAGATGCTTCTCACGGGATTGGCTCGCTAGTACATTGGCGACCAATTTGACTGTCATCGGGGTGTAAGGTACTCGTCACAATTACTGGACCGGCCTCGGCGGGGAGGGTTCATTGGGCGAGCTAAAGACATTTCCGTGGCGTGCCGCCAAGGCCGAAGGGCCGCGCGAGAATGCGCAGGGGGACAAGGTGGTGGCGCGCCCCCGAGATAGGCAAAGCCCTGCGGTTCGGCGATGTGCTGAGCGGATGTCCATTGCGAAGGACGAGGGCGACGACGAGGAGGCTTGGCGCTGTTTGGTGCGTGAGGTGTCGGGCTATCGGGCCGCGATGCTGGCACGCGGGGTTGGTGCGTTGGAAGCAGAGCGGCATTGCGAGACATGGGCGCTGTCGGTGATTGAGGATGCGGAATGGATCGCGGCTGCATTCCTACGACTGATCGCGTTTCGGATGCGCCAACGCCAGGAGGCAGGGCTGCCGGATTGGAAAGTTGGGACGTGGTGGTCGTTGCGGCATGAGATCGGGTGCGAGGTCGGGCGGGGACGGACGCCGGGTTGGTCAGAGCGGCTGGAGACGCTGTTGCCGCGAGACCGCACGGCGGCGTAAGCGGCGTAAATGGCGTTCTTCAAGATCGCCATGGTCACCAGAAGCGACTACGCGATGCTTCGCGGGATCATCCCCGACCTCCCTCAAACGTTCGACGAGTGGAAGCTGAAGCAAGACAGCATGGCTTCTCGCCACCGCAGCGGCGGCCACAAGGTGCAGATCGTCGAATTCAATCCAAGTGCCTTCGCAGAATGGTCCGCAGGAAGTCGCCTCGCCCCGAGCGAGGAGGCGCTGGATAGCTGGATATCTGCGGGCTGCCCCACGGCCCTGGAGTGAGAAGGCGCAGCCGCCGAAGTTTTACCCTTGGTCGCGGATTAGGCTACAAAAGAGAAGCGTCGCTTCGCTTCGGGGGGAGGACCGGCGCATCGTTCCGCTCCCCGTCAGCGCCGACCGCTCTATCGGCATGTTGGGCGAGTGTTCGCCACGAACAAGCCAACGCCGCGAGCCGAGCGCGCTCGCCATCATCGCCTTCGAGGCTCGCCCGGCCTAAGCAAATTCTGGCACGCTCCCGGTAGAGTTCGACGTTGTGCATGATCGCGCCAAACTTTCAGGAGTTTGACGGTTTTGCGCTTCAATGGGTCACAGGCTTTGTCGCGTGTCGCGGCTCCTCATCCGGGGGGCTGCGCATCAGCACGATCCGCCAGCGCGTTCCACGCGATCGCGATGGTGGTCAGAGCTACTTTTACGTCGGCGGTCGAGCGGCTGATCCCGTCGTCGAAAGCCGGGATGGGGGTGACGGGAGTATCGCGAATAAGCTGCGACATTTCATCGTCGAGCTTGCGCATCACCTCCATCAATTTGCCGTGGTCATCGCTGCCCTTGGCGAAGCTGATAGTGCCGCCAGTATCGCGGTGAGCATCGAGTTCTGTCATGATGCATCCCTCTATCGTGGTCATGGTTCTGAGGGCGGTGGTTGATTGACAATGATATCCGGTCGCGACCCTGCGTTTGCTAGCCCCGGAATCTACCTAGTCTCGGTTCGCGAATTGAAGCACTCGCAAGCCTTGCTCGCTTCCGCCCAACGTGTCGGTTCTATAGTGAGGCGTCTTTCCATTGGTCGGGGTCGCTGGTTCTACTACGAAGGTTGATCCGTGCCGCGCCGCGATGGGCCTTGGCCTGCGGGGTCATCAACCGCAACTTCAAGCCCCCCAGGGCAGCAGGCATGACCTCCCCTCGGTCTCCTTTTGCGGGTGCGCCCTTTCCCCGGCGCTGCCATCAAATGGCGGCCACCCCGCCACCACGACACAATTCGCCTGCGCCTTGCGCGAGGCGGCGTTCTGGGTCCGCACGCGGCATCAGGGTTTGTCCGGTGCATGAATTATATAGTCGGCGTAGTCGGTTAGCACTTCGGCCGCTTTTCTCATTTCGGCGAGCGCCGGTCCATTGTATCCGGGTGTGCTCGGGTAATAGGGCAAATCGGTTTCCACATGCAGAAATTTGCGCAGACCGTCCTTTGTTACGCGGAGCTTGCGCGCGTGCGGTATCCTGATTTTGGCCGTGGTCTTGGCCATGCCCGGCCTCTCCTGCTTGCGCCATGCATACAGGAACGAGATGGCTGGCGCGAGCGCAGGCACGTCAAAAGCATTTTTCAAGCTGCCCATTTTGTGCAAACTTCCCTTGGGCTCGAAAATCGAGACCATGAGGAAACTGCTACAAAAGAGAGGTATGCCATGTATGCTGTTGCGCGCAGATACAAGACCTCCGCATCCTTCGAGGAAATCAACAAGAAGGTGGCCGAGGGACTGGTCCCTTTGATTAAGAAGGTGAAGGGATTCCGCGCATATCGGACCGTCAACCTTGGGGGCGGCCATGTCGCTTCCTTCAGCCTGTTCGATGACAAGCGCGGGGCTGATGAAGCTACGCAAAAAGCCCGTGAATGGATTGCGTCCGACCCGTCCTTGAAGAAGCTGCTGCCGGATGCGCCGGAAGTCTCGGGTGGTGAGGTCGGGCTAAATATCACCGCCTAGCCAGCGGAAGGATCGGACGCTTGGCAGCGGCGTGGCGACGGACCGCTATCGAACCCGTTGCCTTCGTCAACCGGGGGAATGCGCATGTCTCAACAATGTTGTGCAAGCGTCCGAACTGAGGAGAGGTTGTGAAGCTCGCCAGCGTCGGCCTACTCGCTTTCGTGGGGACTGCTAATCTTGTGACGATGGCCGTCGCTCAGCCGGTGACCAAGCCGGTCATGGTCGGCATTCTATACGCGGCATCGATTGAATCAAACCGCGCAGGTCTCGCCAAAGCGTTGCACGAGCTTGGATATGAGCAGGGAAAAAATCTGACCATCGAGCGACGGGACGCCGAAGGTAGGAACGAGAACCTCCCTACACTGGCGGCGGAGCTAGTGAGCCTCAAGCCCGATGTGCTTATCGGATCGAGCACGCCATCGGTGCTGACGAAGGGTATCGAGTTGTCGCTGCTTATGTGGATAAGATTTTGAAGGGCGCGAAACCGGCAGACCTCCCGGTGCAGCTACCGACCAAATATTACATGGCGATCAATCTCAAGACCGCGAAGGCGCTCGGCCTCGAAGTGCCCAAGAGCCTGCTGGCCCAAGCCGACAAGCTGGTTGAGTAAAGTGGCGAAGTTTATGCCGGTTTGATGCTACCGCTTATCAGATAATTGTAAGCGCTTTGCTTCTGCCCTATGGGTTTGAGCTTGACGTCTTGCGGAATCGCCAGGGCATGAGGTCTTCGATTTCGCTCTGTGGATGGCCGTCGAGGATGGCCTGAAGAGTTTCGGTGATGTAGGCGACCGGATTGACGTCGTTGAACCTGCAGGTAGCGACGATGGAGGAGAGCAGTGCCCAATTTTCGGCCCCGACCTCATGGCCTGCAAAGAGTGCATTTTTTCTGGTCAAGCAGACTGGCCTGATGGCGTTCTCGACCGGGTTGGTGTCCAGCTCCAGGTGGCCCTCGTCGAGGAAGCGGGTGAGGCCCTGCCAGTGAGCGAGCCCATAGCGGATGTCTTCGGCCAGCTTGGAGCCCGAGGAGATCATCGACAGCTGCTTCTCGAACCACGGTTTCAGGGCGTCGATGATCGGCGCCGCATGCTCCTTTCGTGCGGCGAGTCGGGTTTGCGGCGATAGGCCGCGCACCGTCGCCTCGATGGCATAGAGCGCGGCGATCTGGCGCACGGCGGCTTCGGCGATTGGGGACTTGGTGTTGCGCACCAGCTTCACGAAGCGCCGTCGCAGATGGCTCCAGCAATGCACGAGCGCCCATGGTCCTTGCGGCCGCTCGATACGCGTGAGCGGCTCATAGCCCTCATAGCCGTCGCATTGCAGGAAGCGTCCCCGGAAGCCTTGCAGGAAGCGTTCGGCATGCTCGCCACTGCGTCCCGGTGCGTAGCGGAACAGCACGATCGGAGGGCCTTGGCCGCCATGCCCCCTGTCGTCGGAGGCGATGGCCCAGAAGAGGCCTTTCTTGGTTGTTCGTCGCCCAGGATCGAGCACCGGCGCCGTGGTTTCGTCCATGAACAGACGATCCGCCGCGGCCAGATGCTCACGCATGCAATCGGCGATCGGTTTGAGATGGAAGCAGGCTCGACCCGCCCAGTTGCCCAGTGTCGCTCGATCCAGTTGGATGCCCTGGCGGGCGTAGATCTCGGCTTGCCGATAGAACGGCAAGTGATCACCGAACTTGGCGACGATCACCTGGGCGATTAGCGCCTCGGTCGGCAAGCCGCCAGGCACCACGCGCTCCGGTGCATGCGCCTGCACGACCGCGCCCGAGCAGCGGCGGCAAGCGTATTTCGGGCGACGCGTGACCAGGACGCGCAATTGCGCCGGGATCACATCCAGCCGCTCGCTTACGTCCTCACCGATCTTCGTCATCTCGCCGCAGCCGCACGGGCACTGAGTGTTCTTGGGCTCGATGATCCGCTCGATGCGCTCCAGATGCGCTGGCAACTGGCCACGGTTGCGCCGCCGCGAGCCAGATGCGTCGCCCGAACGGCCCTGGATGATCCGTGCCGCTTTCTCCAGTGCAGCGTCGAGAACGCCCTGGGCGATTTCCACGTCCTCGAGCGGCAGATGGTGCTGATCAGGAGAGAGCTTCTCGGACTTGCCGCCAAACTTCTCGCGCCGGAAGTCGCTGACGATGTTTTCCAGTCGCCGCCGCGCTTCCTCGGACGCGGCCAAGGCCTCTTGCGTCTGCGCCAGCTCTGCTCTCAGGCGCTCGATCTCGTCGTGGAGAACGGCGATATTCATGTGCCAGCTCGAGCACATATCCGCCAGTCGCGCTACCCGCGATAAGCGCCTGAGTCACTCTGCCGCAGTCATCCGGCAAGCTGCGGACGCCGCACGCCCTCGGGCCGCACCAGTCGCCAATCCAGCCCCTCGAATAAGGCCGCCAACATCGCCGGCGAGATCCGCATCACGCCGTCGCGAACCTGAGGCCATACGAACCTGCAACCCTCGAGCCGCTTGTGCACCAGCACCAATCCGGTGCCGTCCCAGACCAAAATCTTGATGCGGTCACCTCGTTTGGCGCGGAACACGAAGGCTGCGCCGCAATAAGGATCCAGGCCAAGCATCCCCTGCACGGTCGCTGCCAGCCCGTCGAGGCCACGGCGGAAGTCAACCGGTCGGGTCGCCATGTAGATCTTCAGATCGGCGCCGGGCGTGATCATTGCGACGCCCGCACCGCACGGATCACCCCGGACAACTGCTCGACGCCGACCTCCGTTCGGATCACGGCGTCGCCGATCACAATCTCGACCTTCGCTGGCGCCGGTCTCCTCGTCCGCCTAGGCACCGATGCTTCTTCCACCATCAGCGGCGCAAACATCGTCGCCGCGCTCTCCGGCAGAACCAGCCGCCCCTGCCGAAGGCGCCGCCGCCAATCGTAGACCTGCCAGCGTGTCGCGCCATGCTTGCGCGCGATCGCCGCCACCTGCATCCCCGGCATCAGGCTCTCGGCCGCAATCCGAGCCTTCTCCGCCTCCGAGCGAACCCGGCGTCCCGTCGGACCTTCGAGCACCTCAAGGCGGCCACCATACCCCGCCGTCGAGACGTCCAAATGGACGTCCATTTTGCCGTCTGCTCCCACGTCGGCCTCCGGTCTCTCCACCGGAGGCTTTTCGCACATTCACCTCAGCTGCTGCACGAGGGGATCAGCGAGGCGCTTACAGATAATTGAATTGGTCGGGATCACTTGCTCGTGGCGCATCACGATCAGGATCGGGCAAGGCGCGTCTCGGTGATGCGCGTGCGCCCACCATCGTCACGCTGGCCGGTGGAGCAACTTACAAAATTCGATTTGGTCGTCAATCTCAAGACCGCCGAGGCTCTCGGCCGTGAAATTCGGTCGATTTGCTTGAGCGCGCTGACCGAATCATCGAATAGTGCGCTGCCCTTTCTGCATCTTTACACGTCATCATCGAATGATTAAATACCTCAGCATGCGAATCGTTCGCGAAAAGGAAATTAAGCAATGAACGAGCAACCGGTTATTACCCCCCAAGCTGACATGATGGGACTGACTACCGATATCGTCGCCTCGTATATTTCTGGCAACAAGATGACTGCTGCGGACCTTACAGGGTTGATCAGCCAAGTCCATGCCGCTCTCTCCTCAGTGGCCACCGGCAAATCAGAACCAGCACCTCACAACCGCGAACCGGCAGTTCCGATCAAGAATTCGGTCAAGCCTGATTATATCGTTTGCCTCGAAGACGGGAAGAAATTCAAATCCCTCAAGCGCCATCTCCGTAGCTCCTTCAACATGAGCCCAGAGGAATATCGGGCGAAATGGGGCTTGAGATTCGATTACCCGATGGTCGCGCCCAATTATGCGGCCAAGAGATCAGAGTTGGCCAAAGGCATGGGCCTTGGCAATTTGCGCACGAAAGCTAGGGCAGCGAAAGCGGCATCACCTGCAAAAGCCTCAGGTCGGAAAAAGGCCAAGACGGCGAAGGCGGTTTAGGGACAGTCCCTACGATCAGAGGAGCGCTCGAACGGGCACTCCGCGAATGAGGTTTTGGGATCGGCCAAGGTCTCCGTCTTCCACTACCGGCCATCTCGTGCAACTCGGTGGCGATCTCGTCGGCGCTCCCTCGATTCAACGCAGGGAGCGCTTTCTTATTCGGATCGGCGTTCTGCGGCGGGGGAGCGGCGTGACTGGTGGATGGTTGGCGTCGGTTACACGTGCCGCTGCCTCGATGGCCTCATTGATCTCCCATTCGGTCGCAGTGTCGAGGTCGATAAGTCGGAGCCTCCTCATCGACAAGCGGGAGCGTGCCCTGCTGCGCACCCTCCAATAGCTTGCGAACGGGTTCCTCGATGCTCATGCCGGTCCCAACCTGACGGATCATCTCCCAACCATCTGGGCGGGATAACTATACGCGAATTCTATCAATAAGTCGCGCCTCCATCGGGTCCCGCTTGGGCTTCGCTCTGCTGACGACGATCATGTTCTCGTCGCTACCGCCGATAGGTGGCGGACCGGTGCGAGCGTATGGGCATGGCCGATATCTTCATCAGCTACACGTCTGCTGATCGTGACTGGGCATTCTGGATCGCCAAGGCGCTCGAACCACGCATCGCCAGGGTTAAAAGGCAGCCCTTGACAAGCTCGCCGTCTCCATGTCGATCCCGTAAGCTTAGCGCAAGCAGGAGAGAGATTGGCTATGGATGATTTGGCCAAGAAATTCGTTGACGTTGGATTTCCGATAATCTTCATCCGACGACCTACGATCCTATGGGAGGTAATAAGGGGGCCGCACATCTGGCGGCGGCATGTTGGTCGGAGGCGGACATGGCAGGCATCAGCCGCCCTTCGATTGAAGCGGCTGTCGGGCCGCTTAAGGATTATATGGCTCAGGCCATTGAGCGAGCGAACAGCGCAGAAGTTCGCCGCCTCGCCTCAAAGGATGATTGATTCCCACCGGACCTAAAAGGCCAGCAGCGCGCCG
>Ga0207130_1208_pt3 | contig 10539 bp, 12 predicted proteins | sample Alteio_BWMinHeat_16_FD_153545 | JGI IMG/M metagenome (GOLD analysis project Ga0207130, IMG submission 153545) | Enriched cells from forest soil in Barre Woods Harvard Forest LTER site, Petersham, Massachusetts, United States -... | ecosystem: Environmental > Terrestrial > Soil > Temperate forest >... | reverse complement strand
TATATAACAATCGATTAATACTTATTTTCGCCTGAAATACCCCTTCATTTCAGACACGTTAATTACTTTAAATGCCAGTAACGCCCCACCGTAGACTGCCATACCCGCGCCTATCAAAAGAGAAAGCGCCAGTAACTTGATAATCAGCGCTCCCTGAAAATACCCTTTCAGGACAGAATATACCGCCCACAGAGCCCCTCCCAGCAGCAGCGAACTCGCCATCATACGCAGCATGCGAAAGCGGAACGTCGCATCCATGACGAACAATGTACGCTTATGCAGCCCATGCGCCAGAGAAAGCGCATTGACCCAACTCGCGATGGACGCGGAGAGCGCCAGCCCCACATACCCCATCGGGCCCATCAGCGTCAGATTTAAAACCAAGTTGATGCAGACGCAGGCAATCGCGATACGTACCGGCGTTTTCGTGTCCTGATTCGCATAGAACGTGGACGCGAAAATCTTGACCGCCAACGCCGGAGGTAGCCCGATCGCATAAGCAATCAGCGTCTTGAATGTCGCCTGCGTATCGGCGCTCGTGAAGGCACCGTGCTGGTAGATCACGGCGACAATAGGATAGGGAATGACAAACAGCGCCACGGTCGCGGGAATGCCAAAGAGCAGCGACAACTCCAGCGCCCGGTTCTGGGTATGGCGCGCCACTTCTATTTTGCCCTCGCGGATCTGGCGCGAAAGCATCGGAAGCAGTGCGGTGGAGACGGCAATGCCGATGACGCCGAACGGCAGCTCTTCGATGCGCACCGCATAATACAGCACCGAGACGGCACCCGCGATATGCGAGGCGATGATGACATTGACCACAAGGTTTATCTGCGTGACGCTTGAGCCCAATGCCGCAGGCCCCACAAGAGAGAGCAACCGGCGTACATTGGCGGTCAATTTCGGTTTGACAAAACGCGGACCAACACCTGAGCGGCGACAAAAATAAAACAGCCAGAAATACTGTGATATACCGGAGACCATCACGCCAATGGCCAGTGCATGCGCCGTGGTGGGTGTAAACGGCGAGACCAGCAGCATCGCCGCGATCAGGCAGATGTTCATGATGACGGGCGTGGCGGCCACCGCCGCAAACTTGTCGATGCTATTTAATATCCCACCCTGCAGGGAGACCAGCGAGATGAACAGCATGTAAGGAAAAGTGATGCGGGTAAGTAGCACCGTAAGCCTGTATTTTTCTGGGTCCGAATCAAATCCCGGGGCAAGAACCACCATAAGCTGGGGCATGAAGATGACGCCCAGGGCCGAGACGATGATAAGCACCAAAAGCAGCACGGCATGGATTTCCTCGGCCAGCTTCTTTGCGGCATCGGGGCCTTGCGTGGCCCGTGTGCCTGCGTAAAGCGGCACGAAAGCTGCGTTAAACGCGCCTTCCGCAAACAACTGACGCATGAAATTGGGCAGCTTGAACGCCACCAGAAACGCGTCCGAAAGCATCCCCGCCCCCAGAAACGTCGCGATCATCATGTCGCGTACAAACCCGAGAATCCGGGAAAGCAACGTGAGGGAGCCGATGGTGGCGGAGGCGCGCAACAGGTTCATAATGGCCAACACGTTGACAAGTAGCGGTTTCCCCTCTATCCCACAGGTTCTTACACTTGGCAATGACCATATATCTTTGAGACTAAGGAAACACTGCGAATGCGAATGTGGGTGATTTTATTCTGGCTGACAATTACCACTGTTTTCATAGGTGTGTCAGCACATGCGCAGGACAAACAGATAGAGGTAAATTCTGTACTGCAAATTATTCAAAAAATAAGTGCGCTCACTTCGGTAACGCCGCCGCTAACAGATGCTGAAATGTATAAAACAATTTCTGACTACATCGCGGAACTTCATAGTTCAGAAGCGCTTGAAAAATGTGCAATCCTGTCATGGCATATTGGTTATCCCGGAACGGCCGGAGATGAACATTTTGACAGGTTTTTTGATTCGGCTTATGGGATTTGCGTACAGAAACTAGCTTTAATAAAAGGTACGGATGCCGCCTCTGCATTAGGTGAGATAAAACGCTGGACATTGTACGATGGTAGTAATGCTCTTGAGTTGGATGAATATATCGCAAAGCAAAAGAGCCTCAAATAACGCAATTCTAAGAAGCTTGATTTTAATTATGAAACTCATCCCGCTACACATTTTCCCCGGCAAAACCCATTTCGACTTCATCGGCACGCGCTGGTTCGGATTCGGCATTTCCATCGCGTTCTCGCTGATCTCCTTCTTTGTGCTCGCAACGCATGGGCTTAACTGGGGCATCGATTTCACCGGCGGCGTGCTGATGGAGCTGCGCACCGAAGCGCCCGCAGACCTGGGCAAAATGCGCGACGCGCTCGAAGGCAAAGGTTTCGGCGAAGTATCTCTGCAGAATTTCGGCGACCCGCGCGACGTGATGATCCGCATCCAGGTCGCCAAGGAAGGCGAACAGGGCACACTCGTGGAAAAAGTCAAAACCCAGTTGGCAGGCGCAGTGCCAGGCAAAATCGACTACCGCAATATCGAGTCTGTGGGCTCCACCGTGAGCGGCGAGCTCAAGCACAGCGGCATCTATGCCACCGTCGGTTCCTGCCTTGCCATCATGGCCTATGTCTGGTTTCGCTTTGAATGGCAATTTTCGCTCGGCACCATATTCGCGCTGATACACGATACTATCATGGTTGTGGGTTTCTATGCCCTCACGCGTTATGAATTTGGCCTGACCGCAGTCGCTGCGGTGCTTACCATCATCGGGTATTCGATGAACGACTCAGTCGTTATCTATGATCGCATCCGCGAGAATATGCGCCGTTATAAGAAGATGCCGTTCTCGGAGCTTTTAAACCAGAGCATGAACGAAACGCTGGGCCGCACGGTGCTCACCTCTTCCACCACCCTGCTTGCCGCATTGGCGCTTGCGCTCTTTGGCGGCGATGTTATCAAAGGATTCAGCTGGTCGCTGGTGTTCGGCATCGTGGTCGGCACCTACTCCTCGATTTACATCTCAGCGCCGACGCTGATTTACCTTAAGATCCGTCAGGAACAGCAGAAGTAGCGCTTACACTTTCTCATAGCCCTTAATCGTCAGGCCATAGCCTTCCAGACCCACTACAGGGCGCTGGGAGTTGGACAGCAGGGTCATCTCACGCACACCCAGATCGAGCAGGATTTGCGCACCGATGCCGTAATCGCGCAGGTCGGCCATCGGCTCCTTGATTTCCCCGGTGCGCTTGCGCACCTTGTCCGAGAGCGCGGTGCGTGCCGGCGGACGGAGCAATACAATAACGCCATTGCCTTGGTTACCGATGCGCTGCATGGCCGCATGCAGATCGGTCGCCTTGTCGCCGCCGACATCGCCCAATACATCCCCCAGCACGTCCAGCGCATGCATACGCACCAGCGTCGGTTTTTTGGGATCTATCTTGCCTTTTACCAGGGCCACATGCTCGGCATATTCGATGCGGTTGACGTAGATACGCATATTGAATGCGCCACCGAACCGGCTTTCAAGCGTCGTTTCCGCGACGGATTCGACGAGCTTCTCCCGCCGCCTGCGATAAGCGATAAGGGAGGCAATCGTTGCGATTTTCAATCCATGCTTCTCTGCAAATTTTATCAGATCCGGCAAGCGCGCCATGCTGCCGTCGTCGTTCATGATCTCGCAGATGACGCCGGAGGCATTAAGCCCGGCAAGCCGCGCCACATCCACCGCGGCTTCCGTATGGCCGGCGCGCACGAGCACGCCGCCATCGCGCGCCACCAGCGGGAAGACATGTCCCGGCGTGCCGATGTCGGCCGATCCCTTGGAGGCATCTATCGCCACCGCAATCGTATGCGCCCGGTCAGCCGCCGAAATACCGGTCGTCACTCCTTCGCGGGCCTCTATAGACACGGTGAAAGCCGTTTCGTGACGCGAGGCATTGTGCTGCGCCATGAGCGGCAAACCCAATTGTTTCACGCGCGCGGAATCCAGCGACAGGCATATGAGGCCGCGGCAGTGCTTGGCCATAAAATTAATCGCGTCCGGCGTCACCATCTGCGCAGGAACGATAAGATCACCTTCGTTCTCGCGATCCTCATCATCCACCAGAATGAACATGCGGCCATTGCGCGCATCTTCGATGATGTCCTCGATGGGAGAGAGAAATGTTTTGTGCGGCATAAACTTCAGGCCTCGTTCAGGCGCGCCAGATAGCGCGCAATCAGGTCGATTTCGAGATTAACGCTGTCGCCGACCTTGCGCACGCCCAACGTGGTCTGCTTCAACGTGTGGGGAATAATGTTCACGGCAAACATATCGCCCCTCACCTCGTTTACCGTAAGCGAGGCGCCATCAAGCGTCACCGAGCCTTTAGCCGCGATGAACGGGCTTAAAGCGGCAGGCGCTTTGAACGTAAGTTTAGCGGAATCGCCCACCGGTTTACGGCTTATCAGCGTCGCCAGACCGTCCACATGGCCTGAGACGAAATGTCCCCCCAGCTCGTCGCCCACCTTGAGCGCACGTTCCAGATTGATGCATGCGCCCTTTTTCCATTCGCCAAGTGTCGTGCGCTTGAGCGTCTCGCCCGAGACCTGCACCGTAAAACTTTTAGCATCTTTCTTGATAACCGTGAGGCACACCCCGCTGCAGGCGATGGACGCGCCGACGACAACACCGCGCGTAAAGCCTGGCGCAGCGATGGTAACAATCCAGTCGCCGGTTTTCCGAACGGATTGGATCGTGCCGATATGGGTGATGATGCCTGTGAACATAAAAACTATATAGGGCTGCAGTTGTAAATTTCCAGCACATCGCTGCCGAAGCGCTCCATGCCTTGCAGGCTATAGCGCGGCAGCGCCGAAAGCGAAAGCGGATCCTGGCTGCGCAAAGCAGGCATGCCCTTATTGCCTATGACGAGGGGCGCACGGAACCAATAGAGCCTATCGACGAGATTCTGGCGCACCAGCTCGCCTGCGAGCGTTCCTCCGGCCTCGACCAGCAGTCGTGTAATGCCTTCTTGCGCCAGTTTCGCAAGTATTTCCGTGAGTGACAGATGGGTTACCGTATCGAGCGAAACGGCAAACAGCGACGCGCCTTTTTTCTTGAGCACAAACACCTTGTCTTTTTCATCTGCGAGTGTTTTCGAACCGGTGAATATCCATGCGGGCAGGATTCTTGCTTGCGCGGATATGCGCAGGTGGCTGTCGAGCACGATGCGCTGCGGCGAATCCGCTTCGCGACCGGGTAACCGGCAGGTAAGTTGCGGATCGTCGGCAAGTACCGTGCCTATGCCCGTCAGGATCGCATCCTGCGATGCGCGCAACACCTGCACCGCAAGGCGGGAATCTTCGCCGGTTATCCATTTGCTGCCACCGTCGGCATCGGTGATTTTTCCATCGAGCGAGGTGGCGGTTTTAAGCGTGATGAACGGTCTGTTGCGAGTAATAACGGAGAAAAAGCCCTCATTAAGTGCAAGCGCTTCCCTCTCGCATATTCCCTGTTCGACTTCGATACCGGCGGCACGCAACTGCTCAAACCCCTTACCGGCTATTTTGGGATTGGGATCGCCGCAGGCGGCCACGACGCGGGCAATACCGGAAGCGATAATACCCTCCGTGCAGGGCGGCGTCTTGCCGTGATGGGCACAAGGCTCCAGCGTAACATACAGCGTAGCACCCTGAGCCTTACCTCCTGCCATGGCAAGGGCCTGCGTTTCCGCATGCGGCCTGCCGCCGCGTGCGGTGACGCCGACGCCGACGATGACATTCTCTTTTAGGACCAATGCACCCACGGAAGGGTTGGGCCACGTAGATCCAAGCCCGCGTGAGGCAAGGCTTAACGCATGACGCATATGCTGACTATCGTGAGGCTGCGGCATGAGAGATGTCCCCCTGCCCCGATCAATCCAGATTACCGACGAACTTCTCGAAATCCTTGCCTTCACGGAAGTTACGATAAACGGAGGCGAAGCGGATATAAGCCACCTCGTCCAGGTCTTTCAGGCCTTCCATCACCATCTCACCGATAAGCGAAGATTGGATCTCACTCTCGCCGGTGCTTTCCAAACGCTGCACGATGGAGCTCACGAGCCTGTCAACATCGTCCGGATTCACCGGACGCTTGCGGGTGGCCACCGAAATGGCGCGTGTGAGCTTATCGCGATCGAAAATGCGTCGTTCCCCCGTTTTCTTCAGCACCGTAAGCTCACGCAATTGCACCCGCTCGAATGTGGTGAAGCGCGAACTGCACGAAGGGCAGAAGCGTCTGCGACGGATGGTAAGACCATCCTCGCTGGGCCGGGAGTCTTTCACCTGCGTATCGGGATTAGAACAGAACGGACATTTCATACATTACCTTTTAATAAATCGGAAAGCGGTCACAGAGGAGTTTTACCTTCTCTTTAGTTTTCTTTTCCACCGCACTGTTATCGGCCGGGTTCGCGGTGAGCCCGTCCAGCACATCGCCGATCAGTTCGCCGATTTCGCGGAACTCGGCAACGCCGAAACCGCGGGTAGTGCCGGCCGGTGTGCCAAGACGCACGCCCGAAGTGATGAACGGCTTTGCCGGATCGAAAGGAATCGCGTTCTTGTTGCAGGTAAGGCCCGCGCGCTCAAGGCTCTCCTCGGCTGCCTTGCCGGTGAGGTTTTTTGGGCGCAGATCGACGACCATCAGATGATTGTCGGTGCCGCCGCTCGTGATCGCAAGTCCACGCTTCACCAGCACTTCGGCCAGGGCGCGTGCATTGTCGATCACTGCCTTGCCGTAGACCTTGAAAGAAGGCTCAAGCGCTTCTTTAAACGCCACGGCCTTGGCCGCAATCACATGCATCAGCGGACCGCCCTGGATGCCGGGGAAGATGGCCGAATTGATGGCGGTCGCAAGCGTGATCTCGGCACCGCTGGGCGTCTTGCGCACGACGAGATCCGGATTGTTGGAAAGAATCAGGCCGCCGCGCGGGCCGCGCAGCGTCTTATGCGTCGTGGTGGTGACCACGTGCGCGTGCGGCAACGGCGAAGGATAGGTGCCTGCAGCGACCAAGCCCGCCACATGCGCCATATCGACCAGCAGGTATGCGCCCACACTGTCGGCGATCTTGCGGAAACGCGCCCAGTCCACGACACGCGGATAGGCCGAGAATCCGGCGACGATGAGCTTTGGTTTATGCTCCCTGGCAAGCTTTTCCACTTCGTCCATGTCAATGAGATGCGTGTCGGCTTTCACGCCATACTGCACTGCCTTGAACCATTTGCCCGACTGGTTGGGAGCGGCACCATGGGTCAGATGGCCGCCAGCAGCAAGCGACTGGCCCAGGATGGTATCGCCCGGCTGAATGAGCGCGTTGAACACGCCCTGGTTGGCCTGAGAGCCGGAATTGGGCTGTACGTTTACATAAGTGCAGCCGAAGAGTTTCTTTGCACGTTCGATGGCGAGCGACTCTACTATATCTACAAACTCGCAACCGCCGTAATAGCGTTTGCCGGGATAGCCTTCGGCATATTTATTGGTGAGCACGGTGCCCTGCGCGTCGATGACGGCCTGGCTCACGATATTCTCGGAAGCGATGAGCTCAATCTGGCTCTGTTGACGGCCCAGTTCTTTCTGCACGGCAGCGAAAATCTCTTTATCCGTCTGCGCGAGTGGTGCACTGAAGAATCCGTTTTCACGGACGGGGCTGCTTGCTTCATTGGTCATTTTCTTTGCGGCTGTAGCGGACATTGTAACTCCTTACTTAATTTTAAATTATCCCAGTTTGTTCACACGTTTTTCATGCCGACCGCCTTCAAACTCGGCGGCAAAAAATTGTCTTACGCAGTCTTTCGCCGTCTCAATCCCGATAAGGCGCGCGCCCAAGCACAATACATTCGCATTATTATGACGGCGCGAGAGATTGGCAGAAAGACCGTCATGGCAGAGCGCCGCGCGGATGCCCTTATGGCGATTAAGCGCGATGCTGATGCCGATGCCGCTGCCGCAGATGCCCACACCATATTGCGCGCGGCCGCTTAACACGGCTTCGGCTACCGCATTGCCGTAATCGGGGTAATCGACGGAATCGCTGGTATGGGCGCCCAGATCGAGTACGTCCTGGGCCACCTCATGCAAGGTTTCCTTCAACTGCTCTTTAAGCTCTACCCCCGCGTGATCCGATGCGATGGCGATCACTGTTTTATTCATAGGACATACTATATATAGTAGGACATGTAGTGCTGATGCCATGAATCAAGGAGTTTCGCAATCAAAATAGTGGCGGGGGTTTTTAACCCTTTCTCAAGCATTGGCCACGTATACTGCGCCATGCACGCGGCCGAAAATTAACCAAATGATTGATAATCAACTTCTTTTTAGCGTCCTTCCGATCGCATTCGTGCTCGGTGCCTGTGTCGGCAGCTTTGTCACAATGGCAAGCTGGCGTCTGCCGAGGGGTGAAGAGATCATATTCAAGCCTTCGCATTGTCCCAGTTGCAACGCCACGCTTACGGCAACCGATCTGGTGCCGCTTCTCTCTTGGGTATCTGCACGCGGGCACTGCCGACATTGCAAGGCTTCCGTGAGCGTCCGCTATCCGCTCATTGAGCTGTCGCTTGCGATTGCATTTACTGCCGTGGTGCTGTTTTACGGCGTGAGCTTCAAGGCGTTTCTCTTATTGCTGCTGGTAAGCGAGCTTGCAATTCTTATCGTCACCGATCTGGAGCATACCATCATCCCCGATGGCGTACAGATAGCGTTGTTTTTCACCGGCGTTTTCTGGTGCATCGCCCGTGATGCCGATTGGGATACGGTACTGACAAGCGCGCTCACCGGGCTTTCACTGGGGCTATTGCTGCATTACGGATACAAAGTGTTGCGCAAGAAAGACGGATTGGGTTGGGCTGACGTGAAATTTCTCTGCGTGGCGGGTATATGGCTACCTCTTATTTCTTTCGTCCCGTTCCTGTTTATTGCCGGGCTCATCGGCACGCTCACGGGGCTTTTATGGAAACGGCTCGGCCGCGGGCCCCTTTTTCCCTTCGGCCCGGCGCTCGCCGTATCGCTGCTTATCAATGTGCTTTGGCCTAATCTGCTACAGCGATTGCTGCACTCCTAGCTTTCATTGACAGTTCGGCAAAATAGGTATGATAGTTTTGTCGCCTGGCAACTGCGTTTAACAGCATGGAGAATCCAATGAAAAAAGAACTCGTATGGCTAACCTATACCCTCATCATGACCGCTTTATTCTGGGTTCCCTACATACTGAACCGCTTGAAGGAAATGGGGTTATGGACTGCGGTATCCAACTCTAACGCGGACACGACGCCAGGGGCGGCGTGGGCGAACCGCATGATGAAAGCGCACCGCAACGCGGTGGAGAACTTGGTGATATTCGCACCCCTGGTCTTGGCACTACAGGCGGCTGGCATAAGCACGTCGCTTACCGTCACGGCGTGCATGGTTTATTTCTTCGCACGGCTTTCGCATTTCATTGTATATGTGTTGGGAGTGCCGGTGTTGCGTACACTTTCCTTTGCGATAGGTTTTGCATGCCAGATGGCTTTGGCTTACGTCTTGCTTAGCGCGGCCTAATGGCCGGAAGCAAGCTTCATTTCCACGCCGTGCGCCGTGAGCATGCTGCCCAGATTCGCTTGCAAACGTTTTAAACCGTCCGACGATGCGGATTCGCAACGCGCAACCAGCACGGCCTGGGTATTGGAAGCGCGCAGCAACCACCAGCCATCCGCATTCATGACGCGTACGCCATCGACACCGGAAAACTTCGCACCCGCTTGTTCAAGCTGTTTCTTCACGGCTTCCATGACAGGAAACTTGCGCTCGTCGGCACAGTCGATGCGCAATTCCGGCGTGGAATGTGTTTTGGGCAAATGGCTGCTCAGCGCTGAAAGGCTTTCTTTGCTGCCAGCGGCAAGCGACAACAGGCGGACGGCTGCGTACAACGCATCGTCATACCCGTAATATTCGTCGGCAAAGAACATATGCCCGCTCATTTCACCGGCAATCAGCGCGCCGGTTTCCGCCATCTTGGTTTTGACCAGCGAGTGCCCGGTTTTCCACATCAGCGGCGTGCCGCCCAGGCGGGCAATTTCGTCAAACAGCACAACGCTTGCCTTCACATCGGCAATGATGGTCGCACCCGGATGTTTCTTGAGCACGGGAGCCGCAAGCAGCGCCAGAAGTTGGTCACCCCAGAGAATTTCACCCTTGTCGTCCACTGCGCCGATCCGGTCGCCATCGCCGTCGAACGCCACGCCAAAGTCGCATTTCTGCTCGCGCACCGTGCGGATGAGATCTTTGAGCGTTTCAGGCTGGGTCGGGTCAGGATGATGATTGGGGAACGTGCCGTCGATGTCGGCATAAAGCTGTATATGCTCGCCCGGAAGTGCTTTGCACAAAGCCTGCATGACATGTCCTGCGGCGCCGTTGCCTGCGTCCCATGCCACCTTAAGCTTACGGTCGCCGCTATAGGCTTTAAGCAGGACGGCAAGATATTCCGGTTCGATATTTTTTTCGGTGACCGTCCCCTTGCCCGTATGATATGCGCCGGCTTTGGCCATGACGCCCAACTGCTT
>Ga0207130_1320_pt1 | contig 10544 bp, 9 predicted proteins | sample Alteio_BWMinHeat_16_FD_153545 | JGI IMG/M metagenome (GOLD analysis project Ga0207130, IMG submission 153545) | Enriched cells from forest soil in Barre Woods Harvard Forest LTER site, Petersham, Massachusetts, United States -... | ecosystem: Environmental > Terrestrial > Soil > Temperate forest >... | reverse complement strand
AGTCGCCCTCGGTGTCGGCACGCCAACCGGCACAGTGCAGTTCAAGGATGGGGTGGCCAACCTGGGTGCTCCAGTGACGTTGAGCAGCGGCACAGCGGCGTCACCTCCGATTACATCGTTATTGCCGGGGACACACAGCATCACAGCCGTCTATAGTGGGGATACAAACTTCAGCCCGAGCACTTCGCCCGTATTGAATCAATTCATATACGGCAGCGGCTCAACGGCTACCACGGCGACCATCTCGAACGTTGCCGTAGCCAACCGGACTCCGGGGCAGGAGCTCAGCAAAGTGCACCTGAAACAGACCATCATCATGACCGTAACGGTTTCAACCGCCTCCGGAATACCGAGCGGAAACGTGGGGCTCGTAGACAACGGTGTGCCCCTCGGCCCTAACATGGCTCTTCTCCAAACTGGCAGTACACAGGTCGTCGTATTTGGGCCCGTACAAGTTGGTATCGGCAAGCACAATATTGTTGCGACTTACTTTGGCGATGCCACGTTCCAACAGAGCTCATCCGCGCCCAGCGTGATGTATCACACCCCCAGACCACGCTAGGCTCTGCAAAAAGCCCCTGCGCTCCGTAGCCTGCCCTGAGCCTGTCGAAGGGCGCACCCTCTGCCCAGCCCAGGCGTCCTCTGCGGTTTAATCTGGAAGGTGGGCGTGCTAGAAGCAGAATGGTAAAATAAATAAATTCCCGCACTAAGCGGGCGAAGCCCGTATCCCTTCTAAGCAGTTTGCCGTGGCGGTGTAGCTCAGGTGGTTAGAGCGACGGTCTCATAATCCGTAGGTCGTAGGTTCGAGTCCTACCGCCGCCACCAAAATTTCTTCAATAAACTTTCAAGCTTTTAGTCTGCCCGAAACTGTGACTTAACTCAGGAGCGTGGCGCAGGTCTTGCGACCAGCTTTTCTATTTCCGGGTAAGACGCTGGAGAAAGCACCGTGCGCTCCGGCGGCTGGGTATGGGTTTGAATTGCCCGCACCATCATCTCAAGAGCAACATCGGCAGTTGACGGATTAATAATGGAGGCAGTCAGCAAACCTTGGCGAATCCACTCCGGGCCAGTATCAGGGCAACACAGGGAGCCGAGATAAGGCAGATTCATCCACGACTCCAGTTCACGTTTAGGCACGTCCTGTCGAAGGGCCTGCCGCGCGCCGATTGCCATTTCGTCATTTTGTGCCGCAACCAGATTCACCGGTGCGTCGTGCCGGGTCCCCAGCCGCAACCAGCGTGTCACGGCCTTGGATGCGCCCTCCTGGGTCCAATCCGCCGTCAAGGTTTTCACCTGAATATTGGCGGGTTTAACGCTCAGCATGGAACTCAAGCGCTCTTCTGTATTGGGATGACCGCTCGGACCAAGCAGGCACAGAGCCAAGCCACCCTGTGGAAGGAAAGCGCCCATTTGCCTTGCTTGGATTCGCCCAACCTCCTTGTGGTCAATGCGAACGGAAAACATGGGAGTTTTGTAGCTGCGACGAAGGTCTTCAATATAGGCTGCTTCACGACTTAGGATCGCCCAACCAATACCGGCTGCCGCGGCAGAGCGTGCCACTTGCAGCATTGTGGTCCCGACGGGAGCGCACAGTATTCCGTCAGGCCTTAAGTCGTGCGAAGAATGGATGACTTTCAGCAACTGGTCGCTCTGGTCGATTGCGTCTTTTCCCGCAAAAACGATTTCGACTTCCACTCCAAGGCGGCTTGCTGCCTCCTGTACGGCAGCAGCGTTTTGCCTCTGATAGCTGCTTTCTCGCTTTCGCAACGAAACCAGGAACTTAAGTTTCTTCACATCACTCCCCCCAGCGCGAGGATAAGAATAGCCAGCTTTTCGAAGAAACTCCAACTCTGTTTTTGCAGACTCTCTAGGCCGTTTCGGTCAAAAAACAAAGCCCTGCGTACCCGATGGTAGCGCAGGGCTCTTTGTTTTTAGCGCGGTTCAGCGATGTTTGATGAAGCCGCCGGTGTGCAATTCAGCGATTGCCTGACGCAACTCTTCTTGCGTGTTCATCACAATCGGGCCATACCAGGCAACCGGCTCCTCGATCGGCCTGCCTGACACCAGCAGGAAACGGATACCCTCGTCGCCGGCTTGAACCGTGATCTCGTCGCCGCGGTCAAACAGCACCAGCGAATGATTGCTGACGTCGTACTTGGCCGGGGCATCGGGGTTAGTGGCCGACTCCGTTAAAACCGCACGCGGATCTGAGGCGTCACGGAACGTGCCCGATCCGGCGAAAACATAGGCGAACGCATTTCGCGTGGTTTCCACCTTGAGCCGCTTCCGCTGCCCAGGCGGAACAGATATATCCAGGTAGTTCGGATCGGCTGCAACGCCCTCGACCGGTCCCTTCTTGCCCCAGAACTCGCCGCAGATGACGCGCACGCTGGTGCCATCATCGTCAGTGATCTCGGGAATCGCACTCGATGGGATGTCCTGATACCGCGGATCGGTCATCTTCAGCGATGCCGGCAGGTTGGCCCACAGTTGGAAGCCGTGCATACGGCCCTGCGTGTCGCCCCTTGGCATCTCCTGGTGCAGAATGCCGCTGCCTGCGGTCATCCACTGCACGTCGCCGGCAGTCATTTTGCCTCTGTTGCCCAGGCTGTCGCCGTGCTCAACCGAGCCTGCCAGGACGTAGGTGATGGTCTCGATCCCCCGGTGCGGATGCCAGGGGAATCCCGCCAGGTAATCTTCCGGCTTGTCGTTGCGGAAATCGTCGAGCAGCAGGAAGGGATCGAAATCCTTGGTTTTGCCGAAGCCGAAGGCGCGCTGTAATTTCACACCCGCACCTTCGATAGTCGGCTTGGTTTGAATAATTTCTTTAACTGGACGGAGCGACATAGTCTTTCCCCTTTCTGCGCCGCTGGGCCGCATCGTTTTGATGCGTATCAGCAGCGGATGATTCACGCCTTCACGAACTGGATCTCCAGCGTGATGGTCACGTCGTCGCCGACGAGAATCCCACCGGTCTCAAGCGCGGCGTTCCAGGTCAGGCCGAAGTCTTTGCGATTAATCTTCGTGGTCGCCGTTAACCCCACACGCGTATTGCCCCACGGATCTTTGCCGGGAGCAGTCGGTCCTTCCACGGTGAACACCACAGTGCGCGTGACGCCGTGGATCGTCAGATCGCCCGCCACTGCCAGGTCACCATCGCTGCCGCGGGTGATGCGCGTGGACTTGAAAGAAAGCGTGGGGAACTTCTCCACGTCGAAAAAGTCGGCGCTCTTAAGATGCGCGTCGCGCTGGGCTTCATGCGTGTTGATGGAGGCAGCGTCAATTGAGGCCTCGACACGAGAGTTGATGACCTTGCTTTCGTCCAGGGTTAGTGTGCCCTTGACCCCGGTGAACTGCCCCTTCACGTTCGAGATCATCATGTGCTTGACCTTGAACTCAGCGGTCGAGTGCACAGGGTCAATGTTCCAGGTTGTAGTTGTGGTAGCGATTTGTGGTGTAGCCAGTGTGCTCATAGTGGTTTGTCCTTTCCTTTCTTCTCCTATTTGATTCGTTAACACGATATTCGTTGCAACAAATATTTATCCCAAAAAATTAGGCCGCCTCAAACCGGCTGCGCGCCTCCTGCAGCAGATCCATGAGCTCCCGTAGGCGCTGCCGGCCCAGGTGCCCCAATTGCTTGCGGTGCGCCTCCTGCACCGGTTCATCGAGCCGGGCCAGGAGCTTGAGTCCGTCGGGCGAGATCCGGGTTAGCACCATGCGCCGGTCCTTTGTTTCCCGGCAACGTGCAACCAGGCCGCGCTTCTCCAGGCGGTCGAGCAGGCGGGTGATGTCCGGGTCCCGCGTAATCATGCGGCTGGCGATTTCGCCGCAGGTCAGCCCTTCCGGTGCGCCGCGCAGGATTCGCAGCACGTTGTACTGCGTCGCAGAAAGGTCCTCTGCCTTGAGTACGTGCGCCATGCCGCGGGAAAGCATGTCAGTGGTGCGGAGCAGCTCAAGAAATGCCGCTTCCTCAGCCGAACCGATGCGCCGCCGTTTGCTCTCAGACTGAGCTGCTTCTTTCATTCTGACTCCATATTATACGTTATAACGACTATTGTCAAGACGACGTTTTTCTCCCGATGGACTCTGCATTTCTCCGCGTCCTCTGCCCTGAAAACAAAGCAGATAGAGTACCGTGAAGCGAGAATACTTAGCTCAGCCATAGCTTGTGTGGCACAGCTTTAGCTGTGCCGTAAATCGCTGGAAACTAACACTTCCTTGCTGCCGCCGGCATGCGCGGGGCGCAGCGCACAAAAAAGTTCCCATGTTTTCTGCGTGGACGAAAAGTCCCGCGCGAAATTGCCGGACGCCCCATGCTGGCGCAGGTCCAATCCCTAGTTCCGATCTGTAACCGCAATAAAAATACCTGCAACGATTCGCGCAATAGATTCACAATGTGTTAAGTTTGCTTCCCAAAAGCAAGCAACTGATTGCGAGCCCACCCACCATGTTTAACTTCGATATTGACGGTATCGTCCAGGATTGTACTCCTCAGTTCAGCCTGACTGCGCCCGCCGCAGCCGGACTCAATGCCCTTCTCGGATTTCTAGCAGAAGATCCTGACGTTGCCGACGTCCGCTGGGCGGCTTATATGTTGGCCACGGTCAGACGCGAATGCGCGAATAAGTGGGTCCCTCTGGAGGAGTTTGGGAAAGGAAAAGGGCATGCCTACGGCGTACCCGTCACCGTCACCGCTCCTGACGGCACTACTTTTAGCAATACCTACTATGGCAGAGGCTACGTGCAGTTAACCTGGAAGCTGAACTATGCCAAGATGGGCAATGCCTTGGGCATGAACAATGACTTGCTGTTTCACCCGGAACACGCGCTGGAACCGCAGACCTCGTACAAGATCATGTCCTTTGGCATGCGCAACGGAAGCTTCACCGGCAAGAGCCTGCATACCTATATCCACGACAGTAACTGTGATTACCTGAATGCGCGCCGCATCATCAATGGTCTTGACCAGGCCCCCCTGATTGCAGGCTATGCCAACACGATCGAAGGCATTCTGCGCAGCCATCAGCAACCGGCGCCGGCACAACCAATACCAGCACAACCGGCAGCGGCACAACCGGCAGCCGCAGCAGCAGCAGGTAATTCCTCAACTCCCTAAAAGCCGCTCCAACAGGCTGCGGAAAAACCCTCTCTTGCTTTGTATTAGGGCACGGCTTCCAGCCGTGCCGCTAAGCCCTTTAAAATGAACAATTCCACTCTGCCGAAGGCTGGCACGAAGCGAAGCGGAGTGCCCAGAAAACGATTTTCCGCAGCCTGCTGACCCGTGCGGCCTGAAAAGTGGCTGAGGCCCCTCGCTCCAGGCTGTTCGTGAGGACTGAGACCGCCGACTGAGGACTGCTCCTAAAATCCTTTATACTTCTAGCTTCTAAATTGAAAACCATCGCTATCATTCCCGCGCGGCTTGCCTCCACACGTTTGCCAAGAAAAGTCCTGCGTGAAATTGCCGGACGCCCCATGCTGGCCCACGTCTATGAAGCCGCACGCAGGTCTCCGCAACTGGCAGATGTAATCATCGCCACCGATTCCAATGAGATCGCGGACTTATGCAAAAAAAATGGATGGTCTGTGCGGCTGACCTCAGCCGAGCACCGCAGCGGCACCGACCGCGTGCATGAAGTCGCGCAGAGCGTGGATGCCGAGGTTTACATCAACGTGCAAGGCGATGAGCCCCTGGCGCGGGTTGAGCACATCTCTGCGCTCATCGAACTGATGCGCGACCCCGCGGTTGAAGTCGGCACCATCAAGACACCTTGCTCACCCGAAGACATAAACAATCCCAGCGCGGTGAAGGTGGTCACCGATCTCAAAGGCCGCGCCCTGTATTTTTCACGCGCCACCATTCCCTGCGACCGCGACCAGAGCGGCCATGTCCGCTACTTTAAGCATCTCGGCTTCTACGCCTACCGCAAAGCGGCCCTCGACCGCTTCTGCAAACTGCCCGAGTCTGAGCTGGAACGCAACGAGCGGCTGGAGCAGTTGCGCTTTCTGGATAACGGCATCAAGATCTACGTCGCCGAAACGCCCTATGACACCATTGGCGTGGATACGGAAGAAGATTTGCAGCGGGCCGAGAAGCTGCTCCAGGCTGCAAGCTCCAAGCTGCAAGGAAAGATACGGTAGCTCCTCCGCGTACCTCTGCGTCCTCTGCGGTGAGTTTCTTATGTTGTGACGGAAAGAGTTTGTAGTGGTATCACTCTGATATCAACTCCTTACTTTTTTAGAGATTTTAGGCCATCATTGTCCTTGAGGTGTGCTTAGAGCACGCCGGCCCTTTAGGTCTTTGAAAATTCATCTGTCAGGCAGGATTCATGAAATCCATCACGGATGAACTTCAACTCCGCTGGCAACTGGCTGCTGATTTGTCTCAAAGTAGTGGCATATATGTCATGTGTTTTCAATGGCTTACCACTGACATGGCTACTCCGAGCAGTACCCCCACCCCCGACTACTTGACCCCGGATTTCTGCGCGAACTGTTCGGCCACAGCGATCCTTCTCGCGACTGCCCAATGCGAGTGAAGAGCCACTCCACAAACGGATGCGCTGGCACATTGCCTCTTCATCCAAACCGCCTATTGAGCAATCACTTGCTCAGCAAGTGGGTGAAAATATCTTTTGTTTGTCTTTTATTTTCAGTAGCTTAAACTGACATTGACTTGCCCAACAAGTACCCCACCTCACCGTCTACTTGGCATGGGATTTCTGCGCGAACTGCTCCGCTGCGGCGATCCTTCTCGATACTGCCGGATGAGAGTGAAAGAGCCACTCCACAAAGCGCGAGGGTTGCCGCTCGCCGAGGTTTTGCTCGCAAAGCTTGTTCATGGAAGAGACAAAGGGCGCGATGGAAGGAATTGACTTCCAGCAGTAGAGGTCGGCTTCGCGCTCGTTGTGGCGGGAGTAGGCGTTCAACAGCGGCATGAGCAGCAGAGAAAGCAGTGCGAAGACCAGGGCGAGAAGCGGCAGGCTGGCAAAGTCGGACATCTGCTCAAACATGTGCCGCCGCTCAATGGCGTAGCGCATGACGTTATCCACGGCATAAAACCCAAGGAAGGTCACGGCCACCTGTACAATGATGGATTTGAAAATGTGCTTGTGCACGTGATGCCCTAATTCGTGGGCCAGCACGGCTTCAATTTCATCAGGTGTGTAATTTTCCAGCAGCGTATCGGCCAAGATGATGCGCCGGGTGGCACCCAGGCCGGTGAGCGCGGCGTTGGCCTTTTTGCTTTTTTCAGAAAGCTTCCATTCATAAACCCCGCGCACCCGCGTGCCGGCACGTTCACTCAAGCGCACCAGACGGTCGCGCAACTCATCGTTTTCCAGCGGATTAAATTTATAGAAAAGCGGAAACAGCACCACGGGCGCAATTTGAGCAAAAAATACGGAGAGCACAATGAAGATAATCCAGGCCACCAGCCACCAAATCTCCGGCGCAAAGCGGATGGTGAGGTAAAGCAGTTCAATCAAGATGGAGAATAGAACCAGGCTGACAAAAAACGCTTTGACTTCATCGGCGATCCAGCCACGCAGCTTTTGATTGGAGAGATTAAACCGGTGCTCGAGGCGAAAGCCGTAGTAATCGAGCGGCAAGCTCAGCAATTTTGCCAATAGGGCCAGCTCGAAGACGTAAAAGAATACGGCGAGCGGATAACTATTATGGTACGAAGCCTTTAATGCGATGTCGCGCAGCTCGCCGGTCCATCCCGTGGCCAGCAAAACTACCAGGAGAGCAATGCCCAGAACACTGTCACTTATGCCCAGCCAGCGGCGGATGCGGTTATAACGCTTCGCTTCAGGCGAGTCGTGAGGAAGAACACCGGATTGAAGAGCGTCAGGCATTATAAACCTCGCTGCGCTCAACCGATTTTAATGCGACTCTAATTGCGGACAAAGTTTTCTGCGTCGTGGAGAATCTGCTTTACCAACTCCGGCGCGGCCGCCTCGGAGTAAATGCGCAGAAGGGGCTCGGTACCGGAGGCGCGTAACAACACCCAGGCCTCGGCGCCGTTGCCGTTGGTGGGAGCATCCAGGTAAAACTTCACCCCATCTATTGTATCTTTGCGCAAAATCTTAAAGTGGCCTAACTGCTGCGGACCGTTCGAAGCACGGCCGATGGCCCGGGTTTTCATGTCGTCGGGGATGTGCAGGTCGAGACGCCCGTAATAGTGAGGCCCATATTCGCGTTGCAAATCTGCCACCAGTTGCGCCAGGGTTTTATTTTCTTCGGCCATGATGGCGGCCAGCAGCAGAGAGTTCAGGATGCCGTCGCGTTCGGGAAGATGGCGGGGAATGCCGATGCCTCCGGATTCTTCTCCGCCGATGAGGATCTCGCGCTCCAGCATGAGATCGCAGATGTATTTGAAGCCGATGCCGCACTCGTGCAGCTTGCGTCCGTAACGGGCGGCGATGCGGTCGAGCATGCGCGTGGTGTTGAAGGCGCGCACAACTTCTCCCGGCCATTTCTTGCGCTCCAGCAGCCAGCGCAGTAGCACGGAATAAACCTTGTGTGAATCCACAAAGCTGCCGTCCTCGGCCACGGCGCCGATGCGGTCGGCGTCGCCATCGGTAACAAAACCGGCGTGACACTTTTCGCGGACCACGGCCTCCTGCAACATCTTCACATGCGGCTCGATCGGCTCAGGGTTGATTCCAGGAAACAGCGGATTGATCTCGCCACGAATCTCCAAAAACTCGATGCCGCGCTCGCGGAATATGCCGGCCAACATACCGCGCCCGGCGCCGTACATAGCGTCAATAGCGAATTTGAAGCGGGCTTTGGCAATGAGGTCGAGATCGGCAAATTTTGTGATGGCCTCGATGTAGGGCTGCTTGAAATCGGTCTCGGTGATTTTGGCCGGCGTGGCAGCCTTGGGCGCAGCACCGGCGCGCAGCTCGTCTTCAATCTTGGCGATAATCGCGGGTGTGGCGGAGCCTCCGTATTTGGCTTTGAATTTAATGCCGTTCCAATTCCAGGGATTGTGGCTTGAGGTCACCACCACGCCGCCAGCCGCACCGAGGTTTTTGACAGCATAGGAGAGCGCAGGCGTGGGAGTGGACTCATGCGCCAGGCGCACGGGAATTCCCGCGGCGGCGACGGTTTCAGCGACAAGCTGGGCAAAACGTCCGGACTGGAAGCGGGTGTCATAGGCGACGACGAGGCCCTTGGCCGGGTCCTCGTTCTTGAGGATGTACGAGGCAATGGCGGCGGAAGCCAAGCTCACATTTTCAAAGGTAAAATCGTCGGCAATGACGGCGCGCCAGCCATCGGTGCCGAATTTAATTTGTTCTTGGGGCATGTTATTTGTTCGCAGAACGGCAGCTCGCTCGCGTCGAGACTAGCATGCCACGTCTCTACAATAGTTTCTCCAGCTTCTTTTCGTCCAGGTGCTTCACAATTTTACCCACGTCCTGGCAGTTTTCGCGCGTGGTGATGAGCAGGGCGTCATCGGTTTCAACCACCACCAGATTTCTTACTCCAACCGCCGCAACAAATTTTTTGGGAGCGTGAACGAAGTTACCTTCCGCATCCAGGGTAAAGCTGGCGGCGCCGTTGATGACGTTGCGGCCAGCATGATCTTTGGCCGCGTGGTAATCATACAAGGCGGCCCAGGAGCCCAGATCATTCCATCCGAAGGCAGAGGGAATGCAATATATGTTCGATGCGTGCTCACCCTTGGCCGAGCGCGGTTCGAGCAGGGCGTAATCCACGCTGATATTTTCGCACTTGGGATACAGCCGGGCAAACGTCCTGGCAAAGCCCGGGGTGCCGAAGGCAGCGGCGATCTCTTCCAGATAAGGAGCGGTCTCCGAAAGGTGCTCGCGCAGGGCCCGCGTCAATGTTTGTGCGCTCCACACGAACATGCCGCTGTTCCAGAAATAATTGCCCGCGTCGAGGAATTCCTGGGCGCGCTCAGTGTTAGGCTTTTCCGTAAAACGTTTCACGCGAAGCAGGCCTTTGGGCGCCTTTTCGCCGGCCTCAATGTATCCGTAACCGGTTTCGGCATGGGTGGGACGGATTCCGAGCACCACCATGTTCTCGCCTTGGGCGGCGACCTGGATTGCCTGGCTGATAATTTTTGCGAACTTATTTTCATCGGCGATGACATGGTCGGAAGGAAACATGCCGATGACAGCCGCAGGATCGAGCCGCGCAAGGATGAAAGCTGCCAGCCCGATCGCGGGAGCAGTATTGCGTCCGATGGGCTCAGCAATAATTTGTTGTGGCCTGACGCGTGGAAGCTGAGCGGCAATCACTTCGCGCAGATCATCATTGGTGATGACCCAAAAAGATTTTTCTCCCGCCAGCGGCTTTAAGCGTGAAACCGTATGCTGCACCATGGTGCGCTTGCCATCGAGTGCAAGCACCTGCTTGGCACGGCGCTTGCGGCTCAAAGGCCAGAAGCGGGTACCACGGCCTCCGGCCAGGATGACGGGATAAAAGTTTTTCATTGGTTTCGTTTTTCTAAGGCTCAGCAACGCTTCGCTGCTTCGTGCTCACCCTTTTTCTTTTCACTTCTGGTCGCTGGG
>Ga0207130_1319_pt1 | contig 10558 bp, 11 predicted proteins | sample Alteio_BWMinHeat_16_FD_153545 | JGI IMG/M metagenome (GOLD analysis project Ga0207130, IMG submission 153545) | Enriched cells from forest soil in Barre Woods Harvard Forest LTER site, Petersham, Massachusetts, United States -... | ecosystem: Environmental > Terrestrial > Soil > Temperate forest >... | reverse complement strand
CTTTCGCCCGCTCGAAGAAACTCTTGCCCATTGGGGTGTTTTCTTCACCGCATAAATCGGCGAATTCCCCGAGCTTTTGACGCTGTTCGTCGTTCAAACGAGTGGGAACTTCGACAATTACGCGCGCCAACAAATCACCGCGTTCCCGGCCATTGACGTTCCTGATTCCTTTGCCGCGAAGTTTGAAAATCTGTCCGCTTTGCGTTCCGGCAGGTATTTTTACCTGCGCCCTGCCTTCCAACGTCGGCACCGGAAGCTCACCGCCGAGGGCCGCCACAGAAAACGGGATCGGTACTTCACAATAAAAATCAGCCGTGAACGCATGGTCGAACTCCTGAACGAAGATCTTGCGCGCGAGTATCAAGCGATCATTGCCTATGTCATTTACAGCCAGACGTTGAAAGGCGCCGAATATATGCAAATCGCGGAGGAACTGGAGAAGCACGCTGGCGAGGAATTATCGCATGCCATCAAGGTGGCCAAACAGATCGATTACTTCAACGGCGAACCCATCAATAAGCCCAAGGAAGTGAAGATGTCGGAGAAACCCAAGGAAATGCTGCGCTTTGATCTAGAAAACGAACGGCAAACTCTCATCAACTATCGTCAGCGTATCCGGCAAGCTGATGCCATGGGCGAATTCGCGCTCGGTGAAGTGCTTCGTGAGATCATCGCGCAGGAACAAGAACATTTGCAGGACCTGGCCGACGCGCTCGGCATAGACACGCCGAAGATCGAATAGCAGACGGAGATTTGTCCGCAGATTTTACAGATTCACACAGATTTCTTTTGTTCTGATTCGCTGCCTACCTTAAATCTGCGGGAATCTGCGAACTCTGCGGATCATTTTCTTTCGATGCATCGTTTCTATATTCCGCCCGAAAATTGGAATCCTGCTTCGCTCGTTTTGATTGACTCGGAAGCGCACCACGCTCGCGACGTTTTGCGCATGAAGCGCGGCGATAAAGCGGTTCTTTTTAATGGCCAAGGCCGTGAGATCACAGCGCAAATTATCGATCTTGCACGAGATGAAATTCGGCTGCGCAAATTGCACGAAGCCGAAACTCCACCTTTGCGCTGCCGGATCACCCTGGGTCAAGCAATTCCCAAGGGGAAAAACATGGAGTTGATCGTGCAAAAGGCAGTTGAGATCGGCGCCGCCGAAATCGCGCCAATCATTTCCGAGCGCACAATTGTCGATCTTGATTCCGCAGTTGCGGGACACAAGCAAGTGAAGTGGCAGCACATCGCGATTGAAGCCGCCAAACAATGTGGACAGAACTGGCTCCCGCGCGTGCAAACGCCGAAAAAACTCAGGGATTTTTTCTCAGATCGTGTAGAGGCCGCCGTCGCTGGCGGCAATACCAAAGGCCATGCCGCTGAAACAGCGGCCACTACAGCATTTGACCTCCGCCTCATTGGTTCACTCCAGCCTGGCGCGCGACATCTGAAACAAATCCTCGCTGATTATTCGACCGAACACTCACGTCTTCCCACCAGCGTCCTCATGATGATCGGGCCCGAAGGCGATTTCACTCCCGCGGAACTCGCTCTTGCCCAAAGTCACGGCTGCCGTCCCATCACGCTCGGACCAATCATTCTTCGAGTCGAAACCGCCGCGATCTACTGTCTCAGCATTCTATCGTATGAGTTACTGTAACTACCTGCCAATCCGTTGCGTTGGCGAAGGTTGGTCCGAGCGCCCTCCATTGCCCATCAACGCTTTGGTGTTGTTTCGGCACCTTCCGCCACGCGCTCGTTGGCGAGAAGTTGCTCGATGTTTTGACGAAGCTGCGTGCTTTGCTGGGCCCAATTGCTCGCTGCTGGGTTGAGCATTCCTTTATCACGCGCGTCCATCGCTTGCGAAAGCGCATCGCAAACCGACAAAGCAGCTTGGAATTGGGGACGTTCCGCCAGAGATGCCTTGCTGAATCGATTGGCAAATGATGCACGAAGCTGAGCGAGCTCAGCTCGCGGCGATGGAGATTTCACATCCAGCGGCCCAAGAATTTTATCTAGATTGGCGCCAACGAAGCGGGAGAGATCGGTCGACGGCGCGGGTGTGGGCGTAGCCGCCGGAGGCGGTGTGTAATTCGGCTTCGGTTTCTTTGGTCTTCTCGCCGACCACGCCGGCGGAGCGATAATCGCAAGCGACACGATCACGATAAGGTAAGCGATCGACCGGATTGCCGTTTTCATGCGCACTATTGAAAGCGGAAAAGCGGAGATGCTGAAAGCTGAAAGAGGATGGAGTAAAGAGAAACCTTCAGAAGCGGCCAAAGTGACGTTCGCTTCGATTGTGAGATCCCTCGCTTGCTCGGGATGACATGATTTAGCTTTGGTATCGCGAAATTGGCGCTGCCGCCCCGTGATGCGTAATTCGAGAGTTGGATCAATACAAATACGGCGCGGAGAGCTGGAACGCGTTTTTGATCAGTTCGATCCGTGGTTTTAATTGTTCGGCGATGACGATCTCCACAACATCGAAACGAAAGGGAATTTCGGGATTATCGAGCATGCGCAGCCAAGTGAGAGCGCCGCGGGAAATGCGCCGCTGCTGATCGCGTCGGATCGCTTCGAAAGGGCGACCATAATATTCGCCACCGCGGGTTTTCACTTCCACGAAGACGAGTGTGTCGTTGTCGCGACAAACGATATCGATTTCGCCGCCGCGGTTTTCCTTAAAATTTCGATAGAGAATCTTGTATCCTTCCTTCCGCAAAAATCGGCAGGCGAGCGTTTCGCCGAGAGAACCGCGCTGGAGATGTTCAGATAACTCCTTCGAGCGCGAGAAGCGGTTGCGCCAGCGGCTCGAAAGATCGACGATGGATTGGACAAGGCCCAAATTCATGGAGCTTGGTGAGATGGAGTTCGGTGCTGTAACCTTTGTGCTGGCCGAAACAATACTCGGGAAAACGGGCGCAGAAGTCACGCATCATCATGTCGCGCGTTACCTTCGCGATTACGCTGGCGGCAGCGATGGTGAGACTGAGGCAATCGCCATCGATGATTGCCGTTTGGGGAAAGGGGAACGGAAAAACCGGGAGGCCGTCGATAAGAACGTGCTCGGGCGGATTGGTTAGCGCTTCGATGGCTGCCCGCATCGCCTTGTGCGTGGCGCGCAAAATGTTGATCTGGTCAATTTCGATGGAATCAACCATGCCAACGGCCCAACGAATCTCTGTATTTGCGATTAGTTCCTGGTAGATTTCTTCACGCAGTTCCGATGCTAGCTGTTTTGAGTCGTTCAGTTTGCGGTGACGAAATCGCTCCGGCAAAATCACGGCCGCGGCCACGACAGGTCCGGCCAGGGCGCCACGACCAGCTTCATCCACGCCCGCGATACGACCGATGCCAACGGCCCGCAGTTTTTTCTCGTACCGGAAGCAGCAGCGGCGATACATCGACGCCGAAATTACTGAAAAGCGGAAAGCGGAAAAGCTGAAATATTTCGCGGGAGGGATGGCCTCTGCCTGCCTAGCCGTAGCCTTGGCGAAGGCTGGTGCCGTCCCCTAATTAATGAGACGAGACGGCCTCCGGCGCGCGGAGCCTACGGCGCGGAGTGAGCCCGTCCATCCCATCACTCGCGAACCGCCGTCGCTTCCTTGCCCTTGCGGGTTCGGAGATAATTGAGCTTGGCACGGCGAGCCCGGCCTTCTTTTTCCACCTCGATTTTAGCAATACGGGGCGAATGAATTGGGAACACGCGCTCAACGCCTTCACCGTACGAAATGCGACGGACGGTGAAGGTCTCGTTCAAGCCACGGCCTTTTCGCCCGATAACGATGCCGGTGAATATCTGAATGCGCTCCTTGTCGCCCTCGACCACTCGTGTATGAACGTGCACACTGTCGCCGACGCCAAACTTGGTTATATCGGTCTTTTGCTGCTCCTTTTCGATGGCGTCGATAATGCGGTTCATAGGTGTTCTTCCACTTGGCTGGCGGGCGAACATCTTCAATGCGGCGGGATAGAAAATCAAACGAAAGATAGGCGAGCGTAACGGGTAGGAAGGCGTCATGTTGTGCTTGGGTTCTTACCCGTTATAATCGAAAACGCTGCGCCCGTAGCTCAACTGGATAGAGCGTTGGCCTCCGGAGCCAAAGGTTGTGGGTTCGACCCCCGCCGGGCGCACTTCTTCAGAAGTGACTAGTGATGGGTGATAAGTAAACGGTAGAAACATTGCGGTTAAAGACCGCGACTGATCGCCAATTACCAATCACGATTCACTGGAAATTTCGCGACGCGAAATTTCCTACGCCAGCGCATCGAGCCGGCCAAGCAAATCCTTTTTGCTCGTCATTCCCGTGATTTGATCGCGTAGCTGCCCGTTTTTGAAAAATAACAGCGACGGAATCGCGCGAATATTGTACTTGAAGGAAAGACTTTGACAAAGGTCAACGTTGACCTTTGCCACCTTGACCGAATCCGATTTCTCCTTTGCGATCTCGTCCAGGAGCGGCGCAATTAATTTACAGGGGCCACACCATTCCGCCCAAAAATCGACAATTACTGGTTTGTCGCTTTTTGTGACTTCATTCTCAAAATTAGATTCGTTCAGATCAATCGTCGCAGAATTCTCCATCAGACAAAGTAATTCCAAATCTGAATAAGCAAAATCACGGCCGAAACGCCCAGGAGCGCCCAGCAAACGGAGATTGGGATTTCGTCAGCTATCGGTTGGGTTGTTCCCGGCGCCACGGTCAAAGGAGCGGTTTGCGGAGTGGCTGCCGGCATCGTGACAAGTGGTTGAGTCTTTTTCATCTCGACCGAAGGCGTCGCCCTTGCCGCAGAAACAGGTAAGACCGAGATGCGTGCTGTTTCTTTCTTCGGACCGGGCCCTAATGGCGACGCTGCCGGAGGGGGTGGTACTGTCATTGGCACCTTCGGCGCGGAAGGGGGCGGAGATGCCACGGCCCGAGAGCCGCCGCTTGGAGGCGCAGGCGGTGCTGGCCGCGAAAGAGGTGGCGGCGCAACTCGTTGGGCCGGTGCCGGTGGTAAAGGTGTTTGCGCCAGGGGAGGGCGGGGCGGAGCCAGCGGTGCAACAGCAGGGGACCCAAGGATCGCGTCATTTGATTGCGGCTGCGTCGGCAAATTGATTCGCGTGGTATCGCGACCTTCACTGCCGGTGGTGGGCGGTTGGTTTGGCGGACGGGCTGGTAAGTTAATACGTACCGTTTCTTTTTTAGGTTCTTTGGGATCAGCCATTAGCGCTCGCGAGTTGCTTCAAAATGTTGCCTAAGATTTTTCCGTTTGTCACTTCTTAACTTGAGTTTAAGCAAAAAAAGGACCTCCTGTCGTCATCGCCCTTTGGGCGATGCAAACATGCGGCAATTGGTTCGCATCCCTTTGGTAGTGACCATCTTGCCTGCATTTTGGCGGGAGATCGCAGCCGAAGCGGCTGCCTCCATCGACCCCCTCAGTGCCCCGAGCGCAAGCGGCTAGGCTACAGGGACCTTTCAGGCGAGAAGATCGTAGCCCCTGACTCCGGTGACCGTCCGACAGACGAATTCGCCAACAGGGCCCGGCTCGGAAAGGATCACACGCGCGTCAACGTCGGGAGCGTCGGCCTCCGTGCGTGCGATCAGCGGTTGATCAAGGAGCAATCTTAATTTCTGTCCTACCTTCTTGTGTGCAATCTCGCACGCGATCCTCTGCTGAAGAAGCATGGCACGGCGATATCGCGCGCTTTTTATCTTTTGTGAAACTTGGTCCGGCATCTTGGCCGCACGTGAACCTTCCTCTTGCGAGTATTTGAAAATACCGAGCCGATCAAATCGAGTGCGCTCGATGAATTCAATCAGAGTTTCAAATTCTGCGTCCGTTTCTCCAGGAAAGCCGACAATAAACGTAGTGCGGAGTGCGACGCCCGGGATCCCGGCGCGTAATTTATCAATCAAAGTTTCAATGTGTACGCGCGAAGTCTCCCGCCGCATGCGCCCTAACATCGATTCATCAATGTGCTGCAGCGGAATGTCGATGTATCGCGCAATCTTGTCGCATTCCGCAATCGTTTCGATGAGTTCGTCGCTCCAATGTGCCGGATGGGTGTAAAGCAGTCGTACCCAGAATTCGCCATCGATCTTTTGGATTTCGCGCAGAAGGCGGGAAAGCGTGGGCCCACGAGAAGAATCAACCGGCTGCCGCGGTCCGGCCTTTCCAGTCCACAAATCCATCCCATAAAAAGTTGTATCCTGGCTAATCAGATTGATCTCGCGCACGCCTTCGGTCACGAGTGCGCGAACTTCTGCTAGCACCGACCCGGGCGAACGGCTGCGATGTCTTCCCCGCATTTGCGGGATCACGCAAAAGCTGCAGGGATGATTGCAGCCTTCGGCAATTTTGAGATAGGCAGAATGCGCCGGCGTAAGCCGGAAACGGGGTGTGTCGTAATCAGGGATATATCTCGGACGCTCAGCGACAAAGTTAATCGATTCCTGGTTATGATCAGAAGAAACCCCGAACGCCGAACGTTTTTCATTGGATGTTGGATGTTGGGCGTTGAGCGTTGGATGCGTTCCTAAAATCTGTTCTACGATCGAGCCAAGATTGGCGACCTGGTCCAGACCGATGAATGCGTCGACTTCTGGGAGCGATTCGCGCAGTTCGTGCGCAAATCTTTGCGACATGCAGCCGCTCACGATCAATTTTTGATCCGGCCGTTTGCTTAAGCCACGTTGTTGATGCGCCTCGAGAATTGCATCGATTGATTCCTCTTTGGCCGAATCGATGAACGCACAAGTGTTGACGATCAACACGTCGGCTTCGTCGGCGCTCGACGTAATTTCCATGCCATGCTGCAAAACACTGCCGAGCATGATCTCAGCATCGACAAGGTTCTTGGCGCAACCGAGGCTGATCATGCCGACTTTGATCCGGCGTGGTGGTGGCCGTGTCGCTCGCGATTGGTCGCGCACAGATCCCCTCATCTTTATCTGCTCGCCTCGTGAAAGGGAGAGGTGAGGGTAAGGAGTTGTAGCTTTGATGCGCTTCTTACTCATCGAGTAATTTCAGAGCGCGCCTGAGATAACCGCCACCCCTACATCATTTGCCGCGGAACTCATCGTGTGAATTACTCGATGGTTACGTCCGAATCGTCTGCGTCGATCAATTTTCCGTTTTTCTTGATTTGGACGGCGTCACGGTCGAGCACTCGAACTGCAATGTGTTGTCCGCGGAATTCCACGGAGCCATCTGCCGGTGAAATCCAGCGCTCAAAGGCGGGCTTCACAGCTTCATTATCCACCACTACCTTTATATAAGTCTTTTTGAGCGGTCGAATCGCGACGCGATTTGGCCCTGTCGATTCAGCAGCTCCTGCTTTGACCAGCTCCTCGGGGCGCACCGGTTCGGCTCTGCGAACTTCCGGCTCCGATGCGGCCGGCGATGGCGGCACGGGTGGCGGCGTCACTACGGCAACGGGAGGAACCGTAGCCGCAGCCGTAGCAGGCGGAGATGCAGACGCGGCCGGCGGCGTGGCCACATTCCTGTTCGTCTGTGCAATTGCCGGCGGTGGTGGAGTGACGACTGGGCTGGACGTGGGAGGCGGTGTAGCGATTGATGATTGTGGTGGCGGGCTCGGCTTCGCTCCGTTCCCCGCGATGCGTTGCAGGTTAAGAACGAATCGCATCAAGGAAAAACCGACAATCAGCACGATGATTCCGATCACCATTGGCATGATTGAAGTGCGCTCGGACGAGGAGGATGGTCGATGTCGAACTACCGGCGTGCGGGCGGGCTTGGGCGCGGGATTATCTTGCAAATACGAATACCCATCGACCGTAACGTGCTCGGAGGTTTCAAATGCTTCCATGTACGGTGTGACATCGACGTCGAGAAATTTTCCGTAGATGAGAAGGAAACCTTTGGCATAGGCGAGACTTGGAAACTGCGAAAAATCGTCTGCTTCGATTTCCGCCAAACGAGACGGGCGGATTTTCGTCATGCGCGCGGCTTCGTCGAGGGTCAGATTTCTTGCCAGTCTGGCTTCCTGGAATTTTTTGCCGAGACCTTCAATCGTCATGGTAAACGTGCCGGCTAAACGGCGGCATCAAGATCGACCAAAATCTCGCGCGGTTTCGCGCCTTCGCCGGGACCTAAAATACCGCGCTGTTCGAGAATATCAACGATGCGTGCGGCGCGGGTGTATCCCAGCCGCAAACGCCGCTGCAGTAGGGAAGTGGAAGCACGCTTCTCCTGGCGAATCACCTCAAGGCATTTCTCGACTAACTCTTCATCTTCTTCGGTGACATCATCAGTCGTACTGGCGGCTTCCGATTTCTCGACAACGATCGCTCCAAAGGCGCCTGCTCCTTGTGCACAGATAAACTCGACGATGCGATGAATTTCCTGATCGGTTACGAGCACACCTTGCGCGCGGATCAATCGCGACGTGCCCGGCGGCAGATAAAGCATGTCGCCCTGTCCAAGCAAACGGTCGGCACCGTTTTCATCGAGAATGACGCGGCTGTCGATCTTCGATGCGACTTGAAAGGCAATGCGACAGGGAATGTTCGCCTTGATCACTCCTGTGACCACATCAGCGCGCGGCGTTTGCGTCGCGACGATAAGATGAATGCCGGCGGCGCGCGCGATCGATGCGATCCGCGCTATTGCACTCTCGACATCGGCCGGCGCGGTCTGCATCAGATCCGCCAGCTCGTCGATGACGACGACGATGTAAGGAAGTTTGTCGGGAATGACGAGCTCGTCGTCTCGCGGAACCTTGATCAGTGTAGTGTCGGCCGCGGTTCCGGAATTTGCGGGCGCGCCTGCGTCTACGTCAGGATCGACATGTTTCTTTTTCAGTGGCCGCGCGTTGAAGCTGATGATGTTGCGCACGCCGACGCGCGCGAACATTTTGTAACGCTGGTCCATTACATCGATGAGCTGGCGCAAAACGAGGAGCACTTTTTTTGGATCGGTCACAACGGAGCAAAGATTGTGGTACATCTGCATCTCGACCACCTTGGGGTCGATCATGATCAGCTTGAGTTCTCCCGGCGTGAAACGGAAGAGCATGCTCGCGATCATGGCATTGATGCAAACACTCTTGCCCGCGCCGGTGGTGCCGGCGACCAGGAGGTGTGGCATCTGCGCGAGATCGGCAATAATCGTTTTGCCATAAACGTCTTTGCCGAGCGCGAGTGGAATGCGCGCGCGCGACTTGGCCTCTTCCCAGTCCGACGATTCCAGCAGTTCGCGCAGAGTAACTGTGACCTTACGCGTGTTAGCCAGTTCGATACCGACAGTGTCCTTGCCCGGAATCGGCGCAAGAATATTGATTCGCTCGGCGCGCGTGGCGCGAGCGAGATCGCGCTCCAAACTGACGATCTTGTCCACGCGCACCCCTTTGGCCGGGTAAACTTCGTAACGCGTGATGGTCGGACCTTTGGTGATATCGCCCGCCACCACGGCAATTCCAAACTGGGCAAGTGTGTCGATCAAAATTTGTTGGACACGCTCCAGTTCCGCGGGATCAGCCACACCGCGACCTTCGGGATCATGGGCCTCGAGCAAATCCAAGCCGGGAACAACGTAGTTTTCGGCGTGCCACTCGCGGCTTGTTAGGCCAGCGGAAGGAGATGTCGATCTTAGTCCCCGCAGTTCCGCCAGCGACGGTTTGCGGCGGCTGTCGGCTGTATCACTCGGCAGGACAGTGGTATCGACCACCCTCGGTTTGGGACGAGCGGCCAATTCTTCCGGCGAAATAAATGCCGCGCCCGGTTCAGGCACGGGCGCGCCCTTCTTCTTAAGCTGTTTTTCGATGACGCGACGCTGTTTCGCCAGCTCTTTCTGACTGATCTCTAATTGGCCCTTGAGGTCGGTCCTGCGCAGCTGCCGATGCAACCGCCACTCGTGCATTTTTACGAACGCTTTGCGTGTGCCTGAGATAGTTTGCCGCACGAGGTGGATCGGCCGCAAACCGGTCATCAGGATCAAACTGGTCACGTAGATGCCGATGAGGAGAACGAAAGAACCAACTTTACCCATCGAATTGAGCAGTAACTTCTTCCCTAGGAAAAAGCCGATCCAACCACCAGGGCCCTGAATATTAAAGGCGGCTTTCCAACCTTGCAGATGAGAGGTTTGCAATTGCAACAGGCACGCGCCGGAAGCAATGAACAAAACGATCCAAATCATCCGCGGAGTCACGCGCAGACTTGGATGAAATAGTTTTGCGCCACCGAAACCGAGCAAAATGGCCGCGAGCAAATAGCCCGCCGCGCCAATCATAAGATAACAAAATCCGGCGAGGATAGCTCCGAACGGTCCGATAAAATTCTGCGCCGGCCGATTGGGCGAAGAGACCTGGCTAAACCAGACCCACGATGGCACGTCGCGCGGCGTATAGGAGATTAGGGCGAGAAAAAGCAGTGTGCCGACCCCGAGCAAAATAAGGGCGAAGACTTCGTTCCAAGCGTTGTTTCGTACCGTGCGGCCCACCGCGGATGATAGTAATGCGGCGTTCGCGCCTTTCAATCAATTGTAATGGCGCGCGCCACGACCCGCCCGCCGGGTGAATTGCGCTCTCGGAGCGCCCTGTCCAATGCTTTGG
>Ga0207130_1318_pt1 | contig 10579 bp, 8 predicted proteins | sample Alteio_BWMinHeat_16_FD_153545 | JGI IMG/M metagenome (GOLD analysis project Ga0207130, IMG submission 153545) | Enriched cells from forest soil in Barre Woods Harvard Forest LTER site, Petersham, Massachusetts, United States -... | ecosystem: Environmental > Terrestrial > Soil > Temperate forest >... | reverse complement strand
CCCACGTAAAGCCCGGCCGCAAACAGCAGCGCCAGTAATGGGGTTGTCACCCAGGCCCACTCTCTGCGCCGCATTCGCCGCAAAATGGCAAAGTTCACAAAACCAACGATGGTCGTGTAAACCCCCAGCCAAATTAAAACCCAGAGAAGCCGGGGAAACGTGAAATGCGTGGCCCAGAGGTGTTGCGCCCAGTAGCTTATTCCCCAGGTTAAGCCTTCATCTGGTGGCTGAGACACACTCCAATAAGGTCTTTCTCCCAGAACGGGCTTCAAACTTGCTCCGGAAAACGCGTCTTCGAGTTTTTTTGAACCCAGGCTGGGCACCAGCAGCAGCTTCCCGGCCCCTACGACGATTGCACCTGCTGAACTGTCTCCCTTTCTGTACGAAGAGAGAAAATTATCGTCGGCGATCTCCTTTTCCAACACGATAAGCGTACTGCCCTGGCGGAGATATTGCTCCAGGGCGCTGCGCTGCAGCCCAGACAAGCTGGCGATGGGCGCAGCCAGAATGACTGTATCCACAGAGCCATAACCCCACCATGCATCAGGGGACTCTGTACCTTTAAGCAATACAAATTTGAGGTTCTGGTTTTTTTTATCCCGCTCCGCTTCCGTCCCGCCAAAAAGGGCCTGGGATTGAGTCTCATTACAAATGGCGTTGTCGTTAATGGAGCTGCCGTTACAAAGAATGGCAATCAGGGTGTTGGCTCCATTATGTCCCAACTCCGCGGTATCGGAGGCGATGACCTGTTTTTCATCCTCGTACAATAAATCTGCTTGCACATATTCATGTTCGTAGTTGTTGGCGGTATAGATAAAAAAGGGCAGCTCCAGCTCCTGCGGCCCTGGTGAATCCAGCTTGGCGGTAAAAATATCCTCCCGCGTCGGGTAGCTTGTTTTCTTCCCTACCTTGATTCTGATCAGGAGCGGGTGTGCTGATGCAGCCGGGGGGTCAACGTGAAGCCTGATGCGCGTGGGTGTAGAGGTTGAATAGTAGCCACGCAGCCCGATTTCCTCAATGTGGATCCGCTGGGCTTGTGCGCTCGAATACCCTACGAGCGCCAAGAGGGTGCACAGAATGGACCTCCGCACTTGCTGGTTCATGGAATTGACACATCATATTGGACACCACGAACGATAGCAAGGACTTGTAAAACCGCTATTTCTTTCGTTGCTGGGCGTACTCCACCGGGCTGGGAAGTTCAGCCAGACCGCGGCCGGCGAAGATTTCCTGGAAATTTTTCAGCAGCTCTTCGTGGATCAATCCGTTGGAGGCCAGCACCTCCCGGCTCGAGATATCAAACGGCCCGCCGGAAAAATTTCCCACCATGCCGCCGGCCTCACGTACCACTACAACGCCTGCCGACGTGTCCCATGGGTTGAGGTTGAACTCCCAGAAACCATCGAAGCGTCCGCAGGCGACGTAGGCAAGATCGAGCGCGGCCGACCCAGCGCGGCGGACTCCGTGCGAGCGCAGTGTGAGCTGATGATAGAAATGAATGTTCGGGTTCTTGTGCCGTTTGTGGCTGGGAAACCCGGTTGCCAGGATGCTCTCCGCCAGCTTGGTTGTCTTTGAAACATGGATAGGTTTGCCATTCAGCGTGGCACCCTTGCCCTTCTCGGCCGCAAACAGTTCATCTCGCGTAGGATCGTAAACCACGCCGGCGATCAGATCCCCGCGATATTCCAGGCCGAGAGAAACGCAAAAAACAGGATATCCATGGGCGAAGTTCGTGGTGCCATCCAGAGGATCAACATACCAGCGATAGTCGCTGCCTGACTTGGTCGAAGTCCCCTCTTCGCCGAGAATATCGTGCTGCGGCCAAGTGTCATGAATGCGCTCAACCAGCAACTTCTCTGAGGTGCGGTCGGCAATGGTAACTAGATCGGCGTCGCCCTTGTATTCAATGGCGACATTCTGGACAAAATACTGCATCAGCAGCGCGCCGCCCTCACGTGCAATTTCTGCGGCCCGCGGAACAAACTCGAAATCAGAAGACATGAATCTAATGTAAAAGAGTTTCGCTTGATCGGGAACTGAATTCGCATTACAACAATAGGGTTGTGTTTAAAGACGTATGAACAGATGGCAAGAGAATTGTGTGGCACAGCCGTCCTCGGCTGTATAGCAGTGAATCCCCTAACTCGACAGCAACGCTGCGCAGTCCTTATTAGACCGGAGGCACAAACATGTACGGTGCTCCTATTCCCTCAACAAACATCGCCCACATGGTGCGGGTTCTACTCTTCATCCTGCTGCTTGCCGGCTGCCAATCTGGCGGCGAAGCATCTAATCCACAGAAACCTTCTTCCTCAACATCAGGTGAAACATCGGGAGGTTCAAATATGTCATTTTCATTGCAAAGCCCTTCCTTCTCGAGTGGCGGAGCGGTTCCCAAAAAGTTCTCATGTGAGGGTTCCGATACCTCTCCTGCCTTGCAATGGGGTGAGCCGCCGGCCAACACGCAAAGTTTTGTTTTGATCGCCGACGATCCCGACGCGCCCGCCGGCACATGGACCCACTGGGTAGCTTACGATCTGCCCGCAAGCCTGCGCCAGCTCCCGGAAGGAGTGCCCAAACAGGCGAGTCTCGCTCAAGGCGGTGCGCAAGGCATCAATGATTTTGGAAAGACCGGCTATGGCGGCCCATGTCCGCCTTCAGGAAAGCCCCACCGCTATTTTTTTAAGCTCTATGCGCTTGATGCCAAGCTGAACCTTAAGCCCGGAGCCGATAAGCGAAAGGTAGAGAGCGCCATGCAAGGCCACATCTTAGGCAAAGCTGAATTGATGGGAACGTATCAGAGATAAAAACTTACGCTGGCTCGCTTTTTTCCGCTTCAACGATGTAGGCAATCTGCTCTTTGTAAATAAAAAGATTGGGAGCGTCAGTGCGCGTAAGCCGCACCATTTTCTCGTCGTAATACTCGATCCAGCCGTTGAGGGTTTCTCCGCTGAGCAGCCTGACAGTCACAACCGCCTGGTTTTCGCCAAGCGAACGCAAAAAAGCCGCTTCTTGCCCGGTCTCGGCCGGGGGAACAGATCTGGGCTTCTTGATGGTGAAGGGATTAGGCCTGCGATTCACAGCCACAATTCTATATTGAGAGCAGAGAGTCAGCCAGTAGCAGAGCCTTAGCTAAGGGCTAAGGGCCAAGAGCTAACAGCTCCTTCTCAATGCGATTTCGAGGTGTAGTACCCGCTACGGTTGCGCACAATGAGCTGCGCGTTCGAAGTGCCCGGAGATAGCGATGACACACGCACTTCGATGGTCCGAAAATCCGAATCTGCAAGTCTCTGGCTGGGATAGTAGCCCAGCAGATACTGGTTGCGCAGCTCATCGGAAATCTGACGAAAAGCCTGATCAAGCCGGGTGATAGAGTCGGCGTAGTAGTATTTGCCTCCGGTATCGCGGGACATCTGAATGAGCGCGTGCTCTCCTCCGGTGTTGCGTCCTGCACTGGCCTCAATAGGAACAATAATAATGGAGTACAGCAACGCTTCCGCCTGCTGTGCTTCGCGCAGCGCATCGTGGTAATCCACCTGGCTGGCGGTATCGCCGCCATCGGTAATCACCACCATGACCTTGCGTCCTTGTCTTTTTTCCAGGGCCAGGGAGCCGAGATAGACTGCGTCATACAGCGACGTGGAGCTCCCCACGTGAACGTGGTTGATGGCGCGGTCAATCCGCTGCAGATCGAAGGTAAAAGGAACCATCTCCTGGACATCTTGCGAGAAGCAATACAGCGCAAGCGTGTCTTTTCTTTCTCCATGCACGATGCTGTGCACAAATCTGCGGGCGGACTCCAGCTCAAAGGGAAGGTCCATGCGCGTGCTCAGGCTGGTATCAATGGCCAGGACCACCGAGAGCGGCAGCGCCGGCTCCTGGCTGAAAATCGCAATTTTCTGCGGGATGCCATCCTCGAATACCTGAAAATTTTCCTGCTTTAAGTTGGCCACAGGAGCGCCATTGGAATCGGTCACGGTAGTAAAAACGTCCACAAGCTTTACATCAATCTTAATGTCCGGCGTAACGGATTGGTCCGCGTTGCCGCCAGGGTTGGCTTGAGTATGAGAATTGGCCTGTGGCTTTGTCTGGCACCACACTGCACCGGCCAAAATCATTTCTCCTAAGAGAAGAGCAAAGAATCTGGATCGCATATCCAATATGTAAAGTAGTCTGCTCACTTAGATGCGCCTGGCGGCGTAGCGTTACTTTGTGCGGTGGAAATTTCCGGTGGAAAGGGGTCTCCATCCGCCCAAACCGCTCCATCTTCGAAGTATTCCTTCTTCCAGATTGGGACCGTCTTCTTCAGAGTGTCAATCAGCCAGCGGCAGGCCTCAAAGGCGGCTGCACGGTGCGCCGAAGCGACCACGATGAGAACGCTGGTCTCGCCAATCTGAAGCCGCCCCAGCCGGTGGACCAGGGCCACGTCCCGGATGGCAAATTTCTGCAGCGTCTGCTCGCGCAGTTCGCTCATTTGCTTCAACGCCATTTCCTCGTAAGCCTCGTAATCCAGGTAGAGTGTACGCCGCCCTCGCGTGTGGTCGCGCACAATCCCTTCGAAGACCGCGCAGGCTCCGTCAGAAGCGTGTTTCAGTGCATCGGCAATGTGCTGAACATCAATCTTGTGCCGCACAATCTCAACCCGCGCCGCCTCTGTGCGTACGGATCCACTTCCGCCGCTCACCGGAGGCAGCAGCGCAACTTCATCCTGGTCGCGTAACACGGTCGAAGCTGGGGCATATTCACGATTCACCGAAACGGCAACGGAAGGAAGCAATGGACGCAATTGGGGAAATGCGGCGGTGTAGTGCCCAATAAGATCTGAGATGCACGCGCCCTCTTTTAAATCCACTTCCTCTTCCCGGCGTGAAACCACGTCGGTAAGAAGGCCGAAAAAAAGCACGCGAACCCTCATGGATACAGCATACCTTGTTTTTGTCGAGCAGAAATGGGATTGGTAGAGACGTAGCATGCTACGTCTCTACGCAAGAATTACGACGCGCGCACCAGCACTTCTTCCCGTGCTTTATCGTCTTTCTTCTCTTCCGCCGGGTTGGAAGGCAGCGCGATAGCCAAGACTTCTTCAATCGTCTTGGCGAAGTGGACATTTACGCCTTCAAGTTGCTCCGGCGTCAGGTCTTCGCGCAGGTTAGTGTCATTCTCTGCCGGCAGAATCACATCGTGCACGCCGGCGCGCCGGGCAGCAAGCACCTTTTCTTTGATCCCGCCCACAGGCAGCACATTGCCGCTCAGGGTGATTTCGCCGGTCATGGCGGTGTACGGCCGCAGACGTCGTCCGGTCAGCAATGAAACCAGCGCGGTCGCCATGGTCACGCCGGCTGACGGGCCGTCTTTAGGAATCGCTCCTGCCGGCACATGAATGTGTATATCGTGATCGGCGAAGATGTTTTCCTGAATTCCCAACTGGGTTGCATTCGATCGCACCCAGGTCAGCGCGGCCTGCATGGATTCCTGCATGACATGCCCGATCTGGCCGGTCATGGTGAAGCCCCCTTTGCCTTTCATCACGGTGGCTTCAATAAAGAGAACGTCGCCGCCCGCGGGAGTCCAGGCCAGGCCCACAGCCACGCCGGGGCGCTGGGTGCGCTGGGCAATTTCTGTATCAATGCGTACTTTGATGCCGCCCAGAAATTCCTGGACTACTTGCGGCGTCACGGCCAGCTTTTCAGCCTTGCCTTCGGCAATGCGTCGCGCCTGCTTGCGGCAAATGGTTCCGATTTCGCGCTCCAGGTTGCGCACACCTGCTTCCCGCGTGTAGTGGCGGATCAGATAACGTATCGTCTCTTCCGAAAATTCAATCTGCTCCGCAGTAATGCCGTTCGCCTCGATCTGGCGCGGAACCAGATAGCGGAAGGCAATGTGCGTTTTTTCGTCTTCGGTGTAGCCCTGTAAATCTATGATCTCCATGCGGTCGCGCAGCGGTTCCGGAATGGGATCGAGCATGTTAGCGGTGCAGATGAACAGCACGCGTGAAAGATCGAAGGGCACATCCAGGTAATTATCGCGGAACGTGCTGTTCTGCTCGGGGTCTAGCACCTCGAGCAGCGCCGAGGCCGGATCGCCGCGGAAGTCGCGTCCCAGCTTATCCACTTCATCGAGCATGAAGACCGGATCGTTGGTCTCTGCCCGGCGGAGGCCCTGCATGATCTGTCCGGGCAATGCTCCGATGTAGGTCCGGCGATGCCCGCGTAGCTCCGCTTCATCATGCAATCCACCCAGCGACATACGTTGAAACTTGCGGCCCAACGCGCGTGCAATGGATTTTCCTAAAGACGTCTTGCCTACACCCGGCGGGCCTACGAAGCAAAGAATCGGTCCTTTCATGCTGGGCTTCAACCGGCGCACGGAAAGATAGTCAAGGATGCGGTCTTTGACCTTCTGCAGGTCATAGTGGTCTTCGTCCAGAATTTCTTTGGCTTTGAGTATGTCCACTTCCTGGCCACTCGACTTGCTCCACGGCAGCACCGCCAGCCATTCGATATAGTTGCGCGTCACCGAATAATCCGCAGCCATGGGAGAGATGCGCGACAGGCGATTCAGCTCCTTCATCGCCTCTTTCTTGACCTCTTCCGGCATGCCTGAAGCTTCAATCTTCTGGCGCAGATCTTCTACGTCGCGCTGGGTTTCATCCTGCTCACCCAGCTCTTTCTGGATTGCCTTCATCTGCTCGCGCAGATAGAACTCACGCTGCGACTGCTGCACCCGGTCCTGCACTTCAGATTGAATCTTGTTGCGCAGCTGCTGCACTTCAAGTTCTTTGGCGAGGTGCTGGTGAATTTTATCCAGCCGGATGCGAACGTCCTGAATTTCGAGCAGGTCCTGCTTTTCCTTGGTGGAAAGCAACGGCAGAGACGATGCAATAAAATCTACCAGGCGGCCTGGCTCTTCAATGTTCATCGCCACGGTTTGCAATTCATCGGAGAGCGTAGGCGAAGCGGCCACGATCTGCTGAAACAAAGTCAGCACATTGCGCTGCAATGCCTCAATCTCCGCTGTCGGAGGAGAAGTGGGTTCGGGAATCACTTCCGCCTCAGCCCGCATGAATGGAGTGAGCTGCACAAATTCGCGCAGGCGAACTCGGTCTAATCCTTCTGTGAATACAAATAAGCTCTGGTTGGGCATCTTGACCACTTTATGCACGGTGGCCAGGGTACCGACGCTGTACAGATCAGTGGGCTGAGGGACATCGACTCGCGCCTCACGCTGGGCCACAACCACAATGGTCTTGTCTTCTCCCAACGAACTAATGAGTTGCACCGAACTCTCGCGGCCCACGGTGAGCGGAAGCACTGCATGCGGGAATAGAACGGTATCGCGCACGGGCAACACCGGATACGATTGTTCTGTTTGCGGCGACGTAGTTTCAGCGCTGCCTTCAATTTTGCGTGTTTGGTCCGCCATTGGCTTTCCTTTCGAGATGATATGGATGAGGTCAGCCACCCAAAAGATGCAAACGCAGGATCAACCCATCTCCAAAGAGGAAGTGATTGTACTTGAGTTAAAGCACGCGGAGCAACGCTTAACCGTTACTATTTGGCTGCTGGATAAATTCCCAGGACCTTCACAAACTCCGAAATCTCGGCCAGATGGCCCAGCGCCTTTTCCGCCCTCGGCTCCTGCCCGCATAGCAGATCGGCATAAAAGACGTATTCCCAGGGGCGTCCGGGCACTGGACGCGATTCGATCTTGCTCAAGCTGATCTCCCGTAGCGCAAACACGCTTAGCGCTTTGAACAGCGCCCCGGAGATGTTCTTGACCGCAAAGGCAATCGAGGTCTTGTTGGCTCGTGGTGCAACCCGGCGTCCCTTGCGAATCAGGAAAAAACGCGTGAAGTTCTGTTTATTATCTTCCAGGCCTGACTGCAGAATTTTCCCGCCGTATTGCTGTGCCGCTCTATGTGCAGCGATGGCAGCCGTATCGCGCAAGTTGTCCTCCAGAACGTGCTTCACACTGCCGGCCGTATCGTAGAAGGGTTCGGGGCGAATGTGCCTGTGTTCCTGAAAAAATTTACGGCACTGATCGAGGGCCACCGGATGAGAGAGCACCCGCTTGATCTGGCCGAACGACACCCCGGGCGCCGCGATCAAGTTGTGCTCTATGCGCAGGCGCATCTCCGCTTCGATCCAGAAATCGTGTTCGAGCATCAGGTCTAAATGCTCCACCACCGAACCCGCCAGAGAATTTTCAATGGGAATCGCTGCCGCTTGTGCCTTGCCCTTCTTCAAAGCGGCGAACACATCGCGTGAGACCGCGCAGGGTAGCACCTGCATCTTGGGCGCGAGCTGCCGTGCGGCCGTATGGCTGAAGGAACCGAGTTCACCCTGTATGGCGACTTTCATCTGTCACTCTCAATCCGGAGCTGCCTGCTGGCTTACAGATTATGGAATTTTGCCCGGTTATGCAAAACTGGCAGACTTTCACCACGCAACCTCTGGTAGCAAAGACTCCGGATCCGATGTCGTGCCTGATTTTTGCGTCTTAAATCTTGCTCATCGGATTGCTTTTTCGCGGGACATCATATAACTTTGGCTGCCAGACTTCATTATTCCAGCGAGGCCAGCAATGTTCTGCCCATCATGTGGCGCCAATGTCGCCGACGGATCCACCGTTTGTCCCCAATGCAAAAACCAGATCAACCCGCAGCAGGCCTCGAAGATTCCTCTGCCCGAAGCCAAAACGGACGGCAAGGCAGTTACGAGCCTGGTTCTGGGAATTTTGTCTTTTCTCTGTCTGTCGATTCTGACTGGCATTCCAGCGATCATTCTGGGACACATGTCGCGTTCGAGTATCCGCAAGAGTATGGGCCGCCTGAAGGGTGACGGTATGGCCTTGACCGGCCTGGTTCTGGGCTATATTAGCGTGGCGTTCATACCCTTCATTCTCATTATTGCGGCCATCGCCATTCCCAGCTTCATCCGCGCACGCACTTCCGCCAATGAAGCCAGCGCAGTGAGCACGGTAAGAACGTTGACCTCAGCCGAAGCTCAGTACCAGGCAACTAATCCCACGGTGGGGTATGCTGCCGATATCGCCACCTTGGGCCCCGACGCGGGCACTGTTGCGCAAAACTGTACCGGCGGCGAATGGTGCACCAAGAGCGGCTACCGCTTTGTGATTCAGGCAGATGAACAACAGCCTCATCAGCAATACGTCATCAGCGCGATACCGATGGTGCCTGACAGGACGGGCAGAAGAGGTTTTTGTTCCACGGTTGACGGTGTAATTCGATTCGAAGCCATCGCCAACCGAAATACACCATATACAGCGGAGGAGTGTGCAGCGCTCACGCCACTTGAATAATCGCTGATGGCTGAAAGTCTTTGGCTAAATCTAAGCGCCAAATGCTTTGACGTTCTTCTCTGTGTCTCCGTGCCTCTGTGGTGAGTTAACTTCAATCACGAACGCTCCTACTGAATCCACATGAAACTTCATCCCTGAAGGCACATAGGTTGTAGCACTATATTCGGTTACGATCGCAGGCCCGCGATAGGCGCGGTTTTTCTTCAAAGATGCCCGCTGCAGCACACCTTTCTTTTCTGCAGCCTTACCCGCTTCACGTTCCTGGATTTTGAAATCGCTGAACCGTGCAGGTTGCACCCCTCGCAGGCGCAGCGTAACGATTTCAACTTCTCTTTCTGGATGAGCGTAACCATAACGTCGCTGATGCTCACCGTGGAAAGCCTCAGTTAACGGAGCGATGTTGAAATCATGCACCGGCACATTCAACTCGTATCCCTGGCCTTTGTAGCGCACGTCGGCGCTGCGCTTGAGCTGAATTGCTTTTTTCCATCCCTCGGCCTGAAAATCCCGCTGGGCCGTCGCTTCCAGTTGATCGAACTCGGCGCGCAACTGCCTCTTCAGTTCAGAAGAAACTTCAGGACGCACAACATTCCACAGCACGGTACGGGAGTAGTCTTTTACAACGTCGCTGGCCAGAATCCCAAAAGCGGAAAGCGCGCCCGGAAGGGGCGGCACCAGCACGCGCGGAATGCCCAGCGAAGCCGCGAGTTCACAAGCGTGCAAACCTCCTGCGCCGCCGAATGCAACCAGGGTAAATTCGCGGGTATCATAGCCGCGCTCAATCGAGACCAGCCGGATCGCCTTCTCCATATTTGCATTCACTACTCGCACCACACCTTCGGCAAAAGCTTGCAGCGTGAGCCGTTGCCGCTGCTGACCAAGCCATGCGGCTGTAATTTTCCGTGTACGCTCGAGGTCGAGTGAGAAGTCTCCCCCGAGAAACTGCTCGGGACGCAATCTTCCCAAAAGAAGATTGGCATCGGTGACCGTAGGCAACTCGCCGCGTCCATAGCAGATCGGCCCAGGATCGGCCCCAGCCGACTCTGGCCCCACCCGCAGCGCTCCGGCGGAATCAAAGCGCGCCAGCGAACCTCCACCTGCGCCCACAGTATGAATATCCAGCATGGGAACCCGCACCGGAAGCCCGGCAACCGTGCCTTCCGTCGCCGGTCGCGCCTCGCCGTCTACTAGAGAAACATCGGTCGAAGTGCCGCCCATATCAAACGCGATAATCCGTTCAAAGCCGCTGCGCCGCGCC
>Ga0207130_1317_pt1 | contig 10585 bp, 7 predicted proteins | sample Alteio_BWMinHeat_16_FD_153545 | JGI IMG/M metagenome (GOLD analysis project Ga0207130, IMG submission 153545) | Enriched cells from forest soil in Barre Woods Harvard Forest LTER site, Petersham, Massachusetts, United States -... | ecosystem: Environmental > Terrestrial > Soil > Temperate forest >... | reverse complement strand
GAGGCGCCGGATGATTAAGCTTTCTACGCTCATGGTTTGCGTCGCTGGGCTTCTGGCATGTTCGCTCGTCTTCGCGCAGCAAGACGCGCAGCCACAGCACATGGCGACAGTCACCGCCGAGAAAGCCGAACCGGCCGCTCCGAAGGTCAAAGCACCCGCTGCCGTTAGCAAGCCCACACCACCGCCTCTTACGGAAGATCAGCAGCTCGGACGGCAAATCCTCGAATCATCGGAGGCCATGGCGCGCGGTCTGGAGGCACCGATGCGAAGCTACTCGCTGCTGCAGATCGCGCAGGCCTATCTGCCGACGGATAAGGCAAAAGCCACAAGCCTGCTGTGCGATGCCTTTACTGCCAACGTCGCGATTCCAGACGACAAAGATGTTCGGGACACCAAGCAGCGTTTGCAGCTATCAATTCTGCAAGCACTATTGCCTCTTTCCCAATCTGACGTGGAAGAGCGCCTGCCGCAGGCTGACCCTGGGATACGAAAGGGCATGTCAGACGCAATCGTCCACCTCTATGCAGACAAGAAGCAATTTACGCCGGCGCTCGAGCTGCTGAACCGGATGACCGCGGAGGATGAATTCCCCTACGGCAGTGGAACAAGTCTCATCCAGGTGATGCCGCCTGAGATGGCGGCGGAGAAACAGGATTTGTTTGCGCAGGCGGTCAGCAGCTATAGCCAGCACAAGCACCAGGGCGTAAACGTCCACGGAGGAGGTTTGGTAGGCATGGTGACGCGTTTCGGCGCCAGCATGCCGCCAAAACTGGTGCTGGAAGCAATTGATGAGATTCTGAAGCAGGCGAAGGAATCTGATAAAGACCAGGCGTCTATTACGATGAGCTCCGAGGAGGGCACGGTAGGCTTCAGTTCCTTTTATGAATATGAACTGTTTGCTTTCCTGCCTCTGCTCCGGCAACTGGATGAGAGCCGGGCAAAATCGCTGCTCGAAGAAAACCAGGACCTGGCAGCCAAGGTCAAGCAATTCCCGGAAGGAGTGGGGTCTCTCGACCCGGAGCTCGTGGGGAAGCCGCCTAAGAAGGGCAGAAGTGGTATGAGCACGAGTGTGCACGAAGGCAAGGTCTCGCTGGAAGAGGCAGTGGAGACATTCCAGCAGCACGAGTTGCAGCGCCAGGCAGAAGACATCATCGATTCGGCCGGGAAAGATCCGGTGCAGGCCATCGCACAGTCGGCCACACTGCCCGCGTCTCTGGGTAACGATGTCTTCCAGTCTCCGCGTGGCCACGTGCTCGAAACCATTGCCAAGAACAATGTGAAGAATCATCCCGCCGTTGCCAAGCAAGCTGTGGATGAGCTGAAAAAGATGGCCGAAGATCTTGCTCCCCAGGCGCAGGTGATCTACCTGGCGAGCGCCGCCGATCTCTATCTGCAGTTGGGCGACCAGGACGACGCTGAAAAGATCGTGAGCAAAGGCTTTAAAGCTGCGGAGGCGCTGCTGGAAAAAGACACCGACGCCGACGATCCAAACTTGGCACTCAAGGCGTGGTGGCCCTCCGCAGATGCTTACCGCCGATTTATTGAAGTAGAAGCCAGGATTTCACACAGGACGACGGCAAATATTCTCAAGGAGATCAAAGATCCAGACATCCATACACTGGAGTCGATCATAGTCGCGCGCACCCTACTGGGCGACCCGCCGAAGGGCTACCAGATTACCCGCAGAAAAAGAGTAGGCGATGGTTACAGCACGTCGTCCATGTCGTGGGGGCCATAATTCGTAAGTCTTAGCAAAGAACAATCTAATTGGAGTGCAGAAACCGGGGTACAATAGCCCGTCCATTAAGGCCATTCTCTTTCAAGACCTCTGATTGGAGGCGCCAGATGATCAGGGTTTCTAAACTCATGATTTGCGTCGTGGGCCTGCTGGTAGGTCCGCTCCTTTTCGCCCAGCAAGACGCGCAGCCGCAGCACATGGAGACGGTCGCCACAGCAGAAAAGGCCAAACCAGCTACGCCGAACGTCGAAGCGAACAAGGCAACACCAAAACCCCTTACCGAGGACCAGCAGCTCGGACGGCAAATCCTCGAATCATCGGAGGCCATGGCGCGCGGTCTGGAGGCGCCGATGCGCAGCTACTCGCTGCTGCAGATCGCGCAGGCCTATCTGCCGGCCGATAAAGCAAAAGCCGCGGGCCTGCTGCGCGACGCGTTCACGGCTTCGCTCGGCATCCCGGATGACAAAGACAAGCAAGAGACAAAGAGGCGCCTGGAGGAATCCATCCTACAGGCGTTGTTGCCGCTTTCGCAGCCAGATGTGGAAGAACGGCTGCCACAGGCAGACCCCGGCGTACGCAAGACGCTCTCCACTGCCATTATCAATTTGTACGCGAAGCAAAAACAGTTTGAGCCCGCGATTGAACTCATAAACCGGCTGACTGCGGAAGATGAGTTTCCCTACAGCAGCGGGATTGCCCTGATGAGCGCAATGACTCCAGAAATGTCAGGAGCGAAGCAAGAGCTATTCGCGCAGGCAACCAGCAGCTATAGCCAGCATAGCAAGCATGGTATGAGATTTGGCGGGGGCTTTACAGACGTGGTGGTGCGTTTTGGTGCGAGCATGCCGCCAAAACTCGTGCTGGAAGCGATTGATGAAATCCTGAAACAGGCCAAGGAGGCGAATGAGCCTTTTTCATTGACCTTGAACTCGGACGCAGGAACGGCGAGTTTTGATTCGAGTTATGAATATGCCCTCTTCGCCATGTTGCCGCTCTTGAAACAATTGGATGAAAGCCGCACAAAGTCGCTGCTTGAAGAGAACCAAAGCCTGCAGGCCAAGCTTCAACAGTTTCCTCAAGGCATGCAGTCGCTGAACCCGACGTTGGCAAATAATCCACCGAAAGAGGGCGATTCAGCCAAGAGTGCGGATTCCTCAAAAAGCGGCGATTCCGCGAAACATCGAGGTATGGGCGTCAGCATACGTTCGGGCAAAGCCTCGCCGGAAGAGGCGGCGCAAGCCTTTCAACGCGCTGAATTGCAGCGCAACGCCGAACTGATCATTGATTCATCGGAAAAAGATCCGGTGCAGGCAATCGCACAGGCCTCTACCCTTCCAGCCTCCCTCGGAGGACCGTTGCCGCAATCCCCGCGCGGCCGCGTGCTGGAAGCTATCGCCAAGGCCAATGTAAAGGACCATCCTGCTGTTGCCAAGCAAGCCGTAGATGAGCTGAGAAAAATGGCCGAAGATCTTACGGGACAAGGCCAGGCGGTTTACCTGGCGAGCGCTGCCGACCTGTATCTGCAGTTGGGAGACCAGGACACCGCTGAAAAAATTGTGAGTGAAGGTTTCAAAGCTGCGGAGAAGATGCTGGAGCAAGACAACGACGCCGACGATCCGAATAATGCGCTCAAAGCCTGGTGGCCTTCCACCGATGCCTACCGGCGCTTTATTGAAATAGAAACCAAGATCTCACATCGTTCGACGGCCAACATCCTGAGAGAAATCAAAGATTCCGAGATCCGAACAGTGGAATCAATCATGGTGGCGCGGACGCTGCTGGGCGTGCCCATGGCGCAGTACACGATTATGAAGCAACCCAAAAATGGGAAAAATGGATTCACAATGGTCACGTCTGGGCCATGAGTTTCTTGAAAGGCATGTCCTACCGCTTAATACGGCTCTAGTACTGGGCCTTGGCAAAACAGAGAGCCAGCAAGACTTAAAGAAGGTCTAGCGCACGGCCGGCAGCCAGCTCTTGGCCTTTCGCGAGGCTTCGTAGGCCTCGATCTGAGGTTGGTGGCGCAGGGTGAGTCCGATATCATCCAGCCCTTCGAGCAGGCAGTAGCGGGTGAAGGCTTCGATTTGGAAACTTGCCTGGAAGCCGGCATCATCTTTTACTGTCAACTCTTCAAGAGAAACCGTGAGGCGATAGCCCTCGCGGGTCTGTGCGCGCTGGGTTATTTCAGCAACCTGTTCCGGTGTCAGCACTACGGCAAGCAGGCCGTTTTTGCCGGCGTTGTTGCGGAAAATATCGGCATAGGTAGACGCAATGACCACGCGGATGCCGTAGTCGGCGAGCGCCCAGGCGGCATGCTCACGGGAAGAGCCGCAGCCGAAGTTGCGGCCGGCAATCAAGATGGAAGCGCCTTTGTAGCGCGGGCTATTCAACACAAAATCAGGTCGCGGTTTTTCCGGCGAGAGGTAACGCCAGTCGTAGAAAAGAAAATCGCCGTAGCCGGAGCGCTCGATGCGCTTCAGGAATTGCTTGGGGATGATCTGATCGGTATCAACGTCGTCGCGGTCGAGCGGGACGGGCAACCCGGTATGTATGCGAAATGCTTCCAATTTTATGCTCCCTTTAGAACTATGCTCTACGTCGTTCGCCACCTGTCACTTGCGTGACGCATTTTCGTCAGATTCTTCGCTGCGCTCAGAATGACAACCTCTTGAAGTCAGAACCACTTGTTTTGACCGGGAAACTTCCTAATCCTTGAATTCCCAATTGCGGATGTCGGTAAAGTGTCCGGTCACGGCCGCGGCGGCGGCCATCATGGGACTGACAAGGTGCGTGCGTCCACCGGCACCCTGGCGGCCTTCAAAGTTGCGGTTGCTGGTGGAAGCGCAACGCTCGCCCGAAGCGAGAATATCGGGGTTCATGCCCAGGCACATGGAGCATCCCGATTCACGCCACTCAAAACCAGCCGCCCGGAAAATAGAATCGAGCCCCTCGCGCTCGGCGGCCTGCTTCACTACCTGCGAGCCGGGCACAACCATGGCGCGCACATGAGGATTAATTTTGTATCCACGCAGCACGCGGGCGGCGGCGCGCAGATCTTCAATGCGTCCGTTGGTGCAGGAGCCGATGAAGACCCGGTCCACCGAAATATCTTCAAGATTGACTCCCGGCTTCAGGCCCATGTATTCCAGGGCGCGCTCGGTTGCCTTGCGGTCAGAATCGTTCTTGGCATCCTGCGGGCTGGGAACACGCGAAGTGACGGGCGCGGCCATTCCCGGATTGGTTCCCCAGGTCACGAAAGGCGCGAGCTTGGCTGCATCTATCTCAACGGTGGTATCGAATTTTGCACCCGCATCGGTGGGGAGGCTGCGCCAGTAATCCAACGCCTCGTTCCACGCCTTGCCTTTGGGAGCGAAGCGGCGGCCTTCGAGATAGGTAAACGTCGTGTCATCAGGAGCAATCATGCCGGCGCGCGCCCCGCCTTCAATGCTCATGTTGCAAAGCGTCAGGCGGCCTTCCATGGTCAGTTTGCGAACGGCTTCACCGGCGTATTCGATCACGTGTCCAGTCGCGCCGTCGGTCTTGATTTGCGCGATGATTCCCAGCGCCAGGTCCTTAGCGCCCACAGTTTCGGGCAATGCTCCCTTCACCCGGATTTCCATGGTGCGGGGCTTATGCTGAGGCAAACACTGTGTGGCCAGCACGTGCTCAACTTCCGATGTTCCGATGCCAAAGGCCAGCGCACCGAAGGCCCCGTGGGTGCTGGTGTGGCTGTCGCCGCAGACGATGATCATGCCGGGCTGGGTGAGTCCCATTTCGGGACCGATCACGTGCACGATTCCCTGCTCTGCCGAGCCGATATCGAACAATTGCACGCCGAATTCGCTGCAGTTATGGCGCAGGGTCTCAATTTGTTTGGCCGAGATAGGATCTTGAATGCGCAGGCGCTCGTTGGCCGTGGTGGGCACATTGTGATCAATGGTGGCAACCGTCAGATCAGGACGGCGGACTTTGCGTTTTGCCGTGCGTAATCCCTCGAAGGCCTGGGGCGAGGTGACTTCGTGGATCAGGTGCAAGTCAATATAGAGCGCCGCGGGCTCGCCTTGGGGATGGACGACGGTGTGCGCGTCCCATACTTTTTCGAACAGTGTTCTTGGTTTCGACATTCAGCTTTTTCTCTCTGCTCTCGCTCTCAATTTAATTCTATGCTCTTTGCGTCGCCTGCGGCGCACGGTGGGAGCCCCGGCCTTGAGGCCGGGGAAAGTGGTCAGTGGGCCTTGGGCTTTAGCCCTGGCCATCAATACCCCTGAAAACCAAAATTCACGCCCGGCAGCACTCTCCCTCTATACCGCGTGATAGGAGTGGCGGCGATGTATCTTTTCTGCAACTGCGGTCTCGACGCGCTCACCCATCTCGGTGGTGGAAAGCAGTTGCGTTCCCTTGCCACGATGCAGATCAGCCGTGCGGTAGCCCTGCTCCAGCACCTGGCTGATGGCGGCTTCAACGTCGTCGGCTTCCTGGTTCAGTCCCATGCTATGGCGCAGCAGCATGGCTATAGTGGCAATCGCGCCCAGGGGATTAGCAATATTTTTCCCGGCAATGTCGGGAGCGGAGCCGTGGACCGGCTCATAAAGCCCTACTTGGCCTCCGATGGTGGCCGAAGCCAGCATTCCCAGCGAGCCGGTAATCACGGCAGCTTCGTCGGAGAGAATATCTCCAAAGAGGTTCTCGGTTACGATCACATCAAAGCGGCGGGGATTTAACACCAGGTGCATAGCGGCGGCATCAACGTACATGTGGTCCAGTGCCACATCCGGATATTCGGACGAAAGAGCAATGACTGTATCACGCCAGAGCTGGGAAACGTCGAGCACATTGGCCTTATCAATCGAGGTCACTTTCTTTTTCCGGCGACGCGCCTGTTCAAAGGCAACTCTCGCTACACGCTGAATTTCGGGCACCGTATAGCGCATGGTGTTGAAAGCGAATTCGTCTGTCTTTTGGCGCGGCTCCCCAAAATACAGTCCGCCCAGCAATTCGCGAATGATAAGAATATTGGCTCCCTGCGTCACCTCAGCGCGCAGCGGCGAACCTTCGCTCAAACTGGGATAGGCAATCGCCGGACGCAGATTGGCGTATCCGCCTAGCGCGGTGCGAAGCTGCAGCAGCCCGGTTTCAGGACGCATGTTGCGCGGCAAGGTATCAAACTCAGGGCCGCCCACCGCGCCCAGAAGAACCGCGTCACTTTCGAGGCACGCATCCATGGTGGCGCGGGGGAAAGGCGATTGGCTCTGCTTGATGGCAACGCCGCCCACGAGACACTCGCGAACTTCCAGTTCGTGTCCGCACAAATCGGCGACAGTGCGCAAAACCCGCATGGCCTGAGTGGTTACTTCAGGACCGATACCGTCTCCGGCTAGTACTGTAAGTTTTGTTTTCATGAAAACTAAGCCTTTAGCTTTTGGCTCTTAGCTTTTAGCTAAAAGCCCAGAACCTGTAGTCAATATCCAATGATCTAATGCCAATACCCAATGAGATTTCTACGTCTGCACAACCTGAGCGTGAGCTGGTTGCGTGCGCTGGGGCGCCGGCAGGAAGCTGATCAAATCCTGTTCATAGACATTCTTCTTGCGGTCTGCCAGAGCAATAAATTGCTGATAGCAGAATTCAAGGTCCTCATCACTGAGCTTGTATCCCAGCTCGGCATAGCGGCTGGCCAGCGCGTGGCGTCCGGAGTGCTTTCCCAAAACCATACGCGAACCGGGTGCGCCCACCGACTGCGGAGTCATAATCTCGTAGCACAGCGGATTGCTCAGCATGCCATGCTGATGAATGCCGGCCTCATGCGCAAAAGCATTGTTGCCAACGATTGCTTTATTAGGTTGCGGATTAACGCCGATGACCTTGGAGACTGCCTGGCTGGTGGGATAAATCTGCTCGCTGACCACACCCGTCTCATACGGATATAAATCGGGCCGTACGCGCATGGCCATGATGACCTCTTCCATGGCGCAGTTGCCGGCGCGCTCGCCGATTCCGTTGATGCAGGTCTCCACCTGCCGCGCGCCTGCTTTGACTGCAGCCAGGCTGTTGGCCACAGCCATTCCCAGATCATTGTGGCAATGCACGGAGAGCGTAATTTTGTCTGCACCCTTGACGTCGCGCAAGATCGTCCTGATGATGCGCGTAAATTCTTCCGGCATGGTGTAGCCGACCGTATCGGGAATGTTGACGGTAGTGGCCCCGGCAGCAATGGCGATTTCCACCATGGCACAGAGAAATTGCGGATCGGTGCGGGTGGCATCTTCGGGTGAAAATTCAATATCCGCGCAAAGAGAGCGCGCGAATGCCACTGCTTCTTTGGTTTGCTGCAAAGCTTGTTCGCGGGTAATTTTCAGCTTGTGATGGAGATGAATGTCAGAGGAGGCTAAGAAGAGGTGAATGCGGGGTTTGCTGGCAACTTTGACGGCATCCCAGGCGCATTGAATGTCTTCTTTCTTTGCGCGGGCGAGGGCCGCGACGACAGGGCGGCGGACTTCAGCCGCCACCTTTTGCACCCCCGCAAAATCGCCTTGAGAAGAGATGGGAAAACCAGCTTCGATGACATCCACACCCAGCGCGTCAAGCTGGCGAGCGATCACCAGCTTTTCGTCGAGGTTCATGCTGCATCCCGGAGACTGCTCTCCGTCGCGGAGCGTGGTATCGAAGATTACAATGCGCTCGCGTTGCATTCGTTCCTCCTGCGGTTTCTCCTGGTCCCTCATGCGAATGCTTCATTTTCAAGCACGGGCTATTATAAGACAAGATTATAATTTTTATTTCTCTATCACATATTGTAATACTATTATGCCCTCTAGTTGCTGCAAACAGATGGACTTATAGCTGAACTGCAGCTCCAAGTTGCAGGCTGCAAGGGAACCTCCAGGCAATGCCGAACTAGGAGCGCGCGGGCGTAAAAAATAAAAAGGCCAGATGACCTGAAAAAGAGGCGAATCAGGTCATCTGGGTAGCAGGAGAGAGAGTGAAAATCTATGCCCGTCCAATACCAACGTACTGGAATCCGATGGTGCGCATGCGGGTGGAATCCAGCAGGTTCTTGGTATCAATAATGATGGGCTGGCGTACCAGGCGCTTGATTTTGTCGAAATCGAGCGCGCGGAACTCGGGCCATCCGGTGCTGATGACCAGGGCATCGGCGCCCTGGGCCAGGTCGTAAGGGTTTTCGCAGTACTCAACAGCGCCGTCGAGTTCGACCTTGGCGTCAGGAATGGCGACGGGATCGTAGGCGCGTACGTGCACTCCGCGATCAAGCAGGCGGCGGGCTAGGTCAATGGAAGAAGAGGCAGCCACCGAGTTAGTGTTGGGCTTGAAGGCGAGACCGAGAATGCCCACTTCCTTGCCGGCAACCGGCTCAACCAGCCGCGAAAGTTTTTCCACCACGCGATCGGTGAGCGAACGGTTCACCTCACGCGCAGCGGTCAGGATGCGCAGCGAGATGCCCTTGCCCATGGCGAGTTGGGCGAGCGAATCCATGTCGGCTTCGACAAACGCTCCGCCGAAGCCGGCGCCGGGTTGCAAACAGCGTGGAGCAATTTTTTTATCGAGACCGAGCGCCAGGGCCAGGTCAACGGCATCGGCGTTCACGTGCTCGCACAGCGAAGCCAGCTCGTTGATGAACGAAATCTTGGTGGCCACAAAGGCAGTAGAGGCCTCACGCACCAACTCGGCGGTCTCGTGGTTGGTTACGATCACGGGCACGCCCCGCATGACCAGCGGGCGAAACACCTGCTTGAGCAGAAGGACAGCCTGGTTGGAATTCGTCCCCAGCACAATGCGGTCGGGCCAGTTGAAATCTTCCACGGCGCAGCCGTCGGTCACGAAGATGGGCTGGGAAACGATCACGATCTTTTTACCCGTGGCTTCAATGCGCTTTTCGACGCGGGCTGCGGTACCGACCGGGACCGGAGTCATGATGACGAAAACTGTGCCGTCCGCCACCTCACGCGCGACCTGCTCGGAGATTTCTTCCAGGTAGCGGTACGAATCCGCAGCGAAAAAAACGATTTCTGCTTTTTGAGCGAAGGAGACCAAGTCTGTAGAGTAGGTCAGACGGGCAGCCCGCAGATTGCGGCGAAGAATATCTTTAAGGTTGCGCTCGTAAAACGGTGTATTGCCTTCGGCCAGGGACTCCACCCGCGAGCTGTCTTCATCGAACACCGTAACCGGTGTGCCGAAATCTGCCAGGCACGCAGCCGCCACGGTGCCGAGGTATCCGGTTCCGTACACTCCAATTTGCATACATCCTTCTCTTTCTGGGGATAGTACTCACTTGCAAGGGGGAGATGCAGCTTGCATACGGTTTTAATCCCTGGCGCGTTGGCGTGCAAGTCCGAAAGAGGACATGTACTTCAGAGGTCCAGGATTGGCCCGATTCGGAACATGTACTTTCGTTTTACAAAACAGCAGAAGGCAGAGCGACCTTGGCAAGATCGTTCCATCGTTCGTGCTCGGCTTCACGAACCAGCGTGATCTCCTTCACCAGGAATTCACGCTCGCCGGTATAACTTGACCATTGCTTGCGGGCTTCTTCCAGCGCTTTTTCTGCAGCGGCCCTTTCGGCAAGCTTCGCCAATGTGACATGCGGAACGTAAGCCCAGGGATCTTCGGCACGAAAACCGTATTGGTTCAGCCGGCGATGCAACTCGCGTACCTGGCGGCCACCGCCGTGAAGGCCCAGATAAACCGTGTTGGTTACAGGCAAAAAAGTTTCCGCCTGACCGAGTGAGACCGGCACAGGTTCGGCTTTGTAACAAATTCTTTTCAAGGCAGACAACAATTTTTCCGGGGGCGATTCCAGCACGCGCGGCGAGAGCAGCGTAAGATGCGCGC
>Ga0207130_1316_pt1 | contig 10598 bp, 8 predicted proteins | sample Alteio_BWMinHeat_16_FD_153545 | JGI IMG/M metagenome (GOLD analysis project Ga0207130, IMG submission 153545) | Enriched cells from forest soil in Barre Woods Harvard Forest LTER site, Petersham, Massachusetts, United States -... | ecosystem: Environmental > Terrestrial > Soil > Temperate forest >... | reverse complement strand
GATTGAGCGGTGCATCTCTGCGCCTAGCCGCAGCAACGGGCTGCCCCAGCACGACTTCAACGCCTATCGCGAGACCAAGCGTGACAAGGCCATACACGATGAGCCAGACAACCGAGAGCGTCGGCCAATGCAAAACCACCAACGCTTCCACGGAACGCGGGGTCGGAACGCCGTGAAGGAAGACGGAAGCGGCGGTGACGAGAGTCGCTGCCGTCGAGGCCGCAATCATAGTCCGCCACGATGGCATGTCCGCGGTCGCACCCACTTTATCTCACCGCCATCCCGGCGGGCTAATGGCTTCACCGCGTATGCGATGGTATAGCTTAGCAGCTTCCCGCTCGATGCCGACCCGCAGACCGTGAAAGGTACGTGGGTTGGCCGCAGTGATCCCCCACCGCTGTCGCCTTTGCGGAAGCCATAGCCGTTTATATGGATCGTCCCCTCGGCCGAAATTGATTTCGCTGGGGCGATCGAGTTCGATTACACGTTCGATCATTTCCATCGTCAGCAATGTGCCGAGCGACAGACTGTCGAATCTGCGATCATGCGCAAGCTTATAAATAGTCGCGCGTCCGGCCCAGACGATCCAGAATTGCGCTGCGGCCGGGGCGCCGTCAATATAGTAAACGCCCAACCGTAATGCGCTGAGGTCAGCGGCCAGACGGATCAGCGCCGGGATGAAATTGGGAAATTCCTCCGGCGGCTTCCAGCTGGCCCGATATACCGCCTCGTAATCGGCGATCGCTTGCTCGATACCGCAACTGTCGGGGAAGAACGCGGCGCTGAGTCGGCCGCTGGCGACGATACTGCGCCGTTTGCGCCGCCATGTGCTGCGCAACTGCGAGGGGCGCTGGGCGAGATAATCGGCAAATGTCATATGGGCCGTCATTTCGAACCAGGTGGCCGCGCCGTGCGTGCACTCTACGAGGAACCCGGCCCGCCTGAGGGCGCTGGCCAATGCACCGTAGTCGGCGTTACGCGGATCAAACTCTGAAAACCTGCTGCAATCCCACCGTGGACGCTCCCCTTGGATCTCGCCGGCAATCGCGCCGAGACCGCTTTCCAGATCGGCGCCGGGCAGCGCAATGACGCCGTGCTCGAGGCTATAGAAATTTGCCAGACCGCTCAGACAACGCAATCCCCCTTTGCTGGCTCCACAAAGAACGATTGCCATCGCGGGACTGGCGCAGTCATCGGTGTAGACCCGGATTTGAGCCTCCGGCGAGACACAATGTCGCGCCATGAGATCGTACCATTGCGAAAGTGCGAAGAAACTTTGGGACGCGCAAGTTTCGAAAAAGTCAGCTAATTCGACAGGGAGCCGACGGAAATCGGGATCGTTGTAAAGCGCCATCGATCAATGTAATTACGTCGCTCGCGATGAGGCGGGTTCCAAGTGCGAATTCTCACGTTTACGTCACTATACCCTAATGCGATCCAGCCGACGCATGGGATTTTTGTCGAGGCTCGCCTCAGAAAACTGGTCGAGAGCGGCGGGGTGGAAGCGCGTGTTGTCGCCCCCTGTCCGTGGTTTCCGTTTTCGTCCGACCGATTCGGCCGCTATTCGAGCTATGCGCAGGTGCCGGTCGTCGAGCTTCGACATGGGATCAAGATAGAACATCCGCGCTTTCCCCTGTTGCCAAAGATCGGGATGAGTGCAGCGCCGTTTGCGATGTTTGCGACCGTTCTGCCAATGCTGCGCCGCCAAGTTCGCCACGGCGACGACTTCGACCTGATCGACGCCCATTACTTCTACCCGGACGGAGTTGCGGCGGTTTGGCTTGGCCGAGCGGTGGACCGCCCCGTCGTCGTGACCGCCCGCGGCGATGATCTTGATTTGATCGCCCGTTATACACTGCCACGGCGGTTGATCCGGTGGGCCGCCGACCATGCGGCAGGCTTGATCACTGTCTCGCGTGGATTGCAGCGGCGGCTCGAGACACTTGGCGTCCCGTCGCAACGCATCCGCATGCTGCGCAACGGTGTGGATCTGGATAGCTTTCGGCCCAGCGATCGATCAGCAGTCCGGAAGGAGCTCGGCTTCGTCCGGCCTACACTCCTCGCGGTCGGCAATCTGGTGCCGAAGAAGCGCCATACCCTCATTATCGAGGCATTGGCTCAGCTGCACGATGTCGATTTGGCGATCGTCGGCGACGGGCCAGAGAGAGCGCGTATTGAGGCGTTGGCGACCGCACTGGGCGTCCAAGACCGAGTCCGTCTCATGGGGCGGCTGCCGCAGGAGGCTCTTCCGGCTATCTACACTGCAGCGGATCTGCTGGTGCATCCTTCGCTGCGCGACGGCTGGCCCAATGTGTTACTGGAGAGCATGGCTTGCGGTACTGCGGCAATCGTCGCCGACTTCGGCGGAGTGTCTGACATTGTCGCCGCTCCGCAAGCCGGACGGATCCTGACAGAGGCGACACCGGAGTGCTTGGCGGTGACAATCCGCAGGTTCCTCGCGGCGCCCCCATCGCGCAGTGAGACGCGCCACTATGCCGAGGGGTTCGATTGGACTAGCACGACGCGAGGCCAGATCGAGCTTTTTCGCCAGATCACGGCACAATACGGCGCCCTCCGCATGGCGTCGGCCTAGTCGCGGTTTAGCGTCGGCGGGCCGACTTGGTGCTCCTGGCCGGCCGAGCGGTGGTCACCTGATAATTAGGGGGCGCCTCGTGAGACGAAGGTAATTCCAAACCTTGACCGTCGAGGAAGCTCAGGAATTGTTCTGGAGGCCAGATCCACTCATCGCCCGCCAGGGAGCTGGAATTGCATAACATTTTCAAAAATCAGCGGAGCAGCGGCTTATGCCTGCCTGGCAAAATCCGAATTTCTGCTGTGGACCCCTCGACAAGTGGTCCGCCGGATTCCGAAAGCCTCAAATTGCGTATCCTTTATCATCACAGGATTGGCTCGAAGGACGGACAGGCTATTCATATAGAGTCGCTGCTCACCGCGTTGCGCCAAGCTGGGCACGAGGTATGCGTCGTTGCCCCGCCGTCTTTTGATCGGGTCGAGTTCGGCTCGGAAGCGAACTGGCTGGCGCATCTGCGGCGCTGGTTGCCGAGACCTGCTCGCGAGTTGATGGAAGTCCTATACAACGTCGCGATTCTGTGGCGGCTCTACCGGGTGACCTTGCGATTTCGACCAGACCTGATCTACGAGCGCTATAATCTTTTTACCATCGCCGGCATTGTTTTTGCGCGCCTTTACAAGTTGCCAATCTTCTTGGAGGTGAATGCACCGTTGGCGGCCGAGCGCGCCGCCTTCGGAGGACTGACACTTTCCCGGCTTGCCACCTGGTTGGAACGGATAACCTGGCGTGCTGCCGATCTGGTTCTGCCGGTAAGTTGCGTATTGGCTCAGGTCATTAGAGAAGCCGACGTACCGTCGGAGCGGATTATCGTGATTCCGAATGGCATCGACGAAGAGTCCTTCCGCTGTCTCGACCAGGATAAAGCAAAAATCGAGCTGGGATTGTCCCAAAAGATCGTGCTGGGCTTTATCGGGTTCATCCGCGAATGGCATGGATTGCGGGAAGTGCTGGAGCCCTTGTGCGACCCTCGTTTTCCGCCGGAGTTGCATCTGCTTATCGTGGGTGACGGTCCTGCTTTGGCAAGCTTACGCTCGGATGCCGAGCGCTTGGGGCTTTTGTCACGCATAACTTTCGCCGGTCTTGTCGAACGCGACGTCGTGACACGCTACGTGAGCGCATTCGATATTGCGCTGCAGCCAAAGGCTGTTCGTTACGCATCGCCTCTCAAGATTTTTGAGTATATGGCTGCGGGAAAGGCGATCATAGCGCCGGACCAAAACAATATAAGGGAGATTCTAACGACTGGCGCCACCGCTTGGCTTTTCGAGCCCGACAATTGGGCGGCATTTCATGAGGCTGTACTTGCCCTCTCACGAGATGCGCCATTGCGCCGACGTTTGGGAATGGCTGCACGATCCATGATCATTGCAAGGCGGTATACTTGGGTGGAAAATGCGCGGCGCATTGCCACCCTCTATGGCGACTTGGCGCCAAAGGTGCATAGATAGCGAGCCGGGGGAGGCGAATGCTCTCTACTCGCCTATAGTGCGGGAGGCGGTTGCACGCGAAGCGGATCGGCTCTTCTGGCGCTCGATCGCGCGCAGTTCGAGCGCGGTTACGTGCATGCAATGGCGAAAAAAGCGCGGTGCCACCTAAGATCGTCGAGATCCGCGGCATTTCGCGCACCGGGTGACAGCATGCGGACGCTAATTTGGCACGTCATCGTAACCATAAGGTGGCTAGAAAATTTCTCTTGCCATCGATAAATTGGAGGGCTGTTGAACGGCTGGAACTGCACTTTTAAGCCATTGTTAACAGAGAATGGTTTATAGAGAAGAAGTACATGGTGCGGGATTGGCATGAGATTTGCTGAGCAATTGTTACTAACAATATTTTTGACGGGTCTTTAGTCGCACCGTGCTTGATCGTCGTGAAGGTGGAAGAGAATTTACCAAGACATCGGTAACTGAAGTCGAGGTCGAGAGTGTAGGATGGCATGCTATCTGGTGACCGGCGGGGCGGGCTTTATCGGGTCGCACCTCGTCGACAATCTGCTGCTGGAAGGTCACAGCGTTCGGGTCATCGATGACCTGTCGAGTGGCAATGCCGGCAATGTTCCCCCGGCTGCCGCAATGATGGTGGGTGATATCCGCAACCAGTCGGTGTTGCGCGCCGCGCTGGACGACGTCGACGGTTGCTTTCACCTTGCGGCTATTGCCTCTGTTGCCTATTACCGTAACAACTGGGTGCAGGGCAATGCCGTCAATCTTGGCGGGACTATCACAGTATTTGATGAGGTTCGTCGGGCGCAGTTACGTTATCGGCGCTCTATCCCGATCGTCTACGCGTCGTCGGCTTCGGTTTACGGCAATATCTGTAACGTCCCGGTTGCCGAAGATGCACCGACGCGGCCGATCAACGGCTATGGGGCGGACAAGCTGTCGTGCGAGCTGCACGCCGCCGTGGCAGCGTCGGTGCACGATATCAGCACAGTCGGATTGAGGTTTTTCAACGTCTACGGGCCTCGCCAGGACCCGAATTCGCCCTATTCCGGTGTGATCTCTATTTTCTGCGAACGAATGTCACTGGCGCGGCCAATTACAATTCATGGCGATGGCCGCCAGGTTCGGGATTTCATTTATGTTGACGACGTCGTCAGAGCCATTCGCCGCGCGATGGACACAGCCTGCTCGGTACCACAGGTCTTCAACGTGTGCACCGGAATTGGGACGACGATCTCGGATCTTGCTGGCAAGATCGGGCATATACACGGCATCCCACCGAAAATCGGTTACGAACCGGCGCGAGCCGGCGACATAGGCGTCTCGATCGGCGATCAGAGTTTGATGCTTGAAAAGCTACGTTTTAGCGCCACAGTTCCGTTGGAGGCTGGCTTGCGACGCATCATACCGGCCGAACGGAAGAATGGTGATCGCCGGGCCGTTGCGGGCGGGTTGATGACAATGAGCGGACAGTGACCTCCGGGACTGCTCTGGAGACTAAGAGGTTTCCGAGCAATACGCCGCATTCGCCAGGTGATCGATTTCCGCCGGGAGGCGTTGCCTTCGCTGGCCGCTCTTGAAGGCCAATGGCGCGCCAACGAAGTGGTTGCGCAGCCCTCGTTGCGAGAGAGTAGGAGGGACTGTCAGGAATTTCGTGCGGAGGTTGGGCATGATCGGAGCAAAGGAGCCCGACAATGCCGCGACGCAAAGAACCTCGCATACCTGACGCCGTCCTCGACCAGTTGCTTGCCGGCGCCGATCCCAAGACGGCCTTCGACCCGAACGGGCTGATCGACGATCTGAAGAAGGCCCTGGCCGAACGGGTTCTCAACGCTGAGATGGATCATCACCTGGCTGGCGAAGAGCCGGGCAATCGGCGAAATGGTTATGGCAGGAAGACGGTCATCACCGATACCGGCCAGATCGAGCTGGCGGTGCCGCGCGACCGCCAGGCCAGTTTCGACCCGCAGCTGATCGCCAAGTACCAGCGCCGCTTCCCAGGGTTCGACGACAAGATCATTTCGATGTACGCCCGCGGCATGAGCACCCGCGAGTGTCAATCGGCGCTGAAGTTTGACCCCGGATCGGCGTCCAATCGTGACCCCTCTCGGGGCTGGTTCAGGCTTGTCCCGGTAGCGAACAGGAGGGACCCGCGCGGAGCGGAGTGACCGCCACGAGTCCGACGTAGCGCAGCGCGGGAGGTGCCTGTTTGCCCACCGGGGCAAGCCGGGGCGGTACAGCGGTTCAGGCGCGGTGCTTGAAGCGCCAGCTCTCGTTTCCGGTCTCGATGATTTCGCAGTGATGCGTGAGCCGATCGAGCAGCGCAGTCGTCATCTTGGCGTCGCCGAACACGCTGGGCCATTCACCGAAGGCCAGATTGGTGGTGAGGACGACCGAGGTGCGCTCGTAAAGCCGGCTGATCAGGTGGAACAGCAGCTGGCCGCCGGTCTGGGCGAACGGCAGGTAGCCGAGTTCGTCGAGCACGACGAAGTCGAGCCGGGTCAGGTAATCGGCGAGCCGCCCCTGTCGACCACCGCGAGCCTCGCTTTCCAGCCGGTTGACGAGATCGACGACGGTGTAAAATCGGCCGCGCGCCCCGCCGCGGATGCACGCCCGCGCGATGGCTATGGCGAGATGGCTTTTGCCGGTGCCGGTGCCGCCGATCAGGACGGCATTGCGCTGCTCGGCGATGAACCTGCCGGTCGCCAGGTCGCGGACCAAGGCCTCATTGATCGGCGTGCCGGCGAAGTCGAACTCGTTGAGGTCCTTGGCCAGCGGCAGCTTGGCGATGGCGAGTTGGTACTTGATCGAGCGGGCCTGTTTCTCGGCAATCTCGGCGCTCAAGAGGTCGCCAACGATGCGCGGCGGTTCATGCCGGCGCTTGATGCCGCTCGCCATCACCTCGTCATAGGCGGCTCGCATGCCAAAGAGCTTGAGCGTCGACATCAGCTCGAGAATATCGGTCCGCTCCATCAGGAAGCTCTCCGCAGGCGGTCATAGCGGGCGCAATCGGCGATTGGCGCGTGTCGCAGCCGCAGCGCATCAGGGGTCAGGATTGTCGCCGCCGGCCCGGGGTCGCGTTGCCGCGCCAGGATATTGAGGATGACGTCGGCCGAGTGGACGCCGCCGGCGAGCGCCTCATTACAGGCCGCTTCCACAGCCACCAAGCCGTCGCTCAGCACCGCCGACAGCACCTTGACCATCTGACGGTCGCCGTCGTCGGAGCCCTTCAGCTTGCGCCGCACCCGCTCCAGGCCGGCCGGCAGCGGCCAGTCCTTGAACGGCGCACCGTTTCTGAGCGCACCCGGCTTTCGCGTGAGCACCGGCACGTAATGCCAGGGATCGTAGATCGTCTCGCCACGGCCGAAGCGGCGGCGATGCTCGCCGATGATCGCACCGTCCTGGCGGATCACGACGCGCTCGGCGTAAGCCTGGATCTCGACCGGCCGGCCGACGGCGCGCGAGGCGACCGAATACTTGTTGTTGTCAAACCGCACCAGACAGGTCTTCGAGACCGATGCCTGGACCGCGTGGAAGCCGTCGAACGGTCCGCTGATCGGCACCAGCCGCGGTCGCTCCGCCTCGAAGGCCTGCCAGATCGTGAGGTCAGTCAGCTCGGGGTGCTTGTGCGCCTTGGCGTAGGCGATGCAGCGGTCGAAGAGCCAGGCGTTCAGCTCCTGGTAGCTCGCCACCCGTAGCCGCGGCGTGAAGAAACGCTCGCGCACCACCCCAACCTGGTTCTCGACCTGGCCCTTCTCCCAGCCCGAGGCCGGCGTGCAGGCGACCGGATCGACCAGGTAGTGGCTGCACATCCGCAGAAAACGGCGGTTGTACTGGCGGTCCTTGCCGACGAAGACGCTATCAACGGCCGTCTTCATGTTGTCGTAGATGCCGCGCGTGCAGGTCCCTTTGAAGAAGGCGAAGGCTCTGACGTGCGCGTCAAACACCATCTCCTGGGTCTCGCGCGGATAGGCCCGCGCGAACAGCATCCGGCTGTGGCACAACCGGACATGCGCCACCTTGACGGTGACTGTCGTGCCGTTGATCAGCACGACCTCGTGGCTCCAATCGAACTGGTAGGCCTCGCCCGGCGCAAAGCTCAGCGGCACGTAGGCTTCGGCGGTCGCCGCCCCGCGCTCGACGCGCCACTTCTTGGCATACCGCCGGACCGCGTCGTAGCTGCCCTGGTAGCCGAGCCCGCGCAGCTCCTCGAACATCCGGATCAGCGTCAGCCGCTCGCGTGCCGGTCCCGCCTCATTATCCGACAGCATTCGGTCGAGATCGCCGTGCCAGGCTCCCAGCTTCGGCCGCGGCTGCACCACCCGCATGTACTCAAAGGAAGTCGCCCCCGATCGCAGAACCTTCCGCACCGTGTTCCGCGACACCTTCAGATCACGAGCGATCTCCTTGATCGACTTGCCCTTAACACGGTGCTCGCGCCTGATCCGGCCAATCGTCTCCACAACCAGCATCCCCCGCCACCCGCTCGCCATCCAAAGCGGGGCAGCCTGCCTGCCATCGTAAAACGGGGGTCAAAGTTGGACGCCGATCACCCCTCTGCGGGGGTCAATCTTCCACGCCGGATCACACGCGAGATCGTCGGCCATCTGCGCGAGCTCTACGGTATCGACGTCTCGCCCGACCTGATCAGCGCCGTCACCGACGCGGTGCTGGAGGAGGTCGCGGCCTGGCAAGCACGCCCCTTGGAAGCGGTCTACCCACTGGTTTTCTTCGATGCGCTGCGGGTCAAGATCCGCGACGAGGGTCTGGTGCGCAACAAGGCCATCCACATCGCGCTCGGCGTCCGTGCCGACGGCACCAAGGAGATCTTGGGGCTTTGGCTCGAGCAGAACGAAGGCGCCAAATTCTGGCTGCGCGTCATGAACGAGCTGAAGAACCGCGGCGTCGAGGATGTGCTGATCGCCGTCGTCGACGGCCTGAAGGGCTTCCCCGACGCGATCACGGCTGTCTTCCCGCAGGCGACGGTGCAGACCTGCATCGTCCACCTGCTGCGCCACAGCCTGGATTTCGTCTCATGGAAGGACCGCAAGCCCGTCGCGGCCGCGCTGAAGGGCATCTACCGTGCCGTCGATGCCGCCGCCGGTGAAGCCGCACTCAGCGCCTTCGAGGAGAGCTTCTGGGGGCAGAAATATCCGGCCATCGGCCAGAGCTGGCGGCGCGCCTGGGGCGAGGTCATCCCGTTCTACGCCTTCCCCGGCGATGTGCGGCGGATTTTGTACACAACGAACGCTATCGAGGCGCTCAATTCCAAGCTGCGCCGGGCCGTCAGGGCCAGAGGCCATTTCCCGAGCGACGAGGCGGCGACCAAACTCCTCTTCCTGGTCTTGAACCGGTCCGAGAAGGCGTGGATCATGCCGCCGCGGCAGCATCTTTTCTAATCGCTTCATTTGTTGCCGGCCGCCAAATCGGGCACCAGTGACCCCGGAGCTATTGCTGACGATCCCGGAAGCAGCGTCCTACTCGGGACTGTCAGGAATTTCGTGCGCGGCTGAGCGGGTCAACTGATTAGGCCATGGCTGTTGTGAAGCGCTCGCCGAACAGGACGGCGAATTGGGACTTGGCCATGGACCACTCGCGCGGCGGCGTTCGCCGCAACCAGCCGCTCACCACGAAATCGGTCCCCGACAGCGCTGAGAGCGACCGGGTAGAGCGCGCCAGCGAAGCCGCCCCATAGAAAGAGCACAATGAAGATCAACTCGACCACATTGCCAAGCAAGGGGAGTACGATCCCCCCTAGCAGGGCCGCTAATCCGCAGATCTGTAACACACTGACCCGTTCGATCCGATCCGAAGCCCACCCGAGAGGCAGCTGCAGCACAATACCCCCGAGATAGAGGGCGGACAGGCTCAATGCCGCCAAATTGGGTGAGAATCCGACTTGCATTCCCCAGACCGGCAGCAACGCCAGGGTTCCACCCTCGAACAGACCGAAGACGAGGACCGCCCCAAGCGCCGCGGGGAGCACCGAGATCAGCACGCCGAGACTGAGCCGCGCAGCCTCCTCGGCCATGCCGAGGCGGACCGGGGTAAGGATCAGCGGCAGTCCGGCAAGCATGACCAGACCGGTGTTGGCGACGATCGGGGCCCAGCCGACAATCCCGGTAACCGGAACCAGCAGCGGCCCGAGGCAGAGCGCCGTCGACAGAACCGTGGCATAGATAGCCATGATACGCCCGCGCTCTCGTTCGCCGGCGAGCGAGCCGATCCAAGCCTCCGATGTGGTAAACAATCCCGAACCGGCTACTCCGGCACCGAACCGCAAGACAAACCACAGCGGCAAACTCTCGCTCAGGACCATCAGCGCGAAGAGCAACAGCCCACCAATGAGGCACCCAAGCATTACCGCTCTAGCGCCGATTGCGCGCACCGCCCATGGCACGGCTGGGGCGGCGATAATGACACCAAGAAAGGTCATCGCCGCGTTCAGCCCGATCACGCTGCTGTCGATGCCGCGCGCTTCCAGGATCAACGCCAGCAGCGGCATTGAAAACCCCATCCCGACGCCAAATACGGCGATACAGGCGATTGCAGAGACAAGGGCT
>Ga0207130_1315_pt1 | contig 10599 bp, 11 predicted proteins | sample Alteio_BWMinHeat_16_FD_153545 | JGI IMG/M metagenome (GOLD analysis project Ga0207130, IMG submission 153545) | Enriched cells from forest soil in Barre Woods Harvard Forest LTER site, Petersham, Massachusetts, United States -... | ecosystem: Environmental > Terrestrial > Soil > Temperate forest >... | reverse complement strand
AAGGTGAGTATGATCGCCAATTTCACCATCATGGTCAACAGAAGCGTTTGTATTGACAACAATATTTTCTCCCAGTTTGCAGCCAGGCTGAATAATACTACCCGCCATAATTTGACACCCCTCTCCTAATAATACTTCTTGACCAATATAAGCTCTGGGATGAATAACGGTTAAAAAAGAAAACCCTGCTTGTTTCAATTGAATAAAAATCTTTTTTCTTAAAGTTGGAATATTTACTGATCCTACGCCATTTGCCAATACAATTTTTGTAGGATCCTGTTGCGCCAGTATAGCTTCTTGCGCCAATACAGGAACTCCTAATACGTCTGTTCCGACCAAACTCGAATTAACCTCTAAAAGTCCGACGGGTACCAAATTTTGTGCCAACAATGTATCAATAAGCACTTTTGCATGACCGCCTGCACCAATCACAAAAATTTTCTTATTCTTCAATTAAATCCCCACATTGATAGGATTTTCGAGCAGAACGCTGCAAAAACTCCCAATAATGGATGGGCGATATCCCATTCCCAGGTCTCTTAAACCCTAAATTTTGCTCAGAAAAAACTTCTCCTACCACAATATCTTTTAAAGCGACCAAGCTTTTTCGAGCTACCGCTTGAACTTTAAATTCCTCTACTTTAGGTGATTTTCGACCATCTCCCAGTGCCAACTCTACATCACGAATTGCCTGCACCATTGTCTTCAGCTCATCAGGCTCTAAAGAAGCCCGATGATCTGGTCCTGGTAAATTTCGATCCAAGGTAAAATGCTTTTCAATGACCGACGCACCGCGTGCCACCGCAGCAATCGGAATAGTAATTCCAAGAGAATGATCAGAATATCCCACAGGTAGCCCAAAGGCCGTTTTTAACGTATCTATCGCCATCAAATTTAAATCTTTAAATTCTGCGGGATAGGCAGAAGTGCAATGCAATAAAGTTACTTTTTCTTTCAAAATCCTTTGACCTTCATAAGAAGCGTAGGCCCACATAAAAGCACTTACAGAAGGGGAGTTTTTTAAATTAAGATACCCAAAAGCAAGAATCCCCAAGGCAGTTTCAATATCACCCAGAATTGCCATTCCCGTGGATAAAATAACCGGCTTACCACTTCGAGCGATTTGTAACAGCAAGGGAGCTGTCGTAATTTCTCCCGAGGAAATTTTAAGCCGTGGCAAATTTAATATCTTAATTAAAAATTCAGCGCTCTCAGAATCAAATGGCGTAGACAAAAATTGAATTTTTTTTTGTTGGCAATATTCAACTAAAACGAAGTGATCTGCCTGGCTTAATTCTAACTTTTTCAACATTTCGTATTGAGACTCTTGCGCATCGGTAGTAACTTTTTGATACTCTGCCTTTGGCGCATGGACAGCAGCCAATTGGTCTGCTCGAAAGGTTTGAAACTTCACAGCATCAGCACCTGCCGCCACTGCAACATCTACTAACTTTTTTGCCATTGGTAAAGAACCATTATGATTTACGCCAGCTTCGGCGATAATAAAAACTCTTTCCTTACTCAAGCTTGTATTTCCTTTAAAAGCATAAAACTCTCTGCATACTCAACACCTGCAGTAGCACCTCGATAAGTCGCCAATGCACGGATATTTCTTTCGTTACGTGGGAAAGGATGCTCTCCCATCTCACTCTGAAAAATTTTCATAATTTCAATTTTCTTTTCCAAGAACTTTGAAATATCTACGAAATAATTAGGTATAAAACTATCTTCTTTTAAACTGGGTGCAAATTCGGTTTCACTCAAAACTTCCATCATATATATTTTCTTGAGCACAGGATAACGAAAAACTTTCGTACAACTATAAACTGCTTCAAATATTCTGCGATGATCACTATGCACATCTGATTTAAACGGCAGATATAAAACTGCTGGCTGTACTGCCTTCATTACCTCTGATACTTTCGTAATTAACTCACTCATGCCGTATTGATCAACCTTCATGGTCGCTAACCCAAGACGATGTACTTTTTCAAATCCATAGCACTGGCTAACTTTTTTAATTTCTTCGTTTCTTTTTTGAATTAAATCTGTTTCAAAGCCATCTTTTTCAACAAGCTCAGTAGCAATCATCCAATGCAGCTCACCTCCTTGTGCTCTATGTCTTAATAAGGCACCTCCACAACCTAGAGTTTCATCATCTGGATGTACAGCAATAACTAAAACCTTCATAAATATTCTCCTTTCAAAGGCAAAGGATGAAAATCATGATTTATAAGTTTAATAGCGTTACTACCACATTTTACAATAACTTTACCGTCAACTACTTTCAAAATTTTTCCTGGCTCGATATTCGATAATGTCAACTTTACCACCTCAGATTGCCATATTTTTATTTGTCGCGTTTGGTAAATACAATGTGCTCCTATATATGGCTTAGTTAAGGCTCGAATTAAGTTATATATAGATTCTGCAGACATGCGCCAATCAATTTGCCCATCCCTTTCATTTCTCTTGCGCCAAAAATTAGCTTGAGTATGATCTTGTGGATATCGTTTCAAACTACCTGTGGCTAATTGATTTACTATTTCTACAATTTGCTTTTTCGCACACTCTAACAGTTTTTTATACAATGATTCTGCATTATCTTTAGTCAAAACTTTAACCAATTTTTGATTAATAATATCACCCGAGTCGGCACCTGCATCCATTAAAAAAAATGTTGAAGCTGTAATCTTTAAACCTAATACCAAAGTCCAAACAATAGGATGACGCCCTCGATTTTTCGGTAAAGCAGTAGGGTGGTAGCCTATAACACCGCTCTTAGGAAGAACAGTTATTTCTTTGTTTAGTAAAAAAGGCCACCCTAAGCAAAAAATAATATCTGGTTTTAAGTTCTTCAGCCATTCAACTAATTTTAATTCATCGTGCTTTTTCTCGAAAACGAACACTGGTATTTGATAATTATCCGCAAAATTTTTCAAAGATATAAAATCAGCATTTAAAGGAGATTTATCTCTTGTTACAATTCCTACTAAGTCTAGTTGATTTCTCCTAACACGCCATAATTCTTTTAAAAGCATTTCACTAAATAAAACACACCCTATAAATACCGCTTTCATTAGTTAGTTTTCCACACTATTTAACTGCAATGAAATATCATAAAAATTTTTTATAATTAGTTTTTCCAAAGGTATTTTTTTTATTACTTCTTTAATGCGATAGGATACATCACCTTTTTTATAAGGTGTGACGATATCCTTAAGAGCATCCTGAAAACTGGGGGCCAAAGCATGCTCAATAGCAACAATAATTGCCGTTGAACTTTCAGGGCAATTAATTACAGAAGACGCTATCAAACGCCCTTTTTGCCGATCTCCTATATTTATAGTAGGTCTGCCCAAAAAAGGAATTTCGATTAATCCACTTGAAGAATTGCCAATTACTACGTCAATCTGTTTTATAACACTTAAGTAATTAACTAATCCTAAACTGATAAAAAATTTACCTCGATTTGGATATTTAATCAAATAGTCTTCAATTATTCGATTAATAATGCGACCTTCAGTATCCGCATTTGTTCCCGTAAAAATAATCTTTGCCTCTGGGAAATAGTCCAATGCTTGCAATAACTCTTTCATTGCCTGCTGAGGACCGTCACGCTGTAAGGTCACATTATGGTAAGTTACTAAGAAATTTAATTTACCAAAAGTAAAACCTAATATCTTTTCCAATTCTTTTTTATTTAAGAGAATAGTTTTATCTAAATGATCCAAACCAGGAGAACCAAAACTATAAACTCTTTCAGGAAGCTCACCCAATTGTATGACTCGTCGACGATACACATCTGCTGCAACAAAATGCAAAGCAGCTAATTTGGTAATAGCATGTCGAATAGGCTCATCAATTAATCCTTCAGTACCTTCACCTCCAAAAACATGAGCAATAGGAATTCGCGTAATCATTGCCGCCTGAGCAGCAGCGAATATTTCAAAACGATCTCCTAATAATACTATAAGATCAGGTTCAAGATAATTATAAACATCTGCAAAACCAATCACTCCAAGCCCAACCGATTTAGCAATTCCCACAGAAGTATCACTGGAAAGTTGAGACTCTACTTTCGCAGCAATTGTAAAACCATCTTGTTCAATTAATCGATAAGTTAGTCCAAACTCCGGTGAAAGATGCATACCTGTTACCAGCAATTGCAATTCCAACTCCGGATCGTTTTGTATTTCTTTTAGCAACCAATACAGCAATCCATATTCAGCGCGAGACCCAGTCACTACCGCTATTTTACGACGCATTTTCTGATCAGCCATCATTCTCTCCTAAAATAGCTGACATAATCCGCTGAACATCTTCTAACAACAAATTAGCACTACAAGGAAGACTTAAAATCCGCTCAAAATAGTAAAGTGCTTTTTCAATATTATAAACCTGGTTACATTGATAAGGTTTTTGCAAATGGTTTAAATACCAAATCGGCCGAGTTTGAATATTACGCTCTTGCAACTTTTGCATTAGCTGCAAATTAGTGATACCTATTTTCTCTGGATCAACCACCAAACTGTAAAACCAATAATTGGGACGAATATTAGAATTAAAAGGCAATAATTGATAAGGCGTATTCAGAAAGGCTTGACGATAATTTTTATAGTTGTCTTGTTTAACCCGGATATATTTTTCCAAATTTTCCAACTGTGCCAATCCCAACGCTGCTTGCAAGTTGGTCATACGATAGTTATAGCCAATTTCGTGATGGATAAATCGCACCTCGTCATCCTTAGCTTGGGTCGTTAAATATTTAGCACGTTTAGCTTGCATAGGATCATTACAAACCAACATACCACCCCCACCCGTGGTAATGATTTTGTTGCCATTGAAAGAATAAACTCCAAAATCCCCAATGGTTCCAGTAAATTTACCCTTGAACTTCCCAGAAGTAAAATATGTGCCTAAACTTTCGGTAGCATCTTCGATCAATTTGATTTTATAGATCTGACAGAGCTCATAAACTTTTTCAAAATTACCAGAATTTCCAAAGACATGTACATAAATTAAAGCTTTTATAGTTTTTTGAGAATGTTTATTCGTTAAAATGCCTTGTTTAAAATGACATTCCTGCTTTAAAAACCGCTCTAATTTGTCAGCGTCAAGACACAAATGATCATCGCAGTCCATAAAGACTGGCTCGGCCCCTACATATTTCACTGGATTCACGGCCGCGATGAAGGTCAGCGTGGGAACAATTACTTCGTCTTGTGCGCCAACACCCGCTAAAATTAAAGAAATATGTAATCCCGCGGTTCCAGATTGACAAGCGACCGCATCAGATGATCCCAAATAATGAGCGACTGCCTGTTCAAATTGATCAACAAATTTGCCACCTGTAGAAACCCACTCAGTACTAATGGCTTCTGAGACATATTTAAGCTCATTACCCTGAAAACTAGGGACCGACAAAGGGATGGACTTACTCATAAATTATAAATTCCTGACTTATACCCATGAGCATTTTTTTTGAACCAAGCGATGGTTTCAGCCAACCCCTGTTTTAAATCATATTGGGGCTGCCAATTGGTTAACCGTTTAATTTTTTGATTCGATCCCAATAAACGCTCTACTTCACTATTGTCTGGTCTTAGTCGAACTTGGTCCGTAACAATCGTGGCTTTCGGATTGATTTGATCAATAATTTCTTGCGCCAATTGACCAATTGAAATTTCGGTTTGGGTGGCAATATTAATTTCTTCTCCGACGACTTGATCACTTTCTGCAATCGCCATAAAACCACTTACGATATCTTTCACAAAATTAAAATCTCGCGTCGGCGTGAGACTGCCCAATTTAATATTGGTCTGTCCGGCCAACAATTGCGTGATAATCGTCGGAATTACCGCACGGGCAGATTGTCTGGGTCCATAAGTATTAAATGGCCGCACAATGGTGACTGGTAAATTAAAACTACGGTAAAACGACTCGGCAATACGGTCCGCACCAATCTTGGTGGCTGAATAGGGTGATTGTCCCTGAAATGGATGTTTTTCATCAATCGGTACATAAAACGCAGTACCATACACTTCAGAAGTTGAAGTCACCATTATTTTTTCTGTACCTAAATCTTTCGCCCCCTGCAAAACGTTTAAAGTGCCCTTGATATTGGTATCTACATAGCTATCAGGCGAATGATAACTAAAAGGTATAGCAATTAACGCTGCCAGATGAAAAACAATATCCATGCCCTTCATCGCTTCGCGAACGCCATTGGGATCCCGAATATCTCCTGAAAATATCTCAATCTGATCCTTCAAAGATTGCTCAAAAGAATCTATCCAACCCCAGCTGTTAAAAGAATTGTAGTACACAAAAGCTCTAACCTTATAGCCTTCTTGGATTAATCTTTCTACCAAATGACTGCCGATAAAACCATCGGCGCCGGTAACTAAGACTGTTTTGTTTTTTAAACTCATTAATCTACCTACCAAGTTCGCTTGGATCCTCATGGCACGAGCTTTTTCGCAAAGAGAAGAAAAAATATCAAACGCTAGCGAATATTTTTTAATAATCCTTTGATATATAAAATCGTTTTTTGCACCAAGGCGATCAGATGGGGAGTTCCTTGCATCACCGCCTGGTGAATTTCTTCCAAATCATCTAGGGCATATTCATGCGTTATTTGATTTCGAATAGACCGTATATCGTACAGCTCTTTCACACTGTTAGTTAACCCTAACTTCTCCAACCGCTGGCATTTATCAATAAAACTCAGGTCTGGCTCCTGCAAAAGTCGAAATAAAAAACTGAGCAATTTCTGTGTGTATAAGTCGGACACTCTGGAAAAACGACTGGTCAAAATCTCAAAACACTCTTCTTTGGAAAAGTTAGGATCCATTTCGCTAGTTTCAATCTTTTTATGTATTTTCTCTAACTGTAGTAGGGCTTTTACCAATAAATCACTCTGTTTATTGAATACTGCTATTAGCTCTTGTTTCATAATCGCACAGCCTCTTTTAATATCAGGGTCTTAAAAGGATCATTGTCTGTTTCTAGCATACTCACCAAATCCAATTTCTGTTCTCCAAAACATCGCTCAAATTGGTAGCGAACATCACTCTGTTCCATCAAACTCAACCTACGTCGACCCAGGATTAATATATCGATGTCTCCACCTTTACGCAAATCATTGGTTCTGGAGCCAAATAAATAAACTGTTGCTTCCGGCACATGCCGAAGAATAGTTTTTTTTATCATAGCACTTTCATCTTGGCTTAATCTCATCTCGTAACACTCGCTTTTAAATATTACCCCTCTACCACGCCGATAACCCCCCATCCGCAAACAAGACCTGACCAGTCACATAGCGCGCAGCATCACTGGCCAAAAATAACATGGGCCCAACAATATCAATTGTTTCAGCCATACGGCCTAAAGGAATTCTTTCAGAGTACTTTTGATTAAAAATACCATTCTGGCCACTGGACACACCCCCGGGACATAACGCATTAACTCGTATACCATATTCTCCCCATAAGGTTGCTAAATGTTTAGTAAGTCCTATCACTCCTGCCTTCGAAGCCGTGTATACTGCCGGTGTATTAATTTCTCCTCCCAAATAATCGGATCCCTCATAAATCCGTTGATCTGGGCCCAACAAACTATAAATAGAAGCAGTTTGCACGATTACTCCACTTTTCTGAGCAACCATCTGTTTGCCCACCGCCTGCGCCATTAAAAACATACCGTCTAAATTAACCGCCATAATCTTACGCCAAACGTCAAGAGAGCATTTCTCAAATGGCATGAAAAAGTCTTGAAGATTATCCGTTTTGGTAGCAGCGTTATTAAGCAGAATATCAATTTTTGAAAATTTCTGGATAATTTGCCCAACTACTTTTTGAACCATATCGGGATTTGCAACATCGCATACCCAACATGCAGCGCTCACTTGAGCATTATCTTGCTTTAACTCCTGTACCAAATTTTCTAATGCGTCTAATTGCAGATCTAAGCAAATAACTGTGGCGCCTAATGCAGATAACGCCTTACAAAACTCGGCCCCCAAAATACCTGTAGCACCCGTTACCACAGCCACCTTGTGATCAAAACAAAATAAATTCTGATAACTATTCATTCCAAGCTAAATCCTTTCGATGCTTTGCTAAGGTGCGGACCAATTGTAAATCTACAGGGGAATCTATATCAATAGAACGCTCTTCTGGCATCACATACAATAACGTCCGATCATTTACTACTGTTTTTTCTTGAAAAAATGCCTCACGCTTCCAAACATAAATAGAAGCGTTCATATCATAACTTGCGGGAACATCTTGCCTTCTGGTCACCGGCACATCTATTTTTTTAGCCAATTGCGCAAATCCTGCAACATTTACTTCGACCATATTGAAATACGGAGAACGACGCGAGGGAAAACCTGTAATCATATTCCCTGCTGTAGGGTGGTTCATCAACAGTTTCACTGATTCTTGAACATCTGCTATAGAACGCAAGGGAGAAGTAGCATCCAAATCTACCATCACATCAAAATTTATGCCGAGCTTTTCTTCAATTGTACTTACTGCATGTTGAATAACAGGCAATTTAGGAGCGGTTGAAGTAGCCATTTCAAGAGGACGCTCAACAACATAATCAGCACCCCATCTTTGCGATACAGCGCGAATTTTTTCAGAATCACTACTAACAGCAATAACATCAAATAATCCGGATTTTTTAGCTTGCAAAATAGAATGTGCGATTAATGGCTTACCTTTCAAAAAAATAATATTTTTATTTTTCACCCCTTGCGAACCACCGCGTGCGCAAATGGTACAGATTATTTTCATAATTGAATCCAACAACGATTTGAGTTTGCTTGTTCTATCGCCTCGACTAATTTGACCACTGCTACTCCTTGGGCGTAATCACAGCAATTTGTATAGTCGCCTGACAATATTGCTTGGTGTTGTTTTTTATATGTTTCACCGGCAGCGTCTGGCAACTGATTTTTTATTTCGCCATCTACGGTCAAAACCCCTTGGATCAAATCAATTACAACTGTATGTTGCTGAGTTTGTATAATAACTTCCCTCCTTGGGGTACGGTAAAGGTAATTCAATTGTATAGTAACTATCGGACAATATTCGCAACGCATCGTAATAGCGTAAACATCATCGCTGTTAATTTCCAACTCACTATACTTTCCACCTACAGCGGTTACTTCACGACAAGGCCCACAAAACCACAAACTGTAATCTAACTCATGACTTAGGTCCCTTAACACTCCCCCACCCTGCTCTTTTTTGGCAGAATAACAGTTTCTATAATCCGTATTCTTACGCCAAGTGGGCAAATACTGCCCTACCTGTACGGAAAATGAAATTAACTTTTCCTCTCGCAGAAATTCTTTTGCCGTTAACAAAAGTTCATGAAAACGAAGATTATACGCAACTAGAATCTTTTTGATCTGATTATCCGGTAAAAATTCTGATCGAGCATACAATGGCTTTTCGACCAATACAACTCCACGATAGCCGCATTCAATAAGCTGTAATAAAGTCTCATGATGTAAATGAGTTGGGTTGGCAATGACCACATAATCAAAAGAGGTGCTTTTTAGAGCGCCATTAAGAGTAGAATAAACACTGTGTTCTTTAACTTGCTGAGAAGTCACTAACGATACCGAGCAGTTTAATTCTGCCGGAATCTTAGCATGGCGTTTGCCAATGGAACCATAACCAACAATCAAAACGTACACGCAATACCCCCCTCTCAATGAAAGGTAGAAAAATATATGTCAATTAACCTTCTATAATGTAATTAGTTTTTTTAATATGCTCTTCATTTCTTGTTCAGGTGTTTCTGCAAGAAATAGTCGCTCAACTCCCTTGTAGGGCACCAACTCTCCTAGGATAGCCTGTTGTATTAAGCTCTTTAAGTCAGATAAACTTTTTGCAAAATGAAACACCCTGTAGGGCTCAATTTGTTTTTTATACGCAAAATCATACCATCCAAAACTAATGATAGGGACTTGGTAGCGGAGACAATCTAAGAAAATACTAGAGGCAAATAAAACCACTCCAACGGCTTGTTCTAATAACTGGCTCAATCCACTACCCTGGCTATACTGAACATTTAAAGGAAAGGATAAATTTAAAGATAATTTATCAACAATATTCTGATAATCAACTATCCTCTCCAAGGGGTGTACTCTGATGACCAAAGTAACATCAGAATTTACTACAGCCTCCATCACTGCCTTTAATATACCCTGATCACAAAAGCCAAAAGTACAAAATACAATAAAAGACTTTTTAAAATTCTCTGTCATTTTTTCAACATGCCTTACTGGGTTTAGAATGCGGGCATGAGCTGCTGTACGAGATGCTAAAAATTGATACCAGAACTCTCCTCTGACAATCAAATAATCAACTGGATAATCGCTATATTGGTAGAAGTCTCCTAACGTACCATGTTGCAACAAGATAGTCGGAACTCTCCTTCGCCGCGCCACATGCAACGCATAGCCTTCCCAAGCTGGATTACCCACAATTAATGCACGAGGCACAACAGCATCACACCAAGAATCAAATAGAGAGGAAAAAAACAATCCTTTCCGCAGGAGCTTCGAAAAAAAGGTTT